>Ga0247727_10003873_pt1 | contig 32613 bp, 28 predicted proteins | sample WisWelCaveWW1625_FD_202498 | JGI IMG/M metagenome (GOLD analysis project Ga0247727, IMG submission 202498) | Biofilm microbial communities from Wishing Well Cave, Virginia, United States - WW16-25 | ecosystem: Environmental > Aquatic > Deep subsurface > Groundwater > Cave microbial mat | place...
CTCCAAAAATGCGCGCGTTCCCTCGAATCGCACCGAGACGCTGAAAAAACTGCATCATCTGAGCGACGGTACGAACAAACTGACGCCATGTGATAGAGGTCGTTACCCAATTCGTGGCTGGAATGTGCAGTCCTTCCAGAGCGGCGCGTGCTGCGGCAACCTTGGCGCTCGTAAGAGTTGCATCCAGATTTGCAGGAAGGGCAAAAACATCCGAGTTGGATATGAGCAACGCATCTTGCGCGGCGGTCACTTCTGCCTGCAGCAGCATCACGGGCTCCGCTCCATAATCCATTGCGCTCCACGAAACGGTCCCCAGGGCGTCAGAATACTTCGGCCGACGGCCATCAGTGTGATCGATGCCTGAACCAATAACCGGAAGGATGTAAAAGCGGCTGAACTTGGATTGCGCCTGTGCTACACGAGGGCCAAACCAACGCATCATAGCCAGCCTGCCGTGGGCGCCACTGGAGAAACCCCGCCCGACCGCAGAAACGATGATCCGTCTGGGACGTGGCAAAACTGTGGCTCCGGCGAGATTCCCACCCTCCCAGTCATCCAACCTCATGGATGTGCTGACAGAGTATCCTGAAAGACCAGCAGCACCTGATGAGAGTGCGCTATCGGATTGTGTCCCCGGCGGTGATTGTGTGGTTCCGTTGACCTTGGGCGTAAGTGTGGTGCCATTGATTTCAAGCCTTAGCACGTCGTTAGCTGAAAGCGCGGCCCCAAGGGAGCCAAGCTGAGTCCAAGTTCCAGCGACCATCTTGAAGAGAAACGTCTTACCCCCGCCAGAGCCATCAGCATAGAAACCGTAATAGCTGGCAGCCCCGCTAGTGGAAATGCGCACTGCCACGCCAATAGTCTGACCAGTCGTTATGATGTTGGCCAGCTTCCCTTGGGCATACTGGTTGTTCTCGAAGGTGTCCGCGTTCCATCGCGCCCCGCATTCGGTAACAGATTGGTTGGGGTAAATCGCATTTGTGTTAATCGCAAAATTCCCAGAATTGAGCGACCAGCTTGATGAGTAGGCCGTGAGTGCCGTTCCGTTTGTGCCGGTGAAGGCGTCTGTGGCTGGAAGCGCCGCCCAAATCACCGCTGACGCCATTGAGATAAGCAGCAGCAAGGCTGCCATCCAGGGTAGGCGCCTCACTGCGCCCTCCTTAGTGTCAGCTCAACGGAAATAAGCCGTGCGGTGGCGGCCAGCGTGTCGGAAGCGTGCGCGGAGTCGCGAAAGGCTTTCAAGTGCAGCAGCTCGCCGGCGGCGCAGCCGGTCATCGTGACGCCGGTGATGTCCGCGTCGTTGGTCTGGTTGGCCGCGGTCTTGGCCGAGTCGGTGACGGTTGAAGCCGCGTTAAACGACGGGTCGTCAGTTTCGCCATCCGCCACGCAGTTCGTGGCGATCTGCCAGACCACGCTGCCGGTGGTGGCCGAGGTCATCCATTTAAATCGCGCGTCCACCGCGCCAACCCAATCGCGCGGCAGAGGCGACGAAAGCTGCATCGAGAGGTTTGAGCCATCGGCAAAGTCGGCCACGCCTTTCTGCGTGTTGGTTCCGGTGACACACGCGGCCACGGCGGGTGAAGAAGTGGGTGCATCCCAAAGCAGCGTCGCCGCCGCGTTCTGACAAGACGCAGCCATCAGCGTGATGTAACTCAAGGTGGTAACTACGTTGCCTGTGGCTTCCACGTCCAGCGTCTTGTTCGTAAGCGTGGCTACGGCTGGAGGCCATTCGGAATCGCGGGTGATGGCCACGGGAAGATCGCCATCAGCTAATGTGCGAAAAGAGGGAGCAGCCGCCCCTCCTGAGGTTGGTCCAGCCAAAACAACATTTGCCGTCTGGTTGGCGAAGTCGGTTCCAGAAACGCTCTCACAAACTGGCGCAGCGTCACTATTTAATGCTCGGACAAATTGATTTGTGCATGAGCCCGTGCCCGAAGCAGCGCCTGTCGACCAGATGACTTCGTTCGCGCTAGACCTTAAATACCGGTTGCTCGCGGCAGGATGGGCCAGGCGCTGCCAAGCAGGGGTGACGCCGATTCCGGTGATGATGTCGCCCCGTGCCACTGACCCCGCTGTCGTATCTGAATGCACCGCTGAGAGAAGATTGTGATTGGAGGAACCAGTGTTGCAATCTGCCACGGCAGATTCTAGTGCCGTGCCCGAATCATTTACTCGCACGCATCGCGACGCAATCCAGGTCGCCTGCCCTGTTCCTCCGCTGGAGAGCCCCGGTGAAATCCAAGATCCGTCCCCCCTCCAAAAAGTGGAGGCTGAGGCAGCCGTGCCATTGTTGAGGCGAGAAACAGGAAGGTTGCCGGTCACTTCGCCAGAAAGATCGATGGTGGCACCCAGCAGGGACACATTGGAAGAAAGCCAGCCATCCGCGATCTTGCCCGATCCATCGGCGAGAGGGATTTTGTTGGGTGCTGAGCCAGCCTGCGCGCTGGCAGGGTCCTGCACAACCTTAGACGAAGCATCGAGCGAGGGGTATCCGTTGGCCATGCCCCGATTCGCCAGCACTTCAGCCGTTCCACTGATGCGGCCTGGCGAAAGCGCACCAGGAGCAATGTTGACGTCTCCAATGCCGCTCAGCTGAACAGCAGTTGGAGTGCTGACACCGAGTTTTATAGCCGTGATTGAACCATCTTTGATAGAGGCCTGAATGATACCTGCGGCTGAGTTCGTCACTGCGATCGATGCCGTATCCTGAAAATTCACTGGATCGTTCGCCGTGAGATTGCTGCCATTGACTTGGTGTTGCGATCCGCTTCCTGTGCCATCTACGCAATCGACTTGCGGCTGGGCGCTAGCACCGTTGGAGCGTAGAAACTTCCCGCTCGGACAGATCAAAGGCAGCTCCACTTTTTTGGCCAAGTTCGCCAAAAGCCCGGTTACCTGTGACTGGCTGAACATGAGCGCAGGGACAGGCACGGATGCAGAGCGGACCGCAGACAAAGGCACAGGTGTTGAACTGCTCGCGACAACCCAGTATTCCGTGCTGATCAACCCAGATTTGAGGTAGTAAATCACGCGGTAACTTGTTCCCACAGGGACGGCGGCTACGTTTGGAAACAGTTGGACGTTGAAGACGCCGTTGCCGACCGTAACCGTTGTCTGTCCTGCGACCACTTGGCAGGAACCAATCAAAAAAGTCGTCCAAGCTATCACCACGCGCCCGGCTGCGAGACTTCCATCCGCGTTAAGAAGAGTGTCGCTGACAGTTGTCCTCAACGGGCACTGGGCAGAGCCCGGCATTGGGAAAACACACAGGCATGCGGAAGTCAGGACGCCAATCAGCAGGGCTCGAGTGCGACTGCACATTACCACCTCCGATCTTCAAATTCTTGGTTGGAAAGGAGTCCAAAGCCTGTATTCGAGCGGTTACTGACTCTATCGATTCTCGATAAGGAATTCGCTAGATCCTCAAGCACAGCTCCTCCCTGGGCTTCAGACTTCTGTGAAAGCTGCATCTATTGCGTCCCTGATTTTCAACATGAGGCTCCGGAGCCTCGCCTTTTTCTTTGGATTCTTTACGACCTCGCGAATGATGGTGAGTGCTAATGTAAGGATCGTGGACTCCATGGACTTATCCTTCCTTTCATTTCAGATAACTTGGCACGTGGCCGTGCCGACTGTGTTCAAAAGGATGGGTCGTTCGGTTCGTACCTAGCGGATGAACAATCTAAATAAGAGCGCCATACCTGCTGATATTACGAGGCTGAGCGCGGCAAAGACCCCACGCTGGCGATGATATTCCGCCCGAAGCAAGCTGACGTCTGCTTCAATCCTTGAGATCCGTCCCGGCTGACCATCCCCCAACAATTCGTGGCGAAGAAGGCGGAGATTCTCTTCCATTCTCGTGAGTTGGGCGACGGTATCTCTTTCAAAATTCTTGAGGTGCTCGGCAACTGTTTCGAGCAGTTTCTCGACCACGCCGTCCATGCCTTGATCCATCTGAGCTTACCTGATCAGTCGGCCACCAAACGTCTGGCTGGCCGGATCAATGGAAATAGAGGTCACGTTGCAGAGGCGGATCTTTATAGTGTCAGCAGCGCTGACATACATCATTCCAATCAACCCGCTCTCTAACGCTGCGGGCCACACTGGTGCGACGGCGCTGCCGATTGATGCGCCAGTCGCTGAAAGAGGCAGCTCTGAGCATGTCTGAGCACCGATCGATGCGAAATCCAACGAGGCAGAATAATCTATCGCCTGTTTCCCATGCCAGAGCTGCGGATTGAGGTTGGCGATTTCAGTCGTGCTTGCTACAACGATCGGCGAAGTGCCCGTCGCCACAGTGGACTCAAGCTGGCGAGCCAGAATGTCACCGTCTGAGTCTCGCATCGCGCTGGTCAGCGCCGTGGCGATCGTTGCTGAGTACGGCTCATTCACCAAGTGCCAGCGGTTATCGGACTTGGAATAGAGGAGGAAGGCGACGCTGTTGGGGCCGACATTGACCCGACCGCCGGTCTTGGTGACGATGCGATAGACAGAATCCGACCCGGCGTTCTCATGCTCAAAGTACATATTTTGCGCGGTCGAGTTGAAGATGACAGCCACGCGCCCATCCGACACGCAGTCGTTCACGCAAAAGGCGATATTCTGATTCGAGCTGAGACCGGTGAAGCCAAATTCAGCCGTCGGCCCACTCACGCGCACGAAGGTTTGCGCACCACCCGGCCCTAGCACGTAATTGTTGTTCGAGCCATTATTCGTGGCACGGTCTCCTCGTGCCCAGACGACGAACTCGCCCGCGACCTCTGACGCGCTGCCCACCGCGCCATGCGAAAAGTTGTGGCCGTACCAGTTGCCAAAGCCGTTGCTGTAATCTCGCACGCGATACGTGCGCGGCCCACCTCCGTAGGCCTCATCAACGAGCAGGTTGGTGTACTGGCTGGAAAAGGCGTTGAAAGCTCGAATCCCCACGGTGCAAGAGTTCTCCCGGCACAGGATGACATTGATGTGCTGCGGCGGGCCGCCGTGGTAGAGCCCCTCAGCGTAGAGCGACGAGCCGTCAATCAGGATGCCTGGCTCCTGCGTGGTCGCGTCACAATTTTCCCACTGAATCTTCTTCGCGTTGACCACACCGCCGCCGTGGAGCCGCATGAAGATTTCGTTGCAGTCACCCTTGATTACGTCCACGACGAAGGTCGAGGTCGTATCGGCGAAGTTAACGCCGATTCCACTGCCGTTTACGCCCCAATTCTCACCACTGGCTGCCCCGGCCAGGATGCCGGTCATGCGGATGCCAGAATGGCGACAGTTCTGTACGTTGACGTTGCGCAGAACAAAGTTTTCGCCAGGTTGATCCACGCGAATGCAGTCCGCGTCCTTCGCATTCGTAGTGCCGCCGCCGCTCGTTGTGTCGGGGGCACCCCCAGCGTAGCTGGCATAGGTAAAGGTGGTCGAGGTAGGCACCGTGTTGATTTTGTGGGCACCGTTGAAGCTCGTGTCCGTCACGCCGCGCACAATCGCCACTTCACCGACTGCAAATCCGTGGGCCACAGTCGTTGTGATTGTCGCCACACCAGAAGTACGCGAGGCCCCGGTGGGCGCGGTAGCAATGGTGCGCACCGTCTGGTTGGCCTTATTCCCCTCGATGCGGATTCCTTCCACTTGCGACCAGTGCGCCCAGTTGGATGGGCCAGCAGCGTTCTGAATGTGAAGCACTGGAGCGTCGAGATTATTCTTTGCCGTCAGGATGCAGGACTTGGACGTGTCCGGCGCGGTGCCCAGGTCGCAGAAGATTCGCCCGCCTTCGCGCACGAACACGGTGGAATTCGGCGTGATATTTGCAAACGGTTGGGCGAGAGTGACGCCTCGCGTGACGGCATAGGTTCCTGCGCAAACGGAAGAGCCACTCAAGCTTCTGGCATCAACAAAGCCGCCCGAACTGCCCAGCGCGGTGATGCCCGTCTGGATTTTGGCGCAGTGATCCGCCCCCGCCGTGGCCGATGTAACCACCTGATAGTTGGACGCTCCAATCGAACTTGGAATGATCGTTCCTGTAAAAGTCTTATTGCCCGCCAAGGTCTGCGCGCCCGTGGTGACGACACCCGCATCAGTGGCTGACGCCGCCCCTACGTTAACCTTGATTGTGTCCGGTGTAGCAGTCGTATCAAGCGTCCACGTGGTTGCAGGTAGTGTTCCCGTAGCCGCTTGATTGATAAAGTCTGGGTCTGTTGCTGCGACAGCGGCTACGGTGATGCTGTCACCACCTCCACCTGATCCACATGCCGCTGCTGCGGATTCAAGCGCCGTTCCACCAGCGTTCACCTGCACGCAGCGGGAAGCTGTCCATGCAGTCTGATTCGTGCCGCCGCTTGTGAATCCAAGTGGAGCGGCTAGCAGGGTAAGCGACTGAAACTCTGCGGCGAATGCCGCCGTGATGCGCGCCTTAATAGCCGCTGCCGAGTCTCGCACCTCCCAGATGTTCGCGGTGGGCGTTGCGAAGGCGTCGATGCGCTCACCGACCGTGCCTGTCGCTGGGGATACGATGTGAACCTTCGCGGCGGGTGAGAATGTGCCGATGCCCAACAGTTTCGGCCCGCCAATCCAGTTGTCTGCGATTCCAGTCAGGCGATGAATTGGAAGGTTCCCGCTCTCCCTGTCCCATCTGGGCGGATTCCCTGCCGTACCAGCTCCGCCCGCATCGCTGAAGCTGGCGGTTGTGCTGGTGAAGAAGATCGTCTTGTTGTGCGCACCGTTGTTAGTCGTATACGCACCGCGCCCATAGATGCGGTAACTTGTCGCGCCATTTACGGCGTCCCAAGCCAGATCACAGCGGCCGGTCGTACCAGAGGCGACGTTGCAGGCCACCTCCGCGCTAATCCACGACTCGTAGGGCGTTCCGCTCGATACGTAAACACCAATGTCGTGCGGCGCGTTGACGCCGATCAGCGCTGTAACAACATAGCTGTAGCTGCCCGCCACGAGCGTCCCACCTGTCGTGAAGCCCGTTGCTTGCACATTCTCAGGGAACTGCATCCCCACCGTCACCTGAGCGCCTGCTAATCCTGTGCCCAGCGTCTCGCTGGGCGTCGCCGAGAGGATCGACGCGCCCCAGCCCTGGCGCGGTAGGCTGCGGGAAACGAACCGGCTATTCGACGGGCGCAGGTTAATGCCGTTTTGTTGCGCTGCGACGATGCTCACGTTCCCAATTCGAGCTGAGGCCGCCGTGTTATCCACGTAATAGCCGACGCCGATAGGCTCAGCAGAACTGATGATGGTTAGGTCATTTACAGGGAATGCGCCTGCGATGTGCTCCCAAAGCGGCTTGCCCGTGGCGGCGGCAAGGTCGGCTTGGTTCGTGTGGATGATCGTCCACTGCCGGCCCGAAGTGCTTGTTGAGTCCACCTGTAGGGTGGCGCTCATCACAGCCTCATGGAGCACCCGGTTCAGCACAATGCCGCCGAACCCTCCGTCGCCTCCCCCGCGGTTCAGCATGCCGTGGTTGATCAATACAGTGTCTTCAATAAAGACGTTCCCGGCATTGGTCTGTCCAGGAACGCCGTAAACGTCGATCACCGGCTTGCTGGTCACCTGGTTGCCGCTGGAAAAGACTGAGTTGTAGATGTAAACCTGCTGAGTTGGCCCCTCGACGCGCAACGCTGTATTCGTGGTGTCAGACGCCGAAACCCCCGCGAATACATTGCGAAGTTGAATGTTCGCTCCGCCCTTGATGTAGATCGCGCCAGCGGTTGAGGTGCCGTTCCAGCCTACGTCAATATTCTTGATGCTGCTTCCGCTTGCCTGGTTCAGCTTCAGCACAGCTTCGGTGATCGTCCCTGTCTGACCCAGAATGCGAGCTGCCTTGTCGGACATGAACGCGCCCGCGCCATTGAGTCCTCCTGCCTGACCCTCAATGTGCCACCCTGCAGGCACCACTAGGCCGCCGTTGATGTGCAGGCCGTTGCCGAGGAGCAGCACGCAGTTGCGCGATTGTGGGGGCGTAGAGAGCGTCAGGGCGCTCAGGGTACGGTAATAATTAAACGTGGGGCTGGGAGAGAAATAGACGTAGCCCCCGCCTCCGTTGGCTTGGCAGGCATCAACCGCGGCTTGAATCGCTGTCCGGTCATCGGTCGAGCCATCGCCCACCGCACCATAAGCTCGCACGTCATACCATGGTCTGGGGCCCTTAACGACAAGTTCCTTGGTATTGAGCCGGCGCCATGGAGCTGCTGTCGAACCCAAATCGTAGCTATCCGCCGTACCAGGATTCAAATTACCGTTCAGAGTCAAATTGAGGGCAGTTAGGCCAGAGGTAAAGGTCACGGGGCCTTGCACAGATTGACTGGTGCTTGTGTTCTTGACGAGTGGGTCTGCCAAAACGACCCCTGAGGTGGTCGGGGTGAGTGTGCCAAGATCCAGATTGGTCCCCTGAATGGACCACTTCTGTTCGAAAAGCAGATTGTTGCTGTTGTCGACGAGTCGCACCAAATAATAGGTCCCTGCCGGTACGAGGGAATCATTTCCATAGATAAATGCCCCAGACTCTAGCGCCCCATTCGTCACTGAGAAGATTTTCACCATGGGAACGATCTGGGCAGTGTTGTCGCTAAGCCTTGCCGGCTGACTCAGCAAGAAAATTAACTTTCCGTTTACCAAGGAGCCGTCAGGATTTTTAAAGGTACCAGTCAAATTGGTAGCCGAAACAGGAAATGCCGTAAGCAACGAGATCACCACAGTTGCTATAAATGTCACTCTGGCTGACATCTTGCCTCGGATTCGCACGATGAAATCCCTCTGAGAGCGGCAGAAATTGGAATCTGATTCTCCGTTGGGCATACCTGCACCTGTCTATAGAATGGCTCGGAAGTAGCGCTCCGTAAAACCTGGATCCAGGTCCTCAGTTCCAGTCCCAACTAGGCGCCCTGCATTGCCAGGATCAGTTTCGCGGGGAGTGGATGCGACGCTTGTCGCAGGCAGTTCGTAACTTCCAGCACTTGCGTTCCAACTCAGAGGAATCAAGTCCCACGGAGCAAGACTAAACGCCGCGGGGCGATGTCCCCTGTTGAAGATTACTTTGTCGCAATAAAGATCTGTTTCCAATGATTGTCCTGCGGGGGCAACGACGGTTATTTCGATGGCAAGATCCGCAGGAACAGCTTGTGTGCCCGGCAATTGAAACGTCATTGAGAACCATTGATAGTTGGATACAATCTTGCCAACGGGAATGTCGCTGGTTCTATCGTAAGACGGCATCGAAAGGGATCGCAGGGCCAGGCGTACGGTCCGACTGAACGTGCCACTGCCGCCATGGCGCAAGGCGGCAGAAAAAGTTACAGCTTCTCCGGGATTGAGCGTTCGCCCAAGGTTGGACAACAACAATCGGAAACCAGGATTGGTGCCACTTAGAATTACTCCGGATCTCCACTGCATCTCGTTCGACGACGCGGCGAAGTCTACTTCCGTCCCACTGGCTGACGCGCTGATCAGTCCATAGTAGCGAGCAACGTGGATGCCCTCCTGGCCCGGAATTCCAGCCAGGAAGAACTCCCCATTGGGCAGCAAGTTTTGTCCGTTGATTGCGGCTCCGATCGAGGGATCCAGCTCTCGGGCTCTAAAGAATTTGACATCGAACAAAAGGATTTGCGGGCCTAACTGGCCCTGCTGCTCATCCGACCAAGGCGACCAGCCGAGAGAATCTCTGCGCCGAGCTCGAAAACTCCATCCTCCCGATTGGGTGGCAACAAAACTGAATTTTTCTGGTTGACCTGGGATCTTTGCATCCTGTACGGGTGTTGCAAAGCCTCCACCGGGACCAGCAACTTGCACCTGTGTTTCCAGAATCTCGGCCGGTATTTGATCCAGCAAAATCTCCAAGATCTGTCCGACGGAGTTACCCGCTGAGAGAACCGGCTTGAAAGGCGTGGCCTGCGTGCCCATAGCCGTGGTCGCAGTGGAGTATTCCCCAAGAACATTCTGAGTGTAAGCAAACAGGGTCTTTGAGCGGAGCAATGTGGCAGAGTTATCGATCGCCAGTGTGGCGCGGTAGATGTTCCCTTCTCTCCTCAACTGCCCAAAGTCCCATCGGGCGAGAATCGTTGCATTGTTGGAATCACGCAGTTCGACGCGGTTTACATCCGATAGCAACGCTTCTGAGAGCTTCACGCTGGCATGAATGACGGGTTTTTGCTCTTCGTCCACTCCGAAGATAACCTGCAGCGTCTGTGGTCGAGCAGGTATGAGTGGATAGTGAACTGCAATGACGCTTGAGTAGCGACTGGCCTGTCCGTCCGAGGCAACGGGGCGAATGAAATACGTGGAGTTCCTCGCCGACCTGGGAAGCAGGGCAGTCTGCGTCGTAAAGCTGCCGATGACGTTTTGGGACGCCCCTGCTTCACCTTGCCTGCTCCAACCCTGATCTCCTCGCCGCACCTCAATAGATTGACCGCTGGGGGGTGCGGCACCAAAATCCAGAGTGAAGAAGGCTGAGCTCACGCCGCTCAATTCACACTCCCGACACTCGCTGATTTGGGAGTTTCCCACCTCATCTGTCCCAAGAGCGTTTAGAGGCGGTATTTCCTGGCCGTGCAGAATTTTTTCTGGCTCCGCAAACAGCTTTAAGAGATCCTCAAAGCGTGATGGTTGACCAAATGAGATTGTATGCAGGATACGCTCAGAAGCGAGTTCGCGGATTTCACTCGTGACCGCCCGTACGAGCGAGGCAAACGTGGGGTAGCGACTCTCTACGGCAATCTCAAGATACCGTCCGCTTCGAGGAAAGCGATCGGCTAGATCGCTCCATGTAGAGTACTCACCTTCAAATCGGGGCACAGTGTGTTCCGCCAGATAGGCCAAAGCTGCAAGTTCTGCCTCAGCTGACGTTCGCGGGGACGGCTTGGCGTTTTTCAACACTACGGCGCGCACGCCGCCATCCCCGGCTGCTGCCGCCTCCTTTGCAATGCTCGCCGAGTCCTGCACGCGGGCTTGTGCGCGTCCCGCGGCCCTGTAGCTGATGGTAATTTTCTCACCCACGGCAGGGATGGTGTCCTCATAGAACTGAAGCGACCAACGGTTTTGGTGGGGATCGGCAGTGATGGTGGCATCCTGGCCAGCGATTCCGAAACCTAGCCTCCGAGTTTGCACTAACACTCCCGGCTTTTCTGTCGTCAGTCGCGCTTGAATTGGTCGTGTAACCTGCAAAAAATTACAGATCACATGCAGGTCAGTAGAATTGATGGGAGCATAGAAGGTAAGAGGCGGCAATAGAGTTAGTTCATTCTCGTAGAGGATCGTGTGGGAGACGAGCGCGGGATTGGCCAAATCTATGTCTTGGACCTCGAGGACAATTCGCACCAGCGCTGGAATGCTCTCTCCGCCGAATATGATCCCTGACCCGGGAAAGGAGAGCTGCGAACGGAAGGCCTGGTCGGCGCTCAAGCGTGTTACCAGGACGTAGTGATGGTTCGCCTGGACCTCCACCTCGGGGGCCTGTACGATTCCTCCCGCTAAGGCACGGAGCCTTGTGCTCCCGCTGATCGGTGAGCAGTCAAAGCCGATTTGGCAATTCGACTGCGTAAACTCGGCATCTGAGTAGAGCCCTCCTAGGATGCCGGTGGAGGGCGACACAAATTCAAACTCTCCATGGAGCAATTCCAACTCGCCGCTGAGTTCAATCGCCTGCTGGGCCACCAAGGCACTTTCGCCCACAGTTCCCGTGCCGCCCGTAACATTGAGTCGACCTTGAAACAGATTGATTACATCCTGCGGATCAGTTTCCTTCCAGCGTGCCGCATCAAGAGTAGTCCCGGTGAAATCGTCAGCCAATAGGCGCGCTGACTCACTCCCATAAACTGGTGCCGAAAGGGCGAATTGGGAGGTAAAGCCATCGCCAACGAAGTATTCCCGATAAATTGCTTGAGGCTCGTTTTCTCCAAATACAGTCACGTCGTTGTGGATTGGGTTGTTGGTCGGGATTACCTCGAGAGCTTCTGGGCGGAAATTTGGATTGTTCTCCCGCACGGAAATGCCGGCCGGCTGGTCACCCGGGGGCTGAAAGACAACCTTTGCATCGAGCACACGATAGTAGTAACCCGACTGCTCCGCCAGAACGCGGGCGACTTCGCTCCAGCTCTGATCCGGTTCTGCAAGAAAAACGGGCACCATCGTGCCCTCAGCCACACCGCTCACGTCGAATCGTCCCGGCTGAAGCAGCTCCGTTAAGAGTCGCAGGATCTGCCCGGCGGTCTGATTTAGAAATGGCGGAAGGATTCCAATCCGCTTGACGTTAAGCAAGTATTCCTCGCTGGTGGCTTGGTACCGATATCCGTGCAACGGCCGACTATTCAACACCCCCAGAAAATCGATGGCGGGTTCGTTCGTGAGATAACCTGTAAACAGCGGGCCCGGCACCCGCGGACCACCCGGCGGCAAGGAATCCGCGAGTCCACTCAGTCGGATATACGCCGAGCGCCTAGGAACGACGAATTCGTTGTCTGCAGGAACTAATGTAAAGTCGAGCAGGGCTGGCAGGTTCATCCGATCTCGTAGAACAACTGGGGCGTCTTCGGGGTTAGCAAGATAGCTGGTATAGTCGAATAGTCCCCGGCCATCTCCATTATCAATTTCCAGACGAATCGACATTAGATCGGAAGCCCAAAACGACTGCGCTCTCGCACCAGTAAACGCAACATTCCTTCAATCACTTGTTCGCCAGCTCTTTGCGCCTGCAAAGGTGTTACGTTCTGACCCAGCACGATCTGCACTCCGCCGAGGTTCAGTTGCTGCTGTAAGACTGGTGCCACTCCGAGAAAGCCGCTGGTTCCCGGCACGATGCCTGCCACGACCTCTTTGAGCGCCGCCAAATACGCAGCTTCCCGCTCAATTTCACCGGCCTTCAATTCAAGCAGTCGTGTCTCAAGGGAAATTCGGTCAGCAGCAAGTTCAAAGATTTGCCCCTCACTGTCCACTTTGAGTTGCTGGAGCCGGATGTCTCGGTCGAGGTCAGCAAGCCTTTCGTCGCGGCGGCGGCGTATCGTATCCAGTTCTGCAGACTTGTCCTGTGCCACCGTATGTTGGCGTTCGAGCACTCCGCGAGTCAGGATTCTCCTTTCGTCTTCAGCGGACTCTGCTAGGAGCTCCTCTCTCTCCCGGAGTAAATCATTCAAACGAAGTGCATCTTCGATGGCACGTTGCTCACCCTCAGCAAGCGAAATCTCAGATTGCTTCCTGATTTCGCCTAGCGAGCGAGAAAGGAATTCATTTGCTTTTGCCAGGTCACCACCAGCGTCAACGTAAGTTCGGTATTGCCCTACAATCTCTCGCACGTCGGCAGCAACAGTTCGGAATGCCTCTCCTGTGCGCAACAATTCGAGAGATGTATCAAACTGCTCGAAGATAGCCTCTTGACGAGCTCGCAATTCGGCCAATGCTTGGTCAAATTCTGGCAGGAGCTTGTCAAGCTCCTTCCGTCCTCCCTTCCTGCCAGAGAGTCGACGTATTGCACTTGCCCGGTTGTCTTCCAGGCGACGAATCGTCTCACCAAGGGTTGCTGAACCTGCGCTAAACTCCGCAACAATCTCTTGGAATGAGCGGCGAATGTCGCGTGCAGTGTTTCGCGCTGCTCGGGTGAAAAGGCCTCCAATGGCGGTGAAAGGTGCTCCAATGCCTGAAACGATGGCGCTAAGGATGCTCCCGAAGCCTCCAGTATTACCGCTCAGCTGACCGAGGTTCCCCAGCGGGCCTCCTCGGACTGTCAATATCTGGGCCAGGTCATTGGCAAAGCGTAAGCTCTGGCTGCGGGCGTCGCGAAACCCCTCTCTCAGCCCGGTGGTATTCACTCCCAGGCGGATCAAAACGTCGGCGACGGTTTCAGGCATGTTTCATTGGCCCGGGGTGCTCGTGCCTAGGCACCAATCCTCGAAAGATGACGACACAGTTCTGAGCTGTCGAGTTGCCGCAGGTCACAGTTGTAACCAGAGCTCCGCGTATCTTCTTTCGCCTGACCGTGATTCATTTGGAGCTGCCATGTGATCACTGCCAGTTGTCCGAGGGTGAATCTCAATCCGATCTCGCTGGGGGATTCCCGGAAGAACTCGACCCAGCTGGCGACTGCTGCGAGATGGGGATAACGGAGTTCGCGCCGGGCTCCTCCGTCCAGTGGGGGAAGAGTCGCGATAAAAAATCGCGGCCTCCGTTTAGCAGAAGTTGAGCCTTCAGAATTCTCAGTTGTCGTGCTGTGGATGCGTGCTCCTGAATAAACTGCATTGTTACGCCCAGTCTGCGATTCGGATCCAGTACAAGCACACAGGCCTCAGTCACGAGGTCGAGCACGGTCCCAGCGTGGAACAGCAGTTTTGTGAAGGCCTGTGCAGCATTGTCGTCCAGCCGCTCATCAAATCCGAGAATTTCTGCAACCAGCGTTGGTAGCTTGCCCTCGACAATGGCCAAAAACTCTTTCTCCCGTAGCGCTGGCAGCTCACACAATTCGAAATTCCGCCCACCAAGCTCGACCTTGAGCTTATTGAGCTCGGGATAAAGCAGCTTCTCGATTTGGTCCTCGGTGGGTGGCGCGAAGTTGGCCTTGAATTCCTCCACTGCCTTCTTGGATTGTTCCCGCACTCGGGCGATCTCTTGATCCAGCCGCTTCTGATATACGGGATCGAGTTGTGGCTCAAGCTCGCGCGCTGTTTGTGGCATGCTTGTTCTCTCTGGGGGATGATTAATATGCCTGCGAGCCCGCCGCGGGGAAGAATCCGCGGTAGCACACAACGGTTTCACCGTCCACCGGGTCATCAAACGCCAGCGCTGTGAACTCACCACTTAGGCCGAACCCCTTTAGATCTGCCGCGCCTGCGTTTTCAACATTGAATGTTGATTCCTCGCGTTCGCCGGCCACAGAAAGCTGTGGGTAGTAATAGTAGAGCTGCGCTCCGTCCGCTGTATCCACCACGAAGACGGCGGACCACGATTGAATGAACGAACTGCCCTCCCGGCTGGCAAATCCTGTCACCGCTTGCACCTTGGCGCTGGCAGCTGGTACACCTCCCAATAAGGGCTGCTGCAAGGTGAGCGTGTCCCCGGAAATCGACTGAACAGCTCCAACGTTATAGGTCACACGTCGCACGTAATCCACGTCTGTCACCGTACCGGCCGCAACAAAACTCGCTTGAACCCCGGAACCGATAAAGCCCGATTGCCCTGTATAATCAATATCCACCGAGATCATTTGTCCCACTTGAAATTGCGCCCCGCCGCCAGTTGACAGGACGAGGGAGGCGGCCGTTGATCCGCTTCCTAGGCCGACTGCAGTCACGGGTGTACCTCCCACCGGTTGTTGAGGTGTGCCCGCCGCCGCTTTCAGAATGTTGAAGTGTGTGGTCCCCTTCGAAAGTGCCAGTTGCAGCTTGCCCCACTCACGGAATTCGAATTCAACGCCGCTCCCGATTTCTCCCCGGTACTGTGCCCTCACGGCGCCGCGATAGCCGGAGCGAATCTGCCCGATGCGACCGGCCGATGAGCGCTTAAACTGGTCGATCCAACCCAGGTCAAACCAGCCGCTAGGCGGGCTATTGGTGTCGAAGCGCCCTTGCCGGGCAGGATCAAATAAGGTCGGCGAGGGACTCGCACCCTGCACAAACGGCGCGAAGAACCCCCGGAACCCCGAGCCGACCAGGATCATCGGCTTGCGGAACGGCTGGACAAGGGATTTCGATATGGGCATCGCCTACTCCTTCAGGGCGCTTGCGGAAATACGCGCGCTAGTTCGAGATTGATTCCAAATAGAATGAAACGTGGGTGGTGGAGATTCGCCGAAGAACGGAACCTTCGCTTTGCGCAATCGTTCGGAGGTCTGGGGTCCAACTCCATTGCACCTGACTACCAAGCGGTTGTGGAGGCTCCGCTGTAAAATTCATTTTGGGCGTGTAACCTGGGAATAGGATCTGCACCAATTCCCGGTCAAGTTGGCCGATCAGCCTGCCCCGGTCGGCAAAAGGGCGCTGGAGTGCTGCTGTGCCCCGCACGAAGTACTCAATTTGCGCAATCTGTTCGTAGCGTGGAGCAGTAGTCCCTGCAAATTCGTGGACAGCCGGTGAACCCAGCCAGTGGACGTAAAACGTGTTGAAAAAGAGCTTCGCTGGCGGATACGGCTCGTTTTCAGCTACCAGTATGGCCGGCTTGGCAACGCCATCGACAATAATCGTGCGCCCAGGGTTCACGACGGAAAGTCGCCCCTGTAAGGCGCGAAAGAAACTGTCTTTGGCAGCTTGCATTCCTGTGATTGCGTAGCTTTGTGGAGTGGCTGCTGGTCACTGCCGAAACACTCTCTCGAGTAGCGTCAGCCCCCGCTGGCCGATTACCTCCAGCCATGCTTGGCGGTAGGGAGAGCGCATTCGCCCGACTAAATAAGCGAGCTCCGTACTTGTGCGACGATCTACCTGCAGTTCTTCAAATGCATTGCAGTCCAGCGTAATCGTCAATCGCCGGAGTCGTGCCCCGCGAAGGTCTGCCCCGGCGAGCACACAATGCATGAAAACCGCGCCTTCCAGGTCGGCTCCAGCCAGGATTGCTCGGTAGAAGTTCGAGTTGCTGGCTCGCAATCCTGCACAGCGGGCATCCTTGAGAGAGCCCTCAGCCACAAAGCAGTCTGAAAACTCGGCCCCTTCTAGATTGGCTCCCGCAAACGAAGCTCGATAAAGATCGGCATTTCGGAATACAGCTCCTGCAAGTGCCTTCCCCGTGAAATCACAACCTCGAAAACTTCCGGTTAACTCCCTCTCAGCCATCGAGCACTTGCAGGCTGTCTCGCAACTGGCCGGATTCTTGGGGAATCAATTGGCGAATGTGATCCAGGCCAATTTTAGCGGCCTCTGCTACGGTTGCCTCAGAGCGTTGGTTTGTCCCTTCAGGATCGAGCCAGTTGCCGATGCCCGCTATGCGGTTCTTCAAATCTCGAAGAATGGCTGGCGCAGTTACCCGAATAAACCCCCTCGGGGCCTGCGCCGAGACCACAACGGTCGTGCCGGTAATTGGGTCCTGTGCCAGAACTGTCTTCTCCCCCGGGCGCAGCCAGGGTTTCTGACCAGCTATGCTTCCGTACTCGAGCACTCTTGCAATGCGGGCCAACTCCGGATCTGCGATTCCAATGCTCGCAGTCTTTCCGATTACGTTTTCCATGGCGCCCAGCAGCTCAGGTAGTTCGCCGAGCGTGAGCATGCGTTTGGCCATTTAACTGGCCTCCAATGTCGCATCGCAGAGGAGTTGCCAGCCGTACGTCTCTCCACCGGCATCCATCGGCTTGATGGCACTTATCCGGCAGATCTGACCGCGGATCAGGAGGCCCGCGGCTGCTTCAAACATCGGGCGCGCAGTTTCATGTCCCTGCGCTGCCGCGACACTGCGCGCAAAGGCATCGCTCAAAAGTACCTCCCGTGCACCCTGTCGAAGCTGACCGCCTAGCACAGCGATCTCCTCTGCTGTGAGCTCTCGGACGTACCAGCTTGGCGCCGGATAATCAATAAACGAATCTCCTCCCGGGGAGACTAGGCCTAGATCAGACGACGGATCACTGTTCGCCGGCAGGAACCGCAGCGATACAGCTTCGCCAACACCCAACGCCAGAAGCGGTTCTAACCACCGCCGTGCTGCCTTCGAGTAGAGCTGCATCTTTAGTTCAGTCTTAAAGCCACGTACGGCGCAAGCAACCGTCGAACGTCTTCATCCAGGGTCGAACCCGCAAAGTACTCCAATTGAAGTCTGTCCAATTGTGCGGCACTGACTCTCGCCGCCGGGTGCGATTCAATGTTTCGGATGATTTGCGCGCAAGCCAGCTTGACTGGCTCTGGCACCTCGGCATACCCGGCCGTGTAGGTCATTTCGACCTCGCTATAGGGCACTCCAAAGATGCTCGCCGGCAGCCAAATTTCCCCGGTCGAAGCCCAGTAGTCCACCTGAGCTGGATCCAAATTTACCCAAGTTGGCGGCCCACCGAATGGCGCCATCATTCCCCCCAGCTTGTCGGCGCCTGGTCCGCGAAGTACGCCATGACGTGCCTTGAGGGTCGCGAAGGGTGTCTGTCCGCCTTCCGGTATGGTTAGCGGTGTATAGCTCGCCCGCGTCATCGGGACTTCTTCTGGGAGTCGGTTCCTCTCTGAGTACTGTGACACAAGCACCGAGGCCCGCTGGCAGTAGGTATCCACCAGATCACTCGCCACCCGAATCAGCGCGGGATCAGTGGAGTCCGGCAGTCCGAATGAAACGAACTCTGCCGTTGAAAGATATAAGTTATTCGGCATGCAGTCCTAGGTGTGTGACTGGAACCGGAGGCCGACGCCCCGCTGACTCGAGTTGCGCAAGCACTCGGCCTCCCCTGCGGCACGGGTTACCGGGTAAACCGCAAGCGCTTGTGCGCGTATGCGGCCCCTTTGGCCACAACTGAGCCAAACTTCACCGCCACCATTTGTGAGGTGAGCGAATTCGGTAGCCCGAGCTGAAAGACGCGCGGGTTGGCATCGGTTAGCCAGTGATACTCCACTTGGTCTTCACTAACGATCACCACGTCGTGGATTGTGTTGGGACCACTCGGTGTCACCGAAATCGTCCAGTCTGGAATCAAGGGCAACGAGCCGGCCTGTGTGGAGAGTTCCTTCACCGTGATGCCGCCAACGATTTCCTGCGTGCTCAGCACCACGTTATAGATTGACTTCATTTCCTGGTCAATCAGGTCTAGCGTCGCCGGGTTTGCATAGAGGGCGCTCGGTCGAACCTCAAAGTCCGTGCGCGCCACCATGTTGGCGATCTGCGTCTTGATGTTATCCACAAACGAGGCCGACGTGTTCGTAATCGATACTTCCGATCCGGCGTCGGTCAGTTGTTTCAGCACCCCGTAATATTCAAGCGTGGTGGGCGTGGTAAAACTGGTGTCGGTGCCAGCCCAGAGCGCCTGGTCGTGTTTGCGCAGCAATCCATCCACCGTGTCCACCAGATCCTTGGCCTGCAGGTAGGCAAACTGCGCTTGCTGACGGGTCACCTCAACGTCGAACAGAGAGAAGTTGATCTGCGACACCAATGCCTTAAGCGGCAGTGTGCGCTCGACGCGCGTCGGCGAGCCGGCCGTTGGCCCGATGGACCGCGGATCCACGAACGCGGCTGCCGGGTTGATGGCCGTCTGCTCAAAGAACCGCGAAGGATGACCCGTCGCAGGCACCTGCTTGATTCGTTGCCCGAACGCACCGCGCCGCCGCACTAGATCGGTTATCTCACTCTGGTACCGGTTCACTTCAATTGCGCCCGGGCCCAGAAAATCTGCCGCGGCCGCAATATCCACAAAATAGCCTCTGTTCATGTTCACCCTCATTTGAGAAAATTTCCGAAAAAGCACCCGCCGCCAGCCCTCGCCAGCTCTCACAAAACCCTCATGGCTTCCTCTTCTCGCTTGGTTCGTGTCCCCTAGTCGAGCGCACCCGCCCGAGCAAGCTGTGCCTTTACTGCAATGCGCTGCTCGAGCGAAAGGCTATCGAGCGCCCGGTCCAGCACCGCCACTTCAATTCTGCCGCCCGGCCCGATCACCTCTGAGCCAACGCCCGATTTGGCCAGCAGCGTGAGCACCTGAGGTGGAACCGTCTTGCGCGTTGCCTGCGCTGCAAACCGCTCAGCCTGCTCCCTCAGTGCTTGGTTTTGTCGTCGCAATTCTTCCGACGTATTGGCTAGCGCTTCCACGCGCGTCTCCAAGTCTCCGTGTCCTGCACGCAACGCCCCACCGCGTTCCATAGTCTGCGCGACTGCCGCTTGCGATTGCCGCAGCTCATCGAGCAGCGAGCGCAGATTCGCAAACTCTGCTGTCAGCGCCTGGTTGGTTTGCGCCAGCATGTCCAGTGCTTGCGTGATTCGATCGTTCATGGTTTCTCCTTGTCTGCTGCTGGCCGCTGTGGCGGCCAGTGATGTAGACTGATATGCAGCTGCATTTCGTTCGAGGATTGCAGCTCCCGTAAAAACCACTCGCTCAAGCGTCCAGATCTCGGCCGACGGATCCGCCACCCGTACGCTGGTCACTTCGTAGGACATTCCCAAACGCCCTCTTCGATCGCGGAGCTCAGCAACAGTCTCGGGAAAGTCCTTCCCAAACAGGTAGCCGGCCACCTCTAAGCGGTCTTCCTTTACCTCCGCGCGGCTGATGACTCCAATTTTGCGTTTGACGTCGTGCCCTCGCAGCCCAGGCGTATAGTCAACCGCCATTCCCAGCAAACTGGGCAGAGCGCGCTCGGCCACCTCCTGCGGCAGCAGGACTCGATGCCCTGCTGCCCCGTTCGGTGCTCGGTCACTGGGCACATTTACACGAGTCAGAACGCCGGAGAATGGCACGCGATTCGGGTGATCCGGAAAATCTGGAATCTCCAGTGCCATTGCGTCAAGTTGCATGCCGATTGCTTTCGCTCGTTTCGTCACGAATCAAGTGCTCCTGGAAACCTCTCCGGCTGGAATCTTCTCAGTTCCTTGGATCAACATGTGTCTTTGGGTCTGCGTGAGCGATCCCCAACTGCCCGCCAGCGCGGGCAGATTGCGCCGCGCGCGCACCTCGTTCGGAAGGAGGACGTCGCTCCGCAGCAGGATTTCATCAATCTCCGCCTGTGCGCGCTCGTCAAAGACCTCGAGATCTTCGAAAACAAATTCAAGATCTGCCCAGCCGAGCTTGCGGTCGATCACTTCCCGGCTGAGGTGCTCGGCGAATAGCCGTGCTGTGGGCACGACGGCCGTCCGGTAACTCTCCTCGACAAGCGCATGAGCGGTCGCACGATTGATGTCTTGCTCCAATCCCAGCAGGAGTGGTGGCAAGTCAAATGCGTCCGCAATAATTCGGATTAAGAATTTCTGCCACTCCAGTCTGAGATCCCGGTCTGAGCCCTCGCTGAAGCGCAGCACCTCCGGTCTTGACGGAAGGTTGGCAATGATGGGCACCTTCCCCGTCCCCTCGATCTCGTTCTGCCACCACGAAATCACCTTGTCGTAACTGGACGGCGGCATTTCCGCCAGCCACAGCGCAAACTGCACCACCGTGTTTGACGCCAATCGCGATGCGTACTCCTGCGCTCCCAATAACCAGTTGATGGTTTCAAAAGCCACTTCCAATCGCCCGAGTCCAAACGGTGTATGTGTGCGCGGATTCAGCCGAATGTAGATCAGCTCGTCGTTGAGCAGATCCACGTGCTGGCCCCACGGGGTTACCTGCGCGTATCTCGGTTCCTCCGCGTCACCCGACCATCCCGCATAAACTCGAACCGTCGCGCCATCAACTGGCCAGAGCACGAGCGGCCTCACAGGGTTGGGTGTCAGTTGCACTTCGATCGCCCCAAAGCCCCCAATCAAAACATCTTCAATCACTTGCTCGGTCAACGAACGGAAGCTGTCATCCGGGTTGGGTGCATTCAAATTGGCCGCCAAAATCCTGATTCGCTCATCCGGCCCGGAATTCGTCGAACTGCCGTCCTTCGGCTGCACGCGCCAGCGCATTCCGGCAACGCGATCCTTAATGGTATTGATCGCCTTTCGCGCGACTGGCGTCTCGGAAAACTGTCGCAGATTGAAAGCCGTCGGCTTAGGCAGTGGTTGGCGACCGAATCCGCGCGGGACACTAGGCAAAACCACTGTTTTTCTGGTTTGCCCACCGGCAAATAGCTGCCGCGCCCGGTCGAGCCAGGCTCGAATGCTCAAAATCACCATTTAGACTGAATGACTTCCAGTTATCGCTTTAGAATCTGTGGTTCAGGATGTGCTGACTGTGCTTCTTCGGAACCCGTTGGCTACTCTCAAAGAAAAACCCGGCACTCAACTCTGCCGGGCAGTTCCATTTCTCACTCTCTAATTCAGTTATAGCATGCCGGACCAGCTCTTTATTCAGTACAAGAAGAAAATTATCTCCCGTGTTTTCTTCTGCTTTCCCGCAAATGCCTCCTTTGTCCCTCTTGACAGATGTAAACCCATCCAATTCAGTGAATTGTCGGGCCCAGTTCTCGCGCGTATTCTTCTAGGCGATCCTGGGCCACAATGCGGATCTCTTGCTCGCGCAACAGTCTGGCGATAAATTCGTGCCGCCGGTTTTCTCGTCGGGGCTCGACGTCCGTAACTGCCGCAAACTCACTTCTCTCCAATTCCTCACGGATTCGCTCCACTGTGAATGCCAATACCTTCGCTTGATTCAAGTCTCGGCCCAGCGGCAAAGCATGGATAAACCCGCGCGTCCCATTGCGACGATAGGAGCACGTCATTCGAAATGGATCACCTCGCTCCGTAAAGTCATCTATTCTTACGCCCCATTGAAGCCGATCTCGCAATCCGGCCGCTCCAAATACCTCTCGGAGCCGGCGTCGAATCCCTGCAGGCGTGCTGATGGTGGGCCCCGCTTCCCGCTGCCACCTCTGGGGGGCGACGTGGTCCTGATAGAGTCGCTCCATTTCTCCTTCAAAATCCGCAGTAAGCACGCCCCGCTGCGGGCTGATCTGCAACACGTTGGAAAGCGTCTGATCCATCTTCTCCACAAACAAGGGTAGATCCTCCGGCTCACGCGGCATTTGTGCCTCAAGCGAGTCCTGTAATCCGCGTAATAGCGCCTCATCGGCCAAGGGATGGAGTCTTCGTACCCGCCTGAATTCCTCGGCTTCGCTGATCATCCGCAGGCGCCATCTATTTCCTTGGGGCGAATAGAGCAGAACTCCGATGTTTACCCACTCGTCGCGAATGAGGTTGGGCTGATATCGCAGAATACGGTATGCGTATGTTTCTGTCGGGAATTCGGTCATGGTTCACTTCCAATTGAGGAATGGCTGGCGATACGACTCCCTTGCCTCCAGAATCCATTCGGCAACATGCTTTCGCCTCCGCAAGAGCCGGTCAAGAAGGCTGAAGACCCTATCCTGGTCGAAGTCATACCATGCGGGCGGGATTTCAGACGCAATCTCATCCATCACCCGTTCATTGATCTGCTTCTCAAGCCGCTCCAGCCATGGTTCAAACGCTTCCATGCCGCGAACGGATTCATAGACGCGGTGCCTGGCATAAAGCCCCCGGAGTGGAGCATCCGGGAAATCCCATGAACCGTTATTAAAACAAAACCCCTGGTCAATCATCAGCGCGCGGAATGGTGTTTTCCCGATTTCCCGGTAGAAGATTGCTTGCCGTCCGTTCGTATTGCACGTCCACTTGTCGAAGACCAATATGCCAACGAAATCGTTCAAGTTTTCCACCTGACTCAATTGTTCTTCTGGCAGGAAATCGATCACCCCCAGCTCTCGCGGATCGCCCGGGAATCGCGATCCGAACTGAAAGCCGGCTTTGCAAGGGTAGCTTCCCGTGCCTACCTGCATGACCAGTTCGGTGGAATGCGCAATTAGTTCCTGACCAACTTCGACCACGGCCGCCGTTGCTGTGGGTAGTCCCAATCGTGCCGCCAGCCTTGTCCCAAGCAGCTCGTTGGCTAAGACTCGCACATGTTGCGGATTATTTTGGAATTTAACTACATAATAGTACCCATCATTGCAGCGCAAAAGGTGCGACTGCGCTCCCCCCCGCATTCGCCGAATATGCTCCAGGGCTCGCGGCATCCATGCGTATGCTATTCATTGCCCCTACCTAAAACAAGGCGATAATTAACCGGCTGAATACGACATCGTCGGGATAATCCACCTACGCCTTCAAGCTCTATCGCACCAGGCTGGCGAACTGCAGGGCGCCTCCCTTTGCGCGCACGGCTTGAGCGATGGCCATCGCAATCACAAGATCATCGTGCGAGCCGCCGTGCGCCGCCATCTCACCATCCTCGCCGAATTGATAGCTCCTGCATTCCTCCAAGAACCTCCGGGAGGCAAATGCGCTGATTGCAGTCCGGATCATGTTGGCCAAGATACTGATCGCCTGGGGCTTTGTTTTCAAGGTCGTTGGCCATCCGACCTTCATCACTCGGTCGGAATCATCCCAATGTCGGTAAATGGGCTTATACCCGAGTTGGTGCTGTAAAACGTTGAGGACGGCATGCCCGTGGTTGTTTCGCTCGACCGCGAGCAAGGCTTGGTTGTAACGGCACCCGAGCTCCGCCACTCGCTCCGCAAAGTGCTGCACCGGCCATTGCGCCTGTATCTCAGCGCATTGCAAACCTGTCTCCGCGTCAATGACCTCTGCCGCGGAATAATCACCTCCAGAGAGCCCTTCGGCGACGTCGGCTCCCAAAATGAAATGCCGGTTTTGCTGTGGCTCGAGCCACACTTGCAAGCCACCATTGAACTCTGACCTGGATGCCTCCTTTACCTGTTGGAGCCGCGCCTCGAGAAGATCAACATCAAAAACGGGCCGCCCGGAGCGAAGGAAACACTCGGTCTCATTTTCTGCAAACTCTTGGGCCGCTCTTTTACCCAGCCGAGCGAAGAGCTGACGCCGATACAGGATTTGCTCTTTTCTCAAGGAGTGCTTCGTAACCAGTCCTTTTTCTGCGTCCGTAAAAGGCTCCAAAGTTTCACCAATGACCGACGGCACGCGGTATGCACTCTCAATCCACCACGGGAAAAAGTGCGGTTGATATTCGCTCCCGCTCCGAGCTCGTTGCCACTCCGAGTAGAAGTAACCTCCGGCTCCATTCGGTGTAGATTCGATATCTACCCTGCCGTCCGGCGGTACGGCGGCGAGCAGGCTTGCCATCGTCTCCTGCGGATCTCCCGGCCACATTGCTACTTCAGAAGCATGCAAATTATGGACCGTCAATCCACGGCTTACATTCCGATTTCCCGCTGTGTCAACAAGGTACCGGCTGTCCAGGCGGTTGAATGCCAGCTCGCGAACATTGACAATGCCCGGGGCAAGCCAGCGTCGCATTTTGGGCCCTAGATGAATGAAAAACCTCTGCACGATGCGAAAGATCTGCTGCGCTGCCTCCTGAGAATGAGCAACCTGTAGAGTCACTGTGCCCGGTCGCAGGATTGTGGAGAGAAAGAACCGTGCGGCAACGTAGGTTGTCATGCCCACCTGTCGCGGTTTTAAAACAATATTTCGCGCTCTTCGTCCCTTGGCATACAGTTGTTGTGCTGAGTTGGCGTTCAGATAGATCAATTTCCCATGCCGATCGCGGATTCGCAACACGCTGACCCACCCGTCAAGCTGTTCCACCTCCGCCTTATGGCCAAAAAACCTGTCAATCCACACCGCACGGATTCGATCATGGAGGCCATTTGCCAAGTACTTCAGATCGGGTTTGGGATCCTCATTGGGAATTGTGCTGCTCCGAACTGTCATTCGGCTGTGCCTCTTCCCTTCCCTCGCCTGCGACGAGCTGGCGAAAGCTTGCCACCAGGTTCTTTTCGATTTCTGAAATGACATCTGCTTCTTGAACATCTCCTTCATTCCGGCTGGCCACAAAGCGGAGTTGCTCGGCGATTCCCGTCAGCTCCAAGATAACTTTGCATGCCCAGCCATTCCCCTTCCATGCGGAGTCCAGGATGTACGCGAGTAGGCCGGGCAACTCCTGCCGTAGACAAGCTTCAATGGATTGGCCAATTCTCAGCCTTGCCTCCTTGGAAAGTAGCTCTGCGTCAATCTTGTCTTCACTCGCGGGGTGCAGCGTTTTCATCCGTTTGCGGACTTGGGATCTGTAAAGCGGCGCCAGAGTTACGGAAAGAACGTCACGCCGGAGATCATTACCAAAGATTGCAGGATCAAACTCGGGAAGTTCCGTTCGCTTCGCCTTCCGACTCATGTTGTTTCCTTTAGAATCGCGATCTTGACTTTTCACCTTTCACCCCCTTCGCTTTCATGAAGCAGCTCCACCTCCATGGGCTTCAGGATTCCGAGTCGGCAAAATGTTTCATGCAGCAGATCAAGCGTCAGATGCAGCCGCCGTGAAATGTCGCTCTGCGACCGTTGGAATTGCCGTGCTGCCTCCCACTCTGTGTGATCTTCCAGAATGCAGTAGGCAATGAGCCGTTGATCAATGGGTTCCAGTTCGGACAAGCACTTGTCAACGTCACACACAAATACGACCGTCTCCTCAAAGAGGTGCACGGGTCGGCCTTTCAGGCGCGAAGGGTACACCTCCCGTCCAAGCAACGACGGCAAGCGCCCGATCAACAGCGATTTCCGGAAGTAGTGATGCAGGAGCGCCATCGTCCGCATGTGCCTATAGCTTGGGAGCCGCATGCTTCACCTCCCCGCGAATCCACCCCAGGAACTTCGTGCAAACCGCGCAGTGCACCTCTTCGCCGCGCCGAGACTGAACGCCAAGCACACCGCATCTCGGGCAATATCTGAGCTCCACGCGCTCTTCAGATTCCTGCCCTGACCCTTCCCCTCGTTTGGTCTCTGGCTTCATTCCCACCTAAAGCAAAAGCCCTGGGTCCTCCTTCACGGGGAGGACCACAGGGCTCCGGAGTTGCTTCCGTCAGGCCTGTCGCCTTATTTCAATTAGTCTGCCTCGCTCTTCGTCATCTCACATGGTTCGGTGCCCGCCGTAGTAGGCCTCTTCCGAGACTGTCTTGGTCAGCTTTCCCTGGTGAAAGGTCAAGGTGATCCTTCCCGAAAACCGCACGGCTGCCGCCAGCTTTTCTGCGGATGCCGAAATCACTTCTCCGCGTGCCAACTTGCGCCGAAATTCGCCATAGACTCCATCGCTTTCCATCTTCGCTTGCTCGAGTTTCTGCGCCTGACGACTGCTCTCCTCTGCCCAGTCATCCGCAGTCAAACGGGTGATTTCTCCCTCGGATCCAGGGCGCCCCATCTCAAGCTTTCGCTCCGCTTCTCGCCGCTTGGCTTCCATTCTCAGCTCGTCAAGTCTCAGTATTAGCTAAAAGTAAAGTAATGTCAAGAAAAATTTCAAAATGCTATAACCCGCTGATTCGGGGGGGCTTGCCATTGCTTTGCTTAGCTAACTGTTATAGACTCACCCCATGAGTTTTGTCTCTCTTCAGGAGTCCTTGCGCCGTGTTCTCCGCAAGCGGATCGACTCAGGCGAACTGACGGGCATGGAGCTTGCGCGCCGCACCGGCTTCACCCAGGCCCACATCTCCAACTTCCTGAACCGGAAGCGTGGCCTGAAGCTTTCCGCCCTCGATCGTATGCTCAAGGCCATTGGCCTCTCTCTGTACGACCTATTGAACCCGCATGACTTGGTTCGTTTTGCGGCGGTTCCGCCAAGCCCAGAGGAAGAATATGAAGCCATCCCTCTAGTCGAAGGTCAGATCGCTGCCGGCACGGAAGTGATCGTCAACGAAGACGTCAAGGAGCTCCTCAAATTCCGCCGCAGCTTTCTCGAAAGGATCAGACCAGATTTGGCCGCTCCTCCACGCAAGTCTTGGACCCGCTTTGTGCTAATACGCGTGGACCAGAAAGAGGGCATGAGCATGTGGCCCCGACTCAATCCAGGGTCCACCATATTGCTCGACCGGCATTACAATAGCCTTCGCCCTTTTCGGAAGAATGATCGCAATATGTATGCGGTTCGAAAGGGTGATGGTTGTACCGTTAAGTATCTTGAACTGAGTGGCTCGCTTTTGATCTTACGCCCTCACAATCCCGAGTATCCGGTGGAAGCCCTTGCTCTTGAGGAGGGTCAAACCTACGCGGATTTAGTGATAGGTCGGGTGGCCCAAGTCGCGTTGGAAACATAAGTCGGGAAGAGTTGGCCCGTCATCCGAGTCAAGGCATTTGCAAGATAAAACCAAAAGGCCCGGGACTCGTCCCCGGGCCTGCTCACTTCAATCCTCTCTCCGTCGATCTACTACCGCCGCTCTCGACCTCTAGCTCTCTTTTTTCCGGCCTTTTTGGATGCTCGCTTCCTCTTGCCCGCGGCTTTACCCTTCCTTCCTCTTCTCGCCTTCCTTGCCTTCTTTGCCTTGGCCTTCCGGCGCGTTTTGACTCGAGCCTTCCTTTTTTGTGGTCCTTTCCCAGGGTCGAGGGAAGGTGGTGGTGCCGGTGTTATCGGGCTGGGCCGCTCTGGAATAACAAGCTCTTCCGCTTCCTCCTCAATCATCTCCTCGCGTTCACCGGTGCGCTCCTCTTCTTCTTCGAAACGCGACATCTCGTTGTCATCGCCAAATCCGTTCTTGTCGTAAGCCATCATCTCCTCCGCCGCAGTCGCCTCTCGCACAGATGATTCCCGGGTCGAACCCATTGCGGGCTTATAATCGCACTCTCTCCACTTTGTCAAGCTGGAAGCAGCTAGCCCTCCTTGGAGCTCTCGCGACAAAGATGCACCACGCCAATCGGACCTAGGGCCCCCGCTGATCCATAACTGCTTGCAATGGCGTGGTTTATGGGTTATGGCTTGACCTGCCGATGGTCACCTGATGAGCGCAATTGTGAGCTGATCTCCCGCGCGCAACTGACGGCCAGCCAGAAACCGATTGGCGCTCCGTAAAGCCTCGACCGTAGTTTCATAGACGCGAGCGATCGACCAAAGTGTCTCCCCCTGCTGAACGCGATGCAGATGCGGCTGGGACCCATGGGGGACAGCCGCCCTCTCGCCCAGCGCAATCTTTGCGGGAGTTGTGGTTTTCTTGTTCGTCGCAGTGCGTGCTGTCGGTTTGCCCCCGGGATACACTTTCAGTGTCATGCCGCGCGAGATCCTGTTTCCCCTCATCCCGTTCCACCTCTTCAGCTCCGCAACACTGACAGCAAACTGCTCAGCCACATCCTCCAATTTGTCCCCTCTTCTCACCCGATATCGCACCAATCTTCCAAGCATCGATTGGGGGCGCGCCCCGGTCGGGACAATCAGCCTCTCGCCCGCCGCGAGGATTTCCTGCTCTTGGAGCGAATTGACTTCGACAATCGAACGCACCGTTACGCCGTACTTTTGAGAGAGTGATGCCAGTGTCTCCCCGGGCTCCACAAGGTGCCAGCGCCAGCTCAACCATTTATCTTTCGGGATCTTCGCAAGTTCTCGTTCAAGCCGTTCGCCGGATCCGACTGGCAGCTTCAGTTCAGAATCAGGATCAACTGGTGTAACCATCTGTATGAGGTGGGGATTGTAAAGCCTCAGAGTATCCAAGTCCGTATCCAGCGTCTCTGCTACAAGCCGTAAATCAATCGGCTGTCCTAGCTTGACTCGGTCATAGCGCAGTGCTGGCTCGGGCTCCACCTGCATTTCGTATCGCGCCGGATCCTTGGCAATCAGGGTCAACGCCAAAATGATCGGGACGTAGTTTCGTGTTTCTCTTGGCAGGACGTTTCGCTTGTACAATTCCCAGAAATCGGCATAACCCGTCCGCTCAATTCCCTTTGCCACATTCCCCGGCCCGGAATTGTAGGCCGCCATCACCAGGTACCAGTCCCCAAACTCTTGGTATAGATCCTTCAAGTGGCGTGCCGCCGCGCGCGTGGATTTCTCCGGATCCTGCCGTTCGTCAATCCACCAGCTCCGCCGCAGGCCGTACTCTTTCCCGCGATAGGCCATAAATTGCCAGATGCCCCGCGCGCCGGCACGTGAAAGTGCCGCTGGCTTGAATGCGCTCTCAGCTTGCGCCAGATAGATGAGGTCCTGCGGCAGTCCTTCCTCTCTCAAAACTCGGGAAATCATTTCCTGGTAGCGCCCCGCCCGTCGCAAGCCGGTCTCCACGATCGACCGGCCGCGCGGCGTCTGAAAAAAGTTTAAATACGTCAGGACGTGCTCGTTTACCGTCAACGGAATGTCATGCGGTATCTGCCTTAATTCGCGCTCGGCTTTCTCTCGGATACTGGGGTCAGGCGAAACCGTTACTTCCCCGATTTCTTCAATTGGCGCTGGCTCTTCATTCGCCCCTGTCTCGCTCTCGCCTACCTCCTTGGCAGCCGCTTCATGCGCTCGGATCGTCGCAAGAACTTCATTCAATGCCCTCTTTAGCCTTCCGTCCCTCTTGAGATCAAGTCCGCTAGAAACAAGAATCTCTCGGGCGCGGTCAAACTCCTCCCGCGCCTGCCTGCTGTTCCCTGCCTGGTAGGATTTCTTCCCTGTTTCTACCTGGGCTTCAACTGCTTGGAGCAACAAGTCCACGCCGTCCGGAGGTCGCACCAGAATCATCCCTCCAGGCTTTCGCTGGTTCACGATAGGCAGGGGCTCGGCGGACGCTTTTTGCTGGGCGGCAATCTCCGAAGGACGCACCTGCACGGGACGCCGCGCAGAATCCTCACACCCCCCCAATACCAGGAGGAGTGCTGCGCTTGAAATCAGTTTTGCAATTCTTCTCATCTTGCGTCCATCCAACCTGCTCGCCTAAACCCAGATTCCCCCATCGACTAGAAGAGGGAAGGGATTTCTACTACGCACGCCATGTATGGCGCGACAGGTTGGCTAATCTTTTTCATTCTATGGTCGCACTCAGGTGGGGTCAACTGGCACTTCGACCAGGCTCTCCGTACATCAACCTGTACTTTCGGACAGGATATTACTCCATGGTTCGAGCTTAGGCCAAGGCTTGCTTTAGGTCCTCAATTAGGTCCTTTTGATCCTCAAGCCCAATTGAAACACGCACTGTCCCCGGGCTCACTCCCGCCTTGGAGAGTTCAGCCTTGCTCATCCGATAGTGAGACGTGTACAGCGGCAGAACGACGAGCGACTCCACTCCTCCCAGACTCGCCGCCAGAAGAAAAACGCGCACGCGGTCACAACACCGTCGTGCCTCTGCCAGTCCTCCCTTCAGGTCAAAAGCGAGCATCGCGCCGAACCCCTTCATCTGATGCCGAGCCAGCTCATGATCTGGATGAGAGGCAAGCCCGGGATAATGCACGCGTGCCACCCGGGAATGGCCGGACAAGAATTTCGCGACCGCCATTGCTGTCTCGCACTGTCTCTTCACTCTTACTTCCAAAGTTTTTAGCCCCCGCATAAGGAGAAAGCCCACATCTGGATCCATCGACCCACCCAGATAGATCACCATATTTCGAACTCTCTCCATCCATTCCCGACTGCCTGACGCGGCACCAGCGATTATGTCTGAATGTCCCGAGAGATATTTCGTCGCGCTGTGCAGCACAATGTCGAATCCTATCTCCAGGGGCCGCTGCAGCACGGGTGACGCAAATGTGTTGTCAATCAAGGAGACAAGTTTGTGCTTGCGTGCCAATTGCACTGCCTTCCGCAAGTTGACCAATCGCAACGTCGGATTCGTTGGGGTTTCAACGTACAGCGCGCGCGTTCGCGCGTTCACTAGCCGCTCCACGCCCTCGAGATCGTTCTCCACGTACTGGATGCCGATTCCCAAGCGCGGCAAGACGTCACGCATCAACCGGTACGTGCCACCGTAGAGCTGCCGCGTCGCGATGATTTCATCGCCCGCTTTCGCCACCGCCAGGATCCCGCTGGAGATCGCTGCCATGCCCGATGCGGTGACGACAGCAGCCTCCCCTCCCTCCAAATCAGCAATCTTTTGCTCGGCTACAGTCAGCGTCGGGTTGCCGTAGCGGGTGTAAATGTAAGCTTTGCTCTTCCCTTCGGCCCACCTCTTCATTTCCGCCGTATCTGCAAAGGTGAATGTCGAGCTTCTCATCACCGGAGTGCAAACCGGCCCGTTCAAGCCATGACGCTTCTCTCCTCCGTGAATGGCAAGAGTTGCAGTTCTCCATTGTTTGTTTCGTTTAGTTTTCATGGGATGGCACTGTATTCGTTGGCGGTACGATTGGACAACATCCAAATTTGGCTGATTTTCGAACGCCTGAGCGGTCTCAAATCCCTCAGCAAGCTTTGAGCTTATGCGACTTCCTGGTCTGCTTCGCCTTCGCGTCCTGCCTTCGCGCCGGCAATCACCTTCTCTGCAATCTCGTTGGGCACAAAGTCGTAATGGCTGAATTCCATGGAATAGCTGGCGCGCCCTTGTGTCATCGACGTCAGGTTGGTGGCATAGCTGAGCATCTCGGCCAGGGGCACTTGTGCCTTCACGATCACGTTCGTGCCGCGCGACTCACTCCCCCCGATGCGCCCTCGACGTGAACTCAGATCCCCCATAATGTCTCCCGAGTATTGCTCTGGCGCGTACACCTCAACGTGCATGATCGGTTCCAGAAGAGCCGGTCTCGCTTGCTTCATGCCCTCCTTAAACGCTAGCGAACCCGCAATCTTAAACGCCATATCCGACGAATCCACATCGTGATATTTGCCATCATGGAGAACCGCGCGGAAGTCCACCACAGGGAACCCTGCCAGGTATCCACGGCTGGCCGCGTCTCGAATCCCCCTTTCTACCGACGGGATGTAGTTCTTTGGAATGGCCCCGCCGAAAATATCGTCCACAAACTCGAACCCCGCACCTCGCGGCAGCGGTTCCATTCGCACCCTGCAAACGCCGAACTGTCCGTGCCCGCCTGTTTGCTTCTTGTGCTTCCCCTCTGCATCTGCTTTGGCACGAATGGTTTCCTGGTACGGCACTTTGGGTGGCTTGAGCGTCAGTTCCACGTGATACCGTTTGCGCAGCTTTGCCACCACCACCTCAATGTGTTGCTGCCCAGCTCCCGCCAGCAGAAACTCCTTGGTCTGTGGGTCGCGCGAAAAGCGCAGGGCCAGGTCCTCTTCCAGGATCTTGTGAATTGCCGTTCCAATTTTATCTTCGTCCGCGCGTGTCTTGGGCTCAATGGCAAACGTGATTGAAGGTTCGGCAATTCGCGCGGGAGGATAGAAGATTGGCGCAGCCTTGTCTCCCAACGTGTCACCTGTGAGTGTCTCTTTCAGTT
>Ga0247727_10003874_pt1 | contig 32612 bp, 30 predicted proteins | sample WisWelCaveWW1625_FD_202498 | JGI IMG/M metagenome (GOLD analysis project Ga0247727, IMG submission 202498) | Biofilm microbial communities from Wishing Well Cave, Virginia, United States - WW16-25 | ecosystem: Environmental > Aquatic > Deep subsurface > Groundwater > Cave microbial mat | place...
CGACGCATGCAGCCAGCCACAACCGGAATTGCGTACCGATCCCGGGCGGGACGGCCCGAAGAAACTTCGCGCTCACCGCCGAGCGACCCAGCACGACACCATGCAAACCGCGATCGCTTGTTTTGGGTCTAGAACCGCGCCGCCTCTTGCATCACGTAATCGAAGATCGCACCGGCCGACGCGTCGGTTGTCTGCAGTCGCTCGATCTCGAAGGCTTCTTCCAGCACGAGGTCGGAAAAACGGCGGAAGAATTGATCGGGGCGATAGATCTCGAGCAGCAGTTCGTGGGCGTCGTGCAATTCGACTGAGCGGACCAGTTCCCAGTGAACGAGCCGGCTGGCGAGGTCGCGGGCCCGGTCGGTTTCGACGCGCAGTTTCAGCGGGTGGTTGTCGAGCATGTCGCGGATTTCCGGTAGCGTGCCGACCGCGAGCACGCGGCCGCGGCCCATGAACAGCACGCGCTCGGCCAACGTGTCCATTTCATCGAGAATGTGGCTGGAAATCAGCAGCGCCTTGCCGCGCCGGCCAAGGTCGCGAAACAGGTCCATGAACTCGCGGCGCCCGACCGGATCGACGCCGTTGAGCGGTTCGTCCACGACGATCACGTCGGGGTCGTGTACGAGCGCCTGAGCCATCTTGATCCGCTGCCGCATGCCTTTGGAGTATCCGCGCAGCCGGCGGTCGGCGCGGGCGGCCATGCCGACTTCCGCGAGGACCTCTTCCGTGCGCCGCTTCGCCGTCGCGCGGTCAAAGCCGTGCAGCCGGGCCATCGACCGCACGAATTGACGGCCGCTCATGTCTTCGTAAAAGGCGTCGGCGTCCGGGCAATAACCGACGTGTCGCCGCGCGGCGGCGGACCACGCCGGCAATCCGCACACGCGCACGTCCCCTAAGCTCGGCCGAAGCTGTCCCGCGAGCAGCTTTATCAGCGTCGTCTTGCCCGCTCCGTTCGGGCCGAGCATTCCGGTAATTCCCGGCCGCACCTCGAAGCTCACTTCGTTCACGCCGATCACCGGCCCGTACCACTTCGAGACGCCGCGGAATTCGACGAGCGGCTGCGCGAAAGAGTAAGTGGTGAGTGGTGAGTAGTGAGTGGTTTCCGTCGCGGAACTGTTCGTGTGCTCGGAGGTCGTCGGTTGGTTCATCTCACGTCTCATTTCTCTATTGGCAAATTCGTACACTCACCACTCACCACTCACCACTCACCTCACGACTTCCACGGCCCGCACGCGGCGCACGAGCGCGAGCAGCGACACGAGGCACACGGCGGGCACGAACCAGACCGCGGCCTCGGCGAGCCGGGCGTTTTCCGAGCCGGCTTCGAGGTTGTCGAAGCACCAACTGCCGAGCAGGTACAAATCGCGCGGCAGGTCGAGCAACGCCCAGTACGATTTTTCGCGCATCGCCGAAAACGCCTCCGCAAGTGGCGGCAGCAAAATGAACAGGCCGGCCCACGTCATCACGAGCGGCGCTGTCCGCGGCAGCCACGACGCGAGCGCCGCCAGCACCAGACTGAACGTGACGGCCATCAGCGCGCCGTAGCCCAAGATGCCAGCCAAGATGCGCGGGCTGTCCAAAAAATACTGAAACGAACTCGAAAACAGCCCGTATTCGATGTAGAGCAGCAGCGCCGGCACGACAGTGATCAGCGCGACCACGCTGCCGATCGCACCGATTTTTCCCACAATGTAATGCCGTTTGCCGATCCGCCGCGACAGATAGAACGTCAGGCCTGACTGCTGATAATCGCCGCCAATCAGCATCGAGCCGGCAAACGAAAGCAACAGCATCGTGGCCAGGCTTTGAAAGAACATGAAGTCGAGGTACGCCCGGCCAGTGCCCGTCAGCATCACCTGGTCGAGGAATCCGCCAACCGGCATGCCTTGAGCCGTGAATTGGGCCTTGATATACACGACCGCAAACGCAAACAGAAAGTTGAGCAGCCCGAGCGCCAGCAGCGGCCAAAAAATCTTGCGACGCAGCACGAGCCACAGGCCCGTGCGCATGATCGGCCAGCACGACAGCCACGGCGGACGAAGCTCGCCACGCCACGGCCGATAGCCAGCCTGAGCAAGCGGTGAAGAATTAGGGGTGAGCGGTGAGTGGCGAGTAGTGAGTGGTGTCATGATTTGAAACCTGGTTGCGCTGGTTCGCAGTTGTGTTTCACTGCCTCGAATGATTCCCGCCACTCACCGCTCACCACTCACTCTTTCCTCACCAGCCTGTGATACACGTCTTCCAGTTCCTCCTGCTCCGGCTCGATGCCGCGCAGCACGAGCTTGCGGTTGTCGGCGAGCGCGAAAAACGTCCGCGTGCTCCAGCCGTCCGGAACGATCGCGAGCGCCTCGTTCGGCCGGCCGTTGACGACCACCTGCACACCCTCGGTCCGCAGGTCAGCGATAAATTGATCTGCGGGGCCTTGCCAGCGCAGCCGGTATCGGCCGCGGTACTGCGCCCGCAACTCTTCAATGCGTCCGACGCTGAGCACGACGCCGCGGTCCAGGATAATCACCGATTCGCACACGCGGTCGATGTCGCCGAGCAGGTGCGTGGAGACGATCAGCGACTTGCCGTGCTTCTGCGCGAGCGTGGCGAGCAGTCGCAACATGCCTTCGCGTCCGTCGGGGTCGAGGCCCGCGGTCGGCTCGTCGAGCAGCAGCAATTCAGGATCGTGCACGAGTGCCGCGCCGAGCTTGAGCCGCTGCTTCATGCCGACGGAATATTCTTCGTGGCGGCGGTAGCGTGCCTCTTCGAGGCCGAGGTACGAGAGCACTTCATGGGCGCGCCGCAGCGCGTGGCGACGCGGCATGCCGGAAAGTTCGCCCGCCAGCGCGACCATCTCCACGCCGCGCAGGCCGGGCACTTGCACGTCCGCCTCCGGCATGTAGCCGACGCGGCCACGCAGCGCCGGCTTGCCGCCACGCACGTCGTGGCCGAGCACCTGCCCGCCGCCACTCGTGGGCCGGATCAGGCCGAGCAGAATTTTCAGGATCGTCGATTTGCCGGCGCCGTTTTGACCGACCAGTCCGATCGCGCCCGGCTCGACTCGCGCGCTCACGCCGCGCAGGGCACAGAGCCGGCCATAGAAATGCGTGACCTGTTCCAGTTCAAAAAGCGGCATGGCAGTATTATGGCGTCGGCCCGTTCGCGGAAAAAGAGCCGCGGCAGACGCCCGTCGCGATCGCGCCGAATATCAGGCACATCCGGCACGCTCCAACGGCGCGAACCCATTCGCTCGCGGTCCGGTCCATTGAGAAAGCCGCGGCGCGGGCCGGGACCGCGATCATTGCCCTGCCCAGCCGCCTCGATGTGAACTATAATCCGCAACGTCGTCGGCAGGAGCGCCGGCCAGTTTGTTCCGCTGTTCGTGAAGGACCCATCGATGGACTCAGAAGTCAAACGTTCGATTCAGGACACCACCGACCGCATCAATCGGCTGCGGGACAGTCTTTGACCTCCCCGCCAAAGAGACCCGCAAGGCGGAAATTGAGGCGCGCATGGCCGCGCCGGGCTTCTGGGACAATTCCGAATCCGCTCAGGCGACCGTTCAAGAGTTGAAGGCACTCACGCGCGTGCTCGACCAGTTCGGCGGCGTCGTCGCGGCCGGGCATGACCTCGAAGCGCTCGCCGAATTGACCGAAGAGGACGGCTCGGCGGAAACCGAGGCGGAATTGGGTCGCGAGTTGGCCCGCGTCCAGGGCGAATTGCAATCGTGCGAACGCAAGGCGATGCTCGCCGGTCCGCACGATCACCGCGGCGCGTTCGTGACAATTCAGGCCGGCGCCGGCGGCACTGATGCATGCGATTGGGCACAAATGCTGATGCGCATGTACCAAATGTGGCTGGGCGATCACAGCTATCAGTGCGAGTTGATCGACGCGTTGCCCGGCGACGAGGCGGGGCTGCGCAGCGTGACCCTCGAAGTGCACGGCGACTTCGCCTACGGCAATCTTCAGAGCGAACGCGGAGTTCACCGGCTCGTGCGCATCAGCCCGTACGACGCCAACGCCCGCCGTCACACGTCGTTCGCCTCGGTCGATGTCATGCCCGAACTCGACGACGACATCGACATCGAGATCAAGGAAGAGGACCTCGAGATCGAATGTATTCGTTCCAGCGGCGCCGGCGGCCAACACGTCAACAAGACCAGTTCCTGCGTGCGCATGAAGCACGTTCCGACCGGCATCGTCGTCAAGTGCCAGAACGAACGCAGCCAGCACAAGAATCGCAAGATGGCGCTGAGCATGCTCAAGGCCAAGCTCGTCATGCTCGAAGAGCAAAAACGGCAGGCCGAGATCAACCGCCTGTACGACGAAAAGGGCGAGATCGCATTCGGCAGCCAGATTCGCTCGTACGTGCTGCAGCCGTATCAGCTCGTCAAGGACCACCGCACGGAAGAAGAAACGGCGAAAGTGCAAGACGTGCTCGACGGTCACATCGACAATTTCATCGAGGCGTACTTGCGGAAGAAAATGGGCGCGGCGATGGGCGCGTAGTTCTTCAACTGGATGCGAAAACTCGAAGCCGCGTCAGCGTCCCAGGCCGATGTTGTCCATCTTCGACTCGGAGTGCTTGAAGCTATCCGTCAGCGTGCTGCCGACGTATTGAACGGCGATTACGAGCACAACGAAGACCAGGGACAGCATGAAGCAGTATTCGATCGCGGTGAGTCCGCGGCGGCTGCGACGGGCCGGATGCGTGATCCGCGAGGCACACCGCGCGCGACGGCGGCGCGGCGAACGGCTCCGGCGATGCTCTTTGAGATTGTTGCGGTTCACGGCGATTTCCGTTCGTTAGACCGTGTCGATCGTCACCGAGTCGTCCGGCTGGCGATCATCGAAGCTATCGGAACGAACGACCTGCAATTCTTCCTGCCGCGCCCCCTTGCCGGGTCCGCGGTCGATCACGACCGCGCCGCGTTCGTCGAGGGCCACGAGCAGGTCGTTGAAGTCTTCGGCAAATTCCGTGAGGTGGTCGCCGTCGCGCAACCGCACGAGCCGGACTGGTTCGCCGTCGATCACGCTGCGGAGCGTCTGTTGCAGCCGGTAAATCGGCCCGGCGACGCGATGCGAAAACTTCGCCGCGTCCCACGCGAAGAACGGCACCACGAGCGCGAACACGATCAGCATCGGATAGTTGGCGGCACAAAACCGCCCGTACTGCTCCATCGGGTTGCCGGCGCCTTCGCGCATCAACTGGCAGCCGAAGAGAAAATTCCAGAGCGTGAACTGATAAAACAGCCAGTAGGCGGCGAACCGCCAAAGCAGTTTGCCTTGGAAGTCATTGACGATGAGCCGAAGACGGCGGTCTTTTCGCATGTTCTCTCCTCGCGTCGGCGCGGCGGGCCGAATCAAACCGTGGTAGGTCGTCGTGGGCGGGCGTGATATTTCGATAGCGATAAGTAGTCCCGGCTTTCACGCGCGGCGCCCCACGCACTGGAACATAGGTCAGGAATAGTGAACGGGCAAATCCGCGTACTCTGGACGGCTGCAATGAGATTGAGGCCACGGATGAAAAACAGATTCTGCCGGGTTTCTCGAACAATTCGATTGTCGCGATGTGCGGGTCGTCGGGGTCGTGCTCAGACCGGGCGGCCGGAGTCATGCAGAGAATTCAAAGGTTGATCCGAACGCCCGTCTGGCTTAGTCTATCTGGGCCTTGAGAACCGCTAGTTGCCCGCCGCGTGAAGGAGGCAGTCCCATGATCACGATGCTCGGCTCGAAACGGCGTTGCTGTGACGGCATGACGCGACGCGAGACGTTGAAGGCCGGCGCGCTCACGGCGCTCGGCGGCTTTTCGCTGGCCGATTTGCTGCGAGCCGAGGCCGCCGCCGGTACGACGACGCGGCGCGGCAAGGCGAAAAACGTGATGCTGCTTTTCCTGCTCGGCGGCGCACCCACGCAAGATATGTGGGACTTGAAGCCCGAAGCGCCCGATGGCATTCGCGGCGAATTCAAGCCGGTGGCGACGAACGTGCCGGGAATCCAAATCTCCGAGCACCTGCCGCGCACGACAAAGTGGCTCGACCGCATGGCGATCGTGCGGTCGGTCAATCACAAGGCCGGTTGCCACAACACGCTGCCGTGCTACACGGGCTACGAAGTGCCCGTCGCCGACAATACGATCACCAAGGACGGATTCCCCCCCAGCATGGGGTCGGTTTGCGAGTGGCTTCGGCTGAACGGTGGGCTTCCGAGCGACGGCGCTGGCCCAACGCGCCAGCGCGGGGGACCGAATTACGCTGCTCCGCACGGCGGGCCGGACATGCCCGCGTACTTTTACCTGCCCTGCTACCTCGGCTGGGGTCAGGCGATTCGCCGGGCCGGACCGTACGCCGGATTCCTCGGCAAGCGATGCGATCCGATCTTCACCGAGTGCGCGCCGTTCATGGACAAAGACGCACCCGCCCCCGCGCCCGGCACGCCGCGCACCGTGCGCGGCGAGCCGTTCCTGCCCAACAGCGTGCTCGAAGGCGGCCTGACGATCGACGCCCTCAACTCGCGGCGCACCTTGCTGAGCCAAGTCGATGAACAACTGCGGCGCGGCGAAGCACAGAACGCGTTCACCAGCTTCGACCGCTACCAGCAGCGCGCGTTCGACGTACTGACTTCGTCCACTATGCGGGCCGCGTTCGATCTCGCGCACGAGGATCCGAAGCTCGTTGACCGCTACGGCCGCACGCTGTTTGGAAACAGCTCGCTGATCGGCCGGCGACTGATCGAGTCGGGCGTACGATTCGTCAACGTGACGTGGGACCTGTTCTGGGACCGCATCAAAATCGACTACGACGCGTGGGACACGCACACGCGAAACTTCAGCATCCTCAAGGACAACAAGCTGCCGGGCCTCGACCAGACCTACACCGCGCTGCTCGAAGACCTCGAACACCGCGGCCTGCTGGACGAGACGCTCGTGGTGATCATGAGCGAGATGGGCCGCACGCCGAAAATCAACGGCAGCGCGGGGCGCGATCACTGGACATATTGCTACTCGGTCGTTCTTGCCGGCGCCGGCATCCGCGGCGGCTCGGTCTACGGCGCCTCCGACGCGCATGCCGCGTACGTCAAGGACAAGCCCGTCAGCACGTCGGACATCTGCGCGACGATCTACGAGTGCCTCGGCATCGACTCCGACATGACCGTGCCCGACCGCACGGGCCGGCCGGTCCCGATCGCGCACGGCGGCCGGCCGATTCGCGAGATTCTTGCGTAACAAGTCCCCGCTCCCAGAGGGAGAGCGGCACAAAGTTTTTGCTGGCCCTTCAGAGTTGCGGCTTTAGAATAGTGGTCACGCGCGGCCCAGCCGCCCGGGCATGCAAACAGTCTGAACGCAATCGGCGAGAGCGATTGCGGCTCGCGCGAAACGCAAAACGAAACGAACTCGTTGAGTCATCAACTTGGAGGTGTACCATGCAGTCACGTCGCGTGCGATTTGGATTTCCGCGCTGGCCGGCCATCTTCATTTCGTCCTGTTTCATTTCGCTGCTCTCCGTCGCGCTCGCCGCGCGCGGCCAGGATTCCACCGCGAAGCCGGAAGAAAAATCCGCCGCGGCGAAGCAGGTGCCGGGCCGCGATCTAAAAGTCGAGGAACTCGTCAAACAGATAGAGGCGCTCAAGAAGGAGATCGATTCGTTGCGCGGCGCGCCCGCAAAGAAGCCGGTCGCCGGCAACGGGCTGCCGGCCGCAGCCGTGGCGCCGGAAGACGCGCTGCCGAGCGAGTGGGTCAAGGCGTTGAAATGGCGATCGATTGGACCGAGCGGCATGGGTGGACGAATCACGGCGATTTCCGTCTTCGAGGCCGACCCGACGATCTGGTGGGTCGCGACCGCGTCCGGCGGGCTGCTCAAAACTGAAAACAACGGCGTCACGTTCACGCACCAGTTTGACCGCGAGGCCACCGTGTCGATCGGAGACGTGTGCGTCGCGCCGAGCAACAAAGACATCGTTTGGGTCGGGACCGGCGAGAATAATCCGCGGAATTCGGTGAGCTACGGCGACGGCGTGTACAAATCGACCGACGGTGGCAAGTCGTGGACGAACATGGGTCTGAAGAAAACGTTTCAGATCGGCCGCGTCGTCGTACACCCGAAGAACCCGGACATAGTCTACGTCGGCGCGCTCGGCCGGCTGTACGGCCCGAACGAGGACCGCGGCCTGTTCAAGACCACTGACGGCGGGAAGACGTGGGAGAAGGTCCTTTATGTAGATGACAAATCCGGCGTGATCGACATCGCGATGAGTCCGGCCGATCCGGAGACGCTCGTCGTCGCCACGTGGGAGATGCAGCGCGACGGATTCGACAGCCATCGCGGCGAGCCGGCCGTGGTGGACGGGTATGACGCCTACGATCCAATCAAGAAGTGGGGGCCGGGCAGCGGTCTGCACAAGACGACCGACAGCGGCAAGACGTGGAAGAAACTCACGGGCAACCCGGCCAGCGGCCTGCCCACGAGCCAGTTCGGCCGCATGGACGTGGACTACTACCGCAAGGAGCCGAACACGCTGTACGCGATCATCGACTGCGAGAAGATCGGCATGGGCACGCCGCCCAGCCGCATTTACCTTGGCGTGCAGGGGCGCGACGGAGGCGGCGGAGCGCAGATCACTCAAATCACGCCGAACGGTCCCGCGGCCAAGGCAGAATTGAAGACGGGCGATGTCATCAAGTCCGCGACGCTCCCGCCCGCCAAAGAAGGTGAGGCGGGCGAGAAGAAACCGATCGCGAGCTACATCGCGCTGACCGAACTCACGCGCGGCCGCAAGGCCGGCGACAAGCTCGTGCTCGACGTCGTGCGCGAGAAGAAGACGGGCGAAGTCACCGAGACGACCGCGCTCGAAATCACGCTGACGCTCGACGACCGCCCGCTCGGATCGGGCGGCGCCGGACCGGGCGGTTTCGGCGGACAGAGCGGCGGATACCTCGGCATTCAGGGCGAAGACGCCGAGGGTGGCGCGCGGCTCACGTCCGTCACCGAAGACGGACCGGCCGAGAAGGCTGGTCTCAAATCGAGCGATATCATCAAGTCCGTCAACAAGGAGCCCGTCGCGAGCTACGACCAGTTCACCGAGCTCCTTCGCACAAAGCAGTCCGGCGACAAACTCGCGCTCGAAGTGCTCCGCGACGACAAGCCGATCGAGATCGTGGCGACGCTCGAAGAGCGGCCGAGTCAGTTCGGCAGCGGCGGTCGCGGCGGCCGCGGCGGATTCGGCGGACCGGGCGCGGCGCTCGGTCAGTTGCTCGGCGCGATTGGCGAAGACGTCGAAGCGGGCGGCGGTGTGAAAATCACCCGCATCCTCGACGACCGCGCGGCCAGCAAGGCGAAGATCGAGCAGGACGACGTCATTGTCGAAGCCGACGGGAAAAAAATCACGCAAGCCGAAATGCTCGTTGACCTGCTGCGCCAGAAAAAGGAAGGCGACAAGGTCGCGATCAAGGTCACGCGCGGCGAGGGCGACAAAAAAGAAACAAAGGATCTGTCGCTCACGCTTGAATCGCCCGGCGGCGGCAGCCGCACGAGGCCGTGGACCTTCTCGCTCGGCGGTCAGCAAGCGAATATTCAAGATCAGCAAGGCCCGAACTCGCACGAATACGGCGGCATCTACAAATCGACCGACGGCGGCGAGACGTGGAAGCGGATCAACAGCTTGAACACGCGGCCCATGTACTTCTCGCAGATTCGCGTCGATCCGAGCGACGACAAATTCCTCTACGTGCTCGGCGTGCAACTGCACCGGTCGAAGGACGGCGGCAAGACGTTCACGGCCGACGGCGGCCGCGGCGTGCACGCCGATCAACACGCCCTCTGGATCGACCCGCGCGACGGCCGCCACATGATCGTCGGTTGCGACGGCGGTTTCTACATGACGTGGGACCGCACGGAGCGGTGGGAGCATTTCAATCACTTCGCGCTCGGTCAGTTCTACCACGTCGCGCTCGACTCGCGCCAGCCGGCCCGCGCGTTCGGCGGCCTGCAGGACAACGGCAGTTGGGGCGGGCCGACGCAATCGCTCGCCGGCGGCGGACCGATTACCGAAGATTGGTTCTCGGTCGGCAGCGGCGACGGGTTCGTCTGCCGCGTCGATCCGTTCGACCCCGACCTCGTGTACTCCGAAGGTCAGGACGGAAGCATCGGCCGGCGCAATCTGCGCACCGGCGAACGCGCGTCTATCCGGCCGCGGCCCGAACGCGACAAACGCTTTCGATTCAACTGGAATACGCCGTTCATTCTCTCCAGCCACAATCCCGGCATTTTCTACAGCGCCGGCAATTTCGTGTTTCGTTCCGTCAAGCGTGGCGACGATCTGAAAATCATCTCGCCGGAAATCGCCCGCACCGGCCGCGGTACGGCCACCGCGCTGGCCGAATCACCGCGCAACGCCGACGTGCTCTGGGTCGGCACCGATGACGGCAACGTGTTCGTCACGCGCGACGGCGGCTCGAATTGGACGAACGTCGCCGACAAGCTCGGCCTGCCCGGCCCGCGCTGGGTCTCGACCATCGAAACGTCACGCGCGGTCGAAGGCCGCTGCTACGTCGCGCTCGACGCGCACCGGTCCGACGACGACGAGCCGTACGTGTTTGTCACCGAAGACTTCGGCCAGACGTGGCGCTCGATCCGCGCGAATCTGCCGTGGGGCTCGACCCGCTGCCTGCGCGAGGACACGAAGAACCCGAACCTGCTCTTCTGCGGCACCGAGTTCGCCGTGTGGACGTCGATCGACCGCGGTCAATATTGGACGAAGCTCAATAGCAATCTGCCGACGGTCGCGGTTCACGAATTGGCGATTCACCCGACATCGGGCGAGATGGTCGCGGCCACGCACGGCCGCAGTCTGTGGGTGGTGGACATCACGGCGTTGCGGCAGACCACGCCGGAAATCGTCAAGGCCGCGGCGCATTTGTTCGAACCAAACGCGGTGGTCCGCTGGCGGTCCGAACCGACGCGCGGAATTTCCGGCGGCACCAAACACTTCCGTGGCGACAATCCGCCGCGCAGCGCGCAGGTCTTTTACTCGCTCACGAAGAAGCCCGAGAAGATCAGCCTCAAGATCGTAGACGTCACGGGTGCGACCGTCCGCGAGCTTCAGCCGCGAACGAACGAGGGCCTGAACGTCGTCGCGTGGGACCTGTCGCGCGGCGGCACTCGACCCGGCGGCCCGGCCGCGGCGGCCGGCGGTCCGACCGGCAGCGAGTCGCGCGGCGAACAAGGAGGCAGCCAAGCGGATCGCTCGCAAGGGCCGCGTCGCACCGGATCCGGTGGCGGCTCCGACCGCGGGCCACGCACGCATCCCGGCGCGTCGCCACCTGCCGCCGGCAATCCGTCGAGCAATGCGCCGCCGCCGGCTGCGGAATCACAGCCTGCAACCGAGCAGCAACTCGGCGCCGTCGGCGCTCAACCACCGGCCGGCCAAAGCGAGCGTCGATTCGGCGCGGGCGCACAGCGGCCACCCGCCGCGGGCACGGGCCAGCCCGGAGCCGGTCCGGCCGGCGCGCAGCGCGGCGGACCCGGCGGGCAAGGTGGCGGCAGTCAATCGGCGCCGCCCGGCCTCTACCGCGTTGTGCTCACCCTGGACGGCCAAGAATTCGCACAGACGATCCGCATCGACGCCGATCCCGTGCTGCCGACCAACGTCATCGCTGGTGATGAAGATGAGAACGAAGTGGAACGCGAGGCGCATGAGACGGCGACCATGACGCGGCGCTATATCGATGATTGATTACCGCGCCGCATTGAAAGGAGTCTGATTTGTCAAACAGCTATGAACCGGCGGTTTTAGACCTCCGGCTTTCGACGTTAGCGCCTGGAACGGGTCGAACTACCGGAGGTCTAAGACCGCCGGTTCATGGCGCGATTCCCTGACCTCAGTAGCTGGTTTCTCCGAATCAGGGAATGCTCGCCTGAACCCAGGTGACGATTGCCTGAAGTCGGGCCACGCTTCACTGGATTGAGGATTCCTATCCCTGAAGTTGGAGAATCATTTCCTGAGACGGATTCGAGCGAAGAATCTGGTGAAAAGGCCCGGCTGGATTTCAAAGATCCTTGAATCTCAGGAGTCCTTGGAAGTCGCGACAGGTCACAAGGAAATGATATCGTCGTCAGGAAACGCCTTTTGGATTTTGCCGAGAATCTCGCGCAAAAGCTTGACCTCGTCCGCTGCCAAGCCACCTTCACATCGGTAATCTACTGTTTCTTCCAATGGATTGCTCGTGCCTTCCACAGTGAAGAGCTTGTTTTCGAGGTCTACATGTATGTCAAGAATCCGCACGTCGGGCATGGCCTTCTCCTTCACAGTTTTGATCAACGAAGTTGGTCAAGGCGGAACAAGCGGCCTTCGCGACGAATCGCCGGGGTTACCGGCGCGGGATGACGCACGAGCGGCCGTGAGTTATCAAGTTTAATGCTCACGTCCTTTCCTTCAAGTACCTCCGCCAGTTCCTCGGGCGTTAGATTGATCTGTTGCGCGCCTTTTGTATAACGAAGCACCAACGTGCTCGTTCTCCCCGCTTCGTCAGCCGATTTGACGGAGGGATTACGGACGAGCTTAAGCGACGCAACTTGACCTCTGATCGCCAGCTTCATCGATCCGCTGTCGTTCGGAAGCTCGTCTCGGAAGTGGATGTACATGTCGTATTGTATTTTGTCTCCAGCTCGGCCACGCTCCTCCGCTTTGCCAATCACGCCAACGATAGTCGTCTCGAAGTCCTCCGGAGCAACAATCGGTTCGCCCCGCTTCACTGTAGTTCGCACCGCGAGTTCGTAAAACTCATTCTTGTGTTCGGTCGGAACCCAGTAGTATTGGTCGCCACACCGGCGCACGACGTGCGCCGTGCCATCTGGAGGACAGGCGCACGCCGACATCAGACGACCGGGTTTCCTGACAAAATTTTCGTATGCGTCGTACAGCGCGGGATCGTCAGTGACGGGATTCGCCGTCACGGTTAGTTGAACGCTCTTGTTGCCACCCAGGCCCAGCCCCACCAACCGACTGATTGCGCCGGAAGAATTCGCGCGCGAGCCATCGACCGATCCGTTCAGCTCGTGCGTCACCGTTCCCGTGATGTCGGTGTAGTCGAGTTGCACGATGGGCATCGCGTTGTGCGCACGGATGAGGTTGTCAATTACCTGCTCTGTGTAGAGATCCAACAGCGCGTGTCGGAACTGATCTTGGTCTCGCTGCAACTGTTGAGCGCGGCATCCGACGCCCGCAATCATCAGTTGGACACCGACGATCGCCATGAACAATCGATTCATATGTGCTGCCACCAACAATTAGTGCGGTTGTTGCGGTTCTTCTGAGCCTACTATCGTGTCGGGAGAATTGGCCCTTGAGGCCAATGACGAGAAATGCGGTCGGCGCGACGCCCCCTGAGCCTCAGAATCGTCAAAATCATCGTGTCGGAGCGTGGTAGACCGCCTTGACCGAACTCTGGGTGGTCGCCAAGATGGTCGGGCTTGATTGTCTGCAGATGCCGCGCCAGCACCAGAAAGGACCGCAACGCCGATGTCGGACGAAAACTCACGCTACATCAAACGCCGCCGCAAGCGCCGCGAGACGGTGGGCAAGCTGCTCGGTCGCCTCGACAAGGCCGACGCGCGCGAGCGGGCCAAGATCATCGATAAGCTGTGGAAGGTAAATCCGCTCGTGCTGCCGAAGGATATCTTGAAGTGAACTGCCGTCACGCGCGATGTCATTTGTCGCGGCGCGGTGTGTACCGGTTACGTGGCGACGGTCGCCGCAGGTTTTCGGACCTGCTCGGGCGCGTCGGCCGTGAATTGAAACTCGCCGTCGCGGTAATCGACGCGCACGCTGCCGTTGCCCGCGTGCTTGCCTTCGAGCATTTCCGTTGCCAGTCGGTTTTGCAACCGCTGCTGGATCACGCGTTTGAGCGGTCGGGCGCCGAAAACTGGATCGTAGCCTTCTTCGGCCAACCGCGCCGTCACTGCGGCCGTCAACTCCAATTGCACGCCGAGTTCACTGAGTTGCGTCTGCAGTCGTTGCAGTTGAATCTCGACGATCTTCGTAATCTGCTCGCGCTCCAGGCTCCGGAACAAGATGACCTCATCGACGCGATTGAGAAATTCGGGCGAGAATTGTTCGCGCAGCGATTCCGTCACCTTGTTGCGCGTTTCTTCGTCGATCGCCTCGATGCGTTCGTGGCTGCCGCCGGACGCCTTGCGGCGGCTGCCGGCCGCGATGTGCTGGCTGCCGATGTTCGACGTCATGATGAGCACCGTGTTTTTGAAATCGACGGTGCGGCCCTGACCGTCCGTCAGCCGGCCGTCGTCGAGCACCTGCAGCAAAATGTTGAACACGTCGCGGTGGGCCTTTTCGATTTCATCGAGCAGCACGACGCTGTACGGACGCCGGCGCACGGCCTCGGTGAGCGCGCCGCCCGCTTCGTAACCGACGTAGCCCGGCGGCGCGCCGATCATCCGCGCGACTGAATGCTTCTCCATGTACTCGCTCATGTCGAGCCGCACCATCGCGTTCTCGTCGTCGAAAAGGAATTCGGCGAGTGCCCGGCAGAGTTCCGTCTTTCCCACGCCGGTCGGGCCTAAGAACAAAAACGATCCGATCGGCCGTTTCGGGTCTTGCAGTCCGGCCCGCGCGCGACGCACCGCATTAGACACGGAGCGAATCGGCTCGTCCTGGCCGATCACGCGCTCGCGCAGCTTCTCCTCCATGCGCAGCAGCTTCTGCTTTTCGCCCTCGAGCAGTCGCGCGACCGGGATGCCAGTCCACGCGCCGACAACTTGTGCAATGTCTTCGTCGGTCACCTCTTCTTGGAGCAGCCGCGGCCCCGATGGTGCTTGCTCGCTGAGCCGCCGCTCCACGTCGGCCAACTCGCCCTGCGCGTGACGCAGTTGCTGGTCGAGTTCGTACGCGGACTGATAATCTTCGTTGGCGTTCGTCTGGCGCGCCCGCGCGAACATTCGCTCGTACTCGGTGCGAAGCCGCTCGATTTCCTGCTTGAGCGGCTGCACGCGGCCGAGCACCTGCTTCTCGTTTTGCCACTGCGCCTTGAGGCCGCTGATGCGCTCGTTGATTTCCGCGATGTCGCGTTCGATGCGGGCCAGGCGATCGCGGCTCGCGGCGTCCGTCTCTTTTCTCAGCGCGGTCGCCTCGATTTGAAGCCGCGTCAACTGCCGAGTCGCCTCGTCGATTTCCACGGGCATCGAATCAATTTCCATGCGCAGCCGGCTGGCGGCTTCGTCCATCAGGTCGATTGCCTTGTCGGGGAGAAACCGATCGGCAATGTAGCGATGCGACAGCGTTGCGGCGGCGATAATCGCCAAGTCGGTGATGCGCACGCCGTGGTGCACTTCGTAGCGTTCCTTAAGTCCGCGCAGGATCGCGATCGAGTCTTCGACCGACGGCTCGCCCACGAACACGGGCTGGAATCGCCGTTCGAGCGCCGGGTCTTTTTCGACGTGCTCGCGGTATTCGTCGAGCGTCGTGGCGCCGACGCAGCGCAACTCGCCGCGAGCGAGCGCGGGCTTCAGCAGATTCGATGCGTCCATCGCGCCCTCGCCCTTGCCCGCACCGACGACCGTGTGCATCTCGTCAATGAACAGAATGTATCGGCCGCTGTCCTGCTGCAGTTCGCGGAGCACGGCCTTGAGCCGGTCTTCGAATTCACCGCGATACTTCGCGCCGGCCACGAGCGCGCCTAAATCGAGCGCGATGACTCGTTTATTCTTGAGTCCCTCCGGCACGTCGCCGACCACGATCCGCTGGGCCAGACCCTCGACGATCGCCGTCTTGCCGACGCCCGGCTCGCCGATCAAGACCGGATTGTTTTTCGTGCGACGCGACAGTACCTGCACAACGCGGCGAATCTCCGTGTCGCGGCCGATCACGGGGTCGAGCTTGCCCTGCTCGGCCTGCTCGACCAAGTCGCGGCCGAATCGCTTGAGCGCCTGCATCTTGTCTTCCGGGTTTTGGTCGGTCACGCGCTGGCCGCCGCGAACCTCCTGCAACGCCTGAAGCAGGTCCGCTTCGCGAATTGCGTTCAGGTGAAGCAGATCTTTCACCTTGCTCTCCGTTTTCGCGATGGCCAGCAGCAGGTGCTCGGTGGACGTGTACTCGTCCTTCATTCGCCGCGCCTCGTCCTGCGCGGTCTCGAAAACTTTGTTCAGCGACGAAGTCAGATGCAGTTGGCCGTCGCCGCCGGAAACTTTCGGCAAATGCCCCAACTCCGATTTGACCATCCGCGCGAGCTGCCCGACGTTGGCGCCGAGCTTCGCGAGCACGCCGCGCACGATTCCCTGCTCCTCGTCCAACAGCGCGGCGACGAGGTGAAGCGGTTCGAGTTGCTGGTGACCATGCTCCAGGGCGAGTGCCTGTGCCCGTTGCACGGCCTCTTGGGCCTTGACGGTGAATCGTTCGAATCGAACGGCCATGATTCTCTCCTTCCTGCACCGACCACGCGGCGACCGCATCGCGACACGCCGCACGAAAACCTCGCCGCAGGGCGAGCGGCCACTCCGGTCAAGTGATTACCCGCGATTTTGCCGAGCTGTGCCGTGCATCGCGCTATTTCTTCACCTCGAATTCGGCGTCGATCACGCCGTCGTCCTTGCCGCCGCCCGGCGGAGCGCCGCCCGGCACTGGCCCCGCCGCACTCGAATCGTCTCCGCCTTCCTTTTTATACAAATGCTTTGCGAGCGCGTGACTGGCCTGTTCGAGTTCCTCGATGGCCTGATTGATGGCCGCCACGTCGTCGCCCTTGGCTTTCTCCTTGACGTTCTGCATCGCTCGCTCAACGGCCTGCTTGTCCGAATCGCTCAACTTGTCGCCGTGCTCCTTGAGCGTCTTCTGAATTCCGTAAGCAAGATTGTCGGCCTTGTTGCGCGCCTCGGCCAGTGCTCGCTTGCGACGATCATCTTCCGCATGCGCGTCGGCGTCCTTTCGCATGCCCTCGATCTCGCGTTCGCTCAGTCCTGCGGAGCTTTCGATCTTGACCGATTGCTGCTTGCCGGTGCCAAGGTCCTTGGCCGCGACGTTTAGAATGCCGTTCGCGTCGATGTTAAAGCTGACCTCAATCTGCGGCATACCGCGCGGCGCCGGGGGGATGCCCTCAAGGTTGAACTGACCGAGCAGCCGGTTGTCCGCGGCCATCTCGCGCTCGCCCTGGAAAACGCGAACCGTAACCGCCGTCTGGTTGTCGTCGGCGGTCGAAAAGGTATTCTTGCGTTCTGCCGGAATCGTCGTGTTGCGCTCGACGAGCTTAGTCATCACGCCGCCGAGCGTCTCGATGCCCAGCGACAGCGGCGTCACGTCCAACAGCAAGATGTCTTTCACGTCGCCCGTGAGCACTGCCCCTTGAATCGCCGCGCCGATCGCTACGACCTCATCGGGATTCACGCCCTTGTGCGGCTCCTTGCCGAAGATGTCTTTGACGACCGCCTGCACTTTCGGCGTGCGTGTCTGACCGCCGACGACCACGACTTCATCGATCTGTCCCGGTTTCAGCTTCGCGTCGGCAAGCGCCTGCAGAACCGGCTTCTTCATGCGATCGACATACTTGTCAATGAGTTGCTCGAACCGCGACCGCGACAGACTCATCTGCAGGTGCTTCGGACCGCTCGCGTCGGCCGTGATGAACGGCAGATTGATTTCGGCCTGCTGCTGATACGATAGGTCCTTCTTCGCGCGCTCGCAGGCTTCTTTGAGCCGCTGCAGCGCCATTGCGTCCTTGCGCAGGTCGACGCCGTTGTCGCGATGGAACTCGTCGGCAACGAAGTTCACGATGTCCTCGTCGAAGTTGTCCCCGCCGAGATGCGTGTCGCCGTTGGTTGCGAGAACCTCGATCACGCCGTCGCCGACTTCGAGGATCGATACGTCGAACGTACCGCCGCCCAAATCGAATACGGCGATCTTTTCGTTCTTCTTCTTATCGAGCCCGTACGCGAGCGACGCGGCCGTCGGTTCGTTGATGATTCGCGCGACTTCGAGGCCCGCGATCTGGCCGGCGTCTTTCGTTGCCTGACGCTGGCTGTCATTGAAGTAGGCCGGCACCGTGATCACAGCCTTGCGAACCTTGTGGCCAAGGTACGCCTCGGCCGCTTCCTTCAGCTTGCGCAGCACGAACGCGGAGATTTCTGGCGGCGTGTGCAGCTTGTCGCCGGCGCGGACCTTGACGAATTCCTGCGAACCGCCAACGACCTCGTACGGCACCATCTTCTCTTCGACGTCCACTTCGCTGTGCCGCCGGCCCATGAACCGCTTGATCGAGTAAATGGTTCGTTTCGGATTGGTCACGGCCTGTCGCTTGGCGGGGTCGCCGACGAGCGTGTCACCCTTGTCCGTGAGCGCAACGACGCTCGGCGTCAGCCGGTTGCCTTCTTGATTGGCGATGACCTTGACCTCATCGCCTTCCATGACCGCAACGACCGAATTGGTGGTTCCCAGATCAATTCCGATGATTTTTTCGCCTTCAGCCACGACCGGCTCCTTTCACTAGATGAGTCACGCGGACAGCGGCGCTCTGCCGCCGCCACCGACAACTAGCGGATGCAAAAGCAAAGTGTGTGCCTCGGCATGATCACGCAAACTCAACTCGCCGCCAAGTCGTAACAATTTTCAAACATTCATGTTAAGTACTTTTTTCTGAGTTCATCACGGCACCGCCCGCAGCGCTAGTCCGCGCATAAGATGCCAAGATGGCACCGCAATTGATTGGCCCATAAGTGGACTGGCAGCCTGATTATGGCTTGCCGCTTTCAATACGCTTCAGTTTCGCGCCAGAGGCGTTTTACACGAGATCGATCGACAAAGTAGTTACGCAAGCCACTTAAAATAAACACGTTAAGCACATCGTTGAACTCTTGCGTCGCGATTCAAGAAAAAATCCGTGCCGGCGTAGTATGTCTCGCGCATTTATTGACAGTGCTCTAAGTCACGCATATAAATGGGGCTGCGTTCCGGTATCAAGCTTGCCGACTTACTCTCCTGCGGCCCGCGAGGCTCACCCAATGGCGTCCAAGCGAGGATCGAAACCAAGCGCAAGACCCGAATCGCTCAAGCACCTGAGGCACCAGATTGATCGACTTGATCGCAATCTGCTGAAGCTGGTGAATGACCGCGCGGAATTGGTCTCGCGGATCGGCGACGTCAAGAATGAATCGGGGCTTGAGGTCTACGCGCCCGGCCGCGAAGAAGAGATCATCGGTCAGATGATCCAGAACAATCCGGGACCGCTGCAGGAGCAGTGCATCCGCGCGATCTTCCGTGAGTTGATGAGCGGCTCGCGATCACTTCAAAAGGTCATCAAGATCGCGTACCTCGGTCCGCAGTACAGCTTCAGTCATTTGGCGGCGCTGGAAAAATTCGGGCACTCCGTCGAGTACATTCCCGTCGGCAGCATTCAGGCCGTGTTCGAGGAAGTAAATCGCGGTCATGTGGATTTCGGACTGGTGCCGGTTGAGAATTCGACGGACGGCCGGATCTCCGACACACTGGAAATGTTCACGCGCCTGCCGCTGAGAATCTGCGCGGAGGCGCGGCTGCGCATTCACCACAATCTGCTGGCGAAGTGCCCGCAATCGGACATTCGCCGCGTGTACAGTCGCGACCAGGCGCTGTCTCAGTGCCGCACGTGGCTTAGCAAGAACGTGCCGCAGGCTCAACTGATCCCGGTGGCGAGTACAGCGACGGCAGCGGAGTTGGCGGCGCGCGAGCCGAACGCCGCCGCGGTGGCCAGTCGCGAGGCGGCCGCTCATTACGGGCTGGATATCGTCGCCAGAAACATTGAAGACGTGCAGCACAACACGACGCGCTTCGCCGTGATCGGCGACCGCGAAACGCAGCGAACCGGCAAGGACAAGACGGCAATCATGTTTCGGATTCCGCACAAGCCCGGGTCGCTGTCCGACGCCATCACCGTGTTCAAACGCAATCGAGTGAACCTGACGTGGATCGAGTCGTTCCCATCGCGCGAGGCCGAGCAAGAGTACTTGTTCTTCGTGGACTTTGAAGGGCACCCCGCCGAATCACGCATTCGCCGCACGCTGGCCCAACTCGAACGCCGTTGCGAGCGGTTGGTCGTTCTGGGATCGTTCCCGTTGAGCGACTGCTATGACGCGTAGCGGCATCGCCGCGTGCGGCTGAATTCACCTTGAAATCTCTTGCGCAGACCGCACCCTTTGAAACCTTCTGAGCGCTGAGTTGAACGGGCAATGATCATCGTCTTGAAACCAGGCTCCGGTGAAGCGGAAATCGAGCACGTGCTCGAACGCATCTCGGCGATGGGCCTGCAGGCGCATCTGAGCCGCGGCGAACACCGCACGATCATTGGGGTCATCGGTGAAGAGGATCGCCTGCGCGTCGCGCCGCTGTCGGCGATTCCCGGCGTTGAGCAGGTGTTGCCGATTTTGAAGCCGTTCAAACTCGCCAGCCGCGAGTTTCACCGCGAGAACTCGGTCGTGAACGTGGCAAGCGTGGCGATTGGCGGCGGCGCGCTGGCGATGATCGCCGGACCGTGCGCGGTTGAGGGCGAGGAACTGCTGGTGGAAATCGCCAGCCAGATTCGCGCGGCGGGCGCGAACATCTTGCGTGGCGGAGCGTTCAAACCGCGCACCAGCCCGTACAGCTTTCAGGGACTCGGCGAAGACGGCCTGAAAATCCTCCGCGCCGTCGGCGACCGCTTTCAATTGCCGGTCGTCACCGAAGTGATGGATCCGCGGCAAGTGGAACTCGTCGTGCGCTACGCCGACATGCTCCAGATTGGCGCACGCAACATGCAGAACTTCAACCTGCTGAACGAGGTCGGCCAGGCGCGCAAACCCGTGCTGCTCAAACGCGGCATGAGCGCGACGGTCAAGGATCTGCTGATGTCGGCCGAATACGTACTGGCGTCCGGAAATCCCAGCGTGGTCTTGTGCGAGCGCGGCGTGCGCAGCTTCGAGGACTCGACTCGCAACATGCTCGATCTGAGTTGCGTGCCGAACGTGCAGGGCCAGAGTCATTTGCCGATCATCGTCGATCCGAGTCACGCGACGGGCCGGCCCGATTTGATCCCGGCGATGGCGCGAGCCGCGGTCGCGGCCGGCGCGGACGGAGTTCACGTCGAGGTACACAGCCGCCCGGAGCATGCGCTCTCGGACGGCGCGCAGGCGCTGCTGCCGAATCAATACGCGGAACTCATGACGCAACTTAAACGATTGGCCGAGTTGATGGGCCGCACGATCGCCGCGGGGCGAGGAGGCTGCGTGTGAGACCGAAATTCGTGGCCGGCAACTGGAAGATGAACACGACTCGCGCGGAGGCCGCCGCGCTCGCCGGCGCCGTCGCGGCCGGATGCGGCAACTGGCCGGGCGTGATCGTCGCGGTTTGCCCGCCGTTCCCGTACTTGGACGTCGTCGGCCGCGCGCTGGCTGGCTCGGCCGTCGCACTCGGCGCGCAGGACGTCTACTTCGAAAAAAGCGGCGCGTTCACCGGCGAGGTCTCCGCCGCGATGCTCGCCGACTTGGGCTGCCGCTACGCGATCACCGGCCATAGCGAGAGGCGACATATTTTAGGGGAAACCGATCCGCTGATCAGACGCAAAGTCAAAGCGGCGCTCGCTGCTAGGCTGACGCCGATCGTCTGCGTCGGCGAGTTGCTGAGCGAGCGCGACGCCAACGAGACGATCGGAGTCGTGACCGCCCAAGTCAGTTCGGCGATCGCCGGCCTCAACGCCGACGACGCCGCGCGGCTCGTCTTCGCGTACGAGCCCGTTTGGGCAATCGGCACCGGCCGCCATGCGACGCCGGAGCAGGCGGAGGAAGTGCACAGCCGCATTCGCACGATTCTGGCCGATCGCTATAATGCGAGTTTGGCGGATGGAACGGTCATTCAATACGGCGGCAGCGTGAAGGCGTCGAATGCCGAGTTGCTGCTGCGGCAGCCGGACGTGGATGGAGCGTTGGTGGGCGGCGCCAGTCTTCAGGCGCCGGAATTCCTCGGCATTTTGGACGCGGCGCGACGCACGGCCGCCGGCTCGCGTGCCTCGTAGTCGAAAGGAGAGGTCCTCGTGGAAGGGAATCGAACGATTCTGATGTACGGCCTGCCGATATCGGCCGTGGTCGTGCTCGCTGTGTTGCTGCTGCCTCCGGTCGCGAGCCGTCCGATTTTGTACGGATTGCTACTGCTCGGCAGCCTCGTCTTGGTGTTCCTCGTTTTGATTCAACGTGGCAAGGGCGGCGGGCTTGCCGGTGCGCTGGGTGGTATGGGTGGATCGAGCGCGTTCGGCACCCGGGCGGGCGACGTGTTCACGATGATTACGATCGTCGCGGCGAGCTTCTGGATTCTGTCAGCGATGGCCCTGGCGAAAATCAATTTGGCCGAATCGAAGAACAAGGCCGGCCTGCCCACCGTGGCGCCGGCTGATCGCAAATTACCGTCCGGCATTACTTCGAGCGATCAACCGTCAGACAAAGATGACGCCGACAGGCCGGCAGCAGCCGAGCCCGGCACAACGCCCGCCGACGGCAAGCGATTTCTGGATGAATCCACCCCAACCGACAAAAAAGACGACTCCGGCGCAAACAAGGAATCGAACAACTAACGGGCCATCCGCGACTCGCCGGGGCGAATTCGCTTCGCTGACGTCTGACGGTTCGCACACGAAGGAGACGCATTGTTGCTGAGCATGACGGGATTCGGCGCCGCTCGATTCGACGACACGAACTTGCACGTGTCGGCCGAAATCCGCGCGCTGAACAACCGTTATCTCAAAGTCACTACCAAGGCCGTCGAGCCGTACAACCTTTTCGAGCCGGAGGTGGAGCGGCTGATTCGCCATCGCGTCAATCGTGGCACCGTGCAGGTGATGCTTCGCGTGTACCGCGAGCCGGCGCCGGAAGATTTCAAGCTGAACCGCACCGCGATCGAAAGCTACGTCAATCAGTTGCGACCGATGGCCAAAGCGATCGACTCGGCCGCGCTGCTCGGTCATATTTTGAGTCTGCCGGGCGTCGTGGTGGACGCGAGCCTGCAGCAGACGGACACGATGGACTTGTGGCCGCGCGTCGCGCCAGTCGTCGAGCAGGCGCTCGAGCGCTTTCAGCAAATGCGGGCGGAAGAGGGCCGCGCGATGCGGGCCGAACTGCTGGCGACCTGCGAATCGATCCGCAAGAACCTGGAATTGATCGCGGCACGGGCGCCGCTGGCCGTCGAAGAATATCGCAACCGGCTGCACGATCGCGTGAAGAAACTGCTGTCGGATTTGGAAGCCAAACTGGAGCCGGCCGACCTGATACGCGAAGTGTCGATCTTCGCGGAGCGCAGCGATATCGCGGAAGAAATCGTGCGGCTGCGCAGCCACCTCGATCAGTTCGCAACCGTGATCGACGAGACGGAATCGAGCGGCCGCAAGCTGGAGTTTTTGAGCCAGGAAATGTTTCGCGAGGCGAACACGATCGGCTCAAAGGCGAGCGACGTGGCAATCAGCCGGCATACGGTGGAGATCAAAGGGGCCATTGAACGAATCCGCGAGTTGGTACAGAACGTGGAATGAGCACGCGTGGGAAACTCATCGTGTTGTCCGGCCCCAGCGGCAGCGGCAAGAGCACGGTCATCGACCGGCTGCTCGAGCAGACGCCGCTTCCGCTGGAAATTTCGGCGTCGATGACCACGCGCCCGCCGCGCGGAGACGATCAGCACGCGAAGCAGTACATTTACTTGAGCCACGCGGAATTCGCGCGGGCGCGCGACGCGGGCGAGTTGCTCGAATGCGCCGAAGTGTCCGGCCACTGGTACGGCACGCCGCGCGGGCCGGTCGAGCAGGCGCTCGCCGCCGGACGATCGGTGCTGTTGGAGATTGACGTGCAGGGCGGCATGGCCGTGAGAAAGCTCTTTCCGGACTGCGTGATGATCTTCCTCAAGGCCCGGTCGCTCGAAGAATACGAACTGCGCATTCGTCGCCGCGGCACGAACAGTGAAGAGGAAATCGAGCGGCGATTGGCCGCCGCGCGCCGCGAATTGGCAATGGCGAGCGAGTATGACTTTCAGGTCGTGAACGATGACCTGGAAAAAGCCGTCGTGGAAATCCGTCAGATCCTGAGTCGCTGTGGAGGGACCGCCTGTGCATGAGGAATTCAAAGAGGAGACGATCGTCAACAAGGTTGGAGGCCGCTTCAAGCTCTCGACGCTGATTCAAAAGCGGCTGGTCGCGCTGAATAAGGGCGCCCGCCCGCTCGTGGACATGCGCCAGAGCGACAAGATGGCCATCGTGATTCAGGAGATCATGCAGGACAAAATCTTCCTGGACAACTCCGGGCAGGTCCGCACGGTCGCATCCATGAACGAAGAGCTGAAGGGTCTGAGGGTCCTGGACGACGTCGATCTTTCCGACGATTGATCGGTGTTTTATGCAGCACAAAGAGCTGCTGTTCGGCGTTTCCGCGGGCATCGCCGCCTACAAGTCGGCCGAGCTGGTGTCGAAGTGCGTCCAGGCCGGCGCGAACGTCTCCGTCATCCTCACGTGGGCCGCGCGGCGATTCATCGGCGCGACCACGTTTGAAGCGCTGACCGGCCGGCCCGTCTATTCCGACATGTTCTCGCCGCGTGAACACTATCGCGGCGAGCACATCGGCTTGGCCCAACGAGCCGATCTCGTCTGCATCGCGCCGGCCACGGCCGACGTGCTCGCGAAACTCGCCCACGGACTGGCCGACGACCTGCTCAGCACGACCGTGCTCGCGACCACTGCCCCGATTCTGCTCGCACCGGCAATGAATTGCGAAATGTGGTCCAAGCCGGCCGTCCAGCGCAACGTCGCGCAACTTCGCCAAGACGGTTTCGAGATCATCGAGCCGGACGAAGGCTGGCTCAGTTGCGGTCAAATCGGCGCGGGCCGCATGGCCGCGCCGGAGCGAATCCTAAAGGCGATCCAAATGCGATTGGGCCAATAGGCCGATTCTCCGCAGGCCGAGCGTGAAATCATGCACGTCCTCATCACCGCCGGACCGACGCGCGAGCATATTGACGACGTTCGATTTTTGACGAACGCGTCGAGCGGCCGGATGGGCTATGCGCTGGCGGCGGCCGCGCAGCAACGTGGCTGGCAGGTGACACTCGTGAGCGGCCCCGTGTCACTCGAACCGCCGCTGGGCGTCGAAATGCGGCAAGTCACCAGCGCCGCCGAAATGCTCGACGTTTGTTTGGACGTTTGGCCGCGCGCGGACGGCGCGATCGCGGTCGCAGCCGTTTCGGACTACCGGCCGGCGACTCGCCACGTGGGAAAGCTGCACCGCACGGCCGACCCGCTACGATTGGAACTTCTGCCAAATCCCGATATCCTCGCGGAACTCGGCCGCCGCAAGTCGCAGCAATGGACGGTCGGCTTCGCCGTCGAATCGCACGACCTGCTGGAACGTGCCCGCGCGAAGATCGCCGCAAAGAACTGCGATGCCATCATCGTGAACCACGCGGCGGCGATGGAAGCGACCGAATCGAGCATTCAATTGCTCGACCGCTCCGGCCAGGTGTCCCTCGAATTTCACGGTGAAAAGACGCTGGCGGCTGAGCGAATCATCCAGTGGATCGAGCGAAATCTCGCTTCGGCTACCGCGGCGGACGAACACGCGACGAACTGACTGCAACGTCGGCCGCGATTACACTGCCGCCATCGCTTCGACGTCGCGCGGCGTGAATTGGAACCGCTTGCACTGCGCGAAGAATTCGAGCGGGTTGTCGTAGACGACTTTGCGAATCTTCGACTCGGCGTGGCCGCGGGCACGCATCTCGACGATCAGATCCTGCACGGCGAGCGGGTTCGACGGGCCCCAGTCGCCCGCCGAGTTGATCGTAATTCGCTCGTCGCCGTACATCTCAATCATGTCCACGCCGCGCTGCGGCGTACACTTCGAGATCGGGTAGAGCGTCATGCCGCACCAATAGCCGGCGTCGAGCACGGGCCGAATCGTGTGCTCTTCGACGTGATCGACCAGCACGCGGTCCGGGTCGCAGCCGTGCTCGTCGAGCATGTCGAGGATCATGCGCGTGCCCATGTATTTGTCTTCGAGGTGCGGCGTGTGGATCAGAATGAGTTCGTTTCGCTTCACGGCCAGTTCGACTTGCTCGCGGAAGATCACCGACTCATTGCGGGTGTTTTTGTTGAGGCCGATTTCGCCGACGCCGAGCACGTTGGGCTTGTCGAGGAATTCGGGCAGGATCGAAATCACGTCGCGGCCGAGCGACACGTTTTCGGCTTCCTTCGCGTTGATGCACATCCAGGAATAATGTTGGATGCCGTAGTTCGCGGCCCGCTTCGGCTCGACTTCGGTGAGGTGCCTGAAGTAATCACGAAAGCCGTCGGCGGAGCCGCGGTCGAAACCGGCCCAGAACGCCGGCTCGCTGATCGCGACGCAGCCGCCGCGCGCGAGCCGCTCGTAGTCGTCCGTGACGCGCGAGATCATGTGGTTGTGCGGATCGACGTAGTACATGGCCTACTTCCTCCAGTTCGGATCGTAGTCGCGCGAGAAGATCATCTGAATCTGTTCCGCCCGGCCGGGTCCGTCGTCGAGTAAAACGCGGACCGCCCGGCGCAACGTGTCGAGCCGTGCGTCGCGCCCGCCGTTGACCGCCGGCTCCGCGCGGTCCAGCCGATCGAGCGACGCGGCGACTTCCAGCACTTTGCAGCGCATCTCAAAAAAATATCGGTTCAGCACCTGCTCGCGGCTCATGGGAACGCTCATTGGAAGGTCCTCATTCAGGCACAGTCACGCTCAATGCGGCCATTGATTCATATCACTCCGCGAACCACAGTTCAATCGGGTTGCTCGCGGATTCTTGAACGAGCGACAAAGGGCGAGCGTGATTAGGGCGTCGGCGCGACGCCGAGCGACTTGAATTCCCGAACGCGGCCGGTGATCGCCGGCTCGGTCGGCAGTCGCTCCATCGAACTGGCGCCGAAGAATCCGACGATGCCACGCGTGTGCGCGAGGATGTACCGCACGTCGTCCGGCTCGGCGATCGGGCCGCCGTGACAGAGTACGAGGATGTCCGGATTCTCGTGCTTCGCGGCGTCCTGCATGGCCTGAACGCGGCGCGCAGCCTCGTCGAGCGTCACGGCGGTGTGCGCGCCGATCATGCCCTTGGTCGTTAAGCCCATGTGTGGAATGAGCACGTCCGCGCCGGCGCGGGCCATCGCGCGAGCCTCTTCGTCGTTGAAGACGTACGGGCACGTGAGCAGATCCATTTCGGCGGCGAGCCGGATCATGTCCACTTCGAGTCCAAAGCCCATGCCGGTTTCTTCCAGATTCGCGCGGAAGACGCCGTCGAACAGGCCGACGGTCGGAAAGTTCTGCACGCCGTTGAAGCCGGCCGCCTTAATGTCGCGCAGAAAGAGTTTCATGACGCGAAATGGATCCGTGCCGCACACGCCCGCGAGCACCGGCGTGCGGTTCACGACCGGCAACACCTCGCGGGCCATGTCCATGACGATTTGGTTCGCGTCGCCGTAGGGCAGCATGCCGGCGAGCGAGCCGCGGCCGCCCATGCGATAACGGCCGGAGTTGTAAATGATGATGAGATCGACGCCGCCGGCTTCAGCGCATTTGGCACTCAAGCCTGTGCCCGCGCCGCCGCCGACGATCGGCCGACCTGACGACACTTGTTGTCGAAGACGCTCCAAAATCGCGCCGCGAGTAAGTTCGAGCATCGATCACTCCGAGTTCTTCAATTCGACTTGCCGATCAGTTCGAGCAATTTGGCCGCCGCCGCCGCGGCAAATGCCGCGTCGTTGATGTGCAGGTCCAGTTCGACGAGTTCGACACGGCTCGATAGCTCGTTGCGAATCCGCTGAAACAGGGCATGGTCCGCTTCCGGCCACCAAAACGGCCCGCCCGCTTTGTCGATCGCCGACACTCCGCGGAGCGGCAGCACGATCGCCGTCGGCCCTTTGGCCGCACTCGCCTTCCGCGCGATTTCCAGACCAAGCCGATCGTTCTCTTCGGGCGTGGTGCGCATCAATGTGACGGTCGGATTGTGGTGGTAGAAGCGGCGTTCGCCGGCGGTGAATTTCTCCGGCACGGTGTCGGGCGGTCCGAAGTTGACCATGTCGAGCGCCCCGACTGAAATAACCTGCGGGATACCGATCATCGCGGCGGCCGTCAACCGGTCCGGCCCCGCGGATAGCACACCGCCGACCAGTTCGTCCGCCAATTCAGTCGTCGTGATGTCGAGCACGCCGCGGATCAGGCCGTCGCGCACGAGCGACTCCATCGCGCGACCGCCCGTCCCCGTCGCGTGAAATACGAGCACTTCGTAATCGGCCGCTTCGAGAATCTTCCGCGACGCCTCCACGCACGGCGTCGTCACGCCAAACATCGTCGCCGCGAGCAGCGGCCTGTCTTCCGACTCCTGACCGCTGCCTCCCGACCCCTGACCCCTCCCCTGCACCATCCCGGCCATCGCGAGCGCCGCATTCGTCAGCACCGTGCGGCTGACGCGGTTGATTCCTGAAATATCGACGACCGAATACATCATCATGATGTCGCGCTCGCCGACGTACGGCCGCGTCTGTCCGCTGGCGAGCGTGCTGACCATGAGCTTCGGCACGCCGAACGGCAATGCCCGCATGGCCGCCGTGGCGATCGTCGTACCGGCGGACCCGCCGAGGCCGAGCACGCCATGAACTTTTCCCTGTGCGAACACTTCGAGCGCGATCTTGGCCGCGCCTTCGGCGGCGCTGGCAACGGCGTGCCCCCGGTCGCCCGCGTCACGGACCTTCTCCCAACTCGTGCCCGCCGCCGCGAACACGCGCCGCCGATCGACGTCCGGCTCAATCGCCGGCTTGCCCAGTACGCCCGCGTCCAGCACGAGCGTCGCCACGCCGCGCTCGCGCAGTAGCTCGCGCACGAACCCAATCTCGCGGCCTTTCGTGTCAAGCGTGCCGATCAACAAAACTGCCATCGGTAAATTCTTTCGAGGACTTGCCGAATCGAACTAGCGTCTCTCGCGATTTCGAATTGGGCTACTTCGCGATCTTGCGCAGGCGAATGTTACGGAATTCCACCGTATCCGTGTGCGACGACAGGCCGACATACCCTTTGCGCGGGCGGTCCTTGAGTGCTTCGTGTTCGGACATCTTGGCGTCGTTCACGACCTCGCCGTTGATCGTGATCTTCACGCGGTCGCCGTCGCAGAGGATCCAGATTTCGTTCCACTCGCCGGGCGGCCGGTGCGCGAACTTGGTGGCGGGCACGACCAGATAGATCGAGCCGGTGCTGCCTTTGTCCGGCGTTTCTCTGTTTGGCTCGTCGTAGATTTGGATTTCCATTCCCTTCTGCGACGTGCGGCCGTCGTGCGGGGCGCGGATGAAGACGCCGCTGTTGCCCTTGGGCGGAATCTTGTATTCGAGCCGCAGCTCGAAGTCGCCGTACTGCTCGGCCGTGCTCAGCCAGTAGGCCGATCGGTCCTTGCGAATGCCCGCGAGCACTCCATCTTTGACTGCAAATGTGCCGGGCTGACCTTGCACTTCCTGCCAGCCGGCGAGGTCGCGTCCGTTGAAGAGCAGCTCAAAGCCGGCATCCTTTTCCTTCGGGCTGAGCTTCGGCTCGTCGCTCGTGCTGGCCGCGGCGATGACAAGGACACAACACGAAATGGTCAAGCTGCCGAGCAGGGTGCGCATGATTTTCTCCAATCGGTGCGTTGGATCGATGGAATGAGCGTTCTCACGCCGGACTCAATACCGCGCCACGTCCTTGGCCTCGCCTTGCGGCCGGATTTTCTTCACGATGTCTTGGGCCGACGAGAGCATCATGCGCAGCTCGCTGCCGATCGCGATGAACTGCCAGCCCTCGCCGGCACGGCGCAGCGCGTCATCGGCCGATTGCGTGTGCAGTCCGACGGGCGTTCGGACCTTTTTGCCCGCGGCCAGAATTCGCTGCATCGTCGCATCGAACTCGTCTTTCGGCGCCTCGCTGCCGTCCGCGCGACGCATGTTGGCGGCGAGGTCGTTCGGCCCGACGAAGATCGCGTCCACGCCGGGCAGCGAGTAAATCTCCTCGGCCGCCGCGACGCCGGTGGGACTCTCAGTCTGCAGGATCACCAGGATTTCGTCGTTCGCCTTGGCGTAATAATCGCCGGCGGTCGCGGCGAAATTCAGCGCGTGCAGGCTGCCGCCCACCGAGCGATTGCCGACCGGCGGATACTTCGCGGCCGCGATGATCGCCCGCGCCTCTTCAACCGTGTTCACCATCGGCGCCACGATGCCCATCGCGCCGGAATCGAGCACTCGTTTGATGTGATCGTGGTCGCCGCGCGGCACGCGGGCGAGCGGCACGCAGCCGGCGTCGGCGATCACTCCGAACATGTCGGCCGCGGTCTCCCAATTCGTCGGCGAATGCTCCAGGTCCACGGTGAGCCAATCGAAACCGACTCGGGCCATGAACCGCGCCGCGAACGGACTCGGCACCGACAGCCACGTCCCGAACGTCGGCTCGCCGGCCGCCAGCTTGCGTTTCACCGGATTTGACTTCATGTTGTTGCGACTCCGACTAGTTGTTTCCCACGAATTGGCTTGTAATCTGACAACTGCAAGCCGGCCGGGCAATGGAAAAGTCGAGATTCACAGGAAGGGATGACGGCGGACGTTCTGGCCGTCGCGAACGCTCACCTCTCCGGTCCGCGTGACGATTCGAGAACCAAGCAGTTACGCGACAAGCCGAATCAAGACTGGGGGCTTGAAGACTCGACCCCAGCCACCCCGCGACATCGAGCGTGGTCCGGAGAACGTCCGCGCCCAGTTCGAAACAAAACGCCAGGAGCCCCTTGACCACCAAGGCTCTTTCAGGGACGGGCCACCCCGCGTGAGTGGACAGGACCGTCGACGACTCCGACCCTGTCACCCGCCGGAAGTTTTTGAAATCATTGCGGGGAGTCCTTTGAAGGAATCAAAAGATTTTCAAGTCGCTCTGGGGAGTCCATTGAGTCATCGGAAGTTTTTGAAGTCGCTCCGTGGAGTCGATTGAAACCATCGGAAGTTTTTGAAGTCGCTCTGGTGAGTCAATTGAAGCCATCGGAAGTTTTTAAAGTCGCTCCATGGAGTCGATTGAAGCCACCGGAAGTTTGTGAAGTCGTTATGGTGAGTCAATTGAAGCCACCGAAAGTTTGTGAAGTCGCTTCGTAGAGTCCATTTAAGCCACCGTAAGTTTTAGAAGTCGCTTCGTAGAGTCAATTGAATCCACCGGAAGTTTTTGAAGTCGCTATAGTGAGTCAATTGGTGTCGCCGGATGTTTCTGAAGTCGTTTTATTTAACTGATTCATGTCACAGTAGGTTTCGGAAGTCGATGCATACATATGAGTTATGTCGCCGGAGGTTTCTGGAGTCTGGCTGGGAAGATGGTTTGCCGCACCGGAGACTCGAACGGTTGAACTCAAAGCATTTAATGTGAAGGAGTTGTGACCATGGCCGACCTCAATTGGAAGTATGCGAAGAACATATTCCTCACGGCGACGGACCAGCAGCGCGGGCGGATGATGCGGATCGGGTCGGATCATGTGGCCAAGCTCACGGCGAAGCTCGGGTCGCCTGCGGACCCGGATGTTCAGGTGTGTTTGAATCGGGCTCAGCCGCTGTTCGATGCCTTTCAGAACGCGATGGTGGTTTTCGATGTCAGGTCGGGCACGCGCAAGGGGCAGACGGAGGTGGTGAGCGACCTGCTCAAGGAACTGGCCAGCGAGCGGATCAAGCAGTGGGACATCACGGTGCAAAATACGTTTCTGGCCGGGACGCCGGATACGGCCGAGGGGCTGGTCGTGACGCCGGGCACGGGCGGGACCGCGCTGGCGGATTGGGGCGACGCGGCGCTGGCCGCTCGCAATTACGTCGATCTTCAGATCGTCGGCGTCGATGCGGATTTCCGCCGCGTCGAGACCGTGACCCAAAGCGTCGTGACGCTCATCGGCCTGCCGGCGAGCAGCACGATCCGCGTGCGCATCATCTCCGTCAACGACGCCGGCGAAGCGCCGCCCAGCGAAGTCGTCGAATTCGTCACGCCGGTGAATGTGTAGACGAGACGTTGAACGGCTGGATGGCCCGATCTGGTCATCGTGGGCTGCGGGCAGTCTCAATTCGCGCGCAGCGGCGCTGAACTTGCCGGCGGTGGATTCGTTTGAGTACGCTGCGGCGCGAATGCCGAGCCAGGAAGTCCGCATGCCCATCATTCAGACCGTCGCCCGCGTCGGCGAGATTCCGGAAGGCGAGGGCCGCGCGTTTAGCGTCGGCGGCCGAACGATCGCCGTGTTCAACGACCGCGGCGCTTATCGAGCGATCGACGACACGTGCCCGCACGCCGGCGCGTCGCTGTCGCAGGGGACGCTCGTGGAAGGAACCGTCATGTGCGCCTGGCACGGCTGGCGATTCAACCTCTGCGACGGCTGCTGGGCCGATTACACGAAGATCAAAATCGGCGTCTACCGCGTGCAAGTCGTGGGCGAGGAGATTCAGGTCGAGGTGCCGGACGCCGGTTAACAGCCCGTTGCCAGTGCGACACAAGCCCGACGCGCAACAGCTTTTTTCATCACGCGGCGTAAGTCCTTACTTGGATGCGTTGTCGCAGTGACGTAAGGATCAGTTTCGCTTGCACCCATTGATGCACACGACGGTGCGTGCGCACCCAC
>Ga0247727_10003875_pt1 | contig 32604 bp, 26 predicted proteins | sample WisWelCaveWW1625_FD_202498 | JGI IMG/M metagenome (GOLD analysis project Ga0247727, IMG submission 202498) | Biofilm microbial communities from Wishing Well Cave, Virginia, United States - WW16-25 | ecosystem: Environmental > Aquatic > Deep subsurface > Groundwater > Cave microbial mat | place...
ACGCTCACACAACGATTGCCCGGCATGTCCGGCAAAGCCAGCGCGCTTTGTCAAGGCATGAAACACGCACGTGGCGAGATCATTTTGCTGACGGATGCGGATTGCATTGTGCCGCCGCATTGGGTGCATGCGATGGTCGCGCACTTCACGCCCGAAGTCGGACTCGTTGGCGGCTTTACTTTGCTCTCCCCTTCTCCTGCGCTGCGCGCGCTCCTCCCAACTTCGCATCGCGATACTCTCTTTGCCAAAATACAAACCCTCGATTGGATGTATTTGCTCACGGTGGGTGCGGGTGCCGCGGGCTTGGGCAAGCCGGTTTCGATTCTCGGCAATAATTTCGGCTTCCGCCGCGCGGCTTATGAGCAAATCGGCGGTTATGAAAAACTCGGCTTCAGCATCATCGAAGACTTTGCGCTCATGCGCAAGATCGCGGGAGAAACGCCGTGGCGCGTGCGCTTCCCGCTCGATCCTGCAACTTCGATCTTCAGCTTTCCTGCGCAGACGTGGCGCGAGTATTTTGATCAACGCCGGCGCTGGGCCGCGGGCGGAAAAGAGGTCGGAGGCTTTGCCAAGTTTTTGATGCTCGTTGCCTTCCTTGCCCACCTCGTGCTCTTGCTCGCTGCGTTCTTCTCACCGCTCGTAGCGCTTATCGGGCTTGCCGCCGTTCTGCTCGTTGATGCTCTGCTGCTCCGGCGTTGCGCCGCTGTGCTGCAATATAAATCTTTGCTCAAATACTTCCCGTTCTTCGAACTGTATTTTTTGCTCTATAACTTATTCCTCGCGGCGACCGTGATCTTTCCCACCACCGTGCATTGGAAAGGCCGGCGTTATCGTTGGAATCTATGGGGACGGATCAAAAGCGTGGAAGAGTAACGGAAAACCGCTTGCATGCCATTATCACTCCCGTTATATTCGCGCGCAATCCCAGGGAGGAAGCTCATGCACGAAATCGATCTGGCCGTGAAGAAGACCTGCGTATGGTATCCCGACTGTTTTATGGATCTGTTCTACGGCCAAAATCGCGCGGTAAAATTGGTCGGCGTCGAAGATGCACAGCTCCAAATTCCCGAGCATCGCGCGGATAAAATCTGGCGCGTGCGCGAAGGCAACAAAGAAGCAGCGTTGATTTTGGAAGCGATCACAGAGCCGGATCGCAGAGATTTCCCCGCGCTCGCTTTGAAGAATTCCGCGGCGCGTGTGACTTTGCGGTTGCCGGTCGTCACGGTTTTGGTTTATGTGCAGCGCGGCAAGTACGCGACTTTCCCCGACAGCTATACCGACGAGATCGGCGGTCTCAGCACCGGCTTCACTTTTTCTCGCATTCTGTTGTGGGAGCATAGAGAAAGGATTTTGAGCGGAGAGCTGAAAGAGTTGGCCCCGTTTCTCGTGCTCCTCGAAGATGAGCCTGCTCCGGAGATTCTTCAAAGCGAAAATCAACTCATTGATACCGTGCCCGAGCCGGAGCGCCGCACGGATTTAAAAGTCATCGCCGGCATCATTGCCGCGCGGCAATTCAGTGAAGAGTTGGTTAGACAATATCTAAAACTGGAGGTTCCGATGTTGCGCCAAAGCACGATTTTCTCCGAACTCCTCGATCAAAAATATCATCAAGGCCTTGACGAAGGCGAGCTCAAAGGCGAGCTCAAAGGCGAGCTCAAAGGTGAGGTCAAAGGTGAGGTCAAAGGCAAGCACGCACTATTAAAAAAACTTTTAGAGAAAAAGTTGGGACTGCTCCCCAAGGAAACCACGAATGCTCTGTACAAACTGGGAAGCGAGCAAGTAGACCACTTGGCGGAAAACTTGTTTGATCTCGTAACGCTCGACGATCTCAAGGCCTGGTTGAGCCGGCCCAATGGCAAGATGCAAGCCGCATGAAATCCGCGACTATAAATAATAGCATGGCTCGTCTTCTCCTCACGAAAGTGTTCGGCGCAACGGCAATGCCGAGTTGCAAGCACGCACGAGGGCGAGCGCATCGTCATGTTCGTGTCTGAGTTTTCTTTGAACGATTGCCCATCGCTCTCATTGGCGTTGCTCTTCTTCCTCTACGCCGAAATCCATTATCACTTCAAAATCGCGCCGAGCCGGCTTTATCGCCGCCAGCCGGAGATCATCGCCGATGCCCCGCGCCGGCTTGATCCGCGGCAACCTCTCCCCCTTCTTCTTCTTATCAAAGACGCGCATCTCTTCCCCCTCGAATTGCTCGCCGTCGAAATTGAAATCGCTCATGGGCCAACTCTCCGCTTCAAAATCTTTGACGCCGCAGAGCGCGTTGCCACGCAATGGTGGTGGCGCGTCTTTCATATAGACTTGCCGGAAGAAATCCGCGGCCACATCAAAGTCAATGTGGCCATTGATTATCGCTGTCGCGGCAAAGTCTATCGCTGCCACAACGACAACTATCGCGGCACGAGCCACGCACCGCTCGACGTTCTCATCGCCGAAGCACCGTTGCCGAGTTTACCCGGCTTTTATCACGGCGATTTGCACTGCCACACGAACGCCACGAGCGATCAAGTGGAATTTGGCGCACCGTTGCCGGCGATGATCCCCTTGGCGCAAGCCCAAGGCATTGCCTTCTTCGCGGCCACGGATCATTCCTATGATTTGGATGACTTCCCCGAGGATTATCTGCACAACGATCCCGCGCTACACAAGTGGCGCGCATTGCAAACGGAGGCGCAACAACTCAATGCGCAGCATCGCGGCTTTGTCGTCCTCCCGGGAGAGGAAGTTTCGTGCGGCAATGCGAATGGCGAAAACGTACACTGCCTCGTGCTCAATCATCCGTACTTCATTCGCGGCTGCGGCGACGGCGGCGAGAAGTGGTTGCACACCAAACCCGATCACACGATTGCCGAGGTGCTCGCCATGCTCGGCCCGGAAGCCTTGGCGTTCGCGGCGCACCCCTCCGTGCCGGCGCCCAAGCTGGAACGTTTGCTCCTGCGGCGCGGCCATTGGTCGATTGCTGACTTCGCGCATACGCGCTTAAACGGCTTGCAGTTTTGGAATGGAAAATCTTTGGGCGAGGAAGAAGGCTTCGCGCATTGGCGCAGCCTTTTGTTGGAAGGAAGAAAACTCTTTGCCCTCGCGGGCAATGATGCGCACGGCAATTTCAATCGCTATCGCCAAATCGCGTGGCCGTGTTTGAGCATGGCGGAAAATCACGATCACCTCTTCGGACATCGCCGCACCGTTGCCAAATTGAATGGCTCGCTCAACCTCAACCGTTTGCTCGCGGCATTGCGCGCCGGTCGCGCGATCATTACGACCGGCCCGATGTTGGATTTGCAAGTCGAGTGTGCAAACGGCGAGGTCGCGCAAATGGGAGAGCGCACAACTGCGCCGGCAACGCATGCAACGCTTGCAGCATGCAGCTCTGCGGAGTTTGGCAAGTTAGAGCGGGTGGTATTATGGCGGGGAGATTTAAATCGCAAGCGCGAAGAAAAGATGCTGGAATGCACGCAATTTCCGCAGCCGTATGCCTATTACTTGAAGCTCCCTCTAACTCACTCCGAAAGCCGCTGCTATTTGCGCGCGGAGGTTGTTTCCTCACAACACGATGCCGTTACCTCAGCGCCCAGAACCATGACGGGCTTAAGTAATCCGGTTTGGATACTTCCGCAATAAAAAATCCCAAGAGCCGCTCTTGGGATTTTTCTAATGCGTATCGCCTCACATCAGCTTGATCTTCTTTGCCACCTTGCGCAAGCTGCGGCCAAAGAGACTCGGCGGCTCGACTTTTTTCGGCTGAATGAGAAGGTGCCGTTCTTCGCCTTCGCCTTCCGAGGTCGATTCCACGGCGCCAAGTTCCTTCGGCTGAATGAGAATGCGGCGTTCTTCGCCTTCGCCTTCGGAAGTCGATTCCACGGTGCCGAGCTCTTTCAAAATGTTGTGCGCGAGAAAGCGCTCGTAGCTACTCATGGCCGGCAGCGCGAGGCTTGCTCCGTTCGCGAGGGCCTCTTTCGCTTTGCCTTCTAAAAACCTCTTTAAATTGCCCACCGGAAAAATCCAGAGCACGTGATTGTCCTCGTTGCGATAGGTTTTGGTTTGATAAGAAGACTTGCGGCGCTCGAAATGGCGATGAAATTGTTTGCGCTCGAAGGCATTGAGATTTTCAACCTGCACCGGACGATAAGAGGCCTCCAACTTCCCTTCGGTTTCGCGAATCAATTCCGCGACACGAGGATCAACTTCTTCTTCCTCGCGTGAACGAAAATCTCTTCTGCCACGATCACCCGAGAAACGCCGCGGGCCGTCATGTCGAGGCCGACCACGATCGCGCTCACGCTCACGCTCACGCCGCGGCGGACGAGCTTGTTCTTGATAGTCATCTGTTGCGGGAGCAGAGCCTTCCGGTTCGAATGCTTCCTTATAGTCATCATGGTGTTCGGTCATACTCTCCTCGTACCGATAAATTGTTCAGCGCGCTCGGGTGATTTACAACGCGCGCGTTTTTAATTTCTGCACCAACCTTGCCGGCGTTCCGCCAAAATCGCCGTTGCTCATGAACAGCACGAGATCGCCCGAGCGCAGTTGCGACAGAATGTGATTAGCCATTTCCTCTCCCGTGGTTTTAATGTCAACGGCTTTGCCTTGCGCGCGCAAGCCTTCAACGACCGCGGAGAGAGAGAGTCGTTCCGCTTCCGGCACTTTATCGGGACGGTGCACCGGCGCGAAGACAACGTGATGTGCAGCATGAAATGCGTTGAGATACTCTGGTTCAAACACTTTGCGCTTCGCCGTGGCCGAGCGCGGCTCAAACACCGCCCACAGTCTGCGTTGCGGAAAGCGTTGGCGCAAGCCGTTGATGGTTTCGCGAATCTCCGTGGGATGATGCGCGAAGTCATCGAAAACTTTTATGCCTTGTTCATCATAGAGCAATTGCAAACGCCGGCGCACGTTTTTAAAAGCTCGCAACGCTGCCACCGCTTGCTCGCGTGGAATGCCAAGCGCTTCGGCCGCAGCGAGCACGGCCGTGGCATTCTTCACGTTGTGCGCGCCATTCAGCGGCGCGAAAAACGGCCCGAGGCGATCTTGCCCTTTCACCACGACGAACTCGGTGCCGCCTTCCACCACGCGCATATTCTCCGCGCGCCATTGCGCCTCTTCGCCTATGCCGAACGTGATCACGTTGCAGAACGCATTCCGCAGCATGCCGCGCACGGTGGGATCATCGCTGCACGCAATCAAATAACCTTTGGAGGGAATGAGATTGAGCAAGCGGCGAAATGAAATCCGCACGTCTTCGAAGCTGCGATAGATGTCCGCATGATCGTATTCGACGTTATTGAGAATAACGAGGTTCGGCAGATAGTGCAAAAACTTCGGCCCTTTGTCGAAGAACGCGGAATCGTATTCATCGCCTTCGAGCACGAAATGGCGGCCGTGGCCGAGCTGAAAACCCTGCCCAAAATTTTCCGGAATGCCGCCGATAAAGAAACTCGGCGCCAAATCCGCGCTCTGCAACGTCCACGCGAGCAAGCTGCTCGTCGTGGTTTTACCGTGCGTGCCCGCAACCACGCAAGAGTATTTGCCGCGAATGAAATGGTTCTTCAGCGTCTCGGGCAATGAGGCATAGGGAATCTGTTCGTTGAGCACGTATTCCACTTCGGGATTGCCGCGCGACATGGCGTTGCCGATAATCACCAAATCCGGCGCGGGCTGGAGGTGCGCGGCGTCGAAGCCGTTGTGCACGGGAATGCCCAGGCTTTCCAAAAACGTGCTCATGGGCGGATAAACATTCGTATCCGAGCCGGTGATGTCATAACCGCGCTGCTGCAACATGCCCGCGAGCGCGGCCATGCCGGTGCCGCAAATGGCGATGAGGTGAATGCGTTGGGACACGGAGGCTTCTATTTTAGAATTTAAAAAAATAGTTCGTACAGCTCAATGAGCACGGAGCATCGAAGTCTGAGATAATATTCTGAAAAAGCTTCTTTGGGAATGAGCTCGTGCTCACGTGCCGCTCGAATCCGCGCGCACCCGCGGTCGCGGCGGAGGCAGAATGCGTTTGTCGGTGAAGCCCGCGCGCGTGACGGCAATATCAACGCGCTGCCCGCTCTCGCCGGCCTTGCCGAGAAGCTTGCCGTCTAAAACAAAAGCCACCGAACCGGCGTTGCCCACGCGCAAAGTAAATTTTTCTTTCGCCTGCCAAGAAACCCTGCCGCGCTGAAAAGTATTGGCCACGGCCTCCGCGCTATCGCTCATGACTCGCATCCACACCGGCGCTTCCACTTGTGCTTCCAAAGTGAGAAGCTGCGGCGCGACGGTCTCGGCCTTCGCTTGCGAGTCTGCAATAGCGGCAACTTGCTTGGCCATCTCTTCAAACGAAATTTCCTGCACGTTGTTCGCCGAGCGCGTCGTACTTGGGGCGCTGTTCTTCTCTTCTTCCTTCGCTGAATTGGAAACCACGAACAACGAAACCGCGACCACTAGCACGATGCCGACGCCGATTAAGGTCTCTCGCAAGTAAGGCCAGCTCGAGGTCAGCGTGGGGGTTTGTGCGTTTACTTCTTGCGTGGCGCCGGCGCGATACGTCGCAGCGGGCTTTGCGGCCGCGGGCGAATGTTCGAGCGCGGCTTCAGTTGCGATGGCAGGCGCAGGTGCGAGCGCATCCTTCAATTGCTGCGCCAGCGCTTCGCCGTTCAAACCGACTTGGTTGGCAAAAGTTTTGGTGAAAGCCAGCACATAGGGACGCGGTAAGAAATCGAATTTGCCTTGTTCGATATCGCGCAAATAAGAAAGGCCGATGCGCGTGTTCTTCGCGACCTCTTCCAGCGCGAGGCCTTTTTGCTCCCGCGCCGTTTTGATTTGTTGCCCGACTTCAATCATCATCCACTCTCCGCGATAATCGGTTCGGAAATTATGCGGACGAGCCGCTCGCTCACAGCAATTACAGAAACTCCCGCAGCGCCAAATAAAAACGCGTCAACGGAAAGCCGACGACATTATAAAAACATCCGTTGATGCGCTCCGTGAAAACCGCGCTGAAATCTTGAATGCCGTACGCGCCGGCTTTGTCTAGGGCCGCGCCGCTGTTGACATAGGCTGCGATTTCCGGCAGGCTCAATGCGCGAAACGTCACCTCGGTTTTTTCCGCTTGCGTAATCATGCGCTGCGAGGGCCGATCCACTAAAGTAAAGCCGGTATAAACGCAATGCGTTTTGCCCGAAAGCAGCACGAGCATCTCGCACGCCGCGGCCGGCGATTCGGGCTTGCCTAAAATTTTTTCCGCGAGCACGACCGTGGTATCCGCGCCGATCACCAACGCGTTCTCGAATTGCCGCGCCACCGCGAGCGCTTTGCGTTCCGCCAAAGCTTTGACCATCGCCAACGGCGCAAGGTGCAACAAATCGTCTTCCGCAACGGCACTCGGATGGACGCGAAATTCAAGGCCGATTTTTTTGAGCAATTCGGCGCGACGCGGGGAGGAAGAAGCGAGAATGATGGGCTTGTGCGGCAAGGGGAAAGGAAACTTCATGCGCTCAACTTTGTGCGGCCGGCGATTCCACGAGAAAAGTCGCCGGGCCGTCGTTATGAATTTCAACCAACATCATCGCGCCAAACACGCCGTGCGCCACGGTGAGGGGATATTTTTTTAACTCTGCGATGAATGCGAGATAAAGCGGCTCGGCAATTTCCGGACGCGCGGCCGAATCAAAACCCGGGCGCCGGCCTTTGCGCGTGTCGCCATAAAGCGTGAACTGCGAAACCACCAACACGCCGCCGCCCACTTCCAACAACGAACAATTGAAGTGGCTGTTCTCATCTTCAAACACGCGCAGGTTGACGCACTTCTCCGCGAGATAACGAACTTCGGCGAGCGTATCGGTCTTCGCAATGCCGAGCAGAATGACCAGCCCGCTCTCAATCGCGCTCACGATCTTGCCTTCAACCTCAACCGAGCCGCGCCGGACTCTTTGTAGTAACGCTCGCATAGAGCTGAAAGTTTTATGGCTACACACGGAACAAGAACGCACGCCGAAAAGCTTTGTAGTGTGTGGTTTTGATCGGTGTGGGAGTAAGCCCTCAGTTACGTGTGGAGTAGCGCAGGAACCCCTGCCTGCGGACAAGAGGTCCGCGCTACGGTTTCCACCAATCACTGAGGCATTACGTGTGGAATTATTTGATGACTCTGTGAACAAGGCTCTTCTCGTTGCTTCACTGCTGCGAGCCGAGCCAAATTGCCCAAACGCCAACCAGCATATCGGCCTTGAGTACGTTGCTGGTCAGTCGCATCTGCTTCACTTCAGGATGACGCCACACTTGCCAGGCTGCGAACAGCAACACCGGATAAACACCGAGCAGGATAATCCACAAATACGGTTGTCGATAAAGGCCACGCACCGCGGGAATCAAAACAACGATCATCAAAGCGATGAAAGCGAGTGTCGCCGCGATTTGCGCCGTGCGTTGTCCATAAGCCAAAGGCAAGGTGCGCGCCTTCGCGGCTCGGTCGCCGATTTGATCTTCGAGGTCTTTCACCACCTCTCTGCCAAAGTGCATGAGAAAGGCAAAGAGCGCGGGAAAGAGTCCCGCTTGCCATTGCAACGTTTCCGCGCAAGCGGTCAGCGCGCCAAAGATAAATGCGAAGGCCGTGACCAAACTTACAATTGCATTGCCGATGAGCGGCAGCCGTTTGAGCCGCAGGCTATAGATAGTGACAAGGAACGTGCTGCTCGCTGCGATTGTGGCCGCTAAAACACCGACGAATATACTAAAAATTACTCCGCATGCCAATAGAATTATCGTGTACCAATGCGCCGCGCGCAACGACATGCGGCCCGCGGGCAAAATCCGCCGCGGTTTATTGATGCGATCAATCTCGAGGTCGCACATGTCGTTGATCACGTTCGCGCCCGCTGTGATGGACATGCCGGAAGCCACGGCAAACCAAACCGAGGCGCATTCTAGATTTGCTTCCACGAGCAGCGCGGCCACGGCGATGGAAAGACCGGCGAGGAAAACGTTAAAAGGGCGAATGATGAGAAGAAAGGCGGAGAGACTATTCATTCGGCAGCTTGCATGTAGTGATACAGTTTCAACCGTGAAGAGTTGGCTGCGGGATTTTATTCTGAATTTTAAAAGTCATCGCTCACCAAAAAGATTCCACCAAAAGCTGCAGCGCGAACAGAACCACAACCACGCTCACAAACGCGCGCACCCAATCGTGGCCCTTCTTCACGGCGACGTGCGTGCCCAGCCATCCGCCGAGCGCGCTGCCGAGGCCGAGCACGGCGCCGAAAAGATAATTCACTTGCCCGTGCAGCACGAACACCGCGAGCGCGGCAATCGTGAAAATAAAAACGACGAGCACTTTCACGGCATTGGTCACGACCAAATCAAAGCCGGCGAGCAGCATGAGGATGATAATGAGAAAACCCACGCCCGCTTGAATAAAACCGCCGAACACGCCGACGAAAAAAAATCCTACGCCGAACCCAATTTGCCGCGCGCGCGTCATGGGGCCGGCGTGCGCGCGCAGGCGTTTGCTCGGATCATAGAGCATGAGCACGAGCACGCCGATCATGATCGCGGCGAGAATGCGTTTGAACCACACTTCGGAAATGTCGAGCGCGAGGTTCGCGCCGATGATCGCGCCGACGATGGCGGGCAACGCCGCGAGCACGCTCACGCGCCATGAAAAGACGTTGAGCTTTTTAAAGCCGGCAATGGCCGCGAGGTTTTGAATGAGAATCGCGATGCGATTGGTCCCGTTTGCCGCCGCGGCCGGCAAACCAAGAAAGATGAGCACCGGCAAAGTCAACAACGACCCGCCCGCCGCAAGAATGTTCACAAATCCGGCAAGAAAGCCCGCGAGAAAGAGCAGAGTGAGTTGGAGAGTTAGAGGGAGCATGAATGGGAGATTGGCGGCACGTCGCTCAAATTATTTTTCTACTCGGTGATTTCAAGGTTCGGCGGAGTAGCGCAAGCCACCTCGCTTGCCACGCCGCTTTTTTTGAAAATAGTTCGAGCGCTTTCGAATGTCAAACAGTTTTTGCGGCGAGGACGACATTCAACTCGAAGCGATATGGTTTAAAATTTCACCCACGGGCAGAACCTATTTTTCCACATAGGGTTCGAAAAGTAAAAAATAAATTCTTGCACGTCGATACTACATTTGGTATCATCAATCAGATGAGCACAGCCGATAAAACTTTGGAAAGGATGCGGAACAATCCGCGCGACTGGCGAATTGATAGCCTGAAAACGATTGCCCGGGCGCATGACCTCGAATGGCGGCAGCCGGGGACGAGCCATGTAACGTTCCGCCATCCGAATGGTGCGAAACTTACAGTTCCAGCGCATCGTCCGATCAAACCGATCTACGTCAAAAAATTTGTTCGACTTGTTGATGAAGGTATAGGAGACTAAAGTGACACCGAAGAATTACCCTTTCGAGATTCGTCCGCTGTCTTTAGACGAGGGCGGCGGTTATTTGATTACTTTCCCCGATTTGCCCGGGTGCATATCTGACGGTGAGACCCCGGAAGAAGCAATCAAAAATGGCTTGGATGCGGTCAAGTCGTGGCTGGCCACCGCGCGCGAGTTTGCGGATCCAACTCCCAAGCCGGGAGCATCAACTAGCGGCATGTTTGTAACCCGTATGCCCAAGAGCCTCTACAGCCGCCTAAATGCTCGCGCCAAGCAAGAGGGTGTGAGTATAAACGTACTGGTCACGGCATATCTTGCTGAAGCGTTGGGGAAGCGTGAAGTCAGGAAAAGCGTTGGCAGAAGAGGATAACAGCACTTGTTTTCAAGTTGAAAGCAGTACGGGCTTATAACCCGCAGAGGAAAACGCTTTCGACTGCGAGGCCCGTTGCAACACGGGCCTTTTTTATTTGAGTGACGGCAACACAATCTCAAAATTTCACGCCCGCGTTTATGCGCAGGAAGAGCAATTCTATATCGACGATCTAAATTCCGACAATCTCACTTTAGCGGGACGAGCGCCACATTTTGCGCGAAGGGGATGAAATTCAAGAATGAATAGTCAAAACGTGTCAACTGATCGAAACAAATGCTCTCTTGCTGGTTGAACGCCTATGTGTTATATTCAGTCAGATCGGATGTTTTGTTGTAGATCAATAAGTCGGCGAATGTCTCAGATAAATACGCCGGGCTTTGAATAAAGCATTTAAGCGCAACAAAGAAAGATATCGTTTCACCAGAAAGGAGGCATGATTGTTGTAATGTTGGCCGAAGAACTACAATACTTTCCGGCTTCTGTTTCCGATGTCGATTCTGGAACTGCAACTATGGGCCTCTCAGCCGACCGCCTTCAAAAGACTCTTACGTTTTTAAAAGAGTGCTATCCCAATGAGGAAGTCCTAGACCTACACCAAACAATAGACGCCTTTTATAAACTTCACGATCGTGACATTGCTGAAAAAAACGAAGGTGAATTTCAAAAAAATCTGGCGATCTATACGCTGCAATTGCTTGTTGAGCTACACGCTCCCGTAAACATCCTCAAAGCCGGGTTTCTGCTTGATGCTTATCTTCGACCCTCGGGGCTTCAGATAATTGAAAAACTTCCAATTGATCAGCAGGTTTTTCGTTTTTTGCGGAATACTCGTGAGCTTTATAAGTACGAATTGCAATTGCCGTGGCGCAAGAAAACTGAAACCTCTGATTTTCAAGAAGAAGTTCTGCAAAATCTACGAAAACGAGCCTTGGTAGATACTGCACCGTCGGAGTTAAGTATACAAAGCGCAAAAAAGCAGCATGAAAATCATCGTTGGTTGATCGTTTCGACTGCTGCCGAATACGATGCCCTGATTATTAAGCTTGCGGATAGAATTTCGGTTTTAAAAAATCTAAAGTCTGAATCAGGATTAATCAAATCCATCGGCACTGATGTTTTGTTAAATAACCTAGCTACTGAGACTTTGAATATTCAGGTAGCTATTGCGGAACGTTTGGGTATATGGAAATTAAAATGGCCTCTTCAAGACTTGGCTTTTCGTATTCTTGATCCAAAGGAATACCAAGCGATAAGCAAAGAGGTGGTTGTAAATCGTGAGACGCGCGATCAGTACTTGAGTGACATCATCAAAACATTGGAATCAATCATTGCAAATGAGGGGATCGATGCTAAAATCTCAGGGCGCCCCAAAAGCATTTATAGTATTTACAAAAAGAAAATTTCTCAAAATCTAAAGATTGACCAGATTAATGATTTATTAGGTGTGCGAATTATCGTTGAGGATGAAGCCAATAAAGATGATTCCGAAAACAATTCTGATCCAAAAGCGAGCAAAGCGGTATTAGACTGCTATGCCATCCTAGACATTCTCCTTTCTTTATGGGAGGTACCCACCGTCAAAGATGAAAATGGAAAAGAAAAAAGCTTTTATGAAGATGGCAAATATAGTCGGGATTGGATTGACCATCCCAAACCCAATAAATATCAATCTATTCATACGACAATCTTGCATTCATTGCCGGATGGGAAAAAACAGCCGGTGGAAGTACAAATTCGCACAAAGAAAATGCATTTGCACGCAGAGAGTGGAGTCGCGGCACATTGGCTTTATAAAGAGAAAGCAAAACCGTTGACGCATCTTGAATCGAAAGAAGATTCTTGGAATCTTGTAAGAAAAAAACTGAATGACCAGGTTGAGCAACATGCGAATGGTAAAGCCGCGAAATCAGTCTCATTTATGGAAGAAAAGGTTTTTTGTTTAACGCCTAAAGGAGAAATTCTACCTTTTCCAAAAGAAGCAACGCCTATTGATTTTGCCTATCGTATCCACAAAGAAGTTGGGAATCGAATAATGATTGTAAAAGTGAACAATAGAATTGTACCACTTAATTATAAACTGCAAAACGGAGATGTTGTAGAAATCGTAATATCGAAAACCGAAAAAGGACCCAACCCGAAATGGCTACTATCTAGCAATGAATTTGTAAAATCAAATAAAACTATCGCAAAAATTCGCCGATGGTTCAAAGAACACGTTTAAAAGGTAAATTCCTTAGAATCACGCCACATCAATTCAAATTGTTCGAGAAAGTGTTTATACCATATTGGATTCTCCTGTTCCCTCACAAGAAATTTTGGAATAGAACCATCCCGTGACTTATAGCAGTAAATCTCGACATAAATGATCCCACCATCTTTTGCTTTCGGAAATAAGTAAAGACTAAACGGTGGTACAAAATCCAAAAGCCTCAATTGGACACCATCCCTGTTTTTAGCAGATTGATGGATTTCTTTGAGTCGCTCTACGGCTTCCTTGTAACCCGCTTGAAACGAATCGAGAGTCACTCCCCTCGCAAGACGTTTCACGGTAGTATTCATATCAATTTTATTCCAATCGGCAATTATAGCACGAAACCTTGTGCCATTAGCTACATTTTGATTGAAACTATGGAAATGTCTATAAATTGTGCCTCTCAACACCAACCCCAGCATCCAAATTTCTTTAACGTTTTCATCTTTAAGATCGCTTTCAAGTGTATCAAGCATCTTTTTAGAAAGTTGAACGGTATTGGCATTGTCATACCTGTGATTAATCATATCCATCTTATATCGAGTAACAAGCAAGCCAATTGCTATTAGACCCAGAGTTGTGAGCGTAACAGAAGAAACCAAATCCGGTGAAGCCAAGTCTAAAATATCAAGTATGGCAATTACGACGACGAGTCCAATAGTCGCTAAAAGGTCAATGTTCTCGCCTCTTTTTATATCTTCCCAAATCTGGCGCAAAATTTTTTTCATCTCATCTCTCCAGCCGTTTTAAAAGAATGGTTTGTTGAATTCTACTCGATTGTCACTTCCTCATCTTCGCAAACTCCTTCACCACTTTATCCACCTCCTCCCCACTCATCCCACTCGCGCCATATTTTTGCTCGGAACCTTCGGGTGCGCTTGTCATCGGTTTTGCAGATGCTGTCGGCGTTGCAGCGTGCGCCGTGCCTTTGCGCGAAACCTCGGAAGAGAGCGCCTTTTGATAGGGAAACTCTTCGCGGCTGCGCGCCTCTACGGATACTGAAGGCCGCCACGCACTGGTATCGCGCGGCTTTGCGAGGGGCTTGGTTTCCCAGGCCACGCGTTTGATGTTCATCAAATGCACCGGGCCGATATTGTCGCTCGTGATGTTGCCGCCATATGAGCCGCAGCCGAGCGTCATGCTCGGATCAAGATCAGTGGTGTAGCTCACCGCGCCGATGGCAGTCGGCGAATTGACGATGATGCGAAACGCGGGCTTCTTCAAACCGAATTGCAGAATGATGTCGCGCTCGTTGCAATGATTTCCAGCGCTGCTGGCCCGTCTTTAAATCATTCGACGCTATCCCACTGCGGCACTTCTCGGCTCGGAACCTTTTGCAGAATGCTGCTTACTCTCTTCTTCAAACCCGAAATAGATTTTCGTTTGAGTTTGGATTCCAACTTGGAGATCATTTCAAGCTGGGTGATTTGAAGATTCAGCATATAATTGGCGAGATGATTCAATGATACGCCTTGATATTTCGCCTCCCGCTCCAATCTCACCTTCAAGTCGGCAGGCATGCGTAGAGTTATGACTTGTGCGTTATTCATGTTCTTGTCTCCAAAGCTGATAGAAATCTCCGGGAGTGATAACCTGGAATTTAAAACCTTTCAGTTCTCCGCTTCTGAAATCCCTGACATTCGACGTTATCAAATACTCACTGTTGCTGGCAAAAGCGCATTCGACAAATAAATTGTCTTTTTCATCGGCAAGGTTGGGGCGCAGCAAATAGTAGATGGAGTATTTTTGCGCCAAAAGCGCCAGCAAATCCAAAACATCTTCGACTTCATCGTTTGACAGCTTGAGCTTCTTCAAACTGTCACTTCTGGTCAGGACATCATAGTATTCGAAATAGGTCTGAACAGAGAGTGCGAACTTCAACTTCTCATCGAGAAGGAGTTGAAAGATACGATGCGACGCACCAGCTTTGCTATACAGTGCTGCAAAGATGACGTTGGTATCAACGGTAACGATCATGGCAAATCATGGCCCAGGTGAGTGCAACATACAAGGTATAATTTTTCGTTCGAAGCGACTCCATCTATTTCCCCGATCTTCCCTTCGCAAACTCCTTCACAATCTTATCCACCTGCTCGGCGCTCATTCCACTCGCGCCGTATTTCTGCTCGGAAGTTTCGCGTGTGCCTGTCATCGGTTTTACAGAAGCTGTGGGCGTTGCAGCGTGCGCCGAACCTTTGCGCGAGACCTCGGAAGAGAGCGCCTTTTGGTAAGGGAACTCCTCGCGGCTGCGCGCTTCCACGGACACCGAGGGCCGCCACGCGCTGGTGTCGCGCGATTTCGCGAGCGGCTTGGTTTCCCACGCCACGCGTTTGATGTTCATCAAATGCACCGGGCCGATATTGTCGCTGGTAATGTTGCCGCCGTATGAGCCGCAGCCCAGCGTCATGCTCGGATCGAGATCGGTGGTGTAGCCCACGGCGCCGATAGCGGTGGGCGAATTGACGATGATGCGAAACGCGGGCTTCTTCAAACCGAATTGCAGAATGATGTCGCGATCGTTGCAATGAATGCCGAGCGTGTGGCCGCGCCCGCCGAAGTTGAGCAGCTCCATGCAACGCTCGCAGCCTTTTTCCCAACCGTCTTCCACATACAGCGCGAACACGGGCGAAAGTTTTTCCATCGAGAGCGGGTGTTGCTTGCCAACGCCGGAAAGCCGGGCCACGAGCACGCGCACATCGTCCGGCACTTTGAAGCCCGCAGCCTCGGCAATGCGCTGCGGCGATTGACCAACCATCTCCGCATTGATACGAAATTCCGGCGTGACCAAAACCTTCGCAACTTTGTCGGCCTCGGCTTCATTCAGAAAATAGGCTTTCTGCTTTTGCAATTCTTCGAGCACGCGATCCGCGACTGGCGCATCCACAACCAATGCTTGCTCGGAAGAACACAGCGTGCCCCAATCAAATGTTTTGCCCGCGACTGCATCGGCCACGGCCTTTGGAATATCCGCGCTGCGATCGATATACACCGGCACATTGCCCGGGCCGACTCCATACGCCGGTTTGCCCGCGGAATAAGCCGCGCGCACGAGTCCCGTGCCGCCCGTGGCGAGAATCACGGCGGTATCGCGATGGCGCATCAACTCGTTCGTGCCTTCTTGCGTGGGCAGCGACAAGCAGAGACATAAATCCGGAGGGCCGCCCGCGCTCTCCGCGGCCTTGCGCATGACGTGAACGGATTCCTGCGTGCATTCTTTTGCGCGCGGATGCGGTGAGACCACGATGGCATTGCGCGCTTTCACGGCGATGATGCACTTGAACAGCGCAGTGGAAGTGGGATTCGTGGTGGGCACGACCGCGGCAACCACGCCCATCGGCTCGGCGATTTCAATGATCTTCTTCTTCGTGTCTTCGCGAATCACGCCCACGGTTTTGAGGTGCTTGATGCCTTCATAAAGATCACGCGTGGAGAATTGATTCTTGATGGTCTTGTCCGCGACTTTGCCGTACTTGGTTTCTTCGACGGCCATACGGCCCAAGCGCTCGCTCGCTTTGAAGCCGGCCTCGGCCATGGCCGCGACCACGCGATCGACTTGCTCTTGTGAAAATTCCTTGAACTTGAGTTGCGCCTGTTTCGCGCGCGCGATCAGGCTGCGCACTTCTTGCAGGGATTGGAGGTCTTGATCGAGGAGGGTTGACATGATTTGAGACCTGACGTTTTATTTTTTGCTTTCGACCGATTCAGATTTTTTCTCTCGATATCCTTTGATAAAGATGGAAGCGAGTCCGAGCAAAGTACCGCCACCTAAAATGCTCGCAGTCGTTGACTCACCGAGGTATGCACAGAACAACGCAGACCCAAAACCCAAGATGGAAAGCACAAATGCAAGAATTTGCCCTCGCGTTGTGATTGCAATCTGGGCGTCAAGGCTTTTAACTTCACAAAGCCGTCGATGCTCTGATTGCAACTCGACCATCGTTAGAAGTCTTTCAGCGCTGTTCGGGATTATTTTGTTGTAGGATTCTAGGATTTGTGGGGGAGGTAAAGGTCCGGAGAAAGCAGTGAACTCGCGAATCTGCTTTATGAGTTCTGTATCTGCGTTGCTCTTCGTCGACCCCGGAGCTTGTTGTTCGACATTTGGTTTCGGAGAAGAAGGATTGGAAGCGACTCTTTCAATCGCCCGCTTAGGCTTGCTCATGGTTTCTACTTTCGAGGTTTTGTTGAGCAACGAGGCGGGAGATTGATTGCTGCAACGCATTCCGAACCACATCTCGTGTGATTTCACCTTCGGGCACATGCAGATTCTCCCTCAGGCGATTCAAAAAGTCTACCTTGGTGCGAACGAACACCCCAAAAAGATCATGCCCTACTTTTTCCCAATCGGAATACAAAGCTTCCTGATCGTTTGATGAAAAAATTTGCTCAAAATACTTTTGAGATAATATTCCATGAAGATCAGTGACAGAGGCCATCCCTTCAAATAAAGTAGGATAGTGCACATTCTGATAATCACTGAACCCGGTTTGTGAGCCATTGTTTTTTGACCGTTTCATGTTCTCAACTCATACAGTTTAGAATGAGCAACTGTGCCGCTAGGAATCGACCTCTTGGAGCGCATCTTTTAGTGTTTGATACGGTTTGAGCCGCGCGGCCACAGTAGCAATATAGTAAAACTCGCAATACTTGCAAAGCCAACTTTGTGATCGCATCGCAGAGAGTCACCGATGCGGCCAGCCTTTGGGCAGCTTGCCATAAACGTTCAGATAAACCAGCGCTGTCGCGGGCAAAGGCCGGTCTTTCGCGGCTTCGACTTCTTCTTCATAACGCTGTTGAGGGGTGGGATGGAACGCGAGAAACAAGGGAGAACTCTCCCATCCTTCCGGCGCGAGGGTATCGAGCAAGGAATCGGCGTCCGTGAAAAACTGCTCGAACAGTCTCACGCACGCGCTGTTATCGTAATTGTCTCTTTCCGAAATCATGGCTATGAATCTAGCAAAAGCTGATTAACTCGCAAGCGGGTTCTTCGATACGGCGCAAAGCGCGTTCGAGGGTTGATTTCAGTGCTTAAAAAGGTTCTTACAGAATGACACCGTGAGGAGGGAGTGCCGATTTAATTTTGGCATCGAAGCGAAGCCGGACTTGGACAAAACAGGCTTGAAATCATGCTCAACTCGTTGAGTCCAAGTCCGACTTCAAATGCTTCACGACCCCAGCGCCATGCCCGTCAGTAAATAGTGCACGGCCAGGTTGGTGTAATTTCCCCAGCGCTGCGCGAAGCTGCGAATGGTGTCTTCGGGTTGCGGCTCGTCATTGAAATAAAAATGCTGCACGGCTTTGCGCACGCCGAGGTCGCCCGCGGCGAGGGCGTTGCCGCGACCGAGTCCGCGCGCGAGCAGCCACTCGACGGTCCATCTGCCGATACCGTGCAGGGGAAGAAGCTTCTCGGCAATCTCTTCATCCGAAAGCTGAGGTATTTGCTGCAAGTCGAGTTGGCCGTTGCAGATCGCACGCGACAGGCCGATAATGTACTCGGATTTTTTTCCGGTGAATTGTAGCGCGCGCAACGAAGCGACTCGCACTCTCGCCAATTTTTTCGGCGTGGGAAAAACGAAGTAGGTTTCGTCACCCACTTGCAGTCTCTCTCCATAACGCCGCACCAAGCGGCTGCGCACGGCAAAGGCGAATTGCAGATTGATTTGTTGCGCGGAAATCGAGGTGACGAGTATTTCGAAGAGATCGGCGGCCAAAGTCGGGCGCAGGCCGCGAAAGCGCTCGGTCAATTCGCGCAGCACGGAATCTTTTTGGGCGAAGGAATAAAACTCCACGAGGGGAAATTCCAAACCGAGAATCTTGTGCGCAATGCGTTGTGCTTCTTTCCAAACTTTTACGGAACGAGTCGCCGGCTCGACTGTCATTTGCGCGAACTGATCTTTTTCACACAGCGAAAGCAAATAGAGCTTTTCATCAACAAAAAAAGCTTTGCGAAACACTGCGCCGTCAAAACGATTGGCAGCGTCTTCGCCAAAGGCTTGATAGCGCCGCAGCGTGAGCGTGAAGTTGAGCGTGTTGCCGGTGGAAAAAATTTTTCGCATTAGTTGAACCGTCCGGGATGGAGCGCTTTCATGTCGAGCGCAATGGGTTGATTGAGAATGAGGTCGCTAACCAGCTTGCCGGTGATGGGCGCGAGCGTGATGCCGAGCATGGCGTGGCCGGTGGCGGCGATGAGATTATCGTACTCGCGAAATGCGCCGATATAAGGCAAACCATCCGGCGTGCATGGCCGCAGTCCGGCCCAAACTTCCGCGCGCGATAAATCCATGGCTTCGATGTTCGGCAGATACTTCGGCACGGCATTGAGAATGGCTTGCACGCGGCGTTGATTGATCGCGAGATCGTTGCCCGCCAGTTCCATCGTTCCAGCAAAACGCAATCGTTCTCCCATCGGCGTGACTGCGACGCGCGCTTCGGCGAGCAAGAGTGGTACACGCGGCGCATTGGGCGGCCGCGGAATCGTGATGCTATAACCTTTGCCCGCTTGCATGGGCAAACGCATTTGCAAATCTTTCAACAACGCCGGAGACCATGCGCCGCTCGCGAGCACAAACGTGTCGGCGCTAAAATCCCCGCGAGACGTTTTGAGCTTTGCAATTTTGCCGTTCGCGGCGTGAAGTTGCAGCGCTTCGGTCTTCGTGATCATCTGCGCGCCATGGTCACGCAGAAATCTCGCGAGGCTGTTCACAAACTGAGCGGGATCGAGATGGCAATCGTGCGGATAATAAATTCCGCCGAAAGCACTGGTGTGAAGGTTCGCATCCAGCTCGCGAATTTGCGCGGGGTTGAGATTGCCGACCTGCATGCCCAGTTTGTGCGCAAGCTCCACGGCTTCTTGTTCGGCTTTCCACTCGTGCTCGGATTGATAGAGCATGAGCAGCCCGCGTTTTTCTAAATCAAAAGAGAAGGCTTTGCTTTGCTGCAACTCTTCGAAGAGCTTTGCGCTGTTTTGACAAAGCGCGTGCAGAAGAGGAATGGCTCTGTGCATCCGCGCGCTGGCGCAAGAGCGGCTGAACTTCCACAACCATGACATGAGCTCGAGATCAAAACGCGGCTTGAGATAGAGAGGGCCGGCGGGATTGAACATCCACTTTAAGCCTTTGGCGATGACGCCGGGAGCGGCAAGAGGAATGACATGGCTGGGAACGATGAGACCGGCATTGCCATAAGAACAGCCGGAGCCGATTTCGTTCTTCTCGATGAGCGTAACTTTGAGGCCGCTCTTCCAAAGATAATACGCCGTGCAGAGTCCGATAGCTCCGCCGCCGAGGATCACGACCTCGCGCGCGTTGTTCATGAGTGTTTATTATTCTATTAAAAGTTCCTTCGTTGCAAGAAAAGCAAAGATTTTTCTGTAAGCGGATTTCGGACTCAAGCGGATAAAGAAAAGGGCTTCATCCGCTTGAGGCGAAAATCCGCTTACGGTAAATTTTGGGGTGCGGCTTGCCCGCGTTGGGAGGTGGTATTGAATTCTTTGCAGGCAAGATATATAACGAGGAAGAAGAAGGCAAGTGTTGCGCGGTTTTGGTGAGCGCGAAATAAATTTCGCGGCACGGTTGGCCGCAAACGAGAAAGCCACTCTGCCAAGGCAATGGCAGGGTGGCTTCTCGCTCACGGCAAAGCACCTTCCTGATGCTTACCCAACCCACAGGATAGGGAATGTGGACGTATGATTAAACACGGAGCGAGCCATTGCTAAACCCGCTCCGTATCTCGTGGAACTGTTCCCCTTGCTCTCGCAACTTCCTCCCACCCCACTCAGATTTGTGCGGTGTCAAATCTGCTTCCCGTTTTCATTCATATAGACGCAACGTGCCGGGGAAAACTCACACGCGTTTTAAATTTTTTTGAGTGCGTTTGAAGTAACGCTTTCGAGCGTGACATGCGCTAGGAAGCGCGGTTACCGAATTTGAAAATCAAAATTATTAGGCGTGCCGTTGTCGTTGCCATTGCCTCGAGCGCCTAAAGGCGTAACTACGAACGCTTTTCTAGATGACACTACTCGAGCCTCTTCCGTTGGAGCTCGGCTAGGTTTTGCCAATCCGCCCCTTCATCGAGCTGCAAGTATTCTTGCCAAGCTTGGCGGGCTTCTGCGCGGCGGTTGAGGCGTTGCAATAGATCGGCGCGATTGAAACGCGCGGCGGGAAAATTTGGATGGAGGGCAAGCGCTTGCTCGACATAATGCAAAGCTTTTTCCGGCGAGTGCAATGTCGCAGCAACAACGCCGAGATCGTTGAGGACTTCCGCGTCGTTGGGATGTTGGTGCTGCAGCGTTTCTAAAATGCGTTCGGCCTTTGCCGGATCATCCGCGAAATAAGCCTGCAAGGCTTGGCCGCGTTGGGCGAGAAGGCTAGCGGCATTCCAATTCAAGCTGCTTTGAAATTTTTCTTCAGCGGCATTTACCCGGGAAGAAGATTGCGGCGCACGTGGCCCGCTCAATAAGCGAGGCTGAAATTTTCCCGCGGGGCGCAAGTGTTCCGCGGAAATGGTATACTGTTGCGCCAACGCTTCCCAGCCTTGTTGTGCGAGGCGGCGGCTTTGCCAGTTGGAAAATTCCGGCCAGCCGATTTGGGCTGCGAGCAAGAGCACGGTTGCGAACGCGAGCCCGAAAGCGGGCAAGGGTTTGGTTCGAAAGAAAGATTTGATTCCAACCCAGAGTGGTGTGCGCGCCGGCTCGGGCATCGCGGGCATTGCTCGTTGCTCACGCGGCCGCGAGTGCAAAACTTTCGGCTGGAAGGCTGGAAGAGTTTTTAGCCAGGCCGACTCTTCTTCACGCAGTTGCGTGTTGTTCATGCGAATCAAATCCGCGAGCAGGGCGCGACAGTTTGCGCACGCGGCAAGATGTTTTTGAATTTGCCAACGGCGATAGAAAAAATATTTGCGATTGAAATAGTTCGCGAACGTTTCCGGCTCGAGGCAGGCCGCTTGCGCGCGGGCGGGCGACGCTGGGCGCGGCAACGGCGCTTTGCCGATGATTGCAAGCGCTTCTTCGAGTTGAGCGCACTGCCGGCACTCCAATAGGTGCGCGCGCATTTGTTGCTCTTGCTCCGGCGTCAAACCTCGGCGTTGTTGGGCGGTTAAGGCTGCGATGGTGACGTGCTGTGACATTCCCCTACTCCCGGTTTAGAACAGTTCAAACGCAAAAGTGTTTTTAAGAGTGGAGTAGCGCAGGCATCCTGCCTGCAGACAAGATGTTTGCGCTACGTTTTCCACTGAAGACTGAGGGATTACTAACAAAGAGTGAAAAGGCTTGCGCGCAAACCGCCTTTTCCAATTCATGGTCTGCAAGACGAGAAAAGCGTGCGCAAATTCACAAGATTTTTTTATGCTGCCGAAATTTTAAGGCTGGAGTTGTTTGGCATGCTTCGCGAGGCGGTGGCACACGCGATTGATCGCGACTTCGAGGGCATGGCGGCTCAGGTTAAGCCCGGGAGTCTTCTCAATCTCCTCGAGGCTCAACCCTTCGAAGTAACACAGTTGGAAGAGCATCTTATCGCGGTGTTTTTGCGGGCCGCGCAATACGGCGTCGAGGTAATAATTGATGTGCTCGTGCAGTTCGTAAACCTGCGTGGCTTCGTCCGTGGCCTGGGCCACGAACTTGGGATGAGGGCGGGAAGCGTGGCCTTCGGCAGCGTCGTCAAAACCTTCATCTAGAGAATGCGTCAAGCGCGGACGTTTTTGTGCGGTATTTTGGCGAATGCGATTGAGCGCGACGTTGTGCGTGATCGTGCGCAGATAGCCGAACCATTCGTCGTCGGTGTTCCCCTTGAAGGCATGGAGAGCGTGACAATCATATTGCACGAGCCGGAGATAAACGTCTTGCACCACGTCGTCCACGGCCTCGCGATAGTGTGCGATTTCTTTTTGCTCAAACGTGCGCAAGGCTTGCAAGGCCCAAGCGCGCAATTGGGCCTGAAACCGTCTGGTAAATTCCTGCCAAAGGCCTGCGCGTTCCGGATGCTGCGCGCATAGTTGCAGCAGTTTCAGGTTGCTCAATTCGGCGAAGGTTTGCGTGATCGCGGGCAATAGGCCCGCGAAAACAGCCGCGGGCGCATCGCACCCAAACCAAACCAGCACAAGAAGAAGTAATGGCAAGGGGAAACGCCCACCGAGCGCACAAGAATTGATGACATGAGTCTGATTGCGGCCGAGGGGCATGAGATCAGAAGTTGGGGTTGAATGAAAATGGCAGAATGATTTTCAGGCAGAATCATTTTGCGACAGAATAATTGAAAATAATTCTGCCGCAAAATCGTTCTGCCCAATAAACTCAACTCGCTTTGATCAAGCCGAGTCGTTTCAAAACCATATTGAACACCTCCGTGCCCAACCAACCGCCGATGACGGAGAGCGCCAGCGCACTGAGCGGATTCAACACGATCTCGCGCGAGATGAGCGGCAACACGCCGAACACGAAGGCCCAATAAAACACAAAGCCCGTGACCAACCCGAGCACGATACGCCACCATTGCGAGTTTTGCTCGCGCCAATACGCAATCACGCCGCCAATGGCCGCGCCGACAACGGAGAGCGTGAGCACTAAAATCGGCAACGTGACGGTTACGAGCACGGATGCGGTTTGCAAATTCGGCGTGGCCGCGGTGATGCTCACCTTACCGCGCCAGGTCGGGCGAAAGCTGGTGCGCGCTTCAAAGCCGCCCGAGGCAATGGTCAATTCTTTGGTTTCAATGTCGCCGCGTCCGGATTCGATGGTGAAAGAAACTTTGCGCGGCACGTCGGTCGCAACCGGCTTGCCCTCGCTGTCGAGCAGTTTGATGATGAGATCGGATTTGTCCACGAGCGTGATTTCGGGCGGGCTGGCGTCTAATGCCAATTGCGTGATCGGCGGCCCGAACACGATTTGCATTTTCGTCTCGCCTTGAATGGCGGCGGCCGGCGAGGCGCTGACAAACTCCACCGTGATGGCTTGCTGATCCTGCGAAGTCAAAATTGCGGCGCCGGCATCCTGCCCGGCGGGAATAATCAACGGCTGCGGATCGAGATTGCCGCCCGTGTTGAACAAACGCACGCGAATTTCTTCCGCGGTCGAATCGCCGTTCTCGAGCACAAAGGCTTGAATGGTTGCTTGATCTTTGCCGTCGGCCAGCAGCGTGCGTTGCGGGCTGTAGCGCAGCGTGAGCGCATATTGCTTCGCGGCTTGCAAGCGCGCTTGCTCGCGCGCGCCGAGGATAAAAGCTTCGTTGCCGTGCATGGCGCCGCTGTTCTGTTTCTGTTTCTGCTTCGCCTCGCCGCTTTCCGTGCGCTTCGCTTTCACACGAATGAAGCTCTCGCCTTGCAAGAGGCGATCGTGCTGCGCCTGCACATGAATGATGCCGCTCTCCGGAAATTTCAGGGAGAGCTTTTGCGTTGCCGCGCCCGCGGGAATGGTGACTTTCGCCGTATCCACTTTGCCGGAGGGCAAGTGCGTCAACAAAGTGATGGTGTAATCCTGCTTCACTTCCGCGATGTTATTCTCGCTATCCAAGCAGGTGACGTGAATTTCCACGGGTTCACCCGCGCGAAAGTTTTTACCCGGAGCTTCCACTTTCATCTTCACCGGTTTTTTGTCCGAGCTTTGAGCCGGCGCCAAAAGCACGGCGCAAATCACCAACAGGAACAACCCCGCGACCAGCTTGATCCCCCGCGCGCGTGTCTCGTGAGCTTGGAGCTTCGCAAGCGATGCGTTCATAGTCGGTATCCTTTCGTGGCAAACGATTATGAGAACAACTGTTGTGCAAGCAGCTTATGGAATGAAGGAGCAGGCGAGAAAAATCCAGCACCGATAACGTGTACGCAAAACTGTAGCAAAACCGCCGGGGATTGTCAAGCAGAATTTAAAAGACGGTGTGAACATGAGCGCGAAAAAGATTTTGCGCTACACCCGGTTTACTTTCACCGACAAAAATATTGCCTGCGGCCTTACGAAGAAACGGCAAATTGAGCGTATGTTTAGAGTTGTTCTCAGGGGCGGATACGGCTCCGCTCCCGCCTCCTGCCGGTCTCTGCCGGCGCTTGCAATCGCCGGAGAACAGAGCCGTGTGCAAGGCCAATCGCCAGGGAACAGGCGCAACCACATCGTTTCTAGTAAAATTGAAAACACGCGAGTGCGACTTATGTTTGTTCCTAACGGCAAAACCAGTGCTCGAGCCCTCAATGCTTCCCATAAAATCTTCGCGGGATTCAACCGGCTCTTCGATTTCCACGAGGATCTAGACGGCTTGCTGCAAACCGCGGCGCGCATGCTCGCGGAGAATTTGTCGCTGCAGCGCTGCGTGATTACGTGGTTGGCGGAAGATCGCGTGACCATGTGGGTGCGCGCGAAATATAGTCGCAACGGCTTTTCGCACGCGGCGCCGAATATGGAGACCGCGTCTGGAGTTGCGGAGGAGGGGTATCACTACGGTGTTTTGGAAGCCGCGTTTGAACCCGGTTCCGAGCAGCGCAACGGCGCAACCGTTCCTCCGCAGATCACGGCCCCGTTGCGAGTCAACAACCAAATCATCGGTTACGTTAGCGGTTCTCACGGCAAGCAGCCGCACTTCGACGCCGAGCTTTTCCACGCGCAGTGTGAACTCGTGGGCCGCGCCGTCGAGTTTGTGCACATGCGGCAAATGTTGGCCTCGCGCTATGTGAGCGCCGCGGCCGGCAAAGCCGCGAGCGGAGAATATGGCAACGCACAAACGCTCGACGCCTGCGTGCTGCAATCCGTGCAAAACCCGGAAAGAGTCGCCCGCATCATTGCGCGTTCATTCTATAAAGATTTGCGCAAAGCCGGTTTTGCGGCGAAACAAATCTTATTGATCGCCTCGGAAATCATCGGCCATTTGAGCGAAGCTTTTCATAAAACCAAAGCCAAGACGAAATAAGCGGATTGGTAAATCAAAAAGGAGTATAGCGCTATGGATTCTCGACGTCATATGGTTTGTGGCGTATTATTGTGCGCCTGGCTGGCAACCGGCCCCGCACGGTCTCAGGACGAAACTTTTACCGAGCCGAAGAGCGGTAAAACTTTTCCCAATAAAATCGTGTTAACGCTGGAGGGCAAGGAAGTCACGCTTTTGACCACGGGCGCGATTCAATTCATCAAGGAGAGCAAAAAAGCGGTTGAAGGCAAAAACGAAGGCGCACAGTATACCATGGCGCACTACCTCGAGGCTGCCACTGTGGATTCGGGCAAGACGGTCTATAGCATGATTCTCGAAAAACCCGTGGTCAAGCAAATGCTGTTTGCATATGAAAACGAAGCCACGGCGGAAGCTTCCAGAAAAGTTTATAGCCGCTTCTTCGCCAAAGTCGCATCGCCCGCGGAAATGGAGCAAAACCAAATCGCCATGGAAGAATTTTTGGCGGCAGTGAGCGTTCCGCTCAAAGCGCAACAGCGCGTCGCATTTCGCTGGCTGCCGGATAATCGTATGGTGATCATCCTGCCGGAGATGCCGGAAAAAGTGTTGCGCGCTTCGCCCATTGCTTCGTGGTTTTGGAAGTCCTGGTTTGGCGAGGCGAGCCCGCTTGATCGCGCCGGCTTGGTGGAAAAGCTGGTCGCGCACTAACACCGCGCCATGGTCATCCTCTTTTGCAACAAAGGCCGCGAAGGAAACTCGAGCGTTTCCCTCGCGGCCTTTGTCGTTAAAAAGAACATGCCCGCTTTCGAACAAACTGAAAACCGCAACCTTGCGGGCCACCCCAACGGATAGATTAAGACCAACGGATAAAGTTTTTTCTTTTCCTCCGTTGGTGATAAAAAAAGTTAGAATTTTATTCTGCGTTTGAACAGCTAAACGCGCGATGAATTTTGCTACTGCCCGCGAATCGAGATATTCACGTCGATGCCAAACTCCACGATCTTGGTGTTGCCGCTGAGCTTGCTTTGCGTGTTGCCGATGGTGAAGTGCGAGCCGCCGCGCACGCGCGTGCTAAATGAATAGTTCATGCGCGGGCTGAACTCCCAGCGTTTCGTAGAATTGTTCGGGACGATTTCCCCGTCTTGACCATATTGGGAGCTTTGCTCCGTGTTGTTATAAGTGAAGTTCATACTCAAATCCACGGAGTTCTTCAGCTCCTTGTTCTTTAAAAACGGCAGCGGGATGCGAAAGCCGGAGCGCTTGGAATAGGTGTGCGTGACCGAAATGTCCGTGGTCTTGGTAAATGAAGCGCTTTGAAACGTGTTCACAAAGCCGAACTCATCCGCGAGCGTGCTGTTGGGATTATAGAGCGGCTTATAACCGGTGGTCTTGTTGTATTGGAAGCTCGAAACCATGCCGTTCTTCCAATTCAAATTCAATTTGAGCAAAGGGCGGAAGCTGATGGAAAAATCTTCGCCGGTCACGCCCGCCGTGGAATCTTTCCACACTGTGGATTTTTTGCCGCTGAAATTGGTGCTCGCGCTCACCGAGCTGGCAAATTTCTTAAAGAGCGCGAATTTCTCCAAGCCGCTCAACGTCACCGTCCATTCCGGAAAAGCAAAACCGCCGCCGTTCGCATCGCCGAGCTGAAACCACGAAATCGAAGAGTTGCCGGTCTTGGTCGTCGTTTCGGTTTCTTGCGTGTCGTAGCTGAATTTGAGGCCGATATTGATGCTGCGCGTAACGTCGAAGCCGGTGGAAACGTCGTAGGTTGTGCCTTTGGAAACGTTGCGCAATGCGCCGGTATAATTCGCAGCCGTCGCCGGGCCCGGCTCGCCGGCAAAGCCGAATTGATACGACCAACTGATCGGCTCATCCAAAAGCGCGTTGTGCGCCAGATTGTTGCGCTCGTTGTAATTGAGCTGCACGTCTTTGATCTTCGCCAATGTGTTCACGAGTATCGTAATGGGATTGATACCCACGCCCCGCTTGGGCTTTTCTTCTTTTTCCTTCTTGGCTCCTTCCCCCTCCTTCTCCTTTTTGGCTCCTTCCGCCTCCTTTTCTTTCTTGGCTCCTTCTTCCTCGGCCCCTTCTTCTTTGGCTCCGGGTGGCGGACGATGCGTGGGTTGCTCTTCATCCTCCTCTTTATTCTCCGGGTTCTCTTGTTTCTTGCCCGGCGCGGCTCTGCCCGGGGCTTGGCGTTGCGAACCGGTAGGCGAGGTCGAAGCTTTCTTGCGCTGCAATGATTGGAAGAAAGTGGAAAGGCGAATCGAGGCCGTGGCCGAAACATTCTTGCTCACGTTCGCGCTGCGCCCCACGTCGGCTTGCTGAATGTTGTTATTGAAACGATAGGTGCTGCTGTAGCTGAAATTGTTGTTCATCCAGCTCACGAAGCTGGGATTGTAGCGCGCATTGAAGCTTTGCCCGTTGTTGAGCAAGTCTTTGTCGCCGCCCAAGAATCGGCCCAAGCCCTGGGTGAAGCCCAGCGTCTTTAAGGAGTCGGCGCCAAAGCGTGTCGTATCGGGCCGCACGCGTTCGGCGAAATTACGCGCAAGATCGAGCGTGAAATTTTCAAAGACTTTGTAAGACGTGCCGTAGTTGTACGTGACGTTGTAATCATCGCTTCGGCGCGGGGTCGCGGGAAACTCACGCTCGCCAAAAGCTGAAATCCTGCGGCTTTGATTGAGTTGCAAATTGTTCGTGGCTTGCAGGCGCGCGTCGATCTTTTGCGGGGAATAATACAGCTTGGTCTCGCTCAATTTGCCGAAGAGCGGCGCTTTGCCGATCCACGCAAAGGGCTTGATGAAATTGTCGCGCCCGAAATTGAGATTATAGTCGAGGCTGCCGTTATAGCCTTGCCGGTTCGACTTCTTCGTGGTGCTGTTGGAAGACTGGCTGCGCGTGTAGCTGAAGCTCGTGCGCAAATTATCCACCGTATTCTTCACGAAAAAATTATTCGAGCGGGCGCGGCGCGAAAGCGAAATATTGAAGCCGGTTTGCGTGGAGAGCGATTGAATATGATCGAGCACGGTGTCGCGTTTGCCCGGCGTCAACCGCGACAAAGTATTCTCCACCAAAATATCGCTGCCCGGAAAACGTTTCGGCGTGGCTTCGCTGCTGGAATAGCTTGCGCTCACGGGAATGCTCAAGCCCAGGCTCTGCGGCAGAAGTTTATCCAAAGTCAGGCTGCCGCCCAAGCTCATGCGTTGCGTGTTATCGCCCGAGCCAAAGCGCGTGGAGACGTTGTGAAAGTCCGCGTCCTGTTTTTCGATCTGAACGTTCACGGTGGCAATATCCGCGAGCTTGAGCTCGGCGCTCGCGCGCATGGCAATGCCTTTGTCCTTTTGAATTTCGGACACGCGCAATTCGTTCATCCACACTTCGCCGGCGAAGGTGTCGCTTGGGTTTTTGTCAATATTGCGCACGCCCGCAATCAGGATGCGCACGTTGGTAAAAGAAGGATTGCCGCGCACGCGAATCTCTTGTTGCGCGTCGTTGTCGCTCGGCAAGGCGCGGCGGAAATAGCCGCTCACGAGAAAACCGTCGCGCACTTGCTCCACGCCGTTTTCGCGTTTGATCCGCGCCAGCTCGGTCGAGTCGCTGCCGGCTTCCACCACGAGGCGCTTCAAATCCGAAAGCTCGGCCAGCGCTAGGTCGAGCTCATTACGCTCATCCCAACCCGGAAAAACGCGCGTGCGGAACTCATAGAAATTTTTCTCGTCCGCGCCGAAGCGAATAAAAAATTCCACCGGCGAAGTGGTGTCCCCAGCCATGAAATGCTTGCCCAGCGGATCCTGGCCGTTGATAAACATGCGCAGCAAATTATAGTTCACGAAATTGAGCGGCTGATAAAAAGTCTTTTGCGCCACCGCCACCTCGCCCGCGCGCAGATCGTTCACGCGCAAAACTTGCGACTGCTCCTTCACGCGCACTTGCGTGATGCGATCACGCTCGCGAATCACGCCCGGCGGCGAAGTATAGCTCGGATTCTCTTCGGTGTTGACCACGGTCACGTCGAACTTCGCGTCGTTCTTTTGAAACGTCGTGAGCGTCGAATCTTGCGTGGAAACGCCGATCTCCTGCCATTCGTTGCTGATGAGATTGATTTCGGCGATTTGCATGAAATAGGGATTCGCGCTCTTCTCCAAGCCATCCATCCACAGGCGCACGTACTCGATATTTGCCAGGCTCGGCTTGTTCGTGCTCGAAACCGTATCGACCAATGGAATGCGATACAAAATCCATCCGGTGGAATCGCTGCCGCCCGCGCGATATTTTTTGTTGTTCGTGCTCGCGGAATCGAGATCGATCAAATACGTGAAATAGCTGTTGGCGATCTCCAAGCCGCTATTGCCGTTGATGTCCTCCGAGTCCGGACGCGGGCCGCCTTCTTCGCGTTGGCTGTTCTCCGTGCCGTTGACCGTGCCGTTCAATACGGCCTGCTCAAATTCTCGGCTGTCAATCGAAGGATAATTAAAATCGTCCATGCTCGCGGGTTCGCCCCAATCTTTGCGGCCATTGACGTTGATGTCCCAGTAATCAGTAGGATCCGTGCCCACCACGCCGTCAAGTCCGGTGTCTTCTTTTTCGTCCAAAATCTTATTGCGTGGGACCAAATCTTCGGAGTTGAGTTTGTTGTTGGGAATGGCGTCTTCGGAGACTTGGCCCATGTCGATATGAATACGGCCGTTCCGGCCCCGCACCCAAATCTCCAAAAACTTCGCCTCGGTTTGATCGAAGTAACCCGCGGAGAGCGCGCGTGTGATGCCGCCCCATGAACGCGTCGCTTCAAAATGCGCCGCGGAATCCGCGGGCGTGAACGCGAGATTCATGACCGTTGCCGTGTTGGCGACGTTCGAGTTGACTTCGCGGCCGGTATAAATATCCTTGATCGGCACGAGCGAATTATACCACGTCAAACGCCCACGGCGCGCCAAAGACCGGCGTTGATCCAAGAACGAGACGCCGTCATTAAACGTGACCGTAAGTTTGTCATTCAAAATTTCAACGGGAATGGAGGAGAGCACCCAGCCGCGCCGATGCACGCCCAGCGGCGTGACGCGTTTGGTGCCTTCGAAGTCGTCAACATAAGCCACGCCGTTATTATCATCCGTGCCTTTGCTGTTGAGCGTGTTGGGATTGGGAATGATCTGCGCGATTTCGCCTTCCACGTTGAACGTGCTCGTCTCTTGCGTGGAAATCAACGGCAGAGCATTCAAGGCCTGGGTAATGAAATGCGGGCGGAATTGCAGCTTCGCGTTAAAGTCCCAAATAAAATTTTTCATCGGGCCTTTGTCCACGCTGCCGAGGCGCACGCGTTGATCGAGCGAGCGCTCGTTCAAATACATGATCGTGCCGCCGAAAAACGAGTCGCGATTCAAGCGATACTCCGCGCGGCTGCCGAGAATGGTTTTCTTCTCCAGCTGAAAAAGCTGATTGCTCTGGTATGAGACTTCGACTTGCGCATCCGGCTTGCTCGCCTCTTCGTTGGTAATGGTCAAAGAGCCGGAGAAATAGTCGATGATGTAATCTTTATCGCGCTCGAGCTTGCGGCCGCGCAAGAGCACTTCTTCCGAGCCTTCGATGATATTGAAACCCAAATTAAAAGTGCTGGTGCGATTGGTGGATTTCACGGTGATATAGAATTTGCTCGCCGCGTTGATCAAGCTCACGCTCGCGGTGTCGTACATCGTCGGCACGTGCAACGAAACCGGCAGGCGATTGGGATTGTTCTCGCCCACTTGCGTGGCCGCGCCAAACGGCCCGCCGTCGGGATCGAAAGGCCGCGGATCGGGAAAGATCAACTCGCCGCGCGCGCGATCAAGGATTGCCGGGAAGTTGTCGATATAACTATCGGGCTGACCTCTGCCGCTGCGGTCGGTTTCATCCAAACCAAAAACATTCAGAAACGAGCGCGCGGGCTTGCCCTCTTCAATCAACTCTTCTTGATCCGCGCCCGCCGCGTTTGCCTTCAAATAGATTTTGACTTCAAAACCTTCTTCAGGAATATTGCGACTGCCGAGCGAATAAACATTCTTCCATTCGAGGTGCCACGTGTCATTCGGATCGCGACTCGGCAGGTGCGTGCGATCCTTCAACATCTTCAAAACAATCTCGGTGCGCAGCTTGGGATCGGGGTTCGCAACGTAATTGATGTTGCCAACAATCGAGCCGCTGGTATCTTGATAAGCCACCGCGAGCACGTCGCCTTCGTTGATCGGCGTCTCCATGCGAATGTAGCCCAACGTCGGCTCGGGATAATAATCCACCAACGGCGTCAGCTTTCTGAAATAGCCGCGATAGACTTCCGTGGAATCGATGGGAATGTTGCGGCCATTGCGCACCGTGGCCGGTTGGCGATAGGCAACGCCGGGGATACTGGAGGGATCAGACTCGTCCGAGATTTTATAAACATCGAGCCGCGCGATTTGCGAGCCGGGCTGATAGGTGTGAATCCATTTGCTCGCGTAGATGCGATACTGGCTGCGATACAGCGAATCGAGAAAGAAGTACGTCAGCTTGCGATAGTTATAATCTTCCACGCGATACGGCGCTTGATCCGCGGCGCCGCCGGAGAGCGAGAGCTTCTTGCTCTCGCCTTTTTCCTGGCTGGCAATGGTGGTGATATTCAAATCGCCGAGCTGCATTTCGGATTTGATGCCGAACAAGCCCGCGCTCGTGCTGCTCACGGTCACGAAGCGCGTGCCGGGCAAGCTCAATGAAATATTTCCGGCTTCGATCTTTTTCAC
>Ga0247727_10003876_pt1 | contig 32600 bp, 23 predicted proteins | sample WisWelCaveWW1625_FD_202498 | JGI IMG/M metagenome (GOLD analysis project Ga0247727, IMG submission 202498) | Biofilm microbial communities from Wishing Well Cave, Virginia, United States - WW16-25 | ecosystem: Environmental > Aquatic > Deep subsurface > Groundwater > Cave microbial mat | place...
GGACCCCGGCCAAAACCGAGGAGACGAAACTTTGAGCCAGAGAGAGATTGTTTTGAGAAAAACTGAAGTGCGGGGAAAAAGATTAGAAAAAAAAGAATTAGGCAAGGCCGTTTTATCGAGGTCCGATTTTAAAAAAATTCCGGCACTGGCGGAACCGGATGTCATGCGCAGTCTCCAATTGCTCCCGGGAGTGGTTGCGAGTTCTGATTTTTCCAATAAGCTCTATGTACGGGGGGGGGCCTCGGATCAAAATCTGGTTTTGCTGGATAACATGGTGATCTATTCTCCTTCACATTTTGGTGGCGTATTCAGTACATTTAATATCGATGCCCTATCCAGCGCCTTATTCTATAAGGGGGGATTTCCGGCTTACTACGGCGATCGTCTGTCCTCTGTACTCGATGTCAAACAACGGGCGGGGAGGTACGGACTCTTTCATGGAGGCCTGGGTGTTAGTTCATTGAGTTCGAAGATCAATCTTGAGGGACAATGGCGTCATTTTAGCTGGCTTGTAACGGGGCGGCGAACCTATTTTGATAAAGTCCTTGATTTTTTTAACCGCTATAAGATTATTGATTTTAAGTTTCCTTATTATTTTTACGATGGGCAGGGCCGTTTTGACCTAACTTTCAGTTCACAGGATAGTTTCTTTTTCGCTTGGTACGCAGGGAAAGATCATCTAGATTTTTTTCCTATCGTTGCAGACTGGGGAAATGCAGCCGGGTCATTACATTGGGAAAGGACCTGGAAGGAAGGTTTGCATTCCTCGGCGACCCTGTTTTATTCACAATTCCGTCAAACCCAAAAACTGGCCAGTGCAGCGGACCTTTTAAATGAGATTAAGGATTCCACCTTACAGATTGACTGGCAATGGGAAGTTTTTCCTAAAAAAAAGTTAAACTGTGGAATTTATTTATCGAGAAAGAATGTCAAATTTCAAAATAAGGTGGGAGTCTTGGATACAACTTTCGGGGATACCAGCGGCTCCTGGATGGGCGGCTATTATTTAGATTTGCACACAAATTTTTTTGGGATCTGGCGCGGGGTCGTGGGAAGCCGGGTTAGTTTTTACGACCCTGATCGAGACCCAGTGCATCGCTGGGGTATAGAGCCACGGTTCGGGATCGAGACTGATTTGACTTCTGCCCTTAAATTTCAGGCTCATGCGGGGCGGTATCTTCAATATTTAACATCGGTTCGATTCGGAGATCAGGAGCCTATCAATGAGTTTTGGTATGGGGTAAAGAACCAAATGCCGATTCTTGAATCTTATCTTTTCAGCGGGGGACTGATCTTTGAAAGTCAAAATAATCATCGGTTGAGTTATGAATCTTATTATAAATCCTTTAGCGGAATGCCCAAGGTCGTTTTTCCAGACCATCCCGATTCGATTCAGGTCGCTTCTTCATTTTCAGATTTTTTTTCGCCCTTAGACGGCTTTTCTTTCGGTGCAGAGTGGTCTTGGGAAAAAAAGACGGGCCGAGTCAATGGATCGATCGGCTATGCACTTGGTTTTACAGTTATTAAAGAAAACGATTCTACTATTTATTTTTCCAATTGGGACAAGCGACACAGCAGTCATATAACATTTAATTATGAGTGGAGCAGCAATCCAGCCAGCAAATTCAAATTTACTTCTCATTTTGTTAATACGATCGGTTCGGGTCTGCCTTATGGAAATATCGTGAAGGTTGTAGAAAGCCATCCTTTTGACCGCGATCCTCAATATCAGGAGATATCCTTAAAAAATGCTCTTCGGTATCCTTATTATTGGCGTATCGATTTGACGCCGTTAAAGGTGAGTTATCAGATTAGAACGATACGATGGAATTTTTCTCTGCAGATTATTAATTTGATAAACCGAAAAAACGTGTTTTTATATTTTTATGATTACAATAATCAAAAACAAGATCAATCCATCCCGCGCACCACGATTTCACAATTCCCTTTTATTCCAACGCTTGGTTTTGAAATGGAATTTTAATATTTATGGAAATCAAACGAATCGTGTCGTTTCTTTTTCCGTTAATCTTTATCAGGTGCGCTGATTGGCCAGGTGATCCAAAAAGCATTGATTTGAAAGTGAAGGAAGAAATCAATGTGGATGCTTTTTTAATTGCCGGTAACCCGCTTGAGTCACTTTGGGTCACCAAGACTTTTACAATTGAAGAGGGAACCGGACAAATGCGCTACAACCCTGTTTATGATAGTATCTTTATTACACTGACTAATACCCTGACTGGAAAGATCGATACTCTGCAATCTTACGACAGCCTTCCCAATACTTTCTTTGGGCATGATACAGTTCAAACCTTGACGACCTATGGATTGTATTTGTTTGTACTGAGAAAAGGAAAAACTCAGGCGGATACTCTGCGTGCCTATACGACTGTTCCCGGGCCCGTCCGCTTGGACAGCCTGCTGGCACCGAAGGTATCTGATCCGGCCTTTTTTCAAGGACCCGGTGACTTTAACTCGTTTTTTGAGGCCATTCCAGATACGCAAAGAATCATTTTATTGAATCAATATTATCCCCTAAAAAACAACGACACGTTGATGGTCGTGAAACATCCGGATTTTCCATTTCTGTATTATTATCTCTTCCCTTCCCAGCCTCAGAAAGCGCGAGGGCTTGCTGCCAGCTATTCCTGGCAAGGGGATTCCTTTGCAATGCCTTACAATGCCAGTTTTGGATTCCGGGATAGTACCGCTTTTTTTGAAAAATCTAAAGTCGGAATAAATCTGCTTATTCTGGATAAGGTCTTGCCTTATCCGGATACCAATAAAACCAATGATGTTGGAAGCCTCTTTCGTGGGGTAAAAGATTTCGAGGGGTTTAGTATCCCTCTCGTTGCCAATCTATTGTTAGGCCCATTGGGGAGCCCTTTGCGGATGCTGGGAAGAAATGTGATTTATTTGTATGCGATCGATTCCGCTTGGTATTTGCACTGGTCGAGTGAAGATTTACGGGATGAACCTCTTTCCAATATTCAAGGGGGACGCGGTGTTTTTGCCAGTGCGACGGTCGATTCCATCATTTTTTATTTAAAAGATGAAGCAAATAGTCCGGATGTTTTGTCAATAAACTATGGGCGACAAATTAAAGAACGCCGCAGACAAGACAGCCGGAATATTTTTGGATTTGATTAAAACTGCCACTTCGAAGGAGGTTCAGGATGATTTGGAAATTATTGTATTGTTTGGTTAATACTTCGGCCCTTTTTAGCCAAGAGAGCGATACGCTTTTGATTAAGCAAAAGATTCAGGATCTTCAAACCAAGTCGCGTCAAATCCAGGAAACTATATTAAAAGAAGAAAAACGGACCCAAGAGTTCAAAATTAAACATCAGCAGCAGACTGAAAAACGCCGGCAGGAACTGACACTATTACTCAATAGTACCGATTCACTAAAAAAGACAGCCGATCGCCTTAATCAAAAACAGACAAAAATCAGACAAGGTGAAAAAGAATTAGAATTACGTCAGCAATACTTGAAGCAGGTGCTGATCGACCTGGTTAAGTCCCTTAAGTTCCAAATCCAAGAGGGCTTTCCTTTTGAAACAGAGAGTCGAAGCGGAACACTAAACCTGTTGTTAAAAGATCTGGAAGAAACAGAAATGTCAGCCGGAGAGGGGATCCAACGACTCATGGCTATTTGTGATTATGAAGAGCAATTAAATACTAGCGCGGATCTTATTTCAACAGAGGTCACTTTAACGAATCAGAACCGTTTGCCCGTTAAGATGCTCAGAATCGGAAAGCAAGTTCTTGCATACGCAAGTCTAGAGGGAGAGCGATATGGGTTAATGGTCAAAGAAAGAACAGATAATAAAACAATGTATCAATGGCAGACGGATAACTTTAGTTATGAAGAGCGGAAGGGGATTCGTACAGCGATCGCTGTAAAAGAAGGGAAAAAACCACCCCAACTTGTCAGTTTTCCGGTAAATTTGATGCTAGAGGGAGGAAACCGATGAAGAAATGCAGCGTGTTTTCTCTTTTATTATTGATTAACCTATTGTTCGAGGTGAGTCTCCAAGGAAAACAGATTTCTCCGGAAATCCGCTTACAACAACTTCAAGACGAGTTAACAGTTTGGCAAGCCAATTCTGATGAACTAGAGTCTAAGCGTTGGCAGGCGAAGTATGAGGATGTCGAATTCCGTAAAAAAGCCGATGAGCAGCTGAAAAGTTTGGATGAAGATTATCGAAATGCACTTACTGATATGAATTCTCATGATGAACGAGTCATTCGTCTTGAGCGGGAACTGATAGAAGCGGAAGACCGCTTAGGGCGGGCCAAAGAAAATCAAGGCCAGTACAAGAATCTTTTGCTGGAAAAGGTTGACGAGGTCAGTAGCCGTCTTTCCCAATATTTTCCTTGGCGGATTACCAAAAAAATTCAGGAATTAAATATTTTAAAGGAACAAATTAATCTGGAACAACTGCCGATCGGTACGGTGCTCAGTCGTTTTTTTGATTTAAGGTTCCGCTTGATTCTGGATGGGGAATCCCAAAATTTATTTGAAGAGAATGCACTTAATCCAGATGGCCGCGAGGTCCCTGCCTGGCAATTAAGAGTAGGGACCGTTTTTTGGTCAGCGATCAGTAAAGATGGGAATGGGGTTCAACTCTTGCTTAAAACAGGGCGTTTAAAAGGAAAGATCTATGATTGGCGCTCGGATTTAACCAGTGAAGTAAAAGGCGGTTTGAAGAAGAATATCATTGATGCAGTGAATGGTAAAAAAAATAGAATTTTTTTGCCCCTCGATGTTCTGCAAACCCGTGCGATTGGGGAGGGGTATACTCAGGCGGGGAATGATTTGTGGTACATCCGTTTTTGGGGTTTTCTTAAAAAGGGGGGAATCGTCATGATCCCCATCATGTTGGTGGCGGTTGTATCGATTCTCATTTTTATTGAACGTTGGTGGGTCTTTAGACGTCGCTATGTGAACTCGGATGCTTTTTTAAGCCGCCTGATGATAATGCTATCAGAAAACAAAATTGAAGAGGCCCTTGTTTTTTGTAAAGGGAAACAGACCACCTTGAGCCGTGTTCTCTATCCTGTCTTGCAGTTTCACAAGGATAAACAATCGCGAGCCCTTACTGAAAAGGCTGTGCAAGAAAATTTACAGCGAGAGATTCCTATACTTGAGAAGCGACTTTCATCGTTGAATATTTGCGGGGGAATTGCGCCGCTGCTGGGCCTGCTCGGTACAGTTACAGGAATGATCTCCCTCTTTGAAGTTATTACCAGCTATGGAACCAATGATCCAAAACTTTTGGCCGGGGGGATCGCTGAGGCGCTTATCACGACAGAGGTGGGACTCATTATTGCCATTCCTGTTATGTTCGCTCATAACTACTTGACGAACCGTCTAACGCAGATAACCCAGGATGTCCGAGCTGCGGTCTTACAACTTTTGAACCGGCTTTGGGAGAAAGGATGATTATGTTTGATTACCTTTTTGAAAGTGTCGCATTGGGCGGAGTAGTCATGATCCCTCTCTTTATTGTGTCAGTTTGGGGTTGGACCTTGGCATTGGCAAAGACAGTCCAGTTCAGACGGGAACTTCCCTCTGACGAAAAATTTGTCGAAAGGATCTGTGAATTTTATCAACAAGGCCGCTGGTCAGATTTTGAGTCGCATTGTACTTCTCGGACTCTGAGAGGCAAAATACTTATGAAGATTCTGCAAAACAGACAAAGTTCTGAGGCGCAAATGATTCATTCATTAAATGAATTTTTCTTGAAGCATTGGCCGAGCTTGGAAAATGGTTTAAGGACGATGACTTTAATGACCACAGTTTCTCCCCTGCTCGGATTACTGGGGACCGTTTCTGGGATGATCCATACTTTCTATGTGATTACCGCATTTGGAGCCGGAAATCCGGTTCTGATGGCCGGGGGTATTTCGGAAGCTTTGATTACCACCCAATTTGGACTCGTCGTGGCCTTCCCTTTAATGGTCTATGCGAACTATTTAAATAATACTAAGAATAAAATTCGTCAGGTTCTCGAGACAATCATTAACCGGATTCTCAATATCGAGTACGGAGTTCATTCTCATGTTTGAAAATGAATTTAAGATTCCAGAGAGTGTACAAAAACCGGTGGAAATTAATATCGCTCCCCTGATCGACATGGTTTTTATCCTGCTCATTTTTTTTATCGTGACGTCCTCTTTTACACGGGAAACCGGAATTGATGTCCATAAACCGGTTGCTGCGACAGCAAAAATTTTAGATCAGCAGAATATCCAAATCGGGATTACCCGGGAGGGGACCATTCACATCCACGACCGTCAGGTGGATCTTCCCTTGCTATTCTATATTCTCAAAAGGTTAATGGCTGAAAATCCAGAACGGGCTGTTATTATTATCGCAGATCGAGATGTTTCAGCGGGGATTGTGGTGGATGTTATGGATGAGTGTAACCGCGCCGGTGTTAAAAAGAGTTCTATTGCGGCAATGCGGGAGCGGTAGTGATTTGAAAATGGACTATTAGTTTCTGCGCTCTAATCAATGGTCGAGAACGTCTTATCATTAGTCCCCGTGATGGTTTATTTGTCAATAATGAGTGACCTCTCGATTTATTTCGAATTTAGGCGTTTGCAGAATGGTAAACCGAGTTATATTTTTGAATAGTATTCGTTATAGCGGGTACTTGGGTGGTGCAATTCTCATTTCTATCCTTCTGATTGGGTTTATTCCCTTTACCCATTTTTTTTTAAGTAAGCCGTTACGCCAAACTCCGCTGACCGGCCAGCGCTCTATTGAAATTGAAGAATTTTCAGAAAAGAAAAAGAAAAAAAATATCCAAAAGAGTTTATTTAAAACTCTTTCACGCAATCCTTTAAATTTTAACTCCCGTGTACCCTCTTTGCGGTTCGCCATGGATTTGTCTGTCGGAGGGAGCGGGGAGGACGCAGCGGCTGTATCCGCGGATCATTTAAAAACAGAAGGGTATGAAATCGGGCAGGTGGATACTCCCCCAGTGGAGCGGAGGGCTCTTATTTTAAATTTTCCATTGCGGGCCCAGGAAGAACAATTGGAGGGGAGGGTTCTTCTGCGGTGTCTTATTAGTGAAGAGGGGCGGGTCCTAAAGCTGATTTTATTGAAAGAAGAGCCGGCGGGGTATGGGTTTGCTCAGGCAGCTATGAACGGCCTCAAAGAAAGCGAATTCATCCCAGCAAAATTAAAGGGGATTCCCGTCAAGTGCTGGGCGATAAAAGAAATCGAATTTAGTCTAAATTGATTTTATGAAATTGCGATTGATTGGTTTGAGCTGGACAGTATTCCTTTGGGTTCATGCCGAGGAACCCGGTGAAAGATTACTGGAGCGCGGAAATGAACTTTATCAGGAACGTCGTTTTGCAGAGGCCATTTTGATTTATCAGAAGGCCATGGTGTCTGAAGGTAACAAGGCCCTTTGCCTATTCAATCTGGGGAATTGCTACTATCAGACCAAGCAAGTCGGAAAGGCGATTAAGGCCTATCGACAAACGATTCGTCTGGCTCCTCAATTTGTAAGGCCCTATCTGAATCTTGCCGGACTTTATTTTTCTTTCAGTCAGTATGGGGAAGCCATTGTTTATTATAAAAAGGCGGTTGCCCTCGACCCTCAGAATTATACCCTATATTTATTTTTGGGAGAGTCCTATCGGCAATGCGGAGAATATGCTTCTGCCTTGCAGATCTTAGAAAATGCGCGTCAAGGGTCTCCCCAAGACTATAATATCTATTATATGATTGCCGAGATCTATGTCGAATTAAAAGATTTTGAATCGGCAGAAGAGGTTATTCAAGAAGGAATTTGGCATAATCCGGAAAATGCCGATTTGTACTTCTTTCTGGGCGATCTGTCCTTAATGAATCAGCACTATGAATCTGCAATTGTGCATTACCGGCGGGGATTGGAATTAGAACCCCGTCGGAATGAGATCTATCGACGGCTGGCCGATGCAGCGGTTCAAACAGGGCATTTGTTTGTTGCAATCCGAATTCTGGAAGAAGAACTGGCTCTTTTTCCTGAAGATGGTGAAGGATATTTTGAGCTTGGAAATATTCATTTTGAAATGGGATCAATGGAAAACAGTTTGAAATTTTACGAACAAGCCTCTCAGCTAAAAAATTCTCAGGCTAAGAATGGATTAAGAAATGTTGCTTATTACTACTATAATTTGGGCGATTGGGTCCGTACCGCCGAAATCTATAAAAAAATATTAGAATATTTTCCGCTGGATGAGAAAGCTTTGGCGGATTTTAAAGAACTAGAAGAGGATCATCCCGTTAAATTTTGAGAACCCAGAAAAGGAAATAGAGATTGACGAATTAGCAGATGGTTTTGGCTTACTTTTCGACCCCCTGTTTTTTTAAGACAGGGGTTTTGCTGTTTGGACTATTAAGAATTTTATGAACAATCAAAAAATAATAACGCTTTTTAAGGGAGCGACACCATTTCAGAAAGTTATTTCTCATATTAAAGACGGGAATACAATGATTCGAGTCGGTGGGCTGACCGGTGCAGCTGATCCATTTTTTATTTCTAGTCTATATCAACTTACGGATTTGTCCATTGTCATCTTTACTCATTCTAATGAAGACTCTGAAAATTTAAGGGATCTATTGACCGTTTACTGTCCTGACGCCTCGCTTTGCTATTTTCCTTCTCCGGATACGCGACCCTATGATGATCAGCCTGTTGCGGGTCATTTGTTAGAGCAACAAAGTTCCTGTCTTCATCAGCTTCTTCAAGGTAAACGCCATATTCTGATAACCTCTTGGCAAACTTTATCCTACTCTCTACCTTTTCCTGATGAATTCCAAAAAAGCTGCATTTTTGTTGAACCCGGTCGACATCTCAGATTAGAAACTCTAACCCAATGGCTGATCCAAATTGGATTTCAGCGGACCACAATGGTTGAAGGGCTCGGAGAGTTTAGCGTGCGCGGAGAAATTCTTGATATTTTTCCCTACCTTACGGATAACCCTTTACGGATTGTTTTTTATCATGAAGAAATTGAATCCATTAAGATGTTTGATATTTTTTCTCAGCGGTCAATTAGCAAAATTTTGAAATTTACAATTATTCCTTTACGGCCTTTTGTTCTGGATGAACCAGAGATCACGCGAGCTTTAAATGCAATGCGTGAGAAATTTCCCCAAGCCCTTGAAGATTATCAGCGGTTAGAACATGACCTACTCAGTCAAACCCCGGAATCTTCTTGGGGTAAAATCTTACCCTTTCTCAAGAATCGGCGAACAATCCTCTTGGAGTACATCTCTACGGAATGTATTTTATTAGCCAGAGGATGGGAGGACATGCTGGTTTCTGCGGAGCAACTCGATAATGAAATTCAGCAGACTTATCATGAGCAGTTAAATTCCAAGCGGATTGTCGCCGAGCCTGACCCGCTGGTTGATACTTTAAAGTCTCTCGAAAAAGATTCCCAAAAGCGAATGATTAAACTTAATGACGGTCCCCGGGAACTTGCAACGTCTGATCTTTATTTTCAGATGACGGAAATTCCTTCGGTTCAAGGAAATCTTCAGTTATTTAAACAAGGATTATCCAATTACCTTGATCAAGGTTATCAGATGTTTTTATACTGTGATAATAGCGGACAAAAGGAAAGGATGGAGGAAATTCTATCCGAACACCAAATTGAAATTCCCGTTTTGGTGGGGCCCCTTTCTGCCGGATTTGTTTTTCATGATTCCCGCTCAGTTTTATTTTCAGAACGGCAACTTTTTGGAAGGCGAACACAGGTCTACCGCTATGTAAAATATAAGGGGGGAACACCGATTGCTTCATTGGCGGCAATGACCCATGGTGATTTTGTAGTACACGAGGACCATGGAATTGCCCAATTTAATAAGATCGAGGGTATTCTGGTGGAAGGTCATACCCAAGACTGTTTAGAACTACAATTTTCAGAAGGTGATAAATTGTATGTCCCAATTGACGATTTAAATAAAATCAGAAAATTTTCAGGTAAGGAAGGCGCTGTTCCAACCCTGACACGTCTGGGGACCCATAGCTGGGAAAAATTAAAAGAACGAACCCGTAAAGCAATAATGGAAATGGCCCAAGAATTAATCGGTTTGTATGCACAGCGTAAGTACTATAAACGATCCCGTTATAGCATGGATTCCCATTGGCAACAGGAATTTGACTCTTCCTTTCTATATCAGGAAACGGGAGATCAGCAGCGGACTATTCAGGAAATCAAGAGAGATTTAGAGAATGAAACCCCGATGGACCGATTAGTTTGTGGTGATGTCGGATTCGGAAAAACGGAAGTTGCGGCTCGAGCTGCTTTTAAAGTTATGATATCCGGAAAACAGGTCTGCATCCTGGTACCGACAACCATTTTAGCCCAGCAACATTTTTTAACATTTAAGGACCGTTTTTCAGAATTTCCTGCTAAAATAGAGATGATTAGTCGTTTTAAAACCAAGAAAGAGCAGCAGGAAATTCTGGGCAAGGCTCTATTGGGGAAAATAGATATTTTAATTGGGACACACCGGCTTTTCTCGCGGGACCTTCAATTTAAAGATCTCGGGTTATTGATTATTGATGAGGAACATCGTTTTGGAGTTCGTCAAAAAGAGAAATTAAAAAAATTGAAGGCTCTTGTGGATGTTTTATCTTTGACGGCAACACCCATTCCTCGGACATTGCATATGTCTCTTTCCGGAGCTCGTGACATGTCGATTATTGCCACTCCCCCTAAGAATCGGTTACCGATTAAGACCCGAGTCCTGGAGTTCAATGAGGGAATTATCCGGGATTCCATCCAGCGAGAATTGGAAAGATCCGGTCAGGTCTTTTTTGTTCATAATCGGGTGGAGTCGATTAAATCCATGGCTTCTTATTTGGAACGTCTTGTCCCGCAAGGTAAAATTGGAATTGCCCATGGACAAATGAACGAACATGATCTGGAAAGCATTATGTTCGATTTTCTGAATAGAAAGATTGATGTCTTGGTCTCAACCGCGATTATAGAATCTGGCCTCGATATCCCCAATGTTAATACAATCATTATCAACCGAGCGGATCGCTTTGGACTGGCACAACTTTATCAACTCCGAGGAAGGGTCGGGCGGACCCATATTCAGGGATATGCCTTCTTACTTTGTCCTCCTTTACAGTTACTCAAGCCCATCACTTTAAAGAGACTCAAGGCCTTAGAACAATTTACTGAACTTGGTTCGGGATTTCAAATTGCCATGCGCGACTTGGAAATTCGCGGAGCTGGTAATATCCTTGGCAGCCAACAGCATGGTTTTATTAATGCAGTTGGATTTGACCTCTATACTAAAATGCTCCAGGAAGCCGTTCAAAAAATTAAAGGACAAAAAAGCGAATTACTTTTGGACGTCAAAGTCAAGATTAATATTTCAGCGGGAATTCCCGAAAGTTATATTACAGGCGATTCCCAACGGGTATTAATCTATCAACGCTTATTAGAACTGAGTAGTTTGGACCAAATCCAGGATTTGACCGAGGAACTGGTGGACCGCTTTGGAGAAATGCCTTTAGCAACTCATAATTTATTTGATTTGATGATCATCAAAGTCCTGGCAAGAAAATTTGATATCGAGACTGTAGCTTTGGAAAGTCTGCGATTGAAATTAATTCTTAAAGAAAATTCCGCTGAGGCTTTAGATAAAATTAAGGATCTCATAGGCCGGAAGGACTTAAATGTTGAAATTAAGAGTGATGAAAAGTTAGTCATTTTAATTGAGTTACAGAAAATTGATTTGCATGAAGAGCTATCTCAAATTAAAAAAATTTTGCAGGTTTCTGATGAATAAGGTATTTTAAAAACAATGTCATTCAGAACTTGTTATCATTCAGTCGGTTACATCGGTATTGGCTTATTTGTTTTTGCTCTCCATTGCGGTCCCAAGAATCCGGATGAGATGGAAATCGCGAGAGTCGGGAAAACTGTACTTTCAATTAAAGATCTTAAAGATAAGATTCCACCTGAATATCAGAATTTAATGAATCGGCAGTTGTATACTGATTATGTCAAACGATGGATTGAGACCGAGTTGTTTTATCAGGAGGCTATCCGTTTGAAATTGGACCGTGAAAAAGATGTTCGTAACCAGCTGGAAAAGAGCCGACGGGACATCTTAGTTGCTAAATTACTAAAGAATTATTCTGAGATCGCCAGTGATCCTAAAGAAGAAGAAATGATGGCCTACTATATTGAGAATAAAAATGAATTTATTCGCGCAGAGACAGAAATCAAGATTCAGCATATTCTTTTACCGACTTTAAAAGCAGCGCGTGATTTGCAAAGACGGTTAACGCCGGATAATTTTCAGGAATTAGGCAAGACCGTTTCTCTGGATCCAATGGAACGAGTCGAAAATTTAAAATATTTAGTCCGCGGTGAAATGTTACCCGAAATTGCTAATATTGTTTATGCTACAAGATCGGATATGATCACCCCGCCTATTGAAACAGAATACGGTTGTTACATCGTCAAAATTGTGGACAAGGTCATTGCTGGCAGTATCCGGAGTTATGATGAAATTCGCGATGAAATCCGTAATAAACTGATCGCCTTAAAATTAGAACAGCGCAAACAAGCCCTGCTCGAAGAACTTAGTTTACAATCCTTAATTCAGACGAATTTTGAGTTGTTAATTGGAAAATCAACGGACTCAGAAACGGTTGATAAGACGGATGTAAAAAAAATATCAGGTCCACTTACAACAGAAAAGGATCGGGAGACTTCCAGAAATTTTAAAAAGAGTTCTCAGGAAGATTCTAAAGCAAAGTCCAAAAAAGATATAACATCAAAATCCCGTGGCCCCAGCCCAAACTTCTCAACCCCTGTCACCTCGTCAAAATCAGAGACGGGAAAATCGACAATCTTATCTCCAACGAAGTCGTCGACTGTTCCGCCCCAGATTGAATCCCCCGGACAACTTGTTCAAACCAGCGAACTAGAAATGGATTCTTTGCCACCTGGAGCAGTTGTCTCAGATGAAATTGAAGAAGAGGGGGAATCGCCTTTTCCCGATACTACCGAAGTAATTCATGAAAAGAACCCCTAGTCTGCTTTATAATTTATTGATTGATTTTTTTATTTTGGCTTGCATCAGCATTCCCCTGTTTCCAAACCAGAATCTTGACCGGATTGTGGCGGTAGTGGAAGATAAAATTATTCTCGAATCAGAGTTGGAAGCCTATGCGCAACTCTTTTTTTCGGAGCGGAAGAAAGCAGGGGAGATCCAATCCGAAAACGTTGTAACGGAATCTTTCAAGACGCAAGTTTTAGAAATGATGATTAATGAAGAGGTTCTATTGGCTGAGGCAAGGGAGGAAAGTATCGTTGTGGATCAGGCCAGAGTGGAAGCCTTGTTAAAACAACAAGTTGATCAGTTCATATATCAGGCGGGTTCCAAGGGACAATTGGAGAATCTTCTGCTTGAACAGGGACTTACCTTCGCACAGCTTAAAAATAAATTGCGTAAACAATTAGAGGAGCAATATTTAAAACAGGTTCTCCAAGAAAAGATCAAAACAAAGATTCAAATCAGCAAGTTGGTCGTGGAACAGTTCTATCAGAAATACCGTGATAGTTTGCCAATTCAAGGCGAGAGTGTGCATTTAAGTCATTTGATGATCAAAATTACACCTTCGCAGAACCGGGAAGAAGAAGTTCTGAATAAAATTAAGGAGATTGAGGCGGAATCTAGACAAGGGAAAGACTTCGGTGAACTCGCAAAGAAATTTTCAGAAGATCCGAGTACCAAGGAGGGTGGAGGAGATCTCGGTTTTTTCAGAAGGGGTGATATGGTCCGCGAATTTGAAACGGCTGCGTTTATCTTAAAAGAAAATGAAATCAGTCATCCAATCAAGACTCAGTACGGATATCATTTAATTCAATTGATCGAGCGCAAGGGGGAGAGTATCCGGGCACGGCATATTTTACTGGGGGTTGCCCCCAGCGAGAATGAAGAAAAAGAAACTGAAAAACTTGCGTTTTCCGCAAGACAGGACATAGCAAGAGGTCTGGATCTTGCACAGGTTATTGATCGACTCAAAAAAGAAAAACGAGCTGAAGCAGAGGGTGGAACATTGGGTTGGATTCAGGTTCAAGATTTAGATCCCCGATATAAGTCCGTTATTGATACTTTGAAAGTTGGAAATGTCAGCGATCCTTTTAAAATAGAGAAGGCTTTTCATCTCTTTCGTCTTAGTCAACGTTTACCACAAAGAACGTTGAACTTAGAAGAAGATTGGGAAAAAATCAGTAATGCCGCAACCAATGAAGAGATTCGTATTCGTTTTCAAAAAAAATTAGAGGAGTGGCGGAAGAAGTTCTATGTGAACATCCGACTATGACACCCGCCCGGCGTATTTTTAAAAAGATGCCGGTAGTTGGGATAACGATGGGTGATCCCGCGGGTATTGGTCCGGAAATTATTCTGAAAGCCTTGGCTGATAAAGAAATTTACAAACATTGTATCCCCCTCATCGTCGGCGGAGAGCGCGCTTTTCAGAATTTAAGACTTCCCGTTCCGTTTCAAATCATTAATGATCTTCCTGCTCGTTTTCATCCAAATGTATTTTATCTCCTCAATCAAGTTAAGTTAACTCGTTTTCCGACTGGTCAAGTCAGCAAAGAAGCAGGTCGAGCTGCGGTAAAAGCGATTGAACTTGCAGTTCAAATGGCACTGGCTGGAAGAATTCAGGCGCTAGTGACCGCACCGCTTTCAAAAGAAAGCATGCATCTTGCTGGATTTAATTATCCGGGGCATACTGAACTTTTGAAAAAAATGACGCGTTCCCGGGAGGTATGTATGGTTTTTGGAGGAGGATCTGTTTTGGTTGGATTGCTAACCACACACCTCCCCGTTAAAGAGGTGAGTCAAAGCATTACCTTTTCACTCATCAATAAAAAGGTCAAATTAATTGTGCAAGAATTTAAAAAATATGTTTCCCGCCGAATCCCCAGGATAGGGCTTTGTGCATTAAATCCACATGCCGGAGAGGGGGGGATCTTTGGAGATGAGGAAAATAATATTATTCGACCGGCTGTTTCTCATTTGAAAGCACAAGGGATTTCCATTGAAGGTCCGATCCCCGCGGATACTATTTTTCGAACGGAGTGGATGAATAAATTTGATCTAATTTTGGCCCTGTACCACGACCAGGGAATGATTCCTGTTAAAATGATGTTCGGAGGAAGAACAGTGAATATGACTTGGGGGCTACCCTTCCCCCGGACTTCACCGGACCACGGAACCGCATTTGATATTGCAGGGAAAAATAAAGCGGATCCCAGGAGTATGGCCGCGGCAATCAAAGCGGCTATTGAAATGTCTTTCTGTCAAAATAATCCAAAGGGCTCTTGACTATGAATAAGCCGTATCAGAAACTTGCGGTTATTTATGATGAAGTTATGAGACATGTTAATTACCATGACTGGGAAGACTATCTTACAAGGATTTTCAAAAGCAAGGCAGTTTCGACAGAGGTTATTTTGGAGCATGCCTGCGGAACGGGCTCCTTAACGGTGCTCTTGGCTGAAAAAGGATATCAGATTGTTGCCTGTGACCGTTCAAAAAAGATGATCTATTTTGCACAAAAGAAATTACCCACGCTTTTAAAGCAACATGTCAAATTTAAAATCTGTTCAATGGAAGAATTTCAAGCAAAAAAAAGATATCCCGTTATCCTTTGTCTCTATGATTCTATTAATTATTGCCAATCCCAAGAAGAATTAATTAGGGCTTTTCAAGCTGTTCAAAAGCAACTTACTCCGCAAGGTTTATTTATTTTCGATGTGACCACAGAGGTTAATTCCCTCCGGTACTTTCAAAACGTATATCAAGTGGGAGAAAAACCGGATTTTTACTATGTTCGATTTAGTCAATATCAATCGGATACCCATCTTCAGCAGAATCATTTTACAATTTTCTTAAGAGACAAAGAGTATGGCTATCGAAAATATCAAGAAAAGCATGTACAACGGATTTATTCTCCTGAAGAAATTGATAAATGTCTGCTGGAAAGCAGACTGATGATTATGGAAAGCTTCGATGACTTTTCATTCAATCCATCGCATCGCGATTCGGAACGGATCCATTATCTTGTAACACACCATCATGATTAAATTCAACCATGTAACAAAATCCTTTGATGGCGTCCGCTCGGTTTTGAATGACGTCAATTTCTTTGTCGAGCGGGGAGAATTTGTGTTTCTGATCGGGCACACCGGTGCCGGAAAAACGACTCTTTTTAAACACATTTATATGGAAGAATTTCCTACGCAGGGTCAGGTCATCGTAGCCGGTTACAATTCCAATACGATACGGAAAAAGGAAATTCCTTATTTAAGAAGGAAAATAGGAATTGTTTTTCAAGATTTTAAGCTTTTGAAAGACCGGAACGTATTTGAAAATGTAGCCCTTACTTTGCAAGTGGCAGACAATCGCAAAAAAAATATTAAGAAAAGGGTTTTCCATTTACTCTCAGAAATGGGGCTTAGCCATCAACGCAATGAATTTCCCCAGACTCTTTCCGGTGGCGAACAACAACGTGTCAGTATCGCCCGCGCTTTGGCTGCAGATCCTTATATCTTACTTGCCGATGAACCCACTGGGAATCTTGATCTGGCTGTGGCTTTTGATATTCTGGAGTTGTTAAAACAAGTGAACGCGGGTGGTACAACTATTTTAATGGCAACCCATAATCCCGAATTGATTAAGAACGCCCACTCGCGTATTCTTGAGATTAAGCAAGGGACGATTATTCGCTAGGATCCTATGGACTTAATTTATGTTTTTCAAGAATCTTTACGCGGTTTTAAGTATTCCCGTTGGATGAGTTTGGCCTCAGTCATTATCATCGCGATTAATCTTCTTATTATCGGCGGTTTTCTATATGTTTCCATTAATACAAATCAAATAATTAGAAAGATTAAGGAAAAGGTCGAAATTGAAGTGTTCGTTAAGGATGACTCGAGCCAATTAAAAGTTGCGGCCCTTCAAGATACATTACTAAATATTTCCGGGGTAAGAGATGTTCAATATTTTACAAAAGCGATGGCTTGGGAAGAATTTAAGCAAATCCATGGCGAGGAAATGTTGGAGGCAGTGGAAGAGAATCCATTCCCAGCCTCTTTTAGACTGAAGCTTGAATCCGCATCTCAAAACGAACTTGAAGTCCAGCGTATTGTTACTATCATTGAACATCAGGATGGAATTGAAGAGATTAAATATGGAAAACAACTGCTGCCACTGTTAGACCGTTTTTCCAGAATTTATTACACTGCTTTCGGGGTGGTTAGCATTCTAATTTCATTAATAGCTGTTTTTATTGTTTCGAATACAATTAAGCTTACGGTATTTGCCCGTCAGGAGATTATCCGCTTAATGAAATTGAGCGGGGCAAGAGACCTTTATATTCGTCTTCCCTTTATTTTGGAGGGTATGATTCAGGGATTATTGGGGGCAACCTGTGCGGTTATGGTCTTATGGGTCGTTATTGAAAAGCTGAAGGGGTCTATCGCCGGCTTCTTTATTTTTCCACCTCAGATTATGGTCGTTCTCTTTATTTTTGGTTTTATCTTGGGAGGCTGTGGCAGTTGGGTTTCTTTACAAAAATTTTTGAAATTGTGATGGTATGCTTTCTTTTAATGGTCGCCGGTGCCAGTGCCGGGTCTCCCACTGAATCACTCACGGTAAAAAAATTCGATCAAGAAATTAAGGAACACGAACAGAGCCTAGAATCGACCCGTAGCCAGATCAAAGCAAATCGCAAAAAAATAAAAGAAATTCAAACCCAAGAAGGAAATATCTTGGCTAAACTAGAGTTGTTAGAAAAAGATATTGATAATACTCAACGTCTGATCAAACGTTTGGATAAAGGACTCCTTCAGTTAATTCATCTGGTTGACAGTTTGTCCGGTTCATTGGGGGCGACTGAAGGACAGTTGAGCAATCATCGTGAAGTTATGATGAAACGATTGCGTTTTATTTATAAGCAGGGACAGTTCTCTATGTTAGAGACGCTCTTACTCGCACCGTCCCTTACTGATTTTTATAAGCGGTTTAAATTTTTCAAGATTCTAACGGATCGGGATAGAGACCGTCTAAGAGGAATTGACCGAGAAAAAACCCAACTGGAAACGGAACGAACTCTCTTAGACAGTCATCGGCTAAAAATGCAGGACATTCGTTCGGAACAGGCAGAAGAGATCGAAGCCTTGCTTAAAAGCCAGTCCGCTCGAAAGACAATTTTCGAAAATCTTAAGGAAAAAAGAGCGAGTCATGAAAAACTGATTAAAGAGTTTGTGAAAAAGGAAAACGAACTGGAAGGATTACTTGTCATTTTAGAAAAATCGCGTAAAGAAGCCGCAGAACGTTTAAAAAGGAGGGGAAAAGTTGACTTCGGATCTGAATTTTCTCAATATTACAAAAAATTGCCTTGGCCAGTGCAGGGGCAGATTTTGAATCAATTCGGGCCTATTCGTCATCCCAAATTTGCTACGGTTACCTTTAATAAAGGGATTGACATCCGTGCCGGAGAGGGAGCCCCGGTAACATCTATTGCTAAAGGGGAAGTCGTTTATACCGGTTGGTTAAGAGGATATGGAAAAATTGTTCTTTTAGATCATTCGGGTGGATTTTATACCCTCTACGGGAATTTGGGAGAAATCCTTGTCGATAAGGGAACCCAGGTGAACTCAGGCGGAGTGATTGGTGCCGTCGGCGATACTGGATCCTTGGAAGGCTTTAAACTTCACTTCGAGATCAGGATGGGAAAAGATTCATTAAATCCTTTGGAATGGTTAACCTCTTCTCAGCAATAATTTACTGAAGGTTTATTCAAAAATGATGTTTGGAAATAGTATTATTGGACATTTAAGTCTGGTTGAACAGTTTAGAAGAATAATTGAAACTGAACGTTTTGCTCAAGCGTATCTGCTGTGTGGTCCTGCAGGGGTTGGTCAATTCCATTTCGCCCTGGAATTTGCGAGGGCAGTGAATTGCCGGGAAAGCCAAGGTGAAGCAGATTGCCGGTGTTTATCTTGTCAAAAATTATTACGGTATAATCACCCGGACATACGAATATTTATGCCGCTCCCTTTTGAAATCATGCGCCTTTTTGATAAAAAAGATAACGAGGTATTCTATCAACAAGTTAATAACCTGATATTACAAAGGATCGAAAAGCCCTATGAATCTTTGGAATATCCGAAAATGTCCAGTTTAAGTATTGAAATAGTCCGTTGGATTAAACGAGAGGCCCAAGTCAGTCCTGTTGAAGGAAAGAAGAAGATTATCATTTTAGATCGAATTGAAGAGATGTCGCTTCCCGCAGCCAATGCTTTTCTAAAAATTTTAGAGGAGCCTCTCAATGATGTGTTTTTTATTCTGATAACCTCGCAGCTATCCAGTCTTATTCCTACAATTATTTCGCGTTGTCAGATTTATCAATTTCGCCGGTTAGATTTAGAAGCCGAACGCCAGATTGCTGCAAAACTGATCAAGAAAACCTGTTCTCCTTTTTTATTGTCGCTGAGCCGGGGAAGTATCGAGCGTCTGTTAAAATTGTTAAGTGATGAGGATTTGCCCCAATTGCGATCAACTGTGCTGCAAGGAATCGGTCATTTTGTTGAAGGGGATCCAGGTGGGATTGTGGAGTGGGGAGAGAAAATGCAATCTTTTTTCTCACAGCACCGAACGATTAATCCGTGGCAATCTTTTTGCAGTATTCTCTTGTTTTTTTATTATGATATTTTTTCAGCTTTGACTTTGTTGGATAACGAACATTTTCAAAATCAAGATTTTAAAGAAGAATTGACCCTTTTTTCTAAAAAGACAGAACTCTCGGTGGTTATCGAAGCCATGATCCAGATTCAACGTGTGCAACAAGCCCTACAACAAAACATACAGCCGGGCATTGCCTTTTATTTTTTACTCAGTAAACTCAGCATGATCCACCTAAGGAGGATGAATGACGCAACTGTGTGAAGTGGAATTTAAGGGGAGCCGTCGGGAGATCTTTCAATATGGTCTTGAATTGCCGTTAAGGACGGGGGAACATGTTGTTGTTGATGCGGATCGGGGAGAGGACTGCGGGGTTGTTATTAGTAAAGGCATGCTTGCCAAATTAAAGCTAAGAGATAAAGAGGTATCGAGACAGATAAAACGACGATGTTCAGAGGAAGATTTGGAACAGATAAAAAAAAACGAACAACAAGAGTTAGATGCGTTTAAGGCCTGTAAAGTAAAAATTCAAGAACATAACCTCCCGATGAAACTGGTTGATGTAGAATTACAATTTGATCATAGCAAAATAACCTTCTTTTTTACTGCAGAACAGAGGATTGATTTCCGAGCACTGGTTAAAGATCTTGCTGCAATTCACCGAACAAGGATTGAAATGCGACAGATCGGTGTCCGCGATGAAGCCCGACGGGTGGATGGTTATGGACGTTGTGGACGTAAACAATGCTGTACTTCTCATTTAAAGGAATTTGAACAAATTTCAACCCAAATGGCAAAAGAGCAGCATCTGTCCATGAATCCCTCAAAAATTTCTGGAAACTGCGGACGGTTGTTATGTTGTTTACGCTACGAACTGGAATTTTATCAGGAACAGAATAAACGGTTTCCTGCGGTCGGATTAAAGATACAGACCCCTGGCGGAATGGGAACAATACAAGAATTTAATATTTTTTCAGAAAAGATCACTATGCGGATGGATGATGGATCAATCGAGTCGGCGCTGTTTAGCCCACAAATGATGCAAGCCGTTCAAATTGAAAAAGAAGTGTCGGCAAATTCGCCGGTTAAAGAGGAACCGGCTGCTGATGTCTCAGAGTCAACAGAAAAGGTCAGCCAGACAGAAAAAACCGTTCAATTTGAGGAACCTCCGCCTTCAGATCAAGAACAGCCTGAGCCTCCGACTCTGCCTGAACAGAATCTTTCCCAGTCTCTCTCGCAAACGGCGGATGAACCAATGGAAAATAAACCTATTGAAAAGATTAAACGGAGAGTCTTACCAACAGATCAAAATGAAGAATAAGGAAAGATACTTAGTGACGGCTGCCTTACCCTATGCAAATGGTCCTATCCATCTAGGTCATGTCGCGGGGGTCTATTTGCCGGCCGATGTATTTGTCCGTTTCCAAAAAATGAAGGGGAATGAGGTCGTCTTTATTTGCGGTTCCGATGATCATGGGGTACCAATTACAATCGAAGCTGAGCGGCAGAAAAAAAAACCGACAGAAATAGTATCGACCTATCATCAACAATTTCAAAAAAGTTTTGAAAAATTAGGTGTTCAATTCGATAATTTTTCACAAACCTCAAGAGAGATCCACCACCAAACTGCGCAGGAATTTTTCCGGCGTTTGAATCAGGGAGGATATCTGGTTCAGCACCGAATCGAACAGCTCTTTTGTCTCCATTGTCAGCGGTTTTTGCCTGACCGTTATATCGTGGGTGTGTGTCCGCATTGTCATCAAGCCGATGCCCGTGGGGATCAGTGCGAGAAATGCGGAAATACAATTGATCAGCTTGAATTAGTTAATCCCATTTGCAAGGTTTGTGGTGCAACTCCGGTGCGTCGTGAAACGTTTCATTGGTTTTTCCAACTCAACCAGTTTCAGAAAAAATTGGAAGAGTGGATCACCTCAAAAAAAAATTGGAAGGAAAACGTCATTCATTATTGTCATGGATGGTTCCGGGAAGGTTTAACAGAGCGTGCGATTACCAGAGATCTCCGCTGGGGAATTCCCGTTCCGTTTCCCGAAGGAAAGGAAAAAGTCATCTATGTTTGGTTTGAGGCGCCAATCGGTTACATCTCGTCCACAAAGGAATGGGCTCAGCGGATTGGAAAACCCGATGAATGGAAAAAATATTGGTTAGACCCCAGTAGTAAACTGATTCATTTTATCGGTAAAGATAATATCGTTTTTCATGCAATTACTTGGCCGGCCACTCTGCTGGCCCATGGAGAGTATGTTTTGCCAGAAAATATTCCAGCAAATGAATTTTTAAACATTGAAGGTCGTAAATTATCCACCAGCGGAAACTGGGCGGTTTGGATCGACGATGTTTTAAATGAGTTCCCTGCAGATATGGTTCGCTATAGTTTGGCATCAGTTGCTCCCGAGACTAAGGATGCGGATTTTAGTTGGAGTGACTTTCAGGCAAGGATAAATAATGAATTAGCAGATATTTTTGGAAATTTTGTGAATCGAAGTTTCACTTTTATCAATAAAAATTTTGGGGATCAAATCCCATCTCCCGGACTTATCGGGAAAGAAGAAAGGGCAGTTTCGGAACGGTTGGAAAACCTCCTAGACAAGCTGGAATCCCACTACGGAGCTTTCGAATTGCGTCAGGCAACTTTTACATTGATGGAGATCTGCCGGATGGGAAATAAATATTTTAATGATAAACAGCCGTGGGTAACCCTAACCCAAAATCGTCAGGACTGTCAGACAACACTTTATTTTGTGGCTCAAATATTGAGAGCGATTGCAATCGGTGGTTTTCCCATACTTCCCATCTCTTGTCAGTCCATTCAAAAGGCCCTGCATCTCGAGGCAGGGGCAATTCAATGGAATGATGCCAAAACCTTGGAGATCAGGCCAGGCACTTTCATAAAACCGCCTCATATTTTATTTGAAAAGATTGATAATCAAAAGATCGAACAGCAGAAAAATAAATTAGGTAAACCGATTGTTCAAATGTCTGGTGTGAATTCGGTTACACAAATTGATATTGACACCTTTAATCGGATTGAATTAAGAATCGGAGAAATTAAATCTGCAGAGAAAGTTGAAAAATCTGATAAATTAGTTAAGTTAACGGTAGATCTGGGAGGAGATGAACGGCAAATCGTTGCGGGTATTGCTCAACATTATACCCCTCAAGAATTACCGGGACGGAAAATCGTAGTTGTGGTTAATTTAAAACCGGCAAAAATCCGGGGACTATTATCAGAAGGGATGCTGCTCGCAGCTTCTGATGAGAACGGCTCTCTTGTTATCATTAACCCGGAGAAGACGATAAAGAATGGGAGTCGTGTTAAATAAGATCCGGAAAGGGAAGGAATGTCAAAAAAATCTTTGTTATCAATGAAAATTTGGGGAGCGCGGGGGAGTATACCGACGCCCGGGCCCACAACGCTTAAATTCGGCGGGAATACGAGCTGTGTAGAAATCCGTTCTGGTAAGCATCTTATTATTATTGATGCCGGAAGCGGTATCCGCGAATTGGGAAGATTGTTAATAAAAAAATCGCGTCTTAAAATACATCTTTTTCTAAGTCATACCCACTGGGATCATATCCAGGGTTTTCCCTTTTTTGAACCGGGTTATATCCCCGGGAATCAAATTTTTATTTATGGACCTGCCAAGACAAATACCTCCCTTGAAGAAATTCTGGTTGGACAAATGTCGGGTCCTAATTTTCCCGTACGCTTAAGTCAAATGGGCGCCCAAATCCAATTCGTTGATTTGGAGGAAGGACAAACGATCATATTGAAAGATCGGAAAGGAAGACGAGAAGTAAAAATAATCAATACGGCATTGAATCACCCCAATGGTGCTTTTGGATATCGAGTTGAACATATAAAGAGTGGTCAGTCTGTGGTCTACGCCTCTGATACAGAGCACTATTTAAATCGAATCGATGAGAATCTAGTCCGTTTGGCTCAAGGGACTGAACTCCTGTATTACGATGGCCAATATACAACAGATGAATATTTAGGTCGAAAGGGGAATATTCCTAAAATTGGATGGGGACATTCAACCTGGGAAAAGGGACTCGAACTTGCAGTGGTGTGTCAAGCTAAACGGCTGGTCCTGTGTCACCATGATCCGGCCCATAACGATCAATTTGTTGAGCGCGTTGAAACTGAGGCGAAGAAAAAGGCAGCGGGATTAAAAAAGCTTCCGGCGGGATTTAGAATCGTTTTTTCTAAAGAGAGATCTGTGTTCGAGATCTAAAAGATCAATTGGCGACCTTTTTTTCTTCCAGAAAATGGTTTTTTAATCCCGAATGGATCGTGTGATTTTTCTTTTTCTTGTTCTGAATATTGATGGTCGAGAGGACAATTTTCCAATGGTTCACTGCCTTCTTTAAAGACTTCATCATAACTTTTGGGGCAATGGGTGGTTGCCAGCTTCCATGAATCAGTGCAGATTTGTTTTTTTATGATATTTTCCGGAATTGAAAAGTTTATTTCTGCTAAACCCTCATGTGTTTTAGTCATAATCTCCGTCCAAATCGGTAGGGCCGCCCGCGCTCCGGTTTCGTGCTCTCCAATGGTTCTTCTTTCATCAAGTCCCACCCATACCCCCAACGTGTAATAGGGTGTAAAGCCAATAAACCAGGCGTCAGAGTAGTCGTTGGTGGTCCCTGTTTTTCCCGCCGCGGACCGTCGGAACCCACGCGCCCAGATCCCTTGCCCCGTGCCGCGCTTGATTACATCCTGCATAATATTTGTAATAATGTAGGCCGTGGCGGCGGGCAGGACCTCATGTTCTAATGGACTATGTTCTTCAATCAGATTTCCATCTTTATCCAGAATTTTTTCGATCATATAAGGCTCCGGCCTAATTCCATTATTCCCAAACGCGCTGTAGGCAGAAACGATTTCCAAAGGAGTGACTTCACAGGATCCAATCGCGAGGGAAGGGACCGGTGTTAATTTTGATTCGATTCCTATTCGTTGAGCATATTTGATTACATTCCAGGCACCGACTTTATTAAGGAGTTGAATTGCAACTAAATTCTTAGAATAAACCAGTGCATTCCGTAATGTGGTTGGACCGGAAAATTTTCGGGTATAATTTTCGGGGCGCCATTCTGTAGTATCGTCTGTTTTCAAAACAATCGGCTGATCCAAAATTTGACTTACGGCAGTAAAACCATTGTCGATAGCACAAGCAAATACAAATGGTTTGAAAGCGGAGCCGGGCTGACGGAGGGCTTGCGTAGCGCGGTTGAATTTACTTTCTTTAAAACTGCGACCACCGACCATGGCTTTAATCTTTCCAGTCTTGGTCTCCAACATGACGACACAGGCTTGAACTTGTTTCAGTTGCAGAGAATCGACGGGCTGAATGGCTGCATTCAGTCTAATGTAGAGCGAATCCTGAAGCAGAAAGGCTGAATCATTTTTGAGATGAAAAAACATGTTTTTTTTTGCAATATTTTCAAGTCCGCTCCCGATGATTTCTCTTAAGGCTAGACTATCCTGTTCAAAAAATAAGCGTAAAATAGAGTCGTTCGAAATAACAAATTCACGATTTTTCTGCATTTGGTAGTCTTTTATCTGAACATGAACGGAGTTTTCTGCGATTCGTTGTAAATTAAGATTCAGAGTCGAGTAAATACCGATGCCGTTTTTATAGAGGTAGTCCTTCCCGAATTTTTTGTCCCCCATCAGTGTTTCTGCTTTTTCAATATATTTTCGTACATTTTCTACAAAATAAGGAGCAAATCCTTCGGATTCTTCAGACATCGTTAAGATGATCGATTCTTGAATGGCTTGGGCATAGTCTTGTTTCTCGATAAAGCCATCTGAAAACATGGATTTTAGAATCTGATTACGGCGCTGAATGGCTTTGGTAAAATTCCGGTCCGGCCGAAAGTTTTCCGGAGACTTGATCATTCCTGCGAAGAGGGCACATTCAGAAAGAGAGATTTGGCCGATGTTCTTGCTCAAATATTTTTGGGAGGCGGCTTGAACGCCAAAGGCTCCCGAGCCGAGATAAATCTGATTCAAATAAAATTCCAAGATTTCATCCTTGGTATATTTTTTTTCAATCTGAATTGCAGTCAGAGCTTCTTTTATTTTTCTTTTAATAGACATCTCAGGTGTAAAATAAATGTTTTTAGCCAATTGCTGGGTAAGACTGCTTCCGCCTTGAAGTGAAGATGTTTTTAACAGATTGGCTGTGAAGGCTCGTAAAATGCCCCCGTAAATATTAATCCCCCAGTGACGATGAAAGTCTTTGTCTTCCGCAGCCTTGACCGCATTAACCAATTCGGGTGGAATTTCCTGAAGCGGAACCATAATTCTTCGTTCTGTGAAAAATTCTTTCAATAATTGTCCATTGTCATCGTAAACGCGTGTAATTAAATTCGGATCAAAGCGTTCTAAATTTTCAATCTCAGGCAAATTTTTGACGAGTTTAGAGACATAAATGAAGAAGAAACCCAAACTAGCCAATAGTAGGATCAGGGAGATCGCAATAGACGTTTTTAACAGTGTTGAAAAATGACTGGACCGGGGGCGTGGTCTGGAAAGAGAAACCTTTTTGCGAGTCGGGTGCAACAAGGGATCATCTTCATTTTTATTTTTTGAAAACTGGGAATGGTCAGAAAAAATGACCATCTTTGATTTAGATTGCTGGAGATTCTGTACCGGCAATGGGTGCGATTCAAGTTTGTCAGTTGGGTTAGAAGATTTAAAAATTATTGTTCCATTTTTTACTGATGGAGGGGATTGTTTTTGAGGTGCTGAAAGGTCATGCTTGTGAGGAGATGGAAGATTTTTTTCATCCTCGTAAGGGTTATTTTGCATAATGGATAAAGGTAAATATTTAAGGAGTCCAAGTCAATGATTTTTAGATACAATCTACAGCCAGTGAGATTCAAAATTTACAGGATTTTCTTGAATTCCGAAATGATTTTAAGATTTGCTTTTTGGTTGTCATGAACTTCAGGTGGCCCTTTTAGTTGACTTTTACGTTAAATTATCATATATTAATCAATTCATTTTATTTAAGTTAAGATATGTTGGCTGAACTAAAAAAACCAAATTGGCTTAAAATCCGGCTTGTGCATAATGAGAATTTTACGGGCTTAAAGCAAATGATGCGGTCGCGCCGACTGCATACGGTTTGTGAAGAAGCTAAGTGTCCTAATTTACATGAGTGCTGGGCCGTTCATCGAACGGCGACATTCATGATTTTAGGGAATACCTGTACCCGAGCCTGCCGTTTTTGCGCTGTCAAGGCAGGTAAACCAACCGAATTGGATCTAGCCGAACCAGAAAGAGTAGCAGATTCAGTGATGGATATGGGACTTAAGCATGTGGTGGTTACTGCGGTGGCGCGGGATGATTTACCCGATGGGGGGGCACGTGTTTTTTCGGATACGGTTATCGCGATCCGTAAAAAAAAACCGGATTGTATAATAGAAGTTTTGCCATCGGATATGGGAGGGAACCTCAAAGCTTTGGAAATACTGATGGGTTCAAAACCGGATGTTTTGAATCATAACGTAGAAACAGTCAAACGGTTGTCACCCCAGGTCCGTTCTAAAGCAACCTATGAGAGATCACTGGAATTTTTACGAAGAAGCAAAGAAATTGATTCAACAGTCGTAACAAAGTCCTGTATGATGGTCGGTTTAGGAGAAAAAAAAGAGGAAATTTTTGAAACCATGGATGACCTGCGTGCGGTTCAGGTGGATATTTTTGCGGTGGGGCAATATTTGCAGCCGACTCTACGACATTTACCCGTACAGAAGTATTGGCATCCTGACGAGTTTTCGGAATTGAAGAAAGCAGGATTAGAAAAGGGATTTAAACATTGCGAAGCCGGGCCGCTGGTGCGGGCGTCGTACCATGCTCAAGAACAATTTGAGATGAGCAAGGCGAGCACAGAATAGAAATTATGAAAATACAGGAGCAAAATGATACGATCGTCGCCATAGCCACAGCCAGCGGATACGGTGCCATTGCTGTGATCCGATTAAGCGGACCCAACGCAATCTCGGTAGTGGATTCAATTTTTCAAGGACAAAAGAATTTGACAGAGGTTCCAACACATACAGTCCATTATGGAAAAATTATGAATGCTCGGCAATCAATCATAGATGATGTACTGGTGACTGTTTTCCGTGGACCTCATTCCTATACCGGTGAAGACAGTGTGGAACTGAGTATACATGGGAATCCCTTAATTTCCCAAAAAATTATAGGACTCCTGATGGAAAAAGATGTGCGCCTTGCACAGGCCGGTGAATTCACCCGGCGTGCTTTTTTAAACGGTAAAATGGATCTTACTCAAGCCGAAGCGGTAGCGCAGGTCATCGCGGCGCGCAGCGAATCCGCTTTGCACGGTGCCAGAAATCAATTGGATGGCCTGTTGTCCAGTAAGGTTGGAGCGTTGCGGTCTCTGTTGCTGGATGCGGCCAGTCTGTTAGAACTGGAATTGGATTTTAGCGAGGAAAATATCGAATTTGTAAATAAGATACAACTGATTCAAAAAATAGAGGATATTGAATCTTTCATTCAAGAGCTTATCGCCAGCTATGCCTATGGAAAAATTTTCCGAGATGGATTAAATGTGGCGATTGTGGGAAAGCCGAATGTCGGAAAATCTTCATTGTTTAATTTTCTTTTAAAAGAATCACGGGCAATCGTCAGCCCGATTCCAGGTACGACCCGGGACGCTTTACAGGAATTTTTTACATATGAAGGACTCTCAATCAAGTTGATTGATACGGCTGGTTTACGGTTCACCGAGGATTCCGTTGAAAAAGAGGGTGTTAACCGTAGTGAACACTGGATTAAAATAGCTGATTTTATACTTTTTATCAATGATGTTGAAACAGGTTTTAGTGAAGATATTTATCAGCAATTACTTAAAATCAGTTCTAAGAATAGGATTATAGCAATTTTAAATAAAATTGATATCAACAAGAGCGGGATTCGTGATGCCCGATTTGATGTTAAAATATCTGTCCACCGGGGAGAAGGCATTGCACAGTTATTAGACAAGATTAAAGAAAAGGCAGTCGGAGACTTTCAGTATACGGAAAATTCGGCCGTTGTTTGCCAAGAGCGGCATTTTCAACAGTTAAAGAGCGCCCAAGAGGCATTGCTTCATGCGAAACAGAGTCTGGAGCAAGGGTTGACAGGAGAATTTGTGGCAATCGATTTAAGAAAGGCAACTTTGACGCTGGAAGAGATTATCGGGCGGGTCGTTCCGGATGATATTGTCAATAATATTTTTTCCAGTTTTTGCATAGGTAAATAATAAGGAGGTCATAAAAATGAAAGGCCTATACTTAATGAGTTTGTTTTGCCTGGGAGTCGGATCTGTAGGGGCATTAGAATTAGAGTACGGTGGAATGCTGAATGATTCGGTTCTGGATGCCAATGGTATACGCGGTATGAATTCGATGGCCATCAGTCCGGATGGGAATCATCTCTATGTAACCGCTTATGAAACCCATACCCTCGCCTGGTTTACGCGAGACAAAGACTACGGAACTTTAGTTTATTCCGGAAAAATAAGGCAGGGGGACAATTTCTGGGATGGCAATAAATGGATTACGGTTGAAGGATTATGGAAACCCAATAAAGTGGTCATCAGTCTTAATGGAAAATACTTGTATGTTGTTTCAGAGCTTGAGTCAAAGCCGCTGAGCTGGTATTCCCGGAATGATGTGACCGGTGAACTAACGTATGGCGGAGGAACGAGCCAGGGATTTATCGGGATACAAAGCGGTAATAGTCGAGTTTATTCAGCTTCATCTATCGTATTGCATCCGGCAGATTATTACTTATATGCTGTTTCTTCTCTGGATGATGGTCTATTGTGGTTTTCCACAGATCCTGGGACTGGTGCCTTGACGTTTTTGGACAGTATTCACAATAATGACAATGGGATCACTACTTTGGAAGGCGTAGATCAATTGGCTATTGCCTGGAATGGTGAGCAGGTCTATGTGACGTCCACTTTCAGTAAGGCCGTCAGCTGGTTTGAAGTAAATAAGACAACGGGTGCTTTAACTTACAGAAACAGCTGGGTTGAAACAAAGGATCCTGATCTTTATTATCCAACTTCCATGGCGCTTACCCTAAACAGTGGGGATCTTTACATCGCGTCTATTAACGAAGGAGATATCAAACATTTTGATCGGGTTCCGCAGAATGGAGATTTGACGTACTTGGGTGATACGCATCTTGAAGATGCGATTCTGGGAATATCCAGTCCTTTGGGAATCGTTCTTTCTCCTGATGAAAGAACAGCGATCGTTTCCGCACATTATGACAGCACCTTAATTCTCTTTGACAGAAATCCTGATACCGGAACATTGACCTATGGCGGATATTTTCAACAAGGACTAGCCGGGGTTAGCGGACTCGATTTTCCGCGGGCGTTGGCGATTAGTTCTGGCCCTGAATACTATCTCTATGTAGCCAGCGGTGAATTCCGTGCCTTCGTGAGTCCGGTTAATCATTTGAGCTGGTTTCGCTTAAACTCTGATTCTAAATCTATTTTTATCAATTCACCGGATGGATCTGAACAATGGCCGGTGGGTAGCCGACAAATTATTTTGTGGACCACGACTGGTCTCCTGGATAGTATTAATATCGAATTAAATACAGGCTGGGGATGGAATCCGGTGGCAGAGAACATACCCGATTCCGGTTATTATGAATGGGTTGTTCCGGATAAGATCTCACCTGTCTGCAAGATCCGGGTCAGCGAGGCTCCGGACGGAATTCCTTTTGATACGAGCTATGAATATTTTTCAATTGTGGCAGCGAATCCAATTGTGCAGAACCCCATGCCTGATTTTAAAATCAATCGGCTGGGACAAAATAGACCCAATCCTTTTTCACAATTAACCAAAATCAATTATTCGTTGAAATCGAATGAGACGGTCGTTCTGGAAATAGTCAATGTGAAGAGTGAGGTTATCCGCTCATTGGTTCATGAAGGGAAGTCAGCGGGTTCTTATACAGTGGAATGGAATGGGCAGGATCAGAATGGTCGGGACGTTCCTAATGGAATTTACTTCTATCGTTTAAGGCTGAATCGTTTTAAAGAAGTGAAGACCTTGCTATTGTTTAAGTAATATGAATAAGATTTATGACATTCTTGTCATCGGCGGCGGCCATGCCGGCATTGAAGCGGCAATGGCCGGTGCCCAGATGGGCTGTTGTGTCGGGTTAGTCACGATGGATAAGAAGGCCATCGGACGGATGTCCTGTAATCCAGCGATCGGCGGAACGGCCAAGGGACAACTGGTTCGGGAGATTGATGCCCTGGGTGGAGTGATGGGGCTCTTGGCCGACCGGACCGGTATCCAGTTTCGGATGCTGAACAAGTCCAAGGGCCCGGCGGTCTGGTCACCACGCTGTCAGTCGGACAGGGAACTTTATAGCACAGAAGCCTGTCGGTTAATATCAGAACATTCTAACATAGAAATTATTGATGATAACATCCGGCAAATTCAGTCTGATGGATTACAGATTAAGAGTGTTATCAGCGAAAAGAGGGGAGTAATCCTTTGCCGGACTCTGGTCATTGCCTCAGGTACTTTTCTCAACGGATTGATGCATACGGGATTAAATTCTATCTGTGGGGGAAGGTATGGAGAAAAATCGGCTATCGGTTTGACAGAATCCCTGCTGGAGATGGGATTTGAAACCGGACGGCTTAAGACGGGAACTCCGCCAAGGATCAAAAAAGATTCAATTGATTGGGGTATTCTGCAGGAGCAATGGGGAGACGAATTCCCCCAGCCATTTTCTTACAGGACGAATAAGAACGAATTTCCTTATTTAAAACAAATTTGCTGTCATCTTACATACACTAATGAGATTGTCCATCAGATCTTGGCCAAGGGGTTTGACCGTTCGCCTCTGTTTACGGGAATGATCAAGGGACGGGGTCCGCGATATTGTCCCTCAGTGGAAGATAAGGTTGTTCGGTTTGCCGATAAAAAGCAGCATCAGATATTCCTTGAACCGGATGGAATCAATTCCGATTTAATTTATGCCAATGGCTTCTCTACGTCATTGCCGGAGGAAATTCAGTTGGAAGCCTTACATCACATCAATGGATTGGAAGAGGCTGTGATGGTCAGACCGGGATATGCTGTGGAATATGATTTCTTTCCTCCGCATCAGGTGGATCTGACCCTTGAAACTAAGCGGGTGAAAGGACTGTATTTTGCCGGACAGATCAACGGCACGTCCGGTTATGAAGAAGCTGCGGCGCAAGGAATTATGGCTGGAATCAATGCGAGCTTGAAAGTTCAGAGACGGAAAGAATTTATTTTAAGACGTGATGAGGCCTATATTGGAGTGTTGATTGATGATCTGGTCAATAAATCTACCGATGAACCCTACCGAATGTTTACCTCACGGGCAGAGCACCGATTGGTATTACGGCAGGACAATGCTGATTTAAGATTGAGCCGATATGGTATTGAACTCGGTCTTTTGCCGCAGGAATATAGTGAGCGATTGCAAGTGAAAAAAAAATTGATCGAGACAGGGATCAATTTATTTAAGAAAACAAGAGCTCAGCCGGAGGAGATAAATTCTTATTTAACAGGAGAGGGTTACGCACCTATTGAAAATCCGGAAACGATCGGACAACTTTGTAAGAGGCCGCGTGTAGAATTAATTAAAATTATTAAAAATTTAAATGGTACTAAGAAAACGATGGAAGAGCTACCGCGGATTTCAAGCGATGCGCAGGTTATGGAACAGATTGAGATCGAATTAAAGTATGAGGGATTTATCAACCGGCAATATGAAATGATTATCCGATTTCAGAGGTTA
>Ga0247727_10003877_pt1 | contig 32582 bp, 33 predicted proteins | sample WisWelCaveWW1625_FD_202498 | JGI IMG/M metagenome (GOLD analysis project Ga0247727, IMG submission 202498) | Biofilm microbial communities from Wishing Well Cave, Virginia, United States - WW16-25 | ecosystem: Environmental > Aquatic > Deep subsurface > Groundwater > Cave microbial mat | place...
GCTCACGTAGATCGAGCGAATAAGGTCGAGCCATGCATGCTGGCCTCCGCCTCCAGCATGCAGCTTGAATCAGAACTCCACTGATTCGGGAATCCCCGCGATTCCGCTAATGTCGGAAAGACTCTAGTGTAGGTAATGTGCCTCAGCCCTCTGATGTCCGCCGGCAGTTCCGCGAACCGCTCCGTAAATCCCAAGTGGTAGAGCAGCCCTTGAGCGGGACGGAACAGCAATGAATAATCCTTGCCACGCCCCCGCGCGAAGCCAAGCTCCAGGAAGACATTTCGATTTGGGCTGGACACGTCGAAGAGACAGTAGTTGCTCTTGACTATTAATTCCTCGATCTGGTCCAGCAGGTGCTCGCCCTTGTGGATCTCATCAGCAAACTTGAACTCCATGTTGTACTTGTTCGCCACAAGGTTAAATGGCTTACGATAATTCCAGAGCGGCGGTGTCGAAAAGGCATGAGCAACGAATATCTGCATGCGCTCCTCCCCCTGACGCACTCAAGGTGTGCACGATAGCCATCTACAACTTGGCGCACAAGCTTCGCTGAACTCGCTGGGCGCCCCGAGCCCATGGACCGTAGGGCAGTGCGGCGACGGACTGTGTTGGCCGGCCCTACCCGGCCTTGGCGACCGGCGCCCCGGCCGCGAGCCAGCGCTCCAGCGGCTCGGCCAACTCCTCCAGATGCCGGAAGCCGTTGCTGAGGAGGGCATAGCCCCTTTCCTCGCTGCCGGCGATGAGCGTCGGGAAGCCGTGGATGCCGAGCGCCTGGGTGGTGAGAAAATCGCGAAACGTCTCGTTGCGCGTCTCTGCGGCGGCGAAGGTCTCGCCGAAGCGGGTCCGGTCGAGCCCGGCTTCCTCGGCAACCTGGGAAAGCTCGCCGGCCGCCGTCACGTCGCGGTTCTCGGCGTAGAACGCGTGCTGGACGCGGGCCATGAACGGCAGCGCCATGCGCGGCATCAGGCGTCGCGCGGTGACCACGGCGCGGCAGGCGGGCTCGGTATCGTAGACGAAGCCCTCGCGGTCGAAGAAGGCCATGTCGAACGGCTGGCCGGTGGCGGCGCCGACGCGCGTCCAGGCGTTGCGGATGTAATCCTTGTCCTCGGCACGCATCGGGCTTTCGTTGCCGGCGCGCAGCCCGCCCATCACCAGATCGAGCGGCAGCCGGCTCTCGAACCGCTCGGCCAGCGCCGCGATCACGGGCGAGAACCCGTAGCACCACGAGCACATGGGGTCGGCGAAATAGACGAGGCGGTTATCGGCCATAGTGAGGTGTTCTCTCTTGAGACAAGATCATTGATAGCACGGCTACCCGATTCCTGTATCCGGGCGACGGTCGCTCAGGCGTGGCTCCTGGAGAGGTCGAGCTCGTAACGGGTATCGCCGTGCTCCCCGCGACCCGTGGCCACCCAACCGCGCCGCTCGTAGAAGCCTGCCGCCTTAGTGTCAGGGCCGGTGGTCAGCCAGACGACGCTGGCTCCGTTTTCGCGCAACCAGCGTAACGCCAGGTCGAGCAGGCGGCTGCCCAGGCCTTGGCTCTCGCAGTCCGGCAGGACGAACAGCGCGAAGATCGATTGGGTGGCACGATCGGCGATGGCGAAGGCTACGATCTCGCCCTCGCGTGCTGCGACCCAGCACTTCGAGTCCGCCAGAAACGACGCGGCGACGCTCTCGTTGGTAATGCCGCGATCTCGAAGCTGCTCGACCGTCAGCAGGTTCTCCCGCACCGACGTGCGTACCCGGGAGATGCCCGGCAGGTCGGCGGCAGTCGCCTCGCGCAAGGTGGGCTCCTGGCTCGACATAGTCGGTTCCAGTTGCTGCCTCAGCCCCCCTTGGCCTGCTTCGTCATACCCATGACTTGGGGAATCGTCGTGGCCAGGCTTTGCTCCACCAGCGCCCGCGTGGCGCTCTTGAGCTTGTCGCTGTGAACGGCCTGCGGCGTCGCTGGCCACCAGGTGCGGTCCAAGGTGCGATGCGGGCCGTTGATGGCCTTTCCCATCAGGGACGCACCGATCTGAAAGTCGGTCCTCTGCCAGGCCAGGCTCTCGTACGTCCGCCCGTCGTAGACATGAACGGTGGTAATCGCGAAGAGAGTTACATTGTCGGCGTTGATTAGTCCGCCGGCTTCGAGAATGCCGAGACCGACGACGACCTGGTTGCTGCTGCCCCACGGCGCGCCGGCCCGGGTGACAACTATGACGAGGTCGCAGCCCTGCGACGCGGCGAGCTTGCGCACAATGCTTTGAAGCTCCGCCCCGGAGTCGCTGAAGGGAGCCGGCTTGTCGTACGAGGCGAATGCTCCTGGCGGGGCATTGATTCTCTTGATTTTAAAGCGCGGGCTCAAGAGCGCGCTGACCTTGCCCGCCACGGCATCGTCGATGCCCCAGGAGCCGATCGCCACCTCGTTGAACTCGTTGCCGAACACGGTGATGCCGATCTTCTGCAGGGCGAACTTCTGGCCGACGGCGGAGATGACGCCGACCGTCTTGGCGCTCGCGATCATCTTCGAAGCCTCGGGCGAGGGCAGGCCGAAGCTGCCCGCGCACCCGCCAACCAGCAGCACCAAGGCGAAGACAACGGTTCGGTACATCACTGGCCTCTGCTCGTTGCGCTTCCCGGCCCTCATTTGTCATGCGGGAGCGGAGCCTCGCAACAAAAGGGCGTGCGCCCCGTATGCTTTCTGGCGAAGTGCTGCAGCTAGGCCACGCGCTGACGGAGCGGGCAAGGGCCGGCCGCAACTTCCGTACGGGCTTGAGGTTGACGGCCCGCGTGGGCTAAAAGACGCGCAATTCCCCATTGTTTGCAACGAGGTCCGGCGGTGGCGAACCCACAATACGTCTATCACATGCACAAGCTCTCCAAGACCTATCCGGGGGGCAAGCAGGTCTTGAAGGACATCTCGCTGTCGTTCTTCCCCGGCGCCAAGATCGGCGTCGTGGGCCTCAACGGATCCGGCAAGTCGACCTTGCTCAAGATCATTGCGGGCGAACTGGAGGACTTCGTCGGCGAGGCGTGGGCCGCCGAGGGCGTGGGTGTCGGCTATCTGCCGCAGGAGCCGGAGCTCGATACGGACAAGGATGTGCTCGGCAATGCCATGGAAGGTGTGGCCGGGAAGAAGGCGCTGGTCGACCGCTACAACGAGATCGCCGCCAACTACTCCGACGAGACCGCCGACGAAATGGCAAAACTGCAGGACGAGATCGAAGCGCAGGGCCTGTGGGATCTCGACACGCAGGTGGAACAGGCGCTCGACGCGCTGCGCTGCCCGCCCGGCGATGCCGAAGTGACCAGGCTCTCGGGCGGCGAGAAGCGGCGCGTGGCGCTCACCAAGCTGCTGCTGGCCAAGCCCGACATCCTGCTGCTCGACGAGCCGACCAACCACCTGGACGCCGAATCCGTGGCTTGGCTCGAGCGTTATCTCAAGGCGTACGCGGGGTGCATCATGCTGGTGACGCACGACCGCTATTTCCTGGACAACATCACCGAGTGGACGCTGGAGCTCGATCGCGGCCAGGGCGTGCCCTACAAGGGCAACTACTCGAGCTGGCTGGAGCAGAAGGCCAAGCGCCTCGAGGTCGAGAAGGGCCAGGAGGACGCCAGGCAGCGCACGCTCAGGCGCGAGCTGGAATGGATCCGCTCCTCGCCCAGGGCGCGGCAGGCGAAATCCAAGGCGCGCATTCAGGCCTACGAGCGGCTGGCGGAGGAGGCGGGGCGCGAGCAGGCCGGCAAGGCGCAGGTCCAGATCCCACCGGGGCCCAGGCTGGGCGGCATGGTCGTCGAGGTCGAGCAGCTGTCGAAGGCCTTCGGCGACCAGCTTCTGATCGACAACCTCTCCTTCAAGCTGCCGCCTGGCGGCATCGTCGGCGTGATCGGTCCGAACGGCGCCGGCAAGACCACGCTGTTCCGGATGATCACGGGCGCCGAGAAGGCGGACGCCGGCTCCATTCGGCTGGGCGAAAGCGTGAAGCTCGGCTACGTCGATCAGAGCCGTGACCACCTGAACGACAAGAAAACCGTGTGGGAGGAGGTCTCCGGCGGCAAGGATATCATGAAGCTCGGCGACAAGATGGAGGTGAACAGCCGCGCCTACGTGAGCTGGTTCAACTTCAAGGGACCCGACCAGCAGAAAAAGGTCGGCCTGCTGTCGGGTGGCGAGAGGAACCGCGTGCATCTGGCCAAGATGCTCAAGGACGGCGGCAACCTGCTGCTGCTCGACGAGCCCACCAACGATCTCGACACCGAGACGCTGTCGGCGCTCGAAGCGGCACTCGAGGATTTCGCCGGCTGCGCCGTGATCATCAGCCACGACCGCTTCTTCCTCGACCGCATCGCCACCCACATTCTTTCGTTCGAGGGCGACAGCCACGTGGAGTGGTTCGAGGGCAACTTCGCCGACTACGAGGAGGACAAGAAGCGCCGCCTCGGCGACGCCTCGGTCGAGCCGCACCGCATCAAGTTCAAGCGCTTCGAGCGGCGGTGAGGCCAGTCGCTACCGGACAGCCGTTTCCGGCTTGGCGAGCCGCCAAATTGCCAGACGCGATAGTCGCTGTCCGGATCGCGTCCCTCCTCCAAGGGAGGCCCGGGATTCCCCCAGGATTCTCCTCTTCGCTCTACATAGTGCCGAGGAAAAGTCGATTCCGCCTTCAACGTCCCATGTCTCGATGACCGCGAATACACGCGTAGCGCCGACAGAGGGAACTCCAGTGCCGTCGCCCCGGCAGACTCACCCTTGCGGGTGCTGCGCATCTCCGAGGACTTACTGCGGCAGCTCCCGATCGCTCAGGAGCCGGCGTTACTTCGGACCCGACTGGCCCTGTAGGTCGGCACCAACTCTGTGGTGCCCGCCACCCATTGCTGGGCGCGAGGCATCAGGTAGAGGAGAGAGGGCGGCGGGTCAAGAATACGGGGCACGTCAACCAGCCCGCCGCCGCACAATCTCAGCGCGGGCAGCTTCGGCCAGGAAGCGCGACCGGTTGTCGGCGATGGCGTCGATCTCGTCCAGCAGCGCCTCGTCCATCGTGATGTTCACGCGCTGCGCCTTGCCGGGCAATGTGACCGGCACCAGCGTGATGGCGACCGTCGAGGCGTCGCGCTGGGCGGCCACGACCTCGAGCGGGGTCGGCTCGGGCAGCGCGTCGCCGTCAGCGGCCATCAGGGCCACATGGCCGGCGAGCGCCTCGTGTGCGCCCACCATCGCCTCGTCGAGCGTGCTTCCGGCGCTCACGCAGCCCAGAAAATCTGGAAAGACGACCCCATAGTCGCTGTCCGGATCCTTATCGACGACGGCTGGATAGTGAACTCGCTTCATGTCATTGCAATCGCTTACATCGGGGTGTGCTGACAATGGCCAAATCGAGCCGGGACATCATCCGATTGCTTACGGCTGACGGCTGGTATGAGGTCGGACAGACCGGCAGCCATAAGCATTTCAAACATCCAACGAAGCCGGGAAAAGTGACGGTGCCTCATCCAAAACGGGATCTGCCGGTGAAGACGGTGAAGAGCATCGAGAGGCAATCCGGCGTAGACCTCTCATAGGCCAGCCAATTCCTAACGAATATACACATCATATACGCATAGTCGCGGGGCAGTCAAGACGCCGCCGTGGTCGGTGGCCATCATGAAGCTCGGGACAGTTCGGCTCACGGCAATCCATGTGCCCGATCTCCTTGCACCTCGGGTAACCGACACAATGGAGCCCTTTGTGCCGCTCGCCGAAAACCGGGTGCCCGGCCGTTTTAGGGGGAAGATGAAAGTTTCCGCGCGGCTTTTCGAGCCACTGACCGACGAGGAGCTTGCCTGGTTTGTCTGGTGAACGCTCCAAGTAGTCCGCGGGGGTGAGGGGTGTCGATAACGCGGCGGGGTGATATGCTATGCCTACGCTGGAGATTGAGACCCATGGAAGACGTCAGCGTTGCTCACGCCAAGGAGCGTCTCGAGGAGCTCGTCGCGCGTGCTGCACGCGGTGAGGATGTCAGTATCGTTGACCCGAAGGTCGGCAAGGTCAAACTGACGCTTGTGGGCAATGGGGCCACGCGCCTGCGCAAGCCTCGTAGGCTCGGATTGCTCGAAGGGAAGATGAAGGTTCCCGCTCGTCTTCTGGAGCCGATGACTCGAGAGGAGCTTGCCGAATGGTACGGTCGCGAGCCGTGAGGCTCCTCGTCGGACGCTCGCATCGCAAGGACAGAAGATGGAAGACGTTTCGCTCACTCATGCCAAGGAGCATCTTGAAGAGCTGATTGAGCGCGCGGCCAAGGGCGAGGACATCCGCATCAGCGACCCCCGCATCGGCACCGTGAAGCTGCAGCGGGTGGTGCCTGCCGCTGTGGACGAGGACAAGTCGCGTCCCGAGCGCCGACCTGGTCGCTGGAAGGGGCGGTTCACCGTGCCCGAGCGGCTTTTCGAGCCACTGACCGACGACGAGCTTGCCTGGCTGTCGGGTGAGCGCTCAAGGTGAGCCTCATCCTCGATACGCATGTGTTTTTCTGGTGGATCACGGATGACCCCCGCCTTGAAGCTCGGCATCGCCAGACAATCGACGACGCGGGCGGCGCGCCAATCTATGTTAGCGCGGTCAGCGGCTGGGAGATCGCGATCAAGGTCAAGCTGGGCAAATGGCCAGAAGCGGCCGCGCTATTACCTGGCCTGAGCGACAAAGTGTTGGCCGAGGGATTGGAAACGTTGGATTTGACACTTGCCCAAGCAGAGCGAGCCGGCATGCTCGAATTGGTCCACAAGGACCCATTCGATCGGCTGATTGCTGCCCAATCCCTCATGCTCGACTTGCCAGTCGCAACGAACGATCCTGCGATGGCCCTCTTTGGTTGCCGTGTCGTCTGAGAGCTGTCTCTCTCTTGCCACCGGGACGATCCCGCTGAACTTACCGCCCCTTCCACTCCGGCTTGCGTTTCTCCGCGAATGCCCTCGGGCCCTCGATGGCGTCCTCGCTCTGGGTCAGGGCAACGTAGGCCGGATAGTCCTGGTTGCGCATTGCCGCCTCGAGGGCCGGTACGTCCAACGATCGCATTACTCCCTGCTTGGTGGCGCGAATGCTCATGGGTGAGCATTCCAGGATCTGGCCGGCCCAGCGGCGCGCTTCCTCCATCAGCCTGACATGCGGCACAACGGCGGTGACGAAGCCGAGCTCGTAGCCTTCCTGGGCTGCGACGTGGCGGCCTGTGAGCAGCATTCCCATCGCCTTCTTGAGCGGGATCTGGCGGGACAGGCGCTGCATGCCGCCGGCTCCGGCGGCAAGGCCTACCCGCGGCTCGGGAAGCGCGAACCTCGCCTGCTCGGAGGCAATGATGATGTCGCAGGCGAGCGCAATCTCGAAGCCGCCGCCCATGGCAACACCGTTGACGGCGGCGATCACCGGCTTGTCGAGATCGTGGCGGTTGGTCAGCCCGCCGAAGCCCTTGGGCGGCGACTGCGGCCGGCCGCCGGTCTTCGCCCTCAGCTCGGCGTGATACTTGAGATCGTTGCCAGCCGAGAACGCCTTGTCACCGGCGCCGGTGATGATGGCGACCCACAGCTGCGGATTGGCGGCGAATTCGTCGAAGGCATCCGACAGCTCCTGGTTCGCCATCGGATGCAGCGCGTTCATGACGTCGGGGCGGTTGATGGTGACCGTGAACAGATGTCCATCGGTTTCGACTGTACTGTACTGACCCATGCGGGTCCCTCCTATCTTCGTAGGGCGCAATAGCGACCCCGGGCTTGATCCGTGGGTATTGCGCCGTCCGCGCGTGATTCGGCGCAATACGGCTAGCGCCTATTGCGCCCTACCTGCCGTCGGATCCGGGCTCAGCTTCACCTGCAGCTTGCCGAAGTTGTTTCCGCGCAGGAGGCCGATGAAGGCGCGCGGCGCGTTCTCGATGCCCTCGACAATGTCCTCCTTGTACTTGATGCGGCCGGAGCGCACCCACTCGCCCATCTGCCGCAGGGCGGGGCCATAGCGGGCATTGAAGTCCCACACGATGAAGCCGCGCGCGGTGACGCGCTTGCCGACGAAGGTGCCGAGGAGGCGCGGCCCCGGCTCGGCGGTGTTGTATTGCGAGATGGAGCCGCACAGCGCTACCCGGGCATAGAAGTTGAGATTGGCGAGCACGGCGTCGCTGACAGGGCCGCCGACGTTGTCGAAGTAGACGTCGACGCCGTTCGGACACACCGCTCTGATCGCGGCGGGGAGGTCCTTCTCGGCCTTGTAATCGATGCAGGCATCGAACCCGAGCGTGTCCTTGACGAACGCACACTTCTTCGCGCCGCCGGCAATGCCGACCGCACGGCACCCGGCAATCTTGGCGAGCTGGCCTACCGCTTGCCCGACCGCGCCCGAGGCCGCGGACACCACCACGGTCTCGCCGGGCCTGGGCTGCCCGATCTCGTAGAGGCCGAAGTAGGCCGTCATGCCGGGCATGCCGAGCAAGCTGTTGGCAAGGGAGATCGGAGCGAGCGAGGGATCGATCTTGCGGAGTGCGGGGCCCGGACCGATGGCGTACTCCTGCCAGCCGAGCCGGTCCTCGACGATGTCGCCGGCCTTGTAGCCAGGGTGGTTCGACTTCGCCACCTCGCCAACGGTGCCGCCGGTCATGACTTCGCCGATGCCGACCGGCGCGGCGTAGGACGCTGCATCGCGCATGCGCCCGCGCATGTAGGGATCGAGCGACAGATAGATGATGCGCACCAGCATCTGGCCCGGACCGGGCTCGGGCACCTGCGCCTCCCCGATGCGAAAGTCCGACTCGGCCACTTCGGCGGGCGGCCTGCGGGCAAGAACGACGCGGCGGTGCTTGGTTGGGATCATGGTACCCTCCGGCTCATGGAACAAGGCAGGCAGCAAGGGTAGCCCCGGCGTGCGGCGAGGGGAACGAGCTTTGGTGTACCCGGTATTCGCCAATATTTTCCGAAGCCGGTTGTCTCACCGCCAGCCAGAGGTAGCGGGTTGAACGCCGTCATAGTGCCTTCAACAGACCAGCCTCGATCAGACGGCGGTGGAAACCCAGCACCTCGTCGCGCGCCGGGCAGTCGTGGTAGCGCCCCCCGCAAAGCATCATGAGGCGCTTGCGTTCGCGATACGAGTCCGGGAGCGGGAGGCCGGCTGCCTCGAGGAGTATCGTGCCCAGATAGGCCACGTCGAGCGTATCCAGGCTGGGCGAGGGTGGCGGCCGGTAGCGCACCCCGTCAATCGCATAGTAAGTCGTGCGGGCGGCCTCCTTGCTGCTCGCCATGATGTCCTCGATGGAGGCGCTCTCGTCGAAGCCCAGCAGCGACTGCGTGGCCGTCGGCTGATGGTCGCCATAATGCAGGATGAAGAAATTATGCCCAGGGAAGCGGCGCGCCAGCTCCGAGCGCAGGTAGCCATAGTCCAAGCGCGCCATGGCGAGGCGTCGCAGGTACTCGCTCATCTCGGGATGCGTACCAAGCCCGCCGCCCGCAACGGTCACCTCAGGGCGGTAGGCGTAGTCGTAGGGGCCGTGCGCGGCCATGGTCTGGACATAGAGGAACAACGGCCTGGGCGACGTCCTGACATGGCGACCGATCTCGGCGAGGGCATTGGCGTAGTAGAAGCGGTCGCGCTCGTTCGGCTGCTTGGCCTTCTGGTCCTTGGCATCGAAGACCTCGCGAATGCCGGTGGCGCGGAAGAACCTGTCGGAGCCAAGGAAATGCCGCAGCATGGGATAGAACATGACGTTGCGGTAGCCGCAGCGTGCGAGCACCTGGGGCAGCGCGTCGTGGACGCCGCCCGCCATCATATGCTGGACGAACTGCTGCATGCCGCCGAACGACCGCGTCGGCAGCCCGGTCAGCAGCGAGAACTCGGTGAGCCAGGACGCGCCGCCAAAGGTTTCGACGCGCAGCTTATTGAGCTTGCCGTCGTGGGAGCGGAAGAAGGTGTCGAGGCTCCGGTCGTAGCTCAACGTCGGAAACAGAGCCGGCGGCACAACGGACTCTTGGTGAATGAGGATGATGTGCGGCGGCCGCGCTGCTGCGGAACACTTCGCCTGCCCATCCAGTGGCTTCCGCAGCGGGTCTGACGGGAGTAGCGGTCCCGCGGCCTCGATCAGGCTACCGCGCCACAGCGCCTGGAGTGTCTCCGCCCAGGAGGCGTAGAAGAAGGTGACGTAGGTGTTCTCGAAGTAGAATTCGGTGTGGCGCCGCGGCCCTCGCGCTGCGTCGGCGATCCAGGCGACAGCGGCCAGCAGCGCCAGCGCGCAGATTGCGTGAGGGCGCGCCACGCGCGTCGCATCAAAGCGCACTGCAGCCCAGCTCGCCATTGTCGTGGCGAGCATCGCGACGGCGAGGCCGAGCGCGAAGCTGCGGTGCTGGGCGCACACCTCGGCCAGGGCGGACCAGGACCTCAGAAGAGCTACCAGATCATAGGCGTGCAGGACGACTTCGGTCGCTTGCTGCTTGGCATGGGAGACGGAGCGAACGATCCCGACCATGGCCGCGACCAGGACGGTCGCGACCAGAACCCGCCGGCCAATGCATACGATCACCGCGCCGACGGCGAGGGTGACGGCGACCGCGAAGATGGTGTCGGCAAGGCCGCCTTCTGCCAGCCAGAAATAAAGGCTCATCCCGACGGCGGCGGCGATGGTGGAGCACCAACTAACAACTGCCCAAGCCTTCCGCGGCAGCCCCAGGCTGAGCGCCGGGGTCACCAGGGAACGGAGCGGCAGCCGTGGCGCGCGAAAAGAAGATTCTCCGTTCATGGAGGTTGTGGCCCCCGGCCGCACCCGCACAGCCATCGTCAGAACGTGTAATTGTGGTGGGCTGAACCCAGTCTGAACGTCGAAGCTTGCGGCCCGTGCGGTCAACCGCAGGGAGGACAGCGCCAAGGTGGATGCCAATCTGGGCTTTTTGGGAAGTCGACGAGAGTGATGGATGGTGCGGCAGCCCCCATGTGATCCCAGAAGGATTCCGTTTGACTTTGCGGCGACTTTCCCCGCTCCTGTTAGACGCAGCACCTCAGGGGGATACCAATGTTCACGCGCAGCCCAGCTGAAGCCATGCCGCTCGAGCCCATCAAGCCGAGTGGGAACGCCGGGCTCGCCCGGGCGCCTCAACCCCGTTCGGGGTCCGTCGAGGCCGGCAAGTCGGTCATCAGCAACGACCTCAAGATCATTGGCCAGGGCCTCAAGATCATCAGCCGCGGAACGCTCCAGGTGGACGGCGAGGTCGAGGGCGACGTGGGCGGTGCCGAGATCATCATCGGCGAGGAGGGGAGGGTGACGGGCGTCGTCGCCGCCGAGCGGGTCATCGTGCGCGGCCGGATTTCCGGCGTCATTCGCGCCATGACGGTAGCGTTGCAATCCTCGGCGCGCGTGGAAGGCGACATCCACCATATGTCGCTGGCGATAGAGCAGGGCGCCGAATTCGACGGCCGCTGCAGGCGGCCGGCCAATGCGTCAGAGCTGCAGCTCGATTTGGATTCGTAGAGCTCCGTCAATCTGAAAGCTCTAAAACTCTTCGGGGCCAGGTCGGGCCCTCACACCTCGATGCTGCCGTCGGCTACGCGCACCGCGTGGCCACCGATGCGCACCGTTTCCAGCTTGCCGCGCTCGACCTCGATAGAAAGCGAGATGGCGCTCGGCCGGCTCATCTCGTAGCCCTGCTCGATCAGGCGCCTGTGCGTCCCATCCGGCAACTTGTCGAAGCGGTGGACGACGCCGGCAAAGGCAACGGCGGCGGAGCCGGTTGCGGGGTCCTCCGGTACGCCGAAATCCGGGGCAAAGCAGCGGGCGTGGAACGACGAGGTCGTATGCACGGTCTGCCGGCAATAGAGGAATGCGCCTGAAAGCCCCTGGCCCGCAAGCACCGTTTCCCAGTGGTGGGAGGCCACGCGCGCCTTGGCCATCGCCTCCAGCGACGCCACAGGCACGAACGCCCAATTGTTGCCGGCGGCATATTTGACCGGCCGGTGGTTCTCGAAGCCGATCTCGGCGGGAATCAGCGAGAGCGCCTCCGCCAGCCGGTCTGACGTCGGCAGAGTGCCGCTCTGCTCGGGCAGCTTCGGGGCGTCGAACTCGGCATAGGGAGCCGCGTTTGGCCGCAACCGCACGCCGACGCGCACGATGCCGATGCCCTCCTCCAGCACCACCAGAGCATCGCCCGGCCGGCTCGGCGCCGACGACTGCAATTGTGCCAGCAGCACGCCCGTTCCTACCGTCGGATGACCGGCGAAGGGAAGCTCGGCTGCCGGCGCAAAGATGCGCACGCGCGCCGTATGCGCCGCATTCTGCGGCTTCAGCACGAACACCGTCTCCGACAGATTGAACTCGCGCGCGATCGTTTGCATGCGCGCCCCGTCGAGGCCGTCGGCCTCGAGCACGACGGCCAGCGGATTGCCGCCGAACCGCTTGTCGGTGAAGACGTCGAGGACGTGGTAGGAAAGCTGCATCTGCGGGTGTCTGACCCCTCCGGGTCAGACACCGTGGCACCGCGCTTCATGTTTGGCAATTGCCATCAGCGGCGGCGTTATGGTGTCAGACCCGGACGGTCCGACACCACTCAACTCCGTTGCAAAGTATTGCAGCGCCATCAATTCTTAGCCTCAGCCATGCAAGCACCCCGCCGGCGCCACGACCTCGCCGCATCCGCCTTCGGGTGGTCACGTTGAGGTCCCAATCGCCGTGTGCGCTGGTGCTTGCGCTGAATGGCGCGCGGGTGCCTGGCGCGACGGGAATTCGTACAGACGGGAGCGTGTAAGCCTTTGCGCTCTCGTGGGGACGACAGAGGAAGCCCGCGCCTCTGTCGTCCCATCCCGTCGCAGGTGAGTGCAAAACGAACGCGCGACGCACCGTGCGAAACTGAGGAGATTGTCATGCAAGGTATGCGCGCTATTGCTCTGGCATTCCTGCTCGCGACCCTCCTTGCGCCGGGTGCAGTGGCGGCGGACCTCGGCAGCAAGCCGGGCCGCGGCAAGATCGCCAGGGTCGACCCCGTGCCTATCGTAGGGGAAGTAAGCCCGTTCTCCTGGACCGGCCTCTACGTTGGCGCCCACGTCGGCTACGGCTGGTCCGACATCGACTGGCGTGAGGCGCCCGCATTCACCGCCAGCCACAACGGCAGCGGATGGCTTGCCGGCGGCCAGGTTGGCTACAACAGGCAGGCGGGCCGGCTGGTCTACGGCATCGAGGCCGACATCTCCTCGAGCTGGATCGAGGGCGGCAGCGGCTGCTGCGGCCACAGTATCAACTGGCTGTATTCGGTGCGGGCGCGCGCCGGCGTAACGAGTTCTGACAATCGCTGGCTGCTCTACGCGACCGGCGGCGCCGCCTGGGCCGATATCGACTACAGGAGTATCGGCTTCGGCGGGCATTCGGATACGCACTTCGGTTGGGTCGCGGGCGCCGGCATCGAGCGCGCACTGGCGCCGAACCTGACGGCAAGGGTGGAGTATCTCTACTACGGCTTCGATGGTGTTGCCGCGCCGGCTGGCACAATCGGAATGGGTGCCACCGATCTCGATCCGTCGATGCATACGATCCGCTTCGGTCTGAACTTCAAGTTCTGAGCTGCGGCGTCGGTGCAGGCCGGACAGACTTATGGGTCGGACCCGATTGCCCTGATACCGTTCTCCGAACCGGGGCCAGAGTGCGGGCTCAAACGACACGGCGGCGCGCCACACTCGGTCGTCAGTTATCGAACGCAGTACGGAAGTGACGGAACCCCGGACGGGCAGTCCACGACCACGCGGCTTGGCGAATCGTGGTAAGTGCTCAGCGCTGTGAAGATATTGGGCCGCGACCCCGCGCACAGGCACCCGGCAACGGTGGGGCGGGGCGGGGTCCGCTCCTCCAGGCGCGGAGGGAACCTGTGGCAAAAGTCGCGATCGTGGCAATCACCGCTCTCTTGGTCTCTGGCTGCGCGTCCTCATCGAGGCTCGAGCACAACGTCACCACGGGTGCGCTGATCGGCGGCGGCACGGGGGTGGTTGTCGGCGGCCTGACGCGGGGAACACTCGGTGGAGCGTTCGCCGGCGGCGTCATCGGCGCCGTAGCCGGCGGACTAATCGGGGCCGCCGTGACGCCTGCCCGGCGTTGCTGGGTGCGCATGCCCTCCGGCAGGCTGCGCCGGGCGTGGTGCCGTTGAGGTCCCCGATAGCCTCGGCGAAGGCCTCGGCTTCGGGGAAGACGGGTCGGAACATGGGCTGCTGAACCCAGCGGGCCAGGCCGTCTACAGGCAACCCGTAATCGTGCTGCCGCACTTGACGTAGCTGAAGGCGTCCCAGGCGCAGCAGGGCTCCTCCTTCTTGCACACCCAGGTGCGCTGCTCGCCAGTCGGGAAGCGGTAGCGGCAGACCTTCTCGTCCTTGCCAGCCTTGACGGCTGCCGGCTTCTTTGCGGGCGCCTGCTGAGCGAGCGGCGCAACGGGTGAAAGCGCCAGGGCCGCGGCACCGACAGCCAGTGCCAGGAGCAAGCAAGTGCGGGTCATGGCAATCCCTCCAATCCGTGAGATCCGGGCGCCCGCGAACAGTCGAAACTCTGCCCGGGACGGACGCGTCAAGTCTGGTTTGATTTGGTTGCGCAAGCAAGGGGCGTTTCGGCCACAATCATGACCGGACTCGGCCGGGCGAAGCGCTGGCCGAACTCTGTGAAGCGGATCTAGTGTGCCCCGTGGTAGTGCGCCTTGAGCAGGTCGCGGCCGAACACGCTCCGCGGATCGATCCAAACGGAATGCACGTGGTTGGCGCCGTCCTGCGTGTTGTCGTACTCCAGCAGCGCGGTCGAACCGTGCAGGCGGAAGTAGTGCGGGCGGCCGGGCGCGAGGCTGCCGGCCCAGGCGAAATGCAGGCTGTCCAGCCCGGCTTCGCGCATCCGGGCCAGGCTTGCGGCCGCCACTTCTTCGCGCATCGTGCCGGCGTATAGCTCGAAGATGCGCATGATGCCGGCACGCCGCGCCTCGTTGAGGCGCGCGAGCGGCACGCCCTCGTAGCGCTGCAAAGTGAGCTCGCGTCCGGGCCCCGAGACGATGTCGCCGAGCGACCGGTCGGCGATGACGGCCTGGGTCCGCATGCCGCCTTCCAGGGAGCGCACCAGGCTGAAGGCCGCATCCTCCTCGGCACCGAGTAGTCGGAAGCCGGCATGGGCGTGGGTTTTCGGAACGGTGGCGGGGTTGGCACCGAAGAACACCGGGGTCACGGCGATGCCGTGCTCCGGCGCAACGACCGTGGTCAGCGACAGGTGGTGGCCCTCGAAGCGCCAGGCCCACGGACCCTTGCCCGCCGGATCGCCGAAGAGCACGAGCGCATAGTTGCCGGGATCGCGAAACTGCGGGTTGCGGGTCAGCTCGCCGAGAATGCTCTCCAGCCGCAGCAATTCGCGGACCTGCTCGCGCCCCCGCGGGCTGAGCAGCGTGCCGAGCAGGTCCCAGACCGCTGCGGCCTGTGCTGGACTCATCTGGCGCAGCGCCACGCCGGGGCGACCGCGCGGCACATAGTGCCAGTCCTCGCGCTGGCGACTAGACCAGGCGAGCTGCGCGCTGCGGCGCTGGCGGTCGTCGAGCAGCGCAAGCCATGCGCCCGCCGCGCGCGCCATATCGCCGGATACCTGAGGGGCTGCTGCCCAGGTGAGGTTCGAGAGAGGAAGTGATAGGCCAAGCGCGGTCGCCGAGCCGATGACGCGGCGCCGGCTCGGGTGCCTGTGGCCGCTGCCATGGTCGTGATCGTGCACCGTCGGCTCCCTCGGTGTCGCTGTCGGTCCGCGGGTAAATGTGGCGCTTGCCGGGCCTTGCAGCAAGTTGCCAATTCTGCTGGGGTGACGATGCGCCCGATGGTGCGAAGGAACGCCACGATGGCAGACGAGACAAAGCCCGACTACTACACCGGGCCGCAGGCGGGCAACTTCGCCGCGGCGGCCGAACCCTTCGCCCTGTTCGAGGCCTGGTTCGCCGAGGCCACGGCGCACGAGCCCAACGATCCGAACGCTTTTGCGCTGGCTACCGTCGATGCGGCGGGCATGCCCAATGCGCGCGTGGTGCTGCTCAAGGGCCTAGACCCGGCCGGCCACCGCGAGCGCGGCTTCGTGTTCTACACCAGCTTCGAAAGCGCCAAGGGCACCGAGCTGCTGGCCTCGAAACGGGCCGCGCTCAACTTCCATTGGAAGAGCCTGCGCCGCCAGGTGCGTGTGCGCGGCCTCGTTTCAGTGGTGGCCGATGCGGAGGCCGATGCCTATTTTGCCACGCGCCCGCGCGGCTCACGGCTCGGCGCCTGGGCCTCGCAGCAGTCGCGGCCCTTGGAGAGCCGCCTCGCGCTGGAGAAGGCGGTGGCGCTGGTGACGGCCAAGTACCCGATCGGCGAGATTCCCCGCCCGCCGTACTGGTCGGGCTTCCGAGTCACGCCGCTGGAAATCGAGTTCTGGCATGACCGGCCGTTCCGCTTGCACGAGCGTGTCGCGTTCCGGCGTGGCACCATCGGCGAAGTTTGGAGCAAGCAGCGCCTCTATCCGTGAAGGGGCAGACGAGCGGCGCAACCGGGTTGGTTGCCGGCGATGGCTTGGTTCAAGAGATGTGGAGGAGCACCATGGAAGGACGCAATCCCGGACTGATCGTCGGGTTCCTGTTGATTGCAGCCGCTACGGTCAGCGCGCCGGTGTCCGCGGCGGAGATCAAGGTGCTGACAGCCGGCGCCATGCGCGGAGTTGTGGATACGCTCGTTCCGGAGTTCGAAAAGCGCACCGGCCACAAGGTCTCGGTCGACAATGCGACGGCGGGCGTGCTCGCCAAGCGGATCGGTGGCGGCGAGGCATTCGACGTCGCCATCATCACGCCGAAGGTGGTCGACGATCTGATCGGCCGGGGCAAGATTGCGGCCGGCACGCGCACCGATCTCGCCAGGGTCGGCATGGGCGTGGCGGTGAAGGAGGGCGCCGCGCTGCCCGACATCAAGACAGTTGACGCCTTCAAGCGGACGCTGCTCGCCGCGCGGTCGGTGGCCTACATAGATCCCAAGGCTGGCGGCTCCAGCGGCATCTACTTCGACGGCCTGCTCGACCGGCTGGGGATCGGCGACCAGATCCGCTCCAAGGCCAAACTCAAGCAGGGCGGCTACGTCGCCGACTTGGTTGCCAGTGGCGAGGCCGAGGTGGCTGTGCACCAGATCAGCGAGATCGTGCCGGTGAAAGGCGTGGTGCTGGTGGGGCCGCTGCCGGCCGAGATCCAGAACCTGACGACCTACAGCGCCGGCCTCGGCGCAGCGGCAAAGGATGCCGCCGCTGCGAAGGCCCTGATCGACTACCTCGCCGGGCCCACCGCGGCTCCCATCCTCAAGGCCAGGGGCATGGAGAAGCCGTGAGGTTAGGGGTTAGGGGTCAGGTTTCAGGGGACAGGGTCAGAAATCACACAGCCCTGAAACCTGATCCCTGGAACCTGGCCCCTAACCCCTGGTAGGGTGTCGGACCCCAGAGGGAATCTTTTTTCGATCTGGTGACACGTGGCCTCGGTTTGGCTCAGGCGCTTCCTGTTTGGCCTCGCGGCGGTGCTCCTGCCGGCCGCCCTCCTCAATGCCGCGTTGCCGAAGCATGCTCTCACGCCGGAGGCCGCCTCGTTGACAGGGCGGCTGCTGATCGCATCGCCAGGTATCGGAGACCCGCGTTTCTATCGCACGGTCATTCTCATCGTCCGGCACGGCAAGGACGGAGCTTTCGGCATTACCATCAACCGTCCTGCGGGAGAGCGTCCGCTCGCAAGCCTGCTGGAGCCCCTCGGCGACAAGGCCGCGCCGAATGCCGGCAGCGTGCGCGTTTTCGCCGGCGGTCCGGTCGAGCCGCAGATGGGCTTTGTCGTGCACACGACCGACTATCAGCACGGGGAGACCATAGCCATCAACGGGGAGGTGGCGGCCACCACAAGCGCGGATATTCTGCGGGACATTGCCCGCGGCAAGGGTCCAACTAAGGCCCTGGTGGCCTTCGGCTACGCCGGCTGGGGGGCCGGCCAGCTCGAGGCCGAGCTGGCGCGCAAGGACTGGCTCGTTACCACCGCCGACGAAGCGCTCATCTTCGACGAGCGCCGCGACCGCGTCTGGGACGAGGCCATGGCGCGGCATTCGCGGGAGCCGTGAGGGCTCCCGGATAGTCTCGGCTGCGCCTCGACTTCCGGGATGACACCGGCCTTCGCCGGTGCAGGCGGGTGGTTCAGGCGCTGCGCATCGGCGGATAGGTGAGGAACGCGTGTACTGCGTGCCAGACGCGGTGCCGGTTGATGCTGAGCCCGCCGGAGTGCGCCAGCCCGGCGATCATGACGAACTGCTTGTCCTTGTTGGGCAGCGCCGCATAGAAACGCAGCAGCTCCGCCTCGCTGGCGTTGCCGTCGTGCTCCGCGCGGATCATGCAGACCGGACACCTGAGCCGGGCCGGATCCACCATCGGCAGGTTGATGGCCATGTCGAGATAGGTGCCAGTGGGCACGGTGTCGCCGAACTTGAGCTCGAAGGCGGCCAACGCCTCGGCCACGGCGCGCTCGGACGTGCCCGGCAGGTCGCGGTCGAAGATGCGCTGGATGCTGGCCAGGCTGATCGGGCGGCGCGGATTGGCCTTGTAGCGCTCGGCCTGCGCCCGCCGCCGGTCGGTCTCGGGGGCGTTCTCGCCGGTGTGGGTGTAGGCATTGAGGACGACCCGCTCGACACGGGCGGGCTCGGCGGCAGCAAAGGCGCCGGCGCGGATGGCGCCGGAAGACCCGCCGTACATCATGACGCTCGCTCGCCCGGTCGTCCGCTCGACCACGGGCAAGGCCGCCTTCAGGTCCTCCACGCCGACCATGATGCCGGAGTGGCTGTCGGTGCGCGAGGAGTGGCCGTAGCCCTCGTGGTCCATGGTCCACACGTCGAAGCCCAGCCCGGCAAAGTGGTCCATCATCGAATAGTTCGGGCGCCCCGGCACCTGCAGATCGAAGCTGCCGCGGCTGGAGAAGGTCGAGCCGTGCACCAGGAATAATACCGGCTTTGCCGCGCTGCCGTCGCCGACCACGCGCTTGCGATAGAGATAGAGATCGACCGGGCCTTTCCTGGCCCAGTGCTCCTCGGCGGCGATTGAATCGCTCTGGGCGGTCGCAGAGCGCGAGGCGAGGCCGCCCGCCGCGGCGGCGGCGACCGCAGCAGTCGTGACGTGCATAAACTCGCGCCGGCCGAGCACAGGAATGTGCGACGCGGATTGATCGGGTTTCATGGCGCTCCTCCACGCACAGCGGCAAGGTCGGTCAGTTCCAGAACCAGCGACAAGCAGCATATCCGGTTGCCGTGATCGCCAAAACCCAGATCGACACAATCGCCGTCGCCCTCACAAAGCTGGCCGGTCTGGTCTGGGCCAGGGCCGCCGTCGAGCGAAGCTCGGCCATCAGATCGGACGGAACCAGGCGGGCGGCGAGGGCGATCCCAAGCGGAACGATGATCACATCATCGAGGTAGCCCAGCACCGGCACGAAATCGGGTATCAGATCGATGGGCGACAGCGCGTAGGCCGCGACGCAGGCGGCGGTGGCCTTGGCGTACCAGGGTACGCGCGGATCGCGAGCGGCAAGGTAGAGCGCGTGGATATCGCGCTTCATGGAGCGTGCCCAGCCCCTAAGCCTGGCGAGTCTTGCTGCGTAGATCTGGGTCATGCAGGTCTAGTTGGTCTTGCACTGGCGGATTGCCGCCTGCCAGCTATCGTCTGACGCGATCCTCTTGCCGAAACAGTCGAGTGTGCGACGGGCGTTGCGGGTTCCTCCGCAAAGGGTCAAGGCATTCGGTGTCGTCCAGGCGCTGCCGGCACCCCATTTGACCTTGCCGCGCATCAGCTCCTCGAAGCACCGCGCGGGCTCCACCGACGTTTCGGCGCCCTGGCACAAGCGCGCGAGGTCTGCGTCGGCCCAGACGCTCGAGGCCTTGGGGCCCGAAGGGATTTTTCCCTGCACCGCCAAGGCACAGGTCGCGTCCGGCTGCGGGACGGAACTTGGTTGAACGGCAGCCTCCTGGCTCGGGGGGATGCCGGCCGTGGTTCCGTCGCGGGCGGGTTCCTGGCGGGCGCTGCGGAGGTCCTCGATCTCCTTCCTCGCTGCAAGCAACGCAGCCTGCGCCTCCTGCAACTGCGCCTTCTCCATGAGGCTCTCCTGTTGCAGCTTCGCAAGCCGCTCCTGCGTTGCCGACTTCTCTTCGCCTGCCGCCTTGGCGGCCGCAGCCCATTTGGCTTGCTCTTCGGCGAGTCGCGCTCTTGCGGCCGCGAGCTCGACCTCCCCGCGGTCCCTGAACGAGTCCAAGGCCTGCACGGCCTCGCTCCTTTCCCGGCGCGCTTGCGCCAACTCAGCCTGCATGACCAGCATTTTTTGCTGTACATCGGCAGCAGCTGAACGCTCTTCGCCCAGTTTCGCTAGGGCTTCCCTCGAGGCATCCTCCGCGGCCAGCCGGCCCCCATTGTATGTACTGTAAAGTGCCCATCCGCCAACGGCCAGAAGGGCGGCCGCAGCGGCGAATACCCCCACGCTTCGCAGAAGCCCGCCTCGCTTTGCCGGCCCGCGGGCATCGCCACCGTGGTGCGCGACAGCCTTCGCGGCAGGCGGAGCGGGCTGCACCAGCTCCACCGGCTCGAACGCGCCCGGGGCCCACTGCGCCCCGTACGTCCGTGTGCCAATGATCCATAGATGGTCTTCCAGGTCGCGGCAGGTGTAGAAGCGGCCGCCGAGACCGTCGTCTTGCGGCTCGAGCTCGATCCTCGCCCCTGCGGCTTCGGCACGCTCGCGGTGCTGGTCCGTGTCGGCGATGGTGAGATAGCAGGCCTGCGTGTTGGCGCCTCCGATGGCGTGGGGCTGCACCATCAGCTCGTCGAGGACCGAGTTCGCGACCGAGCGAACGAGCACGAAGCTGTCGCCAAGCCTGAGCGAGACGTATCTGACGTGGCCGTCGAGCTCCCGCGCGCGATCGTGCTCGCGGAAACCGAACGCCTTGCACAGCCAGTCCGCGGCAGCGCTGGCATCGCGATACCGCAATACCGGAGTAATGGTCATTGCGCCCCTCAGCGTGCACTCAAAACGCCCAACGCCGAAATCCGACATAGCACGTCCAACGATCGGTGCTGAAGTTTCGCCGATGCGCAATTCAAATCCTAGTCAACTCAAGGGCAATGGCGTGGCTGGATTTTGCACACCTCCAGGCCGGCTACGCGAACCTGACGCTGGCGTGCAGCGAAGCGGCGGGACCGATCCTCCGTGCCGCTCCGTGGCAGCTGCAAATTCCTCTTCGGGAGCGTTGCGGTCATGCTTCGACCTAATTTCCGGGTACATTCGAAGCTGCGGCGGATGCCTGTATTTTGCCTATTGGACATTGCGCCATGAAGCTCTTGGTCGATATCGCAAAGCTCGAGGCCGATGGGACGGTCACGGCCCAGCAAGCGGCCCTGATCCGGCGTGCAGCCGCCGCCGACACGGGCACGCTCGCAATCAACGTGATTGCCACGATCGGTGCCTTCGCAGTCGTCGCCGGGCTGCTGGCGCTGAGGCCCACCAGTATCCAGGTGGCCGTCATCGGCCTGGGCCTGACGCTGATCGGCGCGCTCATCCGCAAATTTCGCCAGACGCAGCTTGGCTTTCTCGGCTCGTCGCTGATCGTGATCGGCGCGGTGCTGCTGGCTGCCGGACTCATCCTCAAGTGCTCGGGTGTGGCGCCGCGCGCCTCCAGTTTCCTATTCACCTGCCCCGCGACGCCGAAGTGGTACGGACATATGGCGATCTTCCTGGTGGCCGCCGCGTGGCTGATGGCGGTTGGGGCACTTGCCCAGAACGGCCTGCTGGTCGTGCTGTCGGCCTTCGCGTTGGCCGGCGCGCTCGGCAGCAGCACCGGCTACTGGCACGCGAGCTACGGCCTGCTGGTGCGGGAATCCACGGTCACAATCGTCGTGTTTGGCCTGCTCGGGGCGCTGGCGAGCTACCTGTCCATGCGGGTGCTGCAGGAGCCCTACGCGCGCCTCGCGCGGCTGTTCGCGCTGATAGCCCTGCTATGGGTGAACTTCGGCTTCTGGGTCGGCTCGCTGTGGGGCGACCATCCGCTCGAGTCGTGGATGGCGCCGGACGTGTTCTCAAGGGTCTACAACAGGGAAGCCTGGGATGCGCTGCGGGCGTGGAAGGCAACGGCGCTGTTCATTTCAAGGGATGTGTTCGCCGTCGTGTGGGCGTTGGCGCTTGCCGGCGTCGGCGCCTGGGGGGCGATGCACGGCCGGCGCGGCGCCGTGAACATGGCGGCAACCTTCGGCGGCATCCATTTCTACACGCAATGGTTCGAGCGGTTGCGGGCGACGCCGGAGATGGTGATCGCGGCCGGCGTGATCGCCGTGGCAATCGCCTTCGCCCTGTGGCGCTTCAACCAGCGGCAGGGCGCTGTGCCGGCCGTGTAGGGGTCCTGGGTGCCGCTCGAGGGCAGCTTGGCAGGTCGCGTCTGCCCGTGGCATCCAGGGGCCATGCGGGCACCAGGGGTGAGACGGGATCACTTCGGGCCCATTCGTACTCAGGCTGCCATTACGCCGAGGCGCGCTATGTTCAAGAACCTGAGCACCGGCACCAAGCTCTTGATTCTGTGCATCGCGTTCGTGATCTCGGTTGCAGTGCCCGTCTACGCACTGGTGGTGGAGAGGCAGATCGCCATCGATACAGCGCGCAAGGAGCTTGTCGGCAGCCGATATCTCGCGGTTGTGCGCGAAGTCTACGCGGGGATTGCTGCGATCGGCTCAACCGATGAACCCATCGCGCGACCGTTTGCGTCGGGCGATGCGATGCTCAAGGCACTCGCCGACGCGGAGTCCGATGCCGGTGCTGGTTTGCAGACCGCCCAATTGGCGCAAGCACTGGCGGCCGCGCTGCGGGATCTCTGGGCGAGCCGAGCCGAGGGCGGTGAGGCGGATGCGCTCATCCTGAATGCATTTGCGAAGGCGCAGGTGCTGGCCGGGCGCATCGGCGACGATTCGAACCTGGCGCTCGATCCGGATCTCGACAGCTACTACGTTCAACGCATAATCGTACAAAAGCTGCCGACGTTCATCAGCCGGCTGGGCCGAGTGCAGGAACTCTTCAAGACCAGTCTCGAAAAGGGATCGCCTTCAATCGTGCGCGAGGTTCGCTTGCCCATCGTGGTAAGTCTGCTTCGATCGACGGCAAGCGAGGTGCGAGACGATATCGATGCAGCCTATCGCGGAAATCCCGACGGAAGCTTGAAGCGGGCCGTCGATGGCGAGATCACAGCGATGATCTCGCACATGAATTCCTATCTGGGCGTTCTGGCCGCCAGCAGACGTGGCATCGATGCCAGGGATGCGCTTGCTTACGATCGCTACCATGTGCGCACGTTGCAAAAGGCGATCGAGGCCTGGGCCGTTGCCCAGTCCGAGATCGACCGCCTTCTGCAGAACCGCATCAGCAGTTTGCTCGGAAGAACGTGGCTGGGCCTGGCGCTGATCGGCGTATTCGCAGGCCTCTGCATATTCATCGCCGTTCTGACGCATCGGCACGTCGTGGGCCCGCTGCGACGGCTCGAGGCCTTTGCCTCGACCGTGCGAGAGACCAAGGACTATAGCCTCCGCGCGGAACATAGCAGCCAAGATGAGATAGGTCGCGTTACGGTTGCCTTTAACGACATGCTCGCCGAGCTTGCCGGCGCGCGCAGGCGGGAGACTGCCGAGCGGGCGGAATTTGCCCGGGTCGAGCGGCTGACGACGATGGGAGAAATGGCCGCCTCGATTGCCCATGAGGTCAACCAGCCGCTGGCCGCGATCGTGGCAAGCGGCAACGCGGGCTTGCGCTGGCTTGGAAACGCAACGCCCGATCTTGGCAGAGTACACGGCGTTCTGCAGCGCGTCGTCAGGGACGGGCTGCGCGCGAGCGAAATCGTTGGAAGCGTCAGGGCGATGTTCAGGAAGGACGTGGGTGAAAGGGGGCCAATCGACGTCAATGATCTCGTAGCGGAGGTCCTCGCGCTCTTGAATAGCGAGCTGCGGTACGAGCAAGTCTCGGTTCAAGTAAGGCTGGGCGACGGCCTTCCCGGTGTGTTGGCCGATCGGGTGCAGTTGCAGCAGGTGTTCGTGAACTTGCTAACGAACGGTATCGACGCGATGCGTTCGGTACGGGACGGGCCGCGGTTGCTTCGGGTGGGAGGGCAGGTCGTCGAATCCGACGGCGTGCTGATTACGGTGGCAGACACGGGGCCGGGCATCGATCCGGAGGTAAGGGACCGCATCTTCGACCCGTTCTTCACCACGAAGCCCAACGGCATGGGGCTCGGACTGTCCATCTGCAGGTCGATCGTCGAAGCGCATGGAGGTCGCGTCTGGGTGTCGCCCGGCAATCCGCACGGAACGGTTTTCCAGCTCATGCTCCCCTGCGTCCCGGGCGGGACCGATCTTCCCACTTGATCCGCAATCGAACACACCTTTAGCTGTCGGTTGCGCTGTTGCAAGCCAGCGATCCGGGGGGCATGTGCCGGAAGAGCGGCCGATACTCTTGTCGACGTCGCCGCCCAGCCGCGTGCAGGAACGGCTCGAAGCACATCGCCAGCGACGGGCACCGCGCGAGCGAGGTGATCGCGTCGGTTCGGGCGATCTTCAAGCAGGGCGGCCAGGGGAAGGTCCCGGTGATGGTCAACGAGGTGATACGCGAGGCCCTCGGGTTTGTGCACGACGAGCTTCAGGGCCGGCGCATTTCGGTTCAAGCCGAGTTGACCACGGGGCTTCCGCCGGTGCTGGGCCACAGAGGCCAGTTGCAGCAGGTCATTCTGAACATCGTGACGAACGCCGCCGAGGCCATGCAGGACGTCACGGATGGACCGCGAGTGCTGCGGCTTCGTTCTGCCGGGTCGAAGCCCGGCGACGTGCTGGTCACGATCGAGGATTCCGGGGTCGGCATCGACCCGAAGGACTTCGACCGCATCTTCGACGCCTTCTACACGACGAAGCCGAACGGAATGGGCATGGGGCTCGCGATCTGCCGTTCGATTGTGGAGTCTCATGGCGGCCGCCTGCGGGTGTCGCCAAGCAGTCCTCGCGGAGCTATCTTTCACATGCTCCTTCCGGCCGCGGAACCTAGTGGCGAATGATCGTGGCACCTGCTGAACCGCAACCGATCGTCTTCGTCATCGACGATGACGCGTCGCTGCGCGAATCGCTCGGCGACCTGTTCGCTTCGGTCGGCTTGCGCGTCGAGGCGTTTGGCTCGGCGGCGGAGTTTCTGCGCAGCAAGGTCTCGGACAGCCCCTGCTGCCTCGTGCTCGATGTCCGGCTGCCGGGATTGAGCGGATTGGACCTTCAGGCCGATCTCGCCAAGGCGAACGTTCAGCTGCCGATCGTCTTCGTCACCGGCCACGGCGACATCCCCATGAGCGTCAGGGCCATGAAGGCAGGAGCGTTCGAGTTCCTGACCAAGCCGTTTCGCGACCAGGACCTGCTGGACGCCGTGCAGCGCGCGCTGGAATTGGATCGCACCCGGCGCAGGCGGCAACAGGCGGCGAACGAGCTGCGGGTTCGCTTCGAGTCATTGACCGCGCGGGAGCAGGAGGTGATCCGTTTCGTCAGCTCCGGCCTGTTGAACAAGCAGATCGCCGGCGAGATTGGCGTGTCCGAGATAACGATCAAGGTGCACCGCGGCAATGCCATGCGGAAGCTGGGGGCAAGGACGCTGGCCGATTTCATGCGGATGGCGCAGACCCTGGGGTTGCTTCGACCAAACTGACGTGTGTCTAAACCTATGTATAGGTTTCCACTTACTCCGCCGTTCCGTATTTCCTTGGCAGGTGTTCGCACGCACGAGGAGCCTCGTGGCAAAGGTTCCGCTGATCTCGATCGTCGACGACGACTTATCGGTTCGCGAGGCAACGGCGAGCCTGCTGGAATCGTACGGCTACGTGACTGCGGCGTTCGCCTCGGCCGAAGAGTTCTTGCGCTCCGAGCTGCTCGATGACACGTCCTGCCTGGTCACCGATGTGCGCATGACCGGCCTCAGCGGGGTCGATCTGCAGCGGCGCTTGACCGACGCCGGCCATCGTATCCCGACCATCTTCATGACGGCCTACCCCGAGGAGCACATGCGTGCGGCCGCGTTGTCGGGAGGGGCCCTCGCGTTTCTGACCAAGCCGGTCAGCGAGGAGCGCCTGATGTCCCATCTCGAAGGCGCGCTGCAGGGTCGCGGCGGCAACATTGTCAGGGACTAGGCCGCCGCCCCGACCTACGGCTGCAAGGCGCCTCTGCCATGGACAGATTCAGGGAAAAGCGTTGAATGTCGGATGGCAGTCGGGCCATCCTAAACGCCGGCATAAGGCGAGCTATCCATCGCGATGTCTCCCTATACCTTCGCGCAATCGATTGAATAGCCGGCAGTTGATAACAGAAGGCTTGCAGCTGCCTCTCTCTCCGGGTCAGATGTGACGCGCCACGCGAGTGCCTCGGTGATAGTCGCGTTGCGGAGTTTCGGGCGCGTTCAGCAGGAACTGAAAATGCATACGGGGGTAGCGTTGCCATCAAAGCGGCCTTCGCATAGAGCCCTCTACCTGCAGGTGCGCGACGCCCTGGCAGAGCGCATCGCAACCGGTGCATGGAAACCGGGCTCGGCCGTTGCCAACGAGATCGATCTGGCGCGCGAGCTCGGCGTCAGCGCGGGAACCGTGCGCAAGGCGCTGGAGATGATGGAGGCGCAGCGGCTGATAACCCGGCGGCAGGGCCGCGGGACGTTCGTCAGCGACCAAGCTTCCAACGAGCAAGCCGCGCGCTTTCGCAACTTTCGCGGTCCCGACGGCGAACGGGTGTCCGGCCGGCTGGTATCGGTGGAAATCGCCGAAGGCGCGGCCAACGAGCAGGAGGTCCGGCATCTGCGCCTGTCCGCCGGGGATGCGGTCTACCGGATCCGACGCGTGCGGTCCCATGCGGGCCTGAATTTCATGGTCGAGGATGCGACGGTGCCGGCGGCACTGTTTCCAAACCTCGCGGGCAAGCGGGAGATCGCCGGCAACATCACCGGCCTCGCGCAGGAATACGGCGTGCTGCTGGGCAAGGCGGTAGAGCGCGTCTGGCCAGGCGTGCCGCCAGCAGCCACCGCACAGACGCTTGGCATCGCGCCGGGCACGACCGTGCTGCTTCGGGACCGCGTCGTATTCATGCTCGACGGCCCCCCGGTGGAATGGGGCACGTCGCATTTGCACTTGCCCGGCGGGTTCTATCTGGCTGAGATGGGTTGAGGTCCCGGCCGCCGCGCAACACCGGGTGGGCGGCATCAATCGTCCGCGATTTGCGGCCGCTTGCGCGCTCGATTGTGCTTGGCTCGCTGTATCCAGATCTTGCGCGCCTGTGCCCGCTCTGCCGGATCGTCCTTGCGGGCGAGCCGGGCAAGCTCGCGCTGCAGCTTGGCGTAGCTGCGCCAGCGGTTCGCATCCAGGCTCCCGTCCGCCAGCGCCGCCTGGATCGCACAGCCGGGCTCCGTCTCGTGGGCACAATCGCCGAAGCGGCACCCGGCTGCCAACGCCTCGACATCGGCAAAGGTCTGCGCGACGCCGGCATCCGCGTCCCACAGGCCCAGCTCGCGCATGCCGGGCGTGTCCAGCACCAGCCGCCCGTTCGGGAGAAGCACGAGCTGGCGATGGGTGGTGGTGTGGCGCCCGCGCGCGTCGTCTTCGCGGATCGCCCGGGTCGCCATCAGCGGCGTGCCGGCCAGCGCGTTGACCAGACTCGATTTGCCGACGCCCGAGCTGCCGAGCAGCGCCGCCGTCTGCCCCGGGGCGAAGCTCTCGCTCAGGCGATCGAGTCCCTCTCCGGTGACGGCCGAGACCACGTGCACCGGCACGCCCAGGGCGACGGCTTCGATTCCGGCTTTCAGTGCGTCGCGGTCACGGCAGAGATCGGCCTTGGTCAGCACCACGACCGGGGTGGCGCCGCTTTCCCAGGCGGTGGCGAGGTAGCGCTCGATGCGGCGGGGGTTGAGCTCGGCGTTCAGCGAGGCGACCAGGAAGGCGACATCGACATTGGCGGCCACCACCTGCGCGCCTCCGCTCCCGCCGGCGGCCTTGCGCACGAAGGCGCTGCGGCGCGGCAGCAGACGGTGGATGGTGGCGCTCGCCTCCTCGGCGCGCACGCCAGCAGCGACCCAGTCGCCGGCGACCGGGTAGGCCCCGGCCTCGGCGTCATGGGCGAAGCGCCCCGAGAGCTGGGCGGTGACTTCGCCCATCGCGGTTGCGAGCACATAGAGCCCGCGCTGTTGCACGATCACGCGTGCGGGGGCGAGGCCGCGGGCGGCGTGAGCCTGGAACTGCTGTTGGAGCGTGTCGCTCCAGCCGTAGCTGTTGAGCACGGGTTGATATCCTTCGGTCGGCAAGCCAATGGGGCGCCGGCCGAGGAAATCCCGTTGTGTCAGGACAGCCTAGTCGGTGGCGGCGCGGCGAGGGGATGTTTGGACTATGACAATCATCTTCACCCTCCTTTCCGCGCCGTGGGTCGAATGCGGGAGCGTAGCGAACGCGCTCTGATGTAAGCGGACAGTTGCTGCGCGTCAAGCGCAGTTGTGCGGTCTGCTGTCTCGACTTGGCTGCCGCCGTTTCCGGCAACGCAGGGGCCCCATGCGACGGACGCCAGCTTTAATCGGCACTCTGCTTGTCAGTCCCTGTCGCGCGTGCAATCTTCGCACTGGACTTTCATAACAAATTTTCGGGCGAGGGAACGGGGCCATGCCGGCCAAGCGCCGCTTCGACGTGATGCTGTCGAGCACCTTCTGGGATCTTGAGGAGAAGCGAAAGCAAGTCGTCGGGCTCATGGGCCGCCACGATCTCCACGACATCGCCATGGAGAATGACGCCGCGCTGCCGAGCATGGATAAGATCGAGTCCTCCCTCTCGAAGGTCAATCGGGCTGCGGCGTACATCTGCATCATCGGCTATCGCTACGGCACTCGTGAGTATTGCGAGCGGCGCAATCCGGACAACCTATCTCTAACGGAGCTCGAGTTCCGCCGTGCGCGCGAGCGCGGAATACCGCGCTGCACCCTCATCATGTCGGGGCAATATCGGGGCATTCCGCTTTCGGACTACGAAGCGGTCAGTGCGGAGGATCGTGCGAGCCTCGCGGCTTTTCGCAAGCTGGCGAGGTCGGATCGTGTATGTGCGTCATACGATGACGACGCCGATTTCACCGTCAAGGCGATGCAATCGCTCGACCAGCTTCGCGGTGATCTCGACGCGCTCGAAAAGGCCGACGCGGAAGCCGCTGCCACCCCTGCCCGGCAGAGCCCCGACGATATCGCGCCGGCCGTCGTGCCGCCGGCATTCCACTATGTGCGCAAGCCCTACGTCGAGAAGCAGGGCTTCGCCGGCCGCGTCGCGGAGCTGGCGCTCATTGACCAGTGGTCGACCGGCGGCGAGGCGATGCTGCTGTTCCAGGCCATCGGCGGCATGGGCAAGAGCATGCTCACCTGGCACTGGGTGAAAAACCGCGCGCCGAGGGTTCGCACCGATTGGGCCGGCCAGCTCTGGTACAGCTTCTACGAGCAGGGCGCCGACCTCAACGACTTCTGCGTCCACGCGCTGGCCTACATCCGCCGCCAGCCGCCCAAGAAGTTCCGCGGCCGCCGCACCCTCGACCTCGGCGACGAGCTGCTCCACGAGTTGGACGCGCGGCCCTGGCTGCTGATCCTCGACGGCCTGGAGCGGGTGCTGGTGGCCTACAACCGCGCCGGCAAGGAGCACATGACCGACGAGGAGGCGGTGGTGGCCCGCGACGGCATGGGCCTCGACCGCGAGCCGCGCAGCTGCTTCCGCCCGGAGGACGACGACGTGCTGGCCATGCTGGCGCAGGCCGGCCGGGGCAGGCTGCTGGCGTCGTCGCGGCTCACCCCCACCGCGCTGACGAATTCCGCGCACCAGCCGATCCCCGGTGTCAGGCACGTGGCGCTCGAAGGCCTCGCGTCGGAGGACGCCGAGCAGGTGCTGCGCAACGCCCGTGTGCGCGGCGACGGCTGGAGGATGCGCCGGTTCCTCGCCGACAACTTCGCCGGGCATCCGCTGTCCGTCGGCGCCGTCGCCGGCCAGGTCGCGACGTTCCTGGAGGCGCGCGGCGATTTCGACGGCTGGGTGGAGCACCCTAGGGGCGGTGCCGATCCGGCGCTGATCGCCAAGGACCTGCGCGGGCGCCAGAACCATATCCTGGCGCGCGCCTTCGACGACCTCGACGACGATACGAAGGCGCTGCTCGGCAGCATCGCCATGGCCAGCATCGAGCTGACGCCGGATGTCTTGCGCATCCTCAACCCCAAGCGGCCGATCGAGCCGCCTAAAGTCGATCCGCCTGAGAAATGGACTGAGGAGCAGCTCTACTATAGCACTCGTGACGTCGACATCGACAAAGCGTATCGCGCATGGACGGATGCAAAATCACCTGACGAGCGTGCCGCGGCGCAAGTTAAGCTCGATGAATTCCGCGAGAAAAATTTTGCAGAGCGAAAGAGAACCTATGACACCCACGTGGCCGACCATGTTGTCTGGCAACAGCGGGCCGGCGAGGCGGACGCGTGGCTCGAGCGAACCCTGCCGGACCTCGAGGCGCGTGGCTTTCTGCAGTACGATGCGGGCAGCAACTCACTCGATATGCACCCGGCGATCCGCCACACAGCGCTGGCCGGCCTGTCACCCGAAGCCAAGACCAGCACCGGCAGCCATGTCTCGGATACCTTGTCGTCACGGCCTCTCAAGCCATTCGAGGAGGCGCGTACACGCGAGGACCTTGCCCTGGCGATCACCCGCGTCGAGGCGCTCAACGCCGGCGGCAAGTTCAATGACGGGTGGCAACTTTTCAATGCAAGTGGCTTAGCAGGTGCGCTGTTTCGTTTGCAATATTCACACGAGCGATTGGAGCTGATGCAGCCGTATTTCCCGCAGGGATGGGAACATGGGCCCATCTTGCTGCCCAAGGACGATCAGGCCTATGCGGCATTTGCTGCAGCTCTCTCGCTCAACGATGCAGGCAGACCGCAGCCAGCGCGAATCCTCAACATCAGATCCATTAAAATGGACCTCACAGGGGCTACAACATCGGCAGCTGCTCTGAGCAATCTAGCTAATAGTCTAAATGCGGAGGGTCAACGCGCGCACGCAGAACGGCTTCGGTCTCTCGCCATTCACCTAGCCGAAGCCAATAGCGACGATGACGTCCTGCTCGGCATCAGAGCCAACCAGGCCAACGACTACATTGCACAAGGTCGACTAGGCGAAGCCGAAGCAATCCTAGTCACCTCGCGTGAAGCGATCAGAGACAAAGAGGTTGTTGCCGCTCGTGAAGCGGAGATCGTGAGATCTGACCTCGAACTCGCGTTTCGCACCGGCTGCCTCACCGAGCAGATCGCAGAGCTCAGCTTGAATCGGGTCCGAGCGCTCGGTGAACGATTTGATGAGCGTGCTAGCCTTTCCTCCATCGCCAAATGGCGCCAGTCAAACGACCAGCACCAAGACGCCCTCGACTCCTTCGGCGACTTAATCGCACTCGCCAACGAGATCGGCTGGCCGCATCTCCCCAACTACGAGGCCCGTCGGGCCGTCTCGCTCGCGGCACTGGGGCGGCAGGAGGAGGCCCGCCGTATCGCAGCAAAAGTCGATCACGGCAAAAAGCCGCCGCATATTGAACTGGCCTTGCTCTACGTCGAGCTGGGTGATCGGGCCAAAGCCCGCGAGCACGCGCGCGCCTGGGCCGAGGGGCCGCCCTATCATTATCACTGGGACCTGGAGGACTGCCGCAAGGTGCTCGCCGCCGTCGGCGAACCGGAGCCGCAACTGCCGCCCTTCGATCCCTCGAAGGTCGAGCCCTTCGATTTCGAGCCGGACGTCGAGCGCCTGATCGAAAAGACGCTCGCCGAGAAGGCCAAGGCGGCCGAGGAAGAGGCCAAGCGCGACGCCGCCCGCCAGGCCGGGGCCGCGAAGAAAGCGGGGGCCGCAGCGCAGCCGTCGGAACCCGCCGCGGCCCCAGGGCGCCGGAGCCCGTGGCGGCGGCTCTTGCCGCGGTGGTCGTGAAGGGCCCCGCCGGGGCCTTCTTGGCTCGCGCTCATCGCGCTGCTCGCCGCCACTGCCGCCGGCCTCACCATCGCCGGTGTCGCCGGCCTGCCCGCGTTCGTCCGCTGAAGGAGGGCCAGGATAGTTCGGCACCGGTTTCGCCGACCCGCAGCGGATGAAAACGGCCTCTTGACGAAGACGATCCCCCAAGCTCGTCATCCCGGCGCCGCTCGCTCGCGATGCGGGCGAGCGGGACCAGGCCGGGATCCAGACAGCTCGCAAGGATCGCTCGGGCGAAAGTTTGGGATGCCGCCGGCCGTGTCGCGCCTAGAACCTCGCCCGGACGGGACGGCTTGTGGACTGGTGCATGGGTCCCGGCCTTGTCCCGCTCGGGCCCGTCGGGCCCTCGCGGCGCCGGGATGACGTCGGTGGCGGGCGGGGGCACTCAATTGCCGGCGAATTGCGGCCTTTTCGGCGGATTACGGCTGACGCCTAATCTTACTGAGTCACAAGGTCGCAAATAATCGGGATGAGAATCAACTAGTTGGTGAGACTCACTTCAGCGCACGGAGAGCTGACATGGGTCGCCACCAAGCTTGCGAGGAGAGTGAAGAGC
>Ga0247727_10003878_pt1 | contig 32582 bp, 35 predicted proteins | sample WisWelCaveWW1625_FD_202498 | JGI IMG/M metagenome (GOLD analysis project Ga0247727, IMG submission 202498) | Biofilm microbial communities from Wishing Well Cave, Virginia, United States - WW16-25 | ecosystem: Environmental > Aquatic > Deep subsurface > Groundwater > Cave microbial mat | place...
TTGCTTTAGAAACTCCTGAATCCAAAGCGTCTTTGGACCTCAAGTGCGACACCGAGCCCGATCCAAGCCGTGAGTCGCATTTGAGGTCCGACGCTTTAGTGATGCTTGATCGATAGCCACTCGCGCGCGCGCTTTTGCGCCAGCGCCACTTCATCCTTCGACATCTGGTCAGCGAGTTCGCGGCGGCATTCCTTCGCCGCTTCCGAACCGCGCACCGCGGCCAGGTTGAACCACATGTGCGCCTGCACCAAATCTATCGCGCCGCCTTGGCCGGTCGAATAGATCAAACCCAGCTTGTAGAGGCCTTCGCAATCACCGCCCACGCGCACGGCTTCGTGCGCTTCGGCGATTTCAGAATCCGTGAACGCCATAACGGCCGCTCCCTTGGTTGTTTTTCGGGAACGCTGCACCTTATGGCGTCATTCGCTCCACCCCACAAAGCGGACTAATGACATGCATAAATTGCGATAAGCTTAAGCGCCGTCAGCCTTGCTTCGCCGCCGCCTCGGCGACGGACGCTGCCGTTTGTCCGAACAGCGCCTTGGCCGCTTCCTTGAGTTCGACGCTGTCGGGCGGGAGGGGCGGGCGGCGCAGTTCTCTCCCTACTTCAAAGCCGCGTTGCACGGCGGGGCGCGCTGCAACGCGGTCGAGCCAGGCGCTCACGCGCGGGAACTGGCTCATGTTCTGGCCGAAGATCGCGGCAAGCTTCACCCAAGGATAGATCGCCATGTCGGCGATAGAATAGGCGCCGGCCACGTGGTCGCGCCCGTCCAACCTGCGTTCGAGCACGCCGATCAGGCGATTCACTTCGTCGTTATAGCGCTTAATCGAATACTCGATCTTGGAAACGTCGTCGACGAGACCGGGCGCGTAGTTTCGGAAATGACTGGCCTGGCCGAACATCGGCCCGACGTTCGCCATCTGCCAGAAGAGCCATTCGTCAGCGGCGACGCGTGCGCGTTCATCCCCCGGATAGAATGTGCCGGTCTTGCGTCCAAGATATTGCAGGATGGCTCCGGACTCGAACACAGTGATCGGTCGCCCGCCAGGTCCATCGGGATCGACAATCGCCGGCATGCGGTTGTTGGGGCTGATCTTGAGGAATTCGGGCTTGAATTGCTCGCCTTTTCCAATCGCCACCGGCTTCACGACATATGGCAGGCCCATCTCTTCTAGCGCGATGGAGATTTTCCAGCCGTTCGGCGTCGGCCAGAAATAGAGTTCGATGGGCTTCGTCATGTGAGGCTCCTTGCGCGCGTACATGGACGCCTCACGTCCGGACGGCAAGCCGGAACCAGGTTAACTGACGCTTCGTTCGTCCAACTTTCATTCGGTGTTTGCCGTTAACGCCTGCTCAACCACAGCGAAGGAAGGTCTCCCAGTCAATCGGGAGCGGCCCATGCTTATCTATATCTGGCTCTGTGTGATGACCCAGGCCTTCATGCCGGGCGGAGACCACATCGCTTCGCTAAGTGCGGGCGCATTCGAGGCGCGCCTGCGCGCTGATATTGACGGGTCCGCGCTGGTTGGCGCTGCAAGCCACGTCGCGCGCTACACGCCGCTCGCCGCCCGCGCGCGCTGAGGGAATGCTTTCGCTCGCATTGCGCAGATCAAACGCCGAGTTTCGCTTTCAAGATTTCGTTCACGACCTGCGGATTGGCCCTGCCGCCGGTCGCCTTCATTGCCTGGCCGACCCACCAGCCAAACGCTTTCGGGTTATTCTTCACATCGTCGACTTTGTCGGGATGTTGGGCGATCAGCGCGTCAATGGCCGTTTCGATGGCGCCAGTGTCGGTGACCTGGCGCAAACCGTCGCGCTCTACGATCGCGCCAGGCGCTTCGCCGGTCTCCATCATCTTCGCGAACACATCCTTGGCGATCTTGCCGTTGATCGTGCCATCCTTGACCAGATCTAGAAGTACGCCGAGGGCCTCTGCCTTCACCGGCGAGGCTGTGAGCTCCAGGCCCTTCTTGTTGAGCGCGCCGAAAAGCTCCTGGGTGACCCAGTTGGCGGCTTGCTTTGCATCGCGGCCCTTGGCGACGGTTTCAAAATAGGCGCCCGCCTCGCTGTCGCCCGACAACACGCGCGCATCGTAGGGGGTTAGCCCGTAGCTCTCGATGAAGCGCTTCTTCTTGGCGTCCGGCAGTTCCGGGAGCGAGGCTTTGATCTCGGCGATCCATTTCTCGTCGATCAAGAGGGGGAGCAGGTCGGGATCGGGGAAGTAGCGGTAATCGTGCGCATCTTCCTTCGAGCGCATGGTGCGGGTTTGCCCGGTATTGGCGTCGAACAAACGCGTCTCCTGGTCGATAGTCCCCCCACTCTCCAAGATCTCGATTTGCCGGCGCGCCTCGAACTCGATCGCCTGCATCATGAATCGCGTCGAGTTGACATTCTTGATCTCACAACGCGTGCCGAGCCCTTCGCCGGGCTTGCGAACCGAGACGTTCACGTCAGCGCGCATGGAGCCTTCCTCCATGTTGCCGTCGCACGTGCCGAGCGCGCGCACGATGGCGCGCAGCTTGTTGAAATAGGCCGCCGCTTCTTTGGATGACCGAATATCGGGTCTCGACACGATCTCCATCAACGCCACGCCAGATCGGTTCAGATCGACAAAGGTCTCGTTGGGCGACAGGTCGTGGATCGATTTGCCCGCGTCTTGCTCCAAGTGCAGGCGCTCTATCCGCACGATAATCGTCTCTTCCCCCTCAGGCTCGACCTCGATCTCGCCTTCTCCCACGATCGGCTCCTTGAATTGGCTGATCTGATAGCCTTGCGGCAGATCGGGGTAGAAATAATTCTTCCGGTCGAAGCGGCTCTTCTTGTTGATCGCGGCGTTGAGTCCTAGGCCGGTCCGGATCGCCTGCTCTACACAGAACTTGTTGATCACCGGGAGCATGCCCGGCATGGCCGCATCGACGAGGCTCACATGTGCGTTGGGCGCACCGCCATAGGCCGCGCTTGCCCCCGAAAATAGTTTCGCGTTCGAGCTTACCTGCGCGTGGACTTCGAGCCCGACGATGATTTCCCATTTGCCCTTGTCACCAGGCACAAGCTGGTCGGGCCGGGCGGAACGGACGTCGAGTTCGGTCATGGGGCGGACTTATGCCGCCGAGCCGGAGCGCGCAAGATTGGCGTTGGATTAGAGCAGGAAATAGCCCAGCGCCGCGATCGCGAACGCCAGCCCAGCCAACGCGGCGCGGATGATCATGTCCCGAATTGGCGCGGCCATGGGGCTAACCTCCCGAAACTCGCGTCAATCGCTGCAAGACATGCGCCGCGCTTAGCCCGAGACGGGAAACAGGCCCGCACCAGCACGAAATTCGCCCGATCGCGCCGGGCGCGAACCTTGCTCCTTGCGGCCTACATGATGGGCGAAGAGACATTTCATCCCGACACACGGGCTTTGTTGGCTTATGGGCGCGCGCTGGCTGGCGCGGGACCGGCGCCCAAGAAGGGCGGCGCCGATCAGGTCCTTGAGCGCATTTTCGTGATCGAGCGCATGATTGATGGGCGCTTGCCGATCCGCACCTTCGGCGCTGAGCTGACCGGCGTGTTCGGCCGTGATTTGCGCGAGCACGATTTCTGCCACTTTTTCCTGGCGCCTGATTTGGCTTTAGTAAACGCGCTGTTGGACGCTTGCACGTCGGCGGGTGAACCAGGCATTGCGCGGGTCACTGCTCTGGCGGGCGACGGGCGCCAACTCGGGGCCGAGATATTGCTGACCCCCCTCAAAACCGACGCCAATCTGGGCGTGCGTTTCCTTGGGTTATTTCAAGCTTTAGGGGGCCAGGCGTTTCTTGACGGGCGCCCGATCAATCGCCTGCTTCTGGGATCGCTGCATCCGCCTCTCGCCAGAGCGCCGCAAGGCATGCGGCTGGTTGTCTCGAACAGCTGACTATTTCGGCGCCTTGATTACGATCTCAACGCGCCGGTTGCGCGCACGGCCCCACTCGTTGGCGTTTGACGCAATGGGGGCCCACTCGCCCATGCCGCGAGCGCCGATGCGATAATAGGCGACGCCATTGTTCATGAGCACGGCGCCGACCGACTGCGCGCGCCGCTCAGAAAGCGCCATGTTGTACTGATCAGAACCAATCGCGTCGGCGTGGCCGATAATCTCCACTTGCATGCCAGGATAGCGGTTCAGCGTGCGCGCTACGTCATGAACGCGCGGCAGGAATTCGTAACGCACCTCGGCGCGGTTGAAGTCGAATGTGATGTCCGATGGCATGCTCAAGCGCAACTCGTCGCGCGACGTGCGCTCCACCGCGACGCCCGCCGGCGCCATCTGCGTGCGCAGCTCGTCCTCGGCTCTGTCCATTTCGGTTTCCTGTGCGAAAACCGGAGTGGCAAAAACGAACATGGACAAGGCTAGGGCGGCAAAGCGCATAGGACCACTCCCAGTGTTTCGCCGGTGCTTGCGCGCGCTCTTTGTCAAATCTGCGGCTGGCGACGCACCCCCATGCGATCGAGCCCAACCAGTAGCAAGGCGGCCACAATGAAGGCCGCCACCAGGCCAGACAGGTTGGTCAGCACGTTCGGCCATGGGGTCGTGGCGGGGTTCATGAAGAAGTAGGGATAGAACCCGTCCAGCGCCCCGCGCGTCAGCCCGTAGGCGCAATAGGCCCCCGGCCAGAGCGCGGCAAACAGCGCGTCGCCCCAGGACAGTTCGCCCCGCGGACGGATGAGCCAATACGCAGCGAACAGGATCGGCGCCCCAATGTGCAACACGTTGTCGTTATATCTTTGCAGCCCCTGCGGATCCCAGAGTGACGCCAATAGAAGATTGTACACAACCCCCACGAACAGGATCGAAGTCAACGCCATCAGCTCGATGCGCGGTGCGTTGAGGCCGGTGCGATCTCCAGGCTTTATGGCCGAGCGCGCCAGCACGAGCACGACAAACGCGTTGGTCAGCACCGTGAAATAGCCAAGATAGCGCCACACGCCGTCGATGACTGTACCGCCTTCAGCGATCATTCCTTGTGTCGAAATCCAACCCTGGCTGACAATCGAGAAGGCGATCGCGAGTGCGGCGACCTGGGTAAAGGCGCGCGCCGCCAGCGGCGACATCAAATCACCCCCACGCGCGCATCTTCCGCGATTGGCGCATCCAGCGGAGGCAGCCCCGGCTTGCCGCGCAACAAGTCTGAAAGCTTTTCCGCGATCATAATCGTCGCCGCATTAGTGTTGCCGCCTATTAAGGTGGGCATCACGGACGCATCTATCACACGCAATCCCTCGACGCCGCGAACGCGCAGGTCCCCGTCCACGGGCGCCCTTTCGTCCACACCCATGCGCACCGTCCCGACGGGATGGTAGATCGTCTCGGCCGCCTGCCTAATCCACGCGTCAATTTCCGAATCAGTGCGCACCTGCGCCCCCGGCCGCAGCTCCGGCCCGCGATAGAGATCGAGCGCATCCTGTGAGACGATGTCGCGAACGATGCGCACCGCGTCGCGCATGGTCCGTCTGTCGGTTTCGCTCGCCAGATAGTTCGGATCGATCAGCGGCGAATCGAACGGATTAGGCGAAGTCAGGCTCACCGATCCTTTGCTCTCGGGCCTGAGCTGGCAGGCGTGAATGGTAAAGCCGTCGCGATCAGGCTTCACCTTGGCGTGATCGATCATAACGGCGTTCACGAGATGCAGCTGGATGTCCGGGCGATCCAGCTCACCTCGCGTTTTCAAGAAGGCGCCCGCGTGCAGATGGTTAGTGCGGCCGGGGCCCTGCTTGGTAAGCAAGTACTGTAGGCCGATCATCGGCTGCTTCAGGCCCTTCGTCTTCGCATACATGGAGATTGGTTTTGTCATCTCGTGGATGACGCAGAGATCGAGGTGATCTTGCAGATTGCGCCCTACTTCCGGCGCATCGTGCACGACAGGCACGCCCATCTTGTGCAGGTGCTCGCCCGGCCCAATGCCCGACAGCAAGAGCAGGTGCGGCGATTGGAACGCACCAGCGCTTGAGATGACCTCGCGCTTGGCGAGAACTTTCCTTGCAGGCTTTCCGGGCCCGCCGGAATATTCGACGCCGTCCGCCTTCTTCCCGTCAAATACAATGCGCTCAGCGTAGGCATTCGAAATCACGGTAAGATTGGGACGTACGCCCACGTGGGGGCGAAGATACGCAGCCGAAGCGCTCCAGCGTTCGCCATCGCGGATGGTTAGATGGTAGGGGCCAACGCCCTCTTGCTGATAGCCATTGAAGTCGCGCGTGAAAGGAAAACCCGCCTGCCGGCCAGCACGGATGAAAGCCTTGTAAATCGGATCGCCGGGCGGCCCGCGCGAAATCCAGAGCGGCCCGCATTCGCCATTCCATTGATCGGCGCCATCCTCATGATGCTGAGCGCGCTTGAAGTAGGGCAAGACGTCGGCGTAACCCCAACCCTTCAAGCCCATTTGCCGCCATTGATCGTAGTCGCGCGCGTGACCGCGAATGTAGATCATGCCGTTGATCGCGGAAGACCCGCCCCAACCGCGCCCGCGCGGTTGATAGAGCCGGCGGCCATCGAGATTGGATTGGCGGACCGTCTCGAAGCCCCAGTTCGAAGCGCCCTTAGCTTTGATCAATTCCCCCACGCCCGCGGGCATCTTGACCAGTAGCGCTTCATTCTTGCCCCCGGCCTCAAGCAAAGCGACCGTGACGCCGGGGTCCTCAGTAAGGCGGCTTGCCAGAACGCACCCTGCCGAGCCCGCGCCTACGATAACGTAGTCGAACCTCGCTCCGTCCTCGATCTCGGTCACGGTCCCGCTCCACCAACTCCGCAGGATGCAACAACACCTTGTAACGATTGCCTGGCAAGCCCTGCCCCGCCGTCAAACCTTAAGGAAAAGTTTACGGTGAAGGGCGCATTCATGCACCTCATGTCGAATACCGCCCAAACGATCGGCATCGCCGAGGCCCACAAGCGCCTGCGGGCTCCTCGCATTAACGCGCGCGAGCGCCGCCGTTTCCGCCGTATGCCAATCATTGTCGGCGGGCGCATGTTGGATACGCTGGGGCGGGAGCACGACTGCCGCACCGCCGACATCTCCCCCGGCGACGTTCGCATCCTTGCCCCAGTCTTGCCCAATGTCGGCGAGCGCGTCGTCATTTACCTAGAAGGCTTTGGCCGCGTGAGCGGAAATGTCGCCCGCCGCGGTGATGGCGAGGCGGCCATCGTGTTCGATTTCAGCGTACACAAGCGCGAGAAGATGGCCGAACAACTCACCTTGGCGGCCAACGCCAGCCTCGGGATCGATGAACCGCTCCGTACTCCGGTTAATGACGGCGCCCAATTTGCGCGCATAGAGTTCGAGAGTGGCCAATCCTACCAGGGCGAGATTCTCGACTTCTCGCTTTCGGGCGTGACCATCCGTTCGATGAAACCACCGCCCTTAATCGGCGAATGGGTGCGCGTGGGCAATGTGTACGGCCGCGTCGCGCGTTTGATCGAGGGCGGCTTTGCCGTCGATTTCGAGCCGCGCGGACGCTTCCCTAAACAAGGCTAACAGAGTCTCAATTTCGCACGGCACGGGCATTGCAACCCGTCCGTTTCGTCGGCCCCGCTTTTCCCGGCGGCCGTATCGGAACGGAGCATCACGCGTGAGCGAAGCTGCATCGCCTGTCAAAGCCATCGCCACCGGCCAGTGGTGGGTGCAGGTTCGCGGCCAGGCATATGGGCCCTATTCGTTCGCGCAACTCTCCGATTTCGTGACCGAAGGCCGCATTCGCCCGGCGACACTTGTCTCCGACCATAAGGACGGCGTCTGGATCGAAGCGCGGCGAGTCATCGGACTCATGGGCAGCGCGCGCCGCGGCGGCGCCAATGACGCCGAGGCAGCGGCGGCCAATGTCATCGTTCACGCTGAGATAGTCTCTGGGGCATGGAACGCCTTCATGGCCGCCCTCGAAAGCATGGGCGTAGTGTGCGAACTTCGCCCAGGACTTTGGATCGTGCGCACGACCTTTTCGGTCGGCGTCATTCGCAACACGCTTTCGCAAACACTGGAGCGCGGCGACCGCCTTGTCGTGATCGACGCCAGCCACGACCGCCTGGCATGGTTCAATCTCGGCCCTGAAGTGGATGTCCGTATCGGCAAGGTGTGGAACGCGCCGATGAAGACCGCGCGGCGCGCTTAGCGCGGCAGACTCGAAATTCGGCTCAGTGCAAGCGAGCGCGCGACGTCCGGGGCCCATAAACGAAAACGTCTGATCTTAACGGGTCTACGTCTTCCGGAACCGCATCACCTTGGTGAGGAACGCAAACTCCGTGTCCTCGTGCGCCAGATCTGCCTCTGCGAACAAGGCCGTCAAATCCTCGCGCTGATACGAGCTGAAATAGGGCTCATGAAAGCCGATCGGAAAATATTCGAGCATGCGGTCGAGGTCGGCCGCATCCCCGGTCTGGATTGAATCTGCGAATATGAAGGCGCCACCGGGCTTCAACAGCCGCGCGACCTCGCGCGCGGCGTCCCGGCGGACGCGCGGGGGCAATTCGTGGAACAGAAAAATGCAGGTGACCGCATCGAAAGATGCGCTCTCGAACGGCGCTTGCTCCACGGCGCCGCTAACGATTTCCACCTGCGGCCAGTCCGCAAGGCGAGCGCGCGCCGCCGCGCAGTAGGCAGGCGACAGATCGAGACCTGTCGCAACCAGGCGTGGAAACGCTGCGAGTGTCTGCGCGAGAAACCGGCCGTTGCCGCACGCAAGGTCGAGCATTCGCACACGCCGCTGATCGGCGCCCCTGATGGAGCGCGCGAATGCGCCGAGCGCGATGCGCCGCATGGCGTCGGCGGCCCCTCCGAACAGGATTTCCACCTGCGTGTCGTAAAGCTTGGCGCTTTCCGGCGAGAGCCAGCCGCCGGTTTGATAGTGGAAGTTCTGCAGATAGTAGCTGGGATAGCGAGCCTCACCGGCCGCCTGTTCGCGCACCTCGGTTCCCGCGCGCTGCAGGCGGCGCGCATCCACATTCGGCAAGTCGCGGAAGAAGCGCGCGGAGTTGCGCAACGCCGAGAGCGCCTTTTCCACGCGCAAATCTTCTGGCGCCGGATAGAGCCCCGCTTCGATATTCGCACGGTCCTTGGCGAACAATTCCAAAAAAGCGGTGCGAACGCGGGGTGGATCGCCCTCCGGCGCCTGAGGTTTGAACTTCGGCTCGCCCGGACGGTTTAACGGCCCTGAGATGCGCCGCGCCAACAGGTATTGCCCCATGTACCACGCCACGCGCGCGCCCTGCGCGGCGGCGTAACGAGCACGGGACAGATCCCTCATGAGGCCCATCGGGCCGCGAGCTTACTTCGGCTTTGCGCGGCGTCGAGGGGACGATTTGGCGCTTTGGGTCTTCCCAACCTTCTTGGCCAATTTCCTACCGGCCGCCGGCGCATCCTCCGGCTTTGGCCAGGTTTTGATTCTCTTCATCAGCCCTGGCACTTGCAGGCGCCCTTCAGGGCGGGTCTTGCCGCGTACGGAGACGTTTGCTTCATGCACAGTTTCGGGGCGGCCGGAAACCAGCGGGTGCCACCAGTAAAGGTCCCGCTCTTCGTGCACGAGCCGGTACGCGCAGGTCCAGGGCAGCCAATCCAGCGTCGGCACGTTCTCAGGCGTGAGCTTGACGCAATCGGGAACTCGTTTCTTGCGGTTAGCGTAGTCCGAGCATTGACACGCCCCTGAATCAAACAGCTTGCACGCGACGTCGGTGAGACAGATTTCGCCGGTGTCTTCATCCTCAAGGCCGATCAAACAGCACTTGCCGCAGCCGTCGCAGAGGCTTTCCCATTCCTCTTCGCTCATTTCAGCGAGCGTCTTGGCTTTCCAGAATGGCGCGCCTCCCCCAGCTCTGGATGGGGAGCGGGCAGAGGAGCGAGGTGATCGACGCTTGATGCTGGACGTCACCGCTCCAAGGCTCCCACAACTTCAACATGAGGGCTCCACCGGAACTGATCGACGGGCGTGATCTTGGTGAGTGTAAATCCGTGTTCGACCAGGACCTTTACGTCGCGTGCGAAGCTCGCCGGATCGCACGAGACGTACGCAAGCTTGCGCACTGGCGCGCGTGCGATCTGCTCCGCCTGGAGGCGCGCGCCTGAGCGCGGGGGGTCGATCACGGCGCCCTCAAACCTCTTCATCTCAAGACAGGAAATGGGCGTTCGCAGCAGATCGCGGCGCAATATGCTGACTTGCTTCAGCGTCCCTCCCGCGCCATCGGCGGCGCTTTTGAGGGCGGCGAGCATTTCGGCATCGCCCTCAACGGCGAGGACCTCGGCGAACTCGGCTGCACGAAGCGCGAACGTGCCGATGCCGGAAAACAAGTCGATGACGCGCGCCGCGCCCGCTAACGCCTCAATGGCGAGCCGCGCCAGGGCTTCCTCGCCTGCCGCGGTCGCTTGCACGAAGGCGCCCGGCGGGGGGGAGACCATCGCCCGCCCCATGCGCAACATCGGACGCTTGCGCTCGACGATCGGTTCGCCATCGACTGACAGCCTCGACAGATCGAGTGCATGCGCCGCTTCGCTCAACCGCTCCAGGCGCTCGCGCTCCATTGCATCGGCTCGCCCCGCGCCCTTAACCGCGATATCGACGCCAGCATCGGTGAGTAGGCATTGCAGCGTCATCTCCCCGCGTGCCGGCATCACGACCTCAGCGAGCGGCGCAAGCTTGAGCACGACGGCCTCAAGCTGAGGCGCCAGCGCCGGGCAAGCCGCAATCGGCAGCAAACGCGAGCCGCCGCGCTCAATGAAGCCTATGCGAACTGCCCCGCCCTGGCGGCCAGCGTGCACTGCCGCGCGTCGGCGGCCCTCACCCCAGGCGGCGATGATCGGAGCGACAGGCGCTGACCCAAGGCCTTGCCGCACCAACGCCTGGATCACTTGCGCGCGTTTCCATTCAAGGTAAGGCGCCTCGGCCCAGTGCTGCAGCTGGCAGCCTCCGCATCGGCCGAAGTGAGCGCAGACGGGGGTACGCCGTTCGGGGCTTGGAGCGAGCACCTCAACGAGCTGCGCCCGATCGCCGACAACACGCGCCCGGACCTTTTCGCCTGGCAGGGCGAACGGTGCGTAAACGGGCCCCGCGGGGCCCTCCGTTATCGCATCGCCTCGCGCGCCCATGGTGGAAACCTGCAAAAGAATCTCTTCGGGCGCCACCGCGGACGCGGTCCCCTTGGCCTGGGCCGGCCGGGCGCGGGAGAGGCGATTAGTGCGCTTCATGTTCGATTCAGGTTGGCTTTGCTTTTCTGGGCCCGACAGACAGGAGCCCGACATGCGAGGTCAAGTTCTAATCGCCGCGACCGCCTTGGCCGCTGTGCTCATGGCCCAGCCCGCGGCGGCCCAACAGCAATACGGCGGCTACCACGATCAGCACGTCTCCAATCAGCAACAATGTCAGCAATCACGTCAGAACCGCACCGTCGGCGGCGCCCTCATTGGCGGCATCGCCGGAGCGCTGCTCGGTCGCGAGGTTGCCGACCGCGGCGTGCGGGGCGAAGGCGCTCTCTTGGGCGCAGTGGTGGGCGCGACCGCCGGGGGCATGATCGGGCGCAACACCGCCCAATGCGCCCAGGTTCCGCAGGGCAGCTACGATCCTTATAGCGGGCAGCCGTACGGCCAATACCCGCAAGACAATTACCCCTACGGAGACGATTCGGGCCTCGAGGGCGGCCCTTATCGCCAGTCCGGTTATTATGGCGGCGGCGATCGCTATGAGGATTGCCGCATGGGGCAAGTGATCACGCGCGACCCGTATGGACGCGAGTATCGCGAAAACGTTGAAATGTGCCGTGGCGCCGATGGCGTTTGGCGCCCTCGTTACTAAGAGTCGAACCTCCCGTCTAAACACCTCTCCCCGGCGGCAACGCCGGGGTGTCCTTTTTTCAAAGCGTCGGGCCTCAAATGCGACCCACGGCTTGGATCGGGCTCGGTGTCGCGTTTGATGTCCAAAGACGCTTTGGATTCAGAAGTTTCTAAAGCAACTTTGGACTTTAAATTCGCTCTGCGCCCGCCATCGAACCGAGGCGAATTTAAAAGTCCGTTGCTTTAGTTCACACGAACATGGCTTCGATCAGGTACGGGCCAGGCGTTGCGAAGCTACGCAGCAGCGCGGCGACGAACTCGCGCTGTGTCGACACCCTTTCGCCCGGCACTCCAAAGCCTGCCGCGATGTGCGTGAAATCTATGGACGGGCGCTGCAGATCGAACAGGTCGGCCGCTGCCTGGGTCTGAGCATTGATGCCGGCGCGCATCATCTCCAGCTTCAAGATGGCGTAGGCGCCATTGTTCAATATGACGTTGGTGACATTGAGCCCCTCGCGCGCTTGGGTCCACAGCGACTGGATCGTGTAGAGTGCGCTTCCATCAGCCTCCAAAGCAATGACGCGCCGATCCGGCCAAGCGAGCGCCGCACCTGTTGCCACTGGCAAACCTTGACCGATCGAACCTCCGGTCAGAGTCAGCCAATCGTGGGGCGCTGCAGCCGCCGCCGCCTCATAGCAATAAAGGCCAAGTGTGTTCGATTCGTCGGAAACAATGGCGCCTTCCGGCAAAGTCGCCGCAAGCGCTTGAGCGAAACTGGCGGGATCGACACGCGCTTCCCCGTCCGGCGGAGCAATTGGTTGAGCCTCCGCGGTGGCGGCGCCCGCTCCTGCGCCGACAGCCTCCGCCAATGCTTCGAGCGCAGCTTCGAGGTCATCCACCCCGCTCGCAAATGGGACAACTTTTGCGCTTTCCGGCGCCAGTTTTGTCGGGCGCCCGGGCAACGCGAAGAACGCCACGGGATTGCTCGCGCCCGCGAGCACAAGCGTGTGCACATTGGCAAGCACGCCCGCGGCCATTTCCGAAAGATACGGCAGCCGCTGCAGAGCTGAGCGCCCCGCCCCGCGCTCGATCCTCGGTGGAAATGTCTCCACCAACACGAGCGCGCCGGTTTTCGCCGCAACACGCTGAGCGGCAGCACAAGCCTTCGCCGTCAGCACTCGCCCGCCCAGGAACAGCAACGCGCCCGGGCCAAGGCTGCGCGCGGCTGCATCGAGATGTTGTGTCCAACTTTGCGCCGCGGCGCCCTCGCGCATCCGCGCCGGCGGATCTGGCTCGACGTCGGACCACGCAACATCGGCCGGCAAGATCAACGCCGCCGGCCCGCTCTTTTTTGCGGCGGCAATCGCCTCGGCGCCGAGCGCCACAAGCGCCTGCGGCCGCTCCGCCGTCTTCAGCCACGCCGACATCGGCCGCGCCAGCGAGGCGATATCGCTCGCAAGCGGAGGATTGTTGGCGAGGTGGTATGTCGCGTGCTCGCCGATCAGCGACACGATCGGCGTACGCGCGCGATAGGCGTTGTGCAAATTGGCCAACCCGTTGCCCAGGCCGGGCCCCAGGTGCAGCAAAGTCAGGGCCGGCGATTGCGTCATGCGCCCGAAACCGTCGGCCGCACCCGTCGCCACGCCCTCGAACAGGGCAAGCACCGGGCGAATGGCGGGGACCGTGTCGAGGGCGGCGACAAGATGCATCTCCGACGTTCCCGGATTGGCGAAGCACACGCGCACGCCTTCGTGCGCGGCATATTCGAGCAAGCGCTGGGCCGATTTCATGTTGCGGGTCTCCTATGTTGTGATGTCCTGCGCCGCTTCAACGCCGCTCCACGAGTTCCGCGTTGATCTCGGCGGCGGACGTAACGCCTGCAAGAGCCATGGCTGTGCGAAGGTCGGCGCGCATCGCCTTCAACAAGCTTACGAGCCCATCGCCGCCGCGCGCGGCGACTGTCCATATCCAAGGCCGCCCCATCAACACTGCATTGGCGCCGCAAGCGAGTGCGCGTGCAATGTCATGGCCCCCGCGTACGCCGCCGTCCATCAATACGCTGGCCCGGCCCTTCAGCGCGTCGGCGACGCGCGGCAACATGTTGATCGACGAACTCGCGCCATCGAGCTGACGGCCGCCGTGGTTCGAGACGATGACAGCGTCCGCGCCTGCTCCCACGGCCGCCAATGCATCCTCAGGGCTGAGCACGCCCTTGATAACGAGCCTTCCGTCCCAGTCACGCCGCAATTGCTCCATGTCTTTCCAAGTTGCGCTCGGATCGAACTGCGCATCCACCCATTCCCTGAAATCGGCGGGGCTGGCCGCGGTCGGCACATAATTGGCGAGATTGCCAAACACGTGCGGTCTTCCGCCTATGGCGACGTCCCTGAGCCAGCCGGGATGCAGCAAATAGTCGATCAATCCTGCGCGCAGCCGCGCCAATGCGCCGACGCCAGCGCCCATGCCATTGCGGACATCCCGGTGGCGCGCCCCAAGAACCGCGAGGTCGACGGTGAACACCAGCGTCTTGACGCCAACGGCTTTCGCACGCTGCAGCAAATCGCCCACTGCGCCCCTGTCGCGCAGCATGTAGAGCTGGAACCAGAACGGGCGTTTGGCGGCCTTTGCCACTTCCTCCAGCGAACAGATCGCCACGGTCGAGAGGCAGAACGGAATGCCAAGTGCGTCGGCCGCGCGCACGGCCTGCACTTCGGCGCGTCGCGCCATCATGCCGGCCATGCCGATCGGGGCGAGCGCAAGCGGCATGGACCATTGCTCGCCCAGAAGCTCGATGCGCGTATCGAGATTTGAGACATCGCGCATCACGCGTTGCTTCAGCTCGAGGCGCGCGAAGTCCTGCACGTTTGCGCGCAGCGTCGCCTCATCGCCGCTGCCCCCGTCGATATAGTCGAACAGTGTTTGCGGGAGCCGCCTTTCGGCCAGGCGCCGATAATCTTCCGGCGTGGCTGGCGCAAGGTTCAGTGGCGGCATCGCGGCGGTCTCCAGATAAGATCATCGCTAGGAAGTCGGCGGAACGCAAACTCGACGTGGCCGTCAACGCTCACCGGCGCGCGTAAAGCAACATCTCAAGGTTCCCGTCTCCGCCACGAACGGGTGAATCGATTAGGTTGACGACCCGAAAGCCTTGCATGCCGTCAAGCGCCGCCGTAGATGCTTTCGCCGCAGCGCGTGCGGTCTCGTCACCGAGCACGCCGCGCTTTGCGGCCCCTGGGCCGGCTTCAAACTGCGGCTTGATGAGCGCGACGAGATCAGCGTGCTCGGCGGCAAGCGCGAGCGGCGTGGCGAGCGCCTTGGCTGCTCCAATGAAACTCACGTCGCAAACGATGAGGGACGGCGCCTCTGGGACAAGCTCGCGCGTCAATGCGCGCGCATCAATCCGTTCCAAGCTCACGAGGCGCGGATCAGCGCGCAACGAGGCGTGCAGTTGCCCATAACCGACATCGACGGCGTAGACGCGCAACGCCGCGCGCGCGAGCAAGACCTGCGTGAAGCCACCGGTCGAGGCGCCGACATCCATGCACACGCGCCCGGCAGGGTTGACGCCGAACGCATCGAGCGCGTGCGCCAGCTTCACCCCCCCGCGCGACACCCAAGGGTGCGAGGGGGTGAACTCCAGCTCCGCATCCTGCTCCACCAGATCGGAGGCTCTCGTCACGACGATGCCGCCCGCGCGCACGCCGCCCCCAAGGATAGCCGCCTGCGCCTTGGCGCGGCTCTCGGCCAAGCCCTTGGCGACAAGGAGAAGATCAGCGCGCATGCGAGGCATGATCCCCCTCCCTCGCGCGACCTTGCCGCCAAGGCAACCCCTTGCCTGGCGCGTGATTGCCGCGCAAGTCTCGCGCCCCGCAAGGTGGAGGACAAGCACATGGGGCATCAGATTTCCCGGCGCAGGCTAATGGCCGGCGCTGCAGCGCTGTCGGGGCTGACAAGCCTCGGCGCTTGTCAGTTTGGCGGCGCGACGAGCGATGCTCTGGGCGACCTTGACGCGACGGGCGTGGCCGCGCGGATTAGCAGCGGCGAGATCACGGCCGCCGAAGCGCTCGACGCCGCGATCGCCCGCGCTGAAGCCGTCAACGGCCAACTCAATTTCATGGCCTCGGCAACCTATGATTATGGGCGCCAGCGCGCGGCGGGCGCCTTGTCCGGACCGTTCGCAGGTGTGCCGACCTTGATCAAGGATCTGATGCCGGTCACGGGCCTGCCAACACATTTTGGCTGCCGCGCGTTCGCCAACAATGTCGCCGATGCACAGCCACCGTACATGGACGCGGTTCTAGCAGCGGGCCTTGTTCCATTCGGCAAGTCAACGACGCCGGAATTCGGACTCACCGCCACCACCGAGCCCATTCTGGGCGGGCCGACAAAGAACCCGTGGGACCCCACGCGCTCGTCAGGGGGATCTTCCGGGGGCGCCGCGGTTGCTGTCGCCGCCCGGGTCGTGCCGATCGCTCACGCGAGCGACGGCGGCGGCTCGATTCGCATTCCAGCTTCATGCAACGGGCTATTTGGGCTCAAGGTCTCACGCCAGCGCACAGTCTTCGATGGCCGCCCCGAGACCGGGATGTCGATTTCCGTGAACGGCTGCGTCAGCCGCAGCGTGCGCGACACTGCTGCGTGGCTTGCGGCAACCGAGCAGACGGGCGAGGGCGCGGTCCTTTTGCCCACAGGCATGGTCGATGGGCCGAACACGCAGCGCCTGCGCATTGCCGTAAGCATTCCCGATTTCCGCGGCCATGAACCCGACGCCGAAGTGCGCACCGCAGTCGAAGCCGCCGCTGAATTGTGCCGCTCGCTTGGACACACAGTCAGCGAAGGCCGCCCGACCTTCAACGGCCAGCAGTTCAGTGACGATTTCATTCTGCTCTGGGCGGCGAGCGCGGCTGAAATTGTGCAGATGGTGCAAGCCAATGCGGGCGACACTCCGCTCGACCAGATACTTGAGCCGTTGACCCTCGATCTGGCGCAACACGCCCAGTCGCAAGGACCCGCCGCGCTGGAGGCGGCGGTACGCCGCTTGCACGAGGTCGAAGCTCAATACGCGGCGTTCTTTGGCGACGTCGATGTGCTGCTGACGCCGGTGTTGTCCAAGCCGCCACTGCCGTTGGGCGAAATATCGCCAACGCTCGGCATGGAGGTCGGCTTTGCCCGCGTGCTTGACTATGTCGGGTTTACGCCACTGCAGAATGCCGCTGGCGCGCCCGCCATGAGCGTCCCATTGGCGTGGTCGCAGGGAGGTCTGCCAATCGGGGCGCATTTCTCCGCAGCAAAAGGGCAAGAGCGGCGGTTGCTAGAGCTGGCCTACGAGCTTGAGCAGGCTCAGCCATGGGCCGATCGCAGGCCCGCGGTGAACGCAGGCTGAAGTCTTGCTCCACACTACCGCCCCGATTAGCGCTTAGGCGACCGCAAATGAGACTTGGCTCCGTCTTCTGCGCGCTGGCTCTCTTCGCCTCGCCCGCTTGGGCGCAACCCCAGCAACCGGTCCCGCAGCAGCAGGAACAGCAATTGGGCGGTGAGGCCTGGTACCGCCAACAATTGAGCGACCTCGCCGAGGTGCTTGGCGGGGCGCATTATCTGCGCATTCTGTGCGACGGGCGCGGCGACCAGCGTTGGCGCGACTACATGCGCGGCGTCATCCAACGCGAACCAGATCACAACGCCATGTTGGTGGAGGGCTTCAATCGCGGGTATCGGCAGGAGGAATCGCGCTTCCCAGAATGCGACCACATCACGCGGCAAACAGAGGCGGAACTGCGCGCACGCGGCCTGCGGATAGCGCAAGCCTTAAGCGTCCGCCACGCCGAGTAATCATTTAGCGGCGGGCCCAGACATCTTCGAGCCAGTCGCGCGGCGGCGCCGCAGGATCCGGTTTGCCCATGCGAGCCAGGAAAAGATGGCGTGCGATTTCAGCTTGGCGTTCGATATTGAATTCGGCGAGCCGCGCGCCGGCGTGTGGCTTGTAGAGGTACGCGCCCTTTCCCAACGCGCCGAGCTTGGCGCCCGCCAACACAATTCCGCGCTGGGCCTGCCACACGTGCATCAGTTCGTGCACAAACCATCCCTGCTCGCCAAGCGGCGCTTGCGCGAAATCACTCCAGGCGCGCCAACGGGCGAACAGAATTGTGCGCCCGAACGGCACCATGGCGCCAAATCCAAGCCAAGGCGGAGCCTGGATCACGCCAACACCCCGCCATGCGATCTCCTCGCCGAATGCAACCCGCGCGAACTCGATTTCCGCCTCGGTCAGAGGGCGTCGCCGCCACAGGGGCATGTGCTGGACGGGCAGCTTCATCGCCCGCCAATAAAGCGGCAATGACGAGCAAAGAGAAGCGGCCCGGCGGGAGCTTGCCGGGCCGCGCGGCGCGCTGGGTGGGCGGGTGCGCGCCAGTGGACGATTTTGCCCTTCGTCTCTTCACAACGCCGATTGACGCCAATCCCGTCGCGACTTTCCTTCGTTGACCGCGTAAGGCTTGGGCATGGCCGGGCGCTTCCAGATCATCGTGGGGCGGATCGAGACGCTGGCGCTCGACGTGGTTGTCAACGCCGCCAACCGGCGGCTACTGCCGGGCGCCGGCGTGGACGGAGCGCTACGCACCGCCGCGGGGCCGGAGTTGACGAGACATACCTCTGGGATGCCCCCGCTCGATGTCGGCGAGGCGGTGTTAACGCCAGGGTTCAGATTGCCGGCGCGCTACATCATCCACACCGCCGCGCCGATCTTCAACGCCGGCGACAATGAGCGCGTGCTCATAGCAGGCCTTGCGCGCTGCTATGCTTCCTCGCTCGCGCTTGCGTCGGCTCATGACCTTGCATCGATCGCTTTCCCTTGTCTCGGCACCGGCGCTTTCGGCTGGCCGCGCGCGCTCGCCTGCGAAACGGCGCTTGGCGCCTGCCGCGCCGCACAACTCTTGGAATCGTGCGTTCAGCGTGTCGTGTTTTGCTGCTTTTCCGAGGCCGACGCAGCGCCCTATCGCGAGGCTTTAGTGTCCCGGATTTGAAGTTCGTCATATCATCTGGATCGCCCGGGGAAACGAACTTCAAATCCAAAAGGGACACTAAAATCAATGAGTCTTAGTGTGGCTTATGAATCTGCAATTCGCTCAGCGCCCTCCATCGAGATCAAGCGAATTTCAGATTCGCCACACTAGGCGCCTAGCGTCTCCAAGAAGCGAAGCGGCGCGCCCACGCTCGCAGTGATGAGTTCGCCGTCGCTCATCACGACCTGGCCGCGAATAATGGTCGCCATTGGCCAGCCCTTCGCTTCGAATCCGTCGAACGGCGTCCAGCCGCAGCGCGTGGCTTGATCTTCCGCGCGGATGACGCGCCGCGCCTTCATGTCCACAAGCGTAAGGTCGGCGTCGTAGCCAAGCACAATGCGCCCCTTGCCCTCAATACCGAACACGCGTTGCGGCCCCGCGCTGGTAAGATCGATAAAGCGCGCAAGGCTCAGCCGACCCTCGTTCACATGGGTCAGCATCACTGGCACGAGTGTTTGAACGCCTGGCATTCCCGAGGGTGACTTCGGATAGGCTTGCGCCTTTTCCTCGCGCGTGTGGGGCGCATGATCGGTGCCGAGAACGTCCACGACGCCCTGAGCGACGCCAAGCGACCACAAAGCGGCGCGGTCGCGCGCCGTGCGGATCGGCGGGTTCATTTGCGCAAAGCCCTTAAGGCGTTCGTAAATCTCCGGCCCGGCAAACGTAAGGAATTGCGGCAGCGTCTCCACTGTCGCGACATCCTTGGCCGTCGCTAGATATTCCATCTCCAGTGCCGAAGAGACGTGCAGCACATGAACGCGCTTGCCGTGTGCGCGCGCGGCGGTGACGAGCCGTTGGACCGCCTTGAGCGCAGTCTGATCGTCGCGCACCTCCGGGTGGCTCGTCCAATCCCCTGTGCGCGCAAGCGCCTTGCGTTCGTTGAGGCGCGCTTCGTCCTCGGCATGAAACGCGGCGCGGCGGCGAATATTTTTCAGCACTTTGTTGAGGCCTTCGTCGTCGCCCACGAGCAAGGATCCCGTGGAGGAGCCCATGAAGGTCTTGACGCCGCAGCAGCCTGGGAGCCGCTCCAACTCGCCCAGGTGGTCTGCATTCTCAACCGTGGCGCCCACATAGAAGGCGTGGTCGACATGGGCGCGGCCCCTGGCGCGCGCCAGCTTGTCAGCCAGGGCGTCGGCGCTTGTCGTCGGCGGCGCGGTGTTTGGCATTTCGAACACGGAGGTGACCCCGCCCAACGCCGCTGCGCGTGTGCCGGTTTCAAGGTCCTCTTTATGTTCGTTGCCAGGCTCGCGAAAATGCACCTGCGTATCGATAACGCCCGGCAATACGTGCAAGCCCTTCGCTTCGACGATCTTGTCAGCATCAAGCCGTGAAAGGTCGCCTATTGCTGCAATGCGTCCGCCGGAGACGCCGATATCCCCAACGCCTTCGCCAGCGTGGCTGATGATGGCGCCCCCCCGCACGATGAGGTCGAATGCGCTCATCTCAAGCCTCCGGCGTGCAACAGTTCGAGCGCAGCCGTCTCGACCGCGTCGATTCCAATATCGTCCATCATTGCGTTCGTGTCAGCGTCGTCGCGCACGGTCGCCGCCTCGAAACTACGCGCGCGCAGCGTGAGCGTTCGCGGCCCGTACGGCGCGCGTACGCGCTCGTCGGTCGGGCCAAGCAAGGTCAGCGTCGGCGCTCCCATCGCCGCTGCGATGTGGGTCAGCGCGTTGTCGTTGCCGATGCACAGGGTTGCCCGCTCCATCAGCGCGGCGCCGGCGAGCAGATCGGTTTGCCCGCCCATGCCTTGGGCGAGGATGCCGTCCGCGTCGAGGCTGGCCACGATCGCGGCGACTATGGACTGGTCCCGTTCCGCCGCGCCGAGCACGATGATGGCTGATCGCCCAAGAGGTCCCGACACGAGCCGGCGAGCCGCGGCAGCGAAGCGCTCTGCCGGCCAACGCTTTGTCCCATGCATGCCGCCTGGGGCTAGCACCAAGATTCCTCCCTCGCCTGACGCGACAGAGGCCGCGACCCTGCGCGCCGCGTCATCGACCCAAAGCACCGGGGCGAGCGGACGCGGCGCGGCCAGGGCTTCGGTCCAATCCTCAACCAGATGACGGGTCAAGCGCGCCGGCCGCAGCGCCACGCGCCGATCGATTGGCGCCACGCGCCCGAGCCAACCGCCGCGCGCATCGATGCATATGTCGAAACGCTCCATGCCCAATCGCCAGCCAAAGAGCGCCCAATAGGCGGCTTTGCCCGTTGCTCTGACATGTGTCCTCGCTGGAGCGGCGCGAAACAGCGTCCGCGCCTCCGCGCCCGCCACCAAGGTCAGTTCGTCATTTGGGCGCAACACGTAGGCAAGCGCGCCGGTCGCGAGCACGGCTTCGCCCAAATCGTCAGGCGCGAGGAACAGGACCGAGGCCATCCAGCCGGGGTTAGGCGCGCATCCGGTAAATGCCAAGTCAACAACGGCTGCTACAAAGCTTGCGAAGCTGGGCCGCGAAGGCCAAGTGAAGCGCCATGGCCACGCCCCTTCGCCTCGAACGGATGCTCATCCGTGTGTCCGGGTCGGATGCGCTCTCCTTCCTGCAAGGCGTTCTGACTCAGGATGTCGAGCGCCTCGCCAATGCGGGCATTCTCTACGCCGCGCTGCTTACACCCCAAGGCAAAGTCATTGCCGACATGCTCCTATGGGCGGACGGAGAGGACGTTTTTCTCGATATCGATCCCGCGCGCGGACGTGATCTCATGGCGCGCCTCTCGATGTACAAGTTGCGCGCTCAAGTGAAACTTGAAGTGTCCCAGTGCGGAGTTGTTTGGAGCGAGGCTGCATTCGCAGGGGCGCTCCCCGACCCGCGCTTGCAGGGCCTGGGGTGGCGAAAACTCGAGCCAGCATCCGATGTCCGCGCGCTCACGGACGGCGCCGACGCCTACCAAGCATGCCGCATTGCGCTGGGCGCGCCCGATCTCGCAATTGACGCAGCACCCGAGGAAGCATTCGCGCTCGAAGCGCTATTGGAGGAGCTCAATGGCGTTGACTTTCAGAAGGGCTGCTTCGTCGGCCAGGAGAATGTCTCTCGTATGAAAAGGCGCGCCACGGCGCGAAGGAAGTTCTGCCCGATCGTGTTCGAAGGGCCGGCTGTTGCGCCGGGGACGCCCATCCTGGCGGGAGAAACCGATATCGGCGGCGTGCGAACAGGACGCGCGGGCCGGGCCTTGGCCTTCGTGAGATTGGACCGCGCGATCGCTGCGCGTGAGGGCCTCACGGCAAACGGGCGCCAAGTCCGGCTCGACCCGCCGCCATGGCTCCTCATGCCGCCAAGAGATGGCGCAGCCGATTGACGCTCCCGCGCGAGAGGTCTAAGCGCCGAAATCCCGCATCGCTCCAAGGATCACAGAGCTTGACAGTCGTCATCTCCGCGACCGGCCTCTACGCGCCGCCGAATTCAGTCACGAACGCCGAGCTTGTCGCTTCGTACAATGCCTATGTCGCGCGCTACAACAAAGAGCGCGCCAGCGAGATCGCGGCCGGAACACTGCCGCCGCTGCAGCCATCGAGCATCGAGTTCATCGAGAAGGCGTCTGGCATCAAGCACCGCTATGTGCTGGAGAAGAACGCACTGCTCGATATCGACCGCATGGTCCCCGATATTCCCGAGCGTCCGAACGAGCAGCTTTCGTTGATGGCCGAAGTATCAGTCATCGCCGCCAGGCAGGCGCTCGAACGCGCCGGGCGCGACGCAAGCCAGGTCGACGCCGTCATCTGCTCGTGCTCGTCATTGCAGCGGCCCTATCCTGCACTGGCGATCGAAGTGCAAAACGCGCTGGGCGCGGGCGGGTTTGGTTACGACATGAACGTGGCTTGCTCATCCGCCACATTCGCGATGCAGAACGCAGCTGACATCGTGCGGGCCGGTCACGCGCGCTCGGTGCTCGTCGTCAATCCCGAATTGTGCACCGGCCACCTCAATCTGCGCGACCGCGATACTCATTTCATTTTCGGCGATGCTGCCGTCGCTGTTTTGATCGAACGCGCCGATATCGCGCCCGCCGGCGCCTGGGTCCTCCTCGGCACCAAGCTGCTCACCCGCTTCTCCAACAACATCCGCAACAATTTCGGCTTCCTCAACCGCTGCGCGCCGGAGTGGCGCGAGATGCCTGACAAGCTCATCACTCAACAGGGCCGCAAGGTGTTCAAGGAAGTCGTGCCCTTGGTTTCGGAGATGATATTGCAGCACATGGCCGAACTCGACCTGAAGCCGAGCGATCTCAGGCGCATGTGGTTGCATCAAGCTAACTCCAACATGAACCGGCTCATCGCCGCGCGCGTCCTTGGCCATGAAGCAAGCCAGGACGAGGCGCCTACCGTGCTCGACGAATACGGCAACACCGCCGGCGCGGGCTCCATCATCGCCTTCCACAGGCACTCGGACGATCTCAAAGCTGGCGACAAGGGCCTCATCTGCTCATTCGGCGCGGGCTATTCCGCCGGTTCGATCTTCGTTCAGAAGGCCGCATGACGCCGCGCATTCGCGTTGCGGGCGCAGCCGACATTCCGGCTCTACGCTCCCTGGTTGAAAGCGCCTATCGCGGCGAAAGCGCCAAGGCGGGCTGGACGCATGAGGCCGATCTCCTCGGCGGCCAGCGCACCGATCATGCCGCGCTGGGGGAAATGATCGCTGATCCGAGGCAAGCCATCTTGCTTGCGGAGGCCGGTGGCGACCTCGTTGGATGCGTTCAGGTTGCCGACAAGGGCGTGGGCGCCGGCGAGGGCCACATCGGATATCTCGGCATGCTGACCGTTCGCCCAACCCTGCAAAGCGCCGGATTAGGCCGCTATCTGATCGATGCCGCGGAAGCGCATGCGCGCGCGGCACTCGGCGTCGACGTCATGGAAATGACGGTGATCTCCAGCCGCCGGGAACTGATCGACTGGTATGTCCGCCGCGGGTATGCGGACACTGGCCGCACCGCGCCCTTTCCTATGGACGATCCGCGCTACGGCATCCCCAAGACGCGGGATCTTGAGTTCGTAGTGTTGGCCAAGAGGCTCGCGCCGAACTAGTGTGGCGAATCTGAAATTCGCCCGATCTCGATGGCGGGCGCTGAGCGAATTTCAGATTCAAGAGCCACACTAAGACTCCTTGATTTTAGTGTCCCTTTTGGATTTGAAGTTCGCTCCACGACCGATCCAGATGATATGACGAACTTCAAATCCGGGACACTAGGATTGGCCATGGCCCACCGTAATCCGCGCACCCGTCTCGCCACGCACGAAGTCGCCAATCAGCCGTCCCCGCTTGAGGACGTGAATCTTTACTCCGCCGACGCGATTCTTGCGTTCGCCTGCGACTGGTCCGGCGCCGCCACGCATGTTGAACGCCTCAACCGCTTCGGGGCGGCGGTCGGCAGCGCGGAAACGCAAGCCTGGGCTGTGCAGGCGAACCGGACGCCTCCCGTTTTTCAACCCTACGATCGGTACGGCCAACGCATCGATGAGGTCGAGTTCCATCCCGCGTATCATCGCTTGATGGCGCTTGGCCTTGAGGGAGGGGTTTCCGGCGCTGCGTGGAACGTGAAGGAATCCGGCCACGCACTGCACGCCGCGCTGCTGTTCCTCATGGGCGAGGCCGATTACGGCGTGTGTTGTCCAATGTCGATGACCTACGCTGTCGTGCCGGCGTTGCGCGCTGACCCATCAGTCGCGTCCGAATGGGCGCCGCGCGTCACGAGGGAAGCCTACGATGCGCGCTTCGTACCCGCTTCTGAAAAAGCCGCCGCGACGATGGGCATGGCGATGACAGAGAAACAAGGCGGATCCGACGTCCGCGCCAACACGACGCGCGCCACGCGCCAAGGCGACAGCCACTATCTCCTCACCGGCCATAAATGGTTTTGCTCGGCGCCAATGTCGGACGCGTTTCTCACCCTTGCCTATGCCGAAGGCGGCCTCACATGTTTCCTTGTTCCGCGTTGGCGCCCCGGAGGGGAGCGCAACAGCGTCGAGATCCAGAGGCTCAAAGACAAACTCGGCGATCGCTCCAACGCCTCTTCCGAGATTGAATATCGCGAGGCGTGGGCGCAACGCGTGGGCGAAGAAGGGCGCGGGGTCCGCACGATCATTGAGATGGTCTCGCTGACGCGGCTCGACTGCATCATCGGCGCGGCAACGCAGATGCGCCAGGCTTGCGCGCTAGCCGCGTGGCACGTGAGCGGGCGCACGGCATTTCAGAAGAAACTGATCGACCAGCCGCTGATGCGCGCCGTGCTCGCTGATCTGGCAATCGACGTCGAAGCTGGGGTTGCGCTCGCCTTCCGGCTCGCCATGGCGCTCGACCGCGGCGGCGATCCGCGTCAAACGGCGCTCGCCCGCCTTGGCCTCCCGCTCGCGAAGTACCTCACAACCAAGCGTGCGCCCACTATCGTCGCCGAGGCGATGGAGTGTCACGGCGGCGCCGGCTATGTGGAAGAGTGCGCCTTGCCTCGTCTCTTCCGCCAATCGCCTCTCAACGCGATCTGGGAAGGCAGCGGCAATGTGATTGCGCTCGACATGATTCGCGCGCTGGCCCGAGAGCCAGAAGCACGTGACGCGCTCATCGCCGAACTGCACGAGGTCGGGTTGGCTGAAGAGGCCAAGACCATGCTGGCTGGGCCCATCCACGAACGCGAAGCGCGGTACGTGATCGAACGCCTCGCGCTCTTGTTCGCAGCCGCGACGCTCATGAAATACGCCCCGAGCGCTGTCAGCGATGCGTTCCTCTCCAGGCGCCTCAACGGTTGCAGCGTAACCCTTGGGGCGACGCGCCGCTCCGTGGACGAGGACGCGCTAATCGCCCGCTTGGCGCTGCGGGCATAACGCTTGAATCATCGCGGCGGCGGTCAGCGCCGTCGTCACGCCGTCTGCCCCATCAGCCGCTTGCGCGCGCGCGCTTCACCGATCAGCGGAAACAGCGCCGCCATTTCGGGGCCGTGATCGAGACCAGTGAGCGCTTGCCGAAGCGGCATGAACAACGCCTTGCCCTTGGCCCCGGTCTTTTCCTTCACCGCGTTGGTGAAGGCGCTCCACGTCGCGCCATCATAGGCGCCTTTCGGCAGCACTTCGGCGGCAGCGGCGGCAAAAACGGCATCGGGCACAAACGGTTCAATCGGCCCATCCACGATGTGCGCCCACACCCGCACCTCGGGCAGTAGCGAGATGTTAGCGCGGATGGCGTTCCAGAACGCGTCGCCCTTGTCGGCGCCCAGCTTGGCCAGCCGCGGCTTCACGCTCGCATAGTCGAGCCCGTGCAACACCGCGGCGTTGACCCGTTTAAGTTCCTCAGGATCGAAACGCGCCGGAGCGCGGCCGATTTTCTCGAAGCCAAATTCGTCGGCAAGCTGATCGATGCTCTGACGCGCCTCAACCGGATCGGATGTGCCGATCTTCGCCAGGTGCGAAAGCACCGCCATCGGTTCGTAGCCTTCGGCCGCCAGTTCGGTCACGCCAAGGGAGCCAATGCGCTTGGACAGCGCCCCCCCATCGGCGCCAACCAAGAGTGGGAAATGCCCAAACACGGGCGCTTCCCCGCCAAGCGCCTCGAAGATCTCGATCTGGACGCCAGAATTTGTGACGTGATCTTCTCCGCGCACGATGTGAGTGATCTTGAAATCCACATCGTCCATGACTGAAGGCAGCGTGTAGAGAAAGGCGCCGTCTTCGCGGATGAGCACTGGATCGGAAAGGGAAGCGGTATCAATGCTTTGGGGGCCACGAACCAGATCGACCCAATCCTTGCGCGCCCCAGACAGCTTGAAGCGCCAATGCGGCTTGCGCCCCTCCGCTTCGAGCTTGGCGCGCTCAGGCCCGGTCAGCTTCAGCGCCGCGCGATCGTAGACCGGCGCCTTCCCGGTGGCTTGGGCAATCTTGCGGCGGCGGTCGAGCTCCTCTTCAGTTTCGTAACAGGGGTAAAGGAGGCCGGCGGCCTTTAGTTTTGCCGCCGCCTGCTCATAGACGTCGAAACGGTGCGACTGGTTGGCGCGCTCGTGCCAGATAAGGCCAAGCCAAGTCAGGTCATTCTCGATGCCTTGCTCGTACTCTTTGGTGGAGCGCGCGAGGTCGGTGTCATCGATGCGCAGAAGAACCTGGCCGCCCTCGCGCAGCGCGAACAGCCAGTTCATGAGCGCCGTGCGGACGTTGCCGACGTGGAGCCGCCCCGTGGGCGAGGGCGCGAAACGGAGGCGGATGGGCATTCTGTTGGGGCTCGGAATCCTGGGAGCGCGCGTTATGCCGGGCGCGGCGATGTTCTGTCCAGTTGGCGCGGCGCGACCTTTACCCCTTGCTCCCCCTGAAAGGGGAGGTTGGGAGGGGGTCAACTTCGCATTCTGTTTCGTGAGCGCTTGCTCTAAGCTGGCGCCAAAGGAGCACCCCAAATGGCCAGCAAAGCACATGAAGTTCGGCTCAGGAGCCGCCCCGTCGGTCTGCCCAAGGCGGAGAATTTCGAGGTGGCCGAGGTCGCCTTGCCTGGGCCGGCCCAAGGGGAAGTGCTAGTTCGAAATCTGTGGATGTCGGTCGATCCCTACATGCGCGGGCGCATGTACGACAGGCCAAGCTATGTGCCCCCATTTCAGATCGGGGAGGCGTTGCAGGGCGGGGCAATAGGTCGCGTGGAAAAATCCAACAATCCCGAATTCAAGGCGGGCGATCTCGTTGAATCCATGCTCGGCTGGCGCGACGCCTTCGTGAGCGTCGGCGGCGCCTTGCAGAAGCTGCCCAACGAAAATGTGCCCCCGCAAGCCTATCTCGGCGTGCTCGGCATGCCCGGGCTCACCGCCTATTCGGGCCTGGCGCGCATCGGCGAACCGAAGGCGGGCGAGACGGTCTTCGTCTCCGGCGCGGCGGGCGCGGTCGGCGCCGCGGTTTGCCAAATCGCCAAGCTGCGCGGCTGCACGGTTGTGGCGTCCGCCGGCACGGACGCAAAGTTGGCTTGGCTGAAATCAGTCGGCGTCGACGCCGGCGTAAACTACAAGACTTGCGGAAATCTGCTCGAGGCGGTGCGAAAAGCAGCGCCCAAGGGCATCGACATTTATTTCGACAATGTCGGGGGCGAGCACCTCGAAGTCGCTCTTGAACTTGCACGCCCTCAGGCGCGCTTTGTCGAGTGCGGCATGATCTCGACCTACAATGAAACAGAACCAAAGCCCGGGCCGCGCAATATCATTTATGTCGTCGGCAAGAGCATCAAGATGCAGGGCTTCATCGTGACGAATTATTGGGACATGCGCGACCAGTTCCGCGCCGAGATGACTCAATGGATCAAGAGCGGCGCCATCAAGTGGGAAGAGACCATCGAAAACGGCATAGAGAATGCGCCAAAGGCCTTCTTGAACCTGTTTGCCGGCGCCAACACCGGCAAGATGCTGGTCAAACTCGGCTGAGATGAGCCGGAAACTCTTCCAGGCCTACGTCGCGGTCGATTGGAGCGCGGCGTCCAAGCCCTCGACTGGGCCCGATTCCATCTGGATCGGCGTGCTCAAGCGCAACGTGCGTTTTCAAATGGCTTTCGAGGCGCACAATCCAGCCACTCGCGTTGAGGCGGAAAAACTGATCAACGTTATTCTCGATGACTTGAAGCGCAAGGGCGAGCGTGCGCTGGTCGGCTTCGATTTTCCCCTCGGCTTTCCGCGTGGAACTGCGGCCGCCCTGAAACTCAGCGGGCCGCCATGGAGCGCGCTCATGGATTTCATCGCCAGGGAAGTGAAGGACAAAGCAGACAACACCAACAACCGTTTTCAAGTCGGCGCCAAGATGAACCGGCTGATGACGGGCGAACCGTTTCCGTTCTGGGGCGCCCCGGCGCGCGACGCCCAGACAATGCTTTCCGTCAAACGCGTACGCGAGCACGGCGCTGACGATTTGCCCGAATTGCGCTTGGCCGAAACAGTGTTGAAGGGGCCCTCCTCGATCTGGAAGCTCTATTATCAGGGCTCAGTGGGCGGTCAGGCGCTGGTGGGGCTGCCGGTGATCAAACGATTGCGTCACGAGCGCGCGATAAAGGTGTGGCCATTTGAGACCGGTTGGAAGCGCCTCGCGATCGCCGACCTCGACGGCGCAGACGCCGTGTTCGCTGAAATTTATCCAAGCATGTTCGCTCCCAAGGCGGCGAACGGCGCCATCAAGGACGAGGCCCAGGTGCGCGCCGCGTGCGAGCGCTTCCACGAGCTAGACGAAAGAGGCCAGCTTGCGCCGCTGTTTGGACCGGCAAAGGACGATCCGCGCCGCGACATCATCGAGCGAGAGGAAGGGTGGATCCTCGGCGCGCCGGCCTGATCTTGAATGTGCAACCTCTATTCCATGACCAAGTCGCGCGAAGCGGTCGTCGCGTTCACCCGCGCCATGCGCGACCGCACCGGCAATCAACCGCCGCTGCCTGCGATTTTTCCGGACCAGATCGCGCCCGTGGCGCGCACGGGCGCCGACGGAGTGCGCGAAGTGCTGAACATGCGCTGGGGCTTTCCGCCCCCGCCTAGCGGCGGGCGCCCCGTCACCAATATCCGCAACCTCAACTCGTCATTCTGGCGCACGTGGATGGCGCCGGCGCAGCGTTGCATCGCGCCTGCCACAAGCTTTTGCGAGTACACAGACACCCATCCAAAGGTCGCTCATTGGTTTGCGCTCGACGACGCACGCCCGCTCTTTGCCTTCGCCGGCCTTTGGCGGTCGTGGCGGGGCGTGCGCGGCAAGGAAGACGGCGAACACCTCTTGTTTGCTTTTCTCACCACCGAGGCCAACGATCTTGTGCGCCCCAAACACGCCAAAGCGATGCCGGTGATGTTAACCGGCGATGACATCGAGGCTTGGCTGCTCGCACCCGAACATGAGGCGCTGAAGCTGGCGCGCCCGCTTTCAAGCGCCGCTATGCGCATAGTGCTGTCGGGCCCGCGCGAAGACAGCGTCTAGTGTCCCGTATTTGAAGTTCGTGATATCACCTGGATCAGCCGGGGAACGAACTTCAAATCCACAAGGGACACTAAAATCAAGGAGTCCCAGTGTGGCTTGTGAATCTGAAATTCGCTCCCCGCCCGCCATCAAGATCGGGCGAATTTCAGATTCGCCGCTCTAGTGGAGCGAATTTGACATTCGCATCCCGCATTGCGCAACCCTCGGAGCGAATGTCAAATTCATCAGCTCCACTAAGATTCCTTGATTTCTAGTGGTCCTGATGATTCTGGCATTTGCCAAAGGGCGCTGCGGGTCTGGGATGCAAATGTCAGAATCGGACCACTAGCCTTCCGCCGAACGTTTCAAGCCGGGCAACACGAAGCTCCTCCAGCCGCCTTCGAGCATGTCGCGAATGGGCTTGATTTGATCGGCGGGAAACTTGTCCCAGCCCTCGTGTTCGAACACCACGCGCGTCCTCGCCGCGTCGATCGCTTCCAAGCGGAAGCTCACATGCGTCTCCGGAAAGCCTGGAAGGAACCAGGAAAACTTGAACAGGCGCGGCGCATCGAGCGCCAGGATCTCACACTGTGTGGCGCCTGACACATCCGCGCGGGCAGCCTTCTCCTGATCAGGCTGCATGTAGAATACTGCGTCGATCTCTCTCTTGTAACGCATGCATCCGAGCCAGCTCGGCGCGCCCGCCTCGCTTGTCATGACCTCCCAGGTCCGATCGATGTCGCGCGCGATGACGATCTCCTCGCGAATTGACGGCAACGGCTCTGTCATGGTTCGTCCTCCGCCATTCGCCGGAGCGCATCGAGGCGCCCGCGCCAGAACTCCGAAAGCCATTTGCGCGCGTTGTTGAGTGCGGCGCGCTCCAAGAAATAGACGTTCTCCCGCCCCCGCCTGATTTCGCGCACCAAGCCCGCATCGCGCAACACGGCAAGGTGCTTCGAGACCGCTGGGCGGCTGATCGCAAAATCCGCCGCTAACGCATGCACGGGCGATTCACTTTCGCGTAGAGACACCAAGATCGCGCGGCGCGTGGGGTCAGCCAGCGCTCCGAACATCCGATCAAGCGCCTCAGCCTGCATTCCTCCATTCTATTGGTAACCCTTTGGTTACTTGTCAAGCGAAATTCTGCTTGCGCGACCGGCCGGCCGTGCTGCGCCAGCTTCGCGCGCTGCATGACATTGCCGCCCAAGAGCCCGACCTTGTCATTCTGCAATCGCACGACGCGTAATATCTGCGCGCACCAAAGCGTCGGGCCTCAAATTCGACTCACGGCTTGGATCGGGGTCATTGTCGCATCTGAGGTCCTAAGACGCTTTAGAGTCAGAAGTTTCCAAAGCAACTTTGGACTTTAAATTCGCTCTACGCCCGCCATCGAACCGAGGTGAATTTAAAGTCCGTTGCTTTAAAAGACGACGGGATCATCTCCGAGGGGTTGAAACCGCCGGCCAACCCTAAGAACCGCCCGGGCGCCCTTGACCACGGCCCCGGCGCGTACCAACCACGCTCAATGCGCGTAATCACCACGACGGTCGAACTGCGAACGCTCGCCGAAGAGTTGGCGGGTCGGCAATTCGTCGCGGTCGATACAGAATTCATGCGCGAGACCACCTACTGGCCGAAACTGTGCCTGGTGCAAGCGGCGGCCCCCGGCGTGGAGGCGGTCATAGATCCGCTCTCGCCTGGCCTCGACCTGGGCCCGCTCCTTTCGCTGATGGGCGACAAGGATGTCCTCAAGGTCTTTCACGCTGCACGCCAAGACCTCGAAATCTTCAATAAGCTTGCCGGCGCGCTGCCCGCCTCGGTGTTCGACACCCAGATCGCGGCGATGGCTTGCGGATATGGCGATTCCATCGCCTACGACGCCCTCGTGCAGCAGGTGTTGAAGCGGCGCCTGGATAAATCCTCGCGCTTCACCGATTGGGCGCGTCGGCCTTTATCAGAACCTCAACTTGCCTACGCTCTCGCCGACGTCACGCACCTGCGGGACCTATATCCGCGCTTGCACCACAAGTTGGAAAGCGCAAACCGCCTCGCGTGGCTCGATGAAGAGCACGCCAATCTGCTCGATCCCGACGTGTACGACACGACACCGGAAAATGCTTGGCAGCGTCTGAAATTGCGCAAGACGACACCCGACTATGTGCTTGCTTTGCAGATCGCCGCGGCCTGGCGTGAGCGCCAAGCGCAAGCCCGCGACGTGCCGCGCGGCCGCGTGGTCAAGGACGATGCCCTTTATGAAATAGCAGAGCATCGTCCTAAGAGCGCCGGCGACTTCGACCGCATGCGCGCGGTGCCACGCGGTTTCGGCAATTCGCGCGGCGCGCAGGACCTGTTGCGCGCACTCGATCGCGCCTTTGCCGACCCCAAACGAAAAATCTACCAGCATGAACGCGGCCCGACCGCACCATCGGGTTTGGGGCCGACCGTGGAATTGCTGAAAGTGCTGCTGCGCCTGGAAGCGGAGGCCAATGAAGTCGCCCCGCGCCTCATCGCCTCGGCCGCCGACATCGAAGCCATAGCCGCCGACGACAACGCCGAAGTACGCGCGCTCTCCGGCTGGCGACGAGAGGTGTTTGGCGAGCGCGCCCTGGCGCTCAAGCATGGCAAGATCGCGCTCAAGCTGAAGGACGGGCAGGTGGCGCTGGAGGATCTTCACTAACTTAGCAAGCGTTTGAATGACGAGGCGTGCATTTTGCAGCGTCTGCAGGTTGGACCGCGCTCCAACCTCCCGCCCGGAAATGAGGATAGTATCGTCTCTATCCCCGCCCCAACTTCCTTTTTGTACAACAAAACCAAGGCCCGCGAAGAAATCAATCCGACCGAGTTTGTGCGTGGCTTAAACTGCGCCCATCCCTTGCATGGGAGGTTCTCGTTGC
>Ga0247727_10003879_pt1 | contig 32574 bp, 27 predicted proteins | sample WisWelCaveWW1625_FD_202498 | JGI IMG/M metagenome (GOLD analysis project Ga0247727, IMG submission 202498) | Biofilm microbial communities from Wishing Well Cave, Virginia, United States - WW16-25 | ecosystem: Environmental > Aquatic > Deep subsurface > Groundwater > Cave microbial mat | place...
CGCCAGGGTCTGCCCGTCTGGGGAGAAAGCCACGCTGAACACCATATCCTTGTGCCCCTCCAAAACGCGCAACAGGGTCCCATCCGAGACGTACCACAAGCGCACAGTCTCGTCCCTCGACCCCGATGCCAAGATCTGCCCGTCTGGGGAGAAAGCCACGTCGAACACTATGTGGGTGTGACCTGACAGGCTGTGTAATGGGGAACCGTCCGAGACCCGCCATAAGCGCACGGTTTTGTCTGTCGACCCCGATGCTATGAGTTGCCCGTCTGGAGAGAAAGCCACGCTATTCACCTCCTGCGAATGCCCTGTCAGAGTGAGCAATAAAGAACCGTCCGAGATCCTCCATAGAGGTATCGACGGGCTCAGCGATCCTGTTGCGAGGGTTTGCCCATCAGGAGAGAAAGCGACACTGTTGTACCAGCCTGTATCGTCCGGGAAGCGCCTTTCGCAGACTCCCGACATAATTACATCACAGCCCAGCCATAATCGAAGCATCCCGCTGGTCACGCGCTCACCATCTATGCGAGTCATCCCAGCGGACAACTGATAAGGAAATCCGCTCGGCTCTGCTCCTCTGAGCGTGTTTATCCTCACGGTACGCCCCGTGCGTGCCTCTCGTATTTTAATTGTCCTTTCGAAACGATAACGGGTAACAGTAACTTCGCGATTAACAACAAGAACTGTATAACGGGCGGAATCGAGGGCGATTTCCTTCTCTGGACCCACCACAATCACAAGTTCAGTCTCGCTGACCGATGAGGGCAGCCAACCGGCAGGGAGGGACTGATTCCATTCGTGGGGCGAGCCGGATTCGGTAAGAAGCACGACCCGATGCGGTCCCGGCTCGGCAGGATTATAGATCCCAGCCTCAGGAATTCCCTGCCCCTCTGCCACCGGAGCCATAGCGCTGAGGATTGAGGGAAGGACAGGAGTTGACGTTGGAGTGCGCGTCGGAATTGGGGTAGATGTCGGTCTTGGAGTGGATGTGGATGTGACAGTAGGCGTTTTCGTCGGTGCTGACGTAGCCGTCGCTTCCGCATCACGTTCCGCCTCAGGAATATCACAAGCAACCAAGATCATGCAGATAACGAAGCACAGCGATGCATTGACGACTATTTTTCTCACCTTATTCTCCTTGCGATTTCCAGTTTGCCAATCTGGATATTAGCCTGTGCGCCGTGAAGGGTCGTTGAGCCGTACTATATTAACACGCCAAGATCAATACTTTGTCCTTCCTTAACCTCAAAAATCCAAAAAATTTTCAAATGCGATACGGTCAGCAACCAGATCGGGATTGGAAGGCTCGCTGTAGGTCTTGAAGCTGCCATCATTCCGAGTGCTAGCAAGTAAATAGAGACCTGGCTCGACATTCACAATTTCAAAATGACCGTTTTCATCTGTCTCCTTCGCTGGCAGGGGCTCATCTGCCGGGTACTTAAGTGAGCGTATAACCTATTCTGATATCACGGGCAGTCGGACCATGCGCTTCACTCGCAAGGCAAAGCACAGCGAGGCGGGATTAGGTGAAAGAACCTGATAGGCCGCGATTTCAAGATAATTTTCTACACAGTGTATGCCAGGTTTTGTGTAACTCTATCACTTGAGAATGCCCAGTTCTTGTCCAAGGGCAACCGCTTGACGAGCTGAGGCGGTTTGACTGCTGAGGGCGGCAGCCAGCGTGCGGAAATACCAATAACCCGCCCACAATCCTGCGAGACCCCAGAGGATTGCACCTGGCCTGATCTGAAAAACGGGAAGCAATAGGCACACGGCGATACCGACAAAACCTGGAGCGAGATTCTTGAGACTAAATCCGCGTTGGATGAACTTAGGGTCGATAGCGTCTGCCACTGCTTGCTTAACCCTTTGATCGAACTCGGCAAGTTTCTCCGGCCCAACATTCGGATATGCCGAAGGGCTAAAGCTGATTCCGGACAAAGCGGTTGCAGCCGCCCTGCGAGTTGCGAATATCTTGCTCTGAAGCCTTTGAAGCTCGCGTTCCAGCATCGTTGAAGATTGTTGTTCCATAAGTAATTCTCCTTATGTCTCGAAGCGTTTTTCTTGCGATTATTTTTCAAGACTAATTGGCGGATTGCCGGGCCAATGGAGCGTGATTTCCCCCGCGGTAGATGTTATTGCAAAGGCCACAAACTGTCCTTCATCACGTGTCCATCCCGTTGAAAAGCTCTCGGCGCGAGATCCGTCACTAGCAGTGACATACGCCCCTTCCGACAGATCAGACATACTGAATGCTGATGGGTCGCTTGCATCTTTCAGTTCTAGCCAGATCAAGAGGACTTGATGGCCTGGCTCTGCTAGGCTGCAACCCGGTATGTCAGAGGTGCACCCTGGTGGAAAACGATCCGTAAGTTGGATATCCTTGATGACGAGATCTCCTTCCGCCGTTTTGATTGACGCGGTAGGTGCCGGGGAACTGCAACTGGAGAAGACCAAAATGAGCACGATGATGCATATCAGCCGTTGGAATAATATCTGAAGTTTCATCTTGTGCTCCTTTCCTATTTTGGAGACTTGCTTGAACTGAATGGCGATATCACGGAAAACGAAAACCGACCTTCATCCAGAAGATGGAGGTCGGCATTGAAGATGAGATGCCATCTTACAGTTCAGAACTCTGTTCGACAATATGATATTCCGGGACTATGTTAGCAGATCTTGGATCTAGAGTCAACTTAAATCTACGGAGAGCAGGTTAATCGCATCTTGCCGTCTGTACAATCCCATTTACGCGCATTGCAAATTTTAAAACAGTACATCTTTGGGGTGGGCCGTGGAAATGATTATCGTTATGCTATTTGGGGGATATTCATAACTTGGGCGGTAGTGAAAATCCTGTACAATTCGATTGATGCACAACGACTCCGTTCGCTGGTTCGAAACCGTTCGTGACATAACTAGGTCACTCATGTCGATTCCCAGCGTCAGCCCGAATGTGGACGGGGAGAATCGCTGTGCGGAAATGATCAGCGAATTACTCACATCTGACAGAGACTCCCTTCGCCCGGTCCTGTGGGACACAGGCGACGGGCGCAAGAGTGTCTCTTGCCTGTTGAAAAGCCATCACCCAAACAACATGGGTAAAACGATCATTTTGATGAGTCACTTCGATACGGTGGGGGTGGAGGATTTCGCGCGGTTCGGCGATTCAGCGATCGCGTTCCACCCGGACGAATTGGCGAAGGTCATGCGGTCAACACTCGAACAAAAAGGTTCGCTGGAGGCATCAGAACAATCCGCGTTGCAGGCTTTGGGATCTGGCGAGTGGATGTTCGGGCGCGGCTCGGTGGATATGAAGTCTGGGGTCGCAGTCAACATCGCAGTGATGCGCGAGTTTGCGCGTCCGCAAGAAAACGGCGGGCGATTGATTGACGAACTTGCTGGTAACCTGATCTTTCTGTCTTGCCCCGACGAAGAGACCGAATCCGCTGGCATTCTTTCCGCTGTCCCTGAACTGCTGAAACTCCGCGAGAACGAGAACTTGCCCTACCTCGGCGTCATCAACACAGATTACACCGCGCCGCGCGGAACGGACGAGTCCGCGCGCTACATCTATTCCGGCACGATTGGCAAACTGCTCCCGTCGTTTTACATCCTTGGCGTGCGGACTCACGTCGGTGAAACCTTCCGCGGTGTGGATGCGTCTCATATTGCGGCGGAACTTGTTAGCCATATAAACTTGAATCCCGAATGGATTGACACATGGCAAGGCTCACTTGGCGGAGAAACCATTACCGAAGTCGCGCCGCCGCCTGTCGCGTTGCACATGCGCGATCTCAAACCATCTTACAACGTAGAGACAGCGGGCGAAGCCTTTGTCTACGTCAACTGGTTGACGCTCACGCTGACGCCCGAACGGGCGATGCACAAAATGGAAGATGTCGCTCGAGCGGTGCTCGATGCTGTGTTCGAAAGAATTGACTCATCGTTTGCTGAATTCAAGTCCAAAGGTGGTCACGCGCAACCTCCGCCCGATTGGACGAGTTTCATCTTGAATTATGAAATGATTTATCAGGAAGCAAAAGGACGATGGGAGGCGGCAAACAAAAACAAAGATTTTTCGGATTGGTTGAGAGCAAAAACAGAAGAATTTGCTGCTTCCGCGAAAGACGGGCGTGATTTGAGTCGCATGATCGTCGCGGAGTTGGCGAAGGTGGCGCAAATCAGTGGACCCGCGATCATCACATTTTTCTCGCCGCCGTATTATCCGTCTGGGCAACCGCAGGAGAATGTACTTGCGCTTGCGGTGAAATCGGCGTTGAAGAAATCAGGCGAATCGATTCAATTCAGAGGCTTTTATCCGTACATTTCAGATTTGAGTTATGTACAGTTGGATGAAGGCTTTGCGACAGGCTCGTTGAAAAACAACATGCCGTTATTTGGATTGCGCAACGCGAAAGATGAGCCATATTATTCACTGAACGAATTGACATTCGTTGACATCCGCGCGCTGGATTGCCCGGTGATCAACATCGGTCCGTTTGGACGGGACGCGCACGGATTGTACGAACGAGTCCATATGCCGTATTCTTTTGAAGTTGTACCCGAATTGATATTTCAAACAATCCAAATTGCCCTACAATAATTTCACGATGAGTTAGGCATACGTCCGCCAAACCTGTAAACATTAATCAAACGATAATCAAAATACAGCAACTCACCGCAGAACGTGGTGTTCATCCCTGCGGTGAGTATATTTATTGAGGAATGATATGACGACGCGCAAAGCAAAAATTGTGGCAACAATTGGACCAGCCAGCCAAAATGAAGAAACGCTCGAGCAGTTGATCCTTGCGGGCATGAACGTGGCGCGCATGAATTTTTCACACGGCACACACGAACAACACGCATCGCGCATTGAATTGATTCGCAAAGTGTCGAAGAAACTTGGCGTTTCCGTTGGTATTTTGCAGGATTTGCAAGGACCCAAAATCCGCGTGGGCGAACTGGAATCCGTTCTTCAACTTTCGGAGGGGGAGCAGGTGCATTTGTACGCGGCGGGTACGACTCAGCCAGATAACGATGAACAAAACATCCCGGTGGATTTTCGCCAGCTCTTCGATTCAGTGCGGACCTCAGACAGGCTCCTGCTCGATGACGGACGCCTTACGCTAGAGGTTGTCTCTGTCAGGGATCGTAACGCGCTGACCGCAAAAGTCATTGTCGGGGGGTCGCTTTCCTCCCATAAGGGGATCAACCTCCCCGGAGTCCGGTTGCGCATTGCCGGGTTCACAGAAAAAGATGAAGCCGATCTCGCCTTCGGCATCTCCCAAAATGTGGACGCGGTAGCCATTTCCTTTGTTCGCACCGCGGATGACGTCAGGAAAGTCCGTTACGCGATGGAGAGATTATCGAGCGGCAAGCGGATACCCATGCTGATCGCAAAACTTGAAAAGCCCGATGCGGTCGAAAATTTGGATGCGATTCTCGATAATGTGGAGGGTGTGATGGTGGCGCGCGGCGACCTGGGCGTGGAACTGCCGCCGGAGCGCGTGCCTTCTTTACAGAAACATATTATCCGCACGGCGAACACGCGTGCAAAGCTGGTCATTACTGCCACACAGATGCTTGAGTCTATGATCTCAAATCCTCTTCCCACGCGCGCGGAGGCGTCTGATGTTGCCAACGCGATCTTCGATGGCACCGACGCAGTGATGCTTTCCGCCGAATCGGCTTCGGGAAAATATCCGGTTGAATCTGTGCGTATGATGGATCGGATCGTGCGTGAGGCAGAGGCGCACTTTTTGGAGTGGGGCATGGAGCAGATCCAGAATGCGCCTGGGTTGGAGCACAACGATGCCGCTTCGATGGCGCGCGCGGCGCAGGCGCTTGCCAACGATAAAAATGTCACAGCTGTTGCGTGTTTTACTGCGCAGGGTCAAACAGCCTGGCTGATGTCCAAGATTCGCCCGCGCGTCCCGATCATGGCTTTTACCCCAAATGAAAGCACGTTTCGCCAGTTGTCTTTTCTTTGGGGGGTGAGTGCGCATCTTGTCCCTTTCGTGCAATCGCTTGAAGCCATGGTGGACCATGTGGATGCCGCACTCATGCGATCAGACGTTGTACAACCCGGCGATCAGGTTGTGGTGATTTGCGGTTTCCCCGTCGGCGCGCTCCGTGCGCCAAATATGGCTTTACTACATACCGTTGGTGAGACGTAAATAAACCTCTGGTTGAGTAGTCCCGCGTAATCTTCGCGGGACTGTCGAGACGACCGCTAATTTTCCCTCGTCGAAATCAAAATTCCAATCCCAATTAATACGCCGCCCAGCAAAAATAGCGGCGTGATTTTTTCCTCCAAAAACAACCAGCCGAGCAGAGTCCCTACAACAGGTTGCGCGAAAAAAGTAAGTGACGCCGCACCTGCTGGCAGGATTGCGAACGCGCTATTCCAAAGGATCATCGCCAGCGCAGTGGATATGACCCCGAGAAAAAGTACGCCTCCCACCATCCCGAGGCTGATCTCTCCGACCCCAACCGTGGACAACTCCCAAGCCCCCGCAGGGACGGCAACAGGCAACCCGCCAAAAAACGCGACAAGACTAAACGGAAGCACATCAAGGTTCTGAGTCGCCTTGCGGACCAGCACCGAATACAAAGCCCACGTAACCCCCGCGCCGAGTAGCAGAATATTCCCGAAGAACAGGTCTGGGTTAAGTTGCGCGAAGCGCGGATCAATCACAGCAACTACACCTAAAGTTGCTAGAAGAAGAGCAACAAATTTACGCACCGTGATTTTTTCATTGAGTACCGGCCACGCAAAAAGTAAAACGAATGCCGGTGTCGCGGAAGTGACAAGCGACCCGTTTGCCGCAGTGGATAGTTTTGTCCCAACAAATTGCAGGCTCAGTGAGATGCCATAGCCGACAAATCCTACGCTGACAACTTGAAAAAATTGTTCTCGTGTGATTTTGAACCACCCGCGAAAAGCAAGGACGATGGCAAGAGTAAGGATGCCAAGGATCAAGCGCAGTGAAACCAAAGCAAACGGGGGAATGATCTCGAGCGCCACTTTGCTGACAACGTACATCCCGCCCCAAATGGATGCGGCGCCAAGCCCGCAGAGGATGCCGATGAGAGTTTTATTCATAAGGCGGGGATTATAGCGTCAATCAACCACCCCCTCTGGCGATTTTCCGTCGCGACTTGTGATAGTCTCTCCCCCAAATACGAAAGGGAGAGTTGAAATAATTGATCCTGAATTCTCAGTCCGTATTTGGTGGAGATGTCCGACACTTGTACCCGATTTGCTTAGCAAATCGTGCGTTTGGTGCAGTGCAGGTGAGGACAGAGGGGGGTTATTCCTCGCGCCATCGAGCAGCTTAATCGAACAACTTGCTCTGCCTGCTCTTCTTGATTTCCCCTCTTTTCTTCTTCGTCTTTATTCTTTCCTCTTTCGACGCCTTCGTCGGCTTGGTCTTCTTGCGCGGCTTTATCTTCACCAGAGACTTGCGAACGAGTGCGACCAACCTTTCAATTGCATCTTCGCGATTCTTCTCTTGTGTGCGGAATTGCCTGGCTTCGATTAATAGAATCCCCTCGCTGGTTGCGCGCTTGCCTGCAAGATGAATCAATCGCGTTTTCACATCCTCCGGCAAGGATGAAGCGCGCACATCGAATCGCAACTGCACCGCAGTCGCCACCTTGTTGACATTCTGCCCTCCCGGTCCCGAAGCGCGGATGTAGTCCATGTGTAGTTCGTTTTCATTGATCTTTATTGTGGGAGAAATTTCGAGCATGGCGGAAGTATAATCCCCCCCTCCCGCCTACGGCACCCTCCCCCAAATCCGACTGAAGTTCGTCGGATTTGGGGGAGGGCAGGGTGGGGGTTAGAACATCAAAGCGTTGACCTTGTCCATCAAAGCGGGAGCAGGTCTGAGGTCCGGTTCGGTGAGGCGGTTGAGCGGAGTGTCCACAAGGTTGTACGTGTCAGAGAGAGTTGGCATGTCTTCAACGATGTAGATCAATCCCGTCGTCAACCAGTTATTGCGTTGTGCCTCTTCGAGCGTCCGCAAAACCTCATAACGGTCCGTCGGGTTGTAATGCTTCTCAAGATTTTTTAGGATGATTTTCGAGCCGTCGTGCATGGCAACTTCGCGCACTTCGCCTTCCTTCATTTCCGTTTCGAGCATGACCTCGTTGCGCGGCGGGATGTACGTAATGTCGTGAAGCGGCTCCTCGTGATCCTTGCCCCACGCGTACGAGTGATGCGCGTTGTCCGCGTTGTTAAACGTCACGCATGGGCTGATGATATCGAGCACCGCGATGCCCCGGTGAGCGAACGCGGCTTTGAGAAGTTCCTTCACCTGCTTGGCGTTACCTGCAAACGAACGCGCGACAAAAGTAGCATTTGAAATAACGGCTTCCATGCAGATATCAACAGGCATATAAGGGTTGGCGCCTTGCTTCTTTAATTCGAGTCCTCTTTCAGCGGTTGCCGAGAATTGACCTTTGGTGAGCCCATATACGCCGTTGTTTTCAATGATGTATACCAAATTCAAATTACGGCGCATCACATGTTTGAACTGACCCATGCCAATGCTCGCAGTATCTCCATCGCCCGAAACGCCGACGCCTTTGAGCGTGTGATCGCCGAAGAGTCCGCCTGTGGCAATCGAAGGCATGCGTCCGTGCAGGCTGTTGAAGCCGAACGAGCGGTTCATAAAATAGGTGGGGCTTTTGCTCGAGCAACCAATGCCGCTGAATTTGAGAACATTTTCAGGCAACACATTCATTTCATACATCGCAGAAATGATCTGGTTCGAGATCGAATTATGACCACAACCCTGGCACAGTGTGGTGGGGTTGCCTCGGTAATCGTTCTTCGCCAGCCCAACCGCGTTTACATTTGCTGGCGCGCCAGCCATGGGGAGTGCAGACATTATTTTGCTCCTTTCTTTCCGTTCTTTGAAACGGCTTTCTTCACTGTTGTTTTCGGCGTTGCGCCGTTTGAGTGCTTCGCCAGGATTCCCTCGCGCACCCACCTTGCGGATGCGGGCATTCCGTCTCCGTATGCAACGGAGATCAATTTCGTCGCGGATTCTGGATTCGCCAACGCCAGCAACTGATGCAGCTGCCCGTCACGGTTCATTTCCACGACGTAAACCTGGTCATGCGTTCTGACGAATTCATCCACCTCGGGCGTGAACGGCACAGAGCGTACGCGCAGGAAGTTTGTCTTCATGCCATGGTCTCTTTCCAGTTGGACGCGTGCCTCGTTGATCGCGGCTTCGGTGGAACCATACGCGATGATTCCGATCTTCGCGCCCTTGGTCTCGTGCACGACGGGTCTCGGTAAATATTGCTTGGCGGTTTCAAATTTCTTTTTCAAGCGTTCCATGTTGCGATGAAAAACAACCGCATCTTCGGTGTAACGCGCTTGTTCATCGTGCCCTGTACCGCGAAGGAAGTATGAACTCAGCGGGTGTTTGTTGCCCGGGATGGTTCGGTAGGGGATGCCGTCTCCATCCTTATCGAGATAGCGAGCCCAATTGCCCTTTAACTCTTCCAGGTCATGTTCCCAGAGAACCTTGCCGCGATCCAAAGGCGTATCGGGATAATTGAACGGTTTGCTCATCCACTGGTTCATGCCCATATCGAGATCGGACAAGACGAAAACGGGGGTTTGCACGCGTTCAGCAATGTCGAAAGACTGCCAGCCAAAATCGAAACATTCGTTGACGTCTCCTGGCAAAAGAATAATGCTATCGCTGTCGCCATGACCCATACCGACGACGAAGGAAAGGTCTGCCTGCGATGTGCGTGTCGGCAAGCCTGTGCTTGGACCAATGCGCTGCACGTCCCAAACCACAATTGGAACTTCCGCGTAATATGCGAGACCGGCGAATTCTGTCATCAGGCTCAGACCGGGACCCGAAGTGGATGTCATCGCGCGGAGTCCGCTCCAGCCCGCGCCAACGGTCATACCAATCGCGGCGAGTTCGTCCTCAGCCTGCACAACAGCGTAGGTGTGTTTGCCGTCTTCGCGCTTGCGGAGCATGGGGATGTAATCGTTTACCGCCTCAGCGAGGGAGGATGCCGGCGTGATGGGATACCACGCAACAAATTGCGCGCCGCCAAAAATCGAACCAATGGCCGCGGCAGTGTTTCCATCTGCCATGATCATGCCGTCGGTCTTGTCCATGCGTTCAAGATAATACGGGTCCTTCTTTTCGAGATTCGCCTTCGCCCATTCCGCGCCGGCTTTCACCGCATTGAAATTCATGTCTATTGGCTTTTGTTTGCCTTTGAAGTGGAAGTTCAACCCGGCGTGAACCGTTTCAATATCCAGCCCGAGCATGTGGACTAGCACACCAACATAAACCATGTTTCCCACCAAATCGCGAAAGTCGGCGGGGACATTCGGGTCGTCGCGCACAATTTTCTTGACCGGCATCGGGTAGATGGCAATGTCAGCGCGGGTAATGGGGAGTTTGATATCGTCGGCGTAGAAAAAGGCTCCGCCTGGCGCGACAGACGCCAGGTCACGCGTGAACGAATCAGGATTCATCGCGACGACAACTTCCTGTTCCTCACGTCTTGCGAGATATCCATCCTTGCTTGCACGGATCGTGTACCAGGTGGGCAACCCCTGAATGTTCGATGGAAACAGATTCTTTCCTGAAACCGGAATGCCCATCTTGAAGATCGCGCGCAGGATGGTGTTATTGGCGGTTGAACTGCCTGAGCCGTTCTTGGTGCCAACGATGATCGAAAAATCATTGATTACTTTGTTCATAGTGCTCCTCGTTTTTATGCCATCGCGTTGAGCGGAGAGAGCGTAGCGAACGCAGTCGGAACGCAGTTTCGCAATGACATGCCATTCACGGTCTGTGATACAAAAGGTCGGTGTGTGCCACGAGCGCCTCATACCCGGCCTTATCGTTTCCGTTACAAATCGACTCAACCATCACTTGATGGTATCGCCAGACTTCCTGCAAATATTCATACCCGCCTGCAAACATATTCAACCCCACAGCTTCGTACGCTTCCCAATACGCTTCAAGGATTCCCGCCACAAATGGATTCTCAAGGCGGCTGTAAATCAGCAAATGCAAATTACGATGCTCTTCTTGTGGAACGTGTATTGGTGTACGCCGCAACTTATCCCATGCGCGCGCCACGAGCGTTTGCAGTTCATCTTTATCTTCGTCTGTTAATTTTTCCACCGCTTCATACCAGTACGCTGACTCCACGTGGTTACGCAACTCGGAATACTTTCGGAAGTGCTCATCATTCAACGCAAGGGCGTACCCGAGACTTTGACGGATCGCGGGAGTAAATGAAAAGGTGCGGCGCCGCGTCCCTCCACGCCCGGGCTTGATCTCTACCAGCCCAAGCGCCCGCGCCACCTCAAGCTGTTCACGCAAAGACGCAACACTGACACCCAACTCCTGGCTCAGTTCGTTGAGGGTGGGGAGTCCATCTTCTGCCTCTTCGTGCGCGGCAAGATAACGGAGAAATTCAGAAATATCGGGGGAAATTCGTTCTCGAACTATCATAAGATTAATCAGATTAATTCGAGTATATGACGAATTGAAGGTGAAGTCAAGGAGATGGAAGGAACATCCAATCGACTGACTCCCGGCATACGAGCCAATATTCTACTTCTCAGGGTCCGGGGGTGTCAGTTGGAGTTGGAACTGTAAGTGTAGGTTCAGGAGTATCTGTGTCTGGTACAGGGGATGGAGTATCCGTGGGGACAGGTGTATTTGTTGGAATAGCCGTATTTGTGGGGACAGCTGTACTTGTAGGGGGTGGCCGGTCAGTGGCGGTAGGACGGGGCCTCAGTGTTCGTGTTACAGTTGCAACGAAAATTCGCGTATTTGTGGCGGTGGGCGAAGGAGTTAGTGTTGGCGTTTCCGTCGGGCTGGCGGTGTAGGTAGGCGTTATCGTTAATGTTGGAATCAACTTGGCAAACGCCTGAGCAGTCAGCGCCGCGGCAGTGTTTGCATTGGAAAACGCCTGTTCAGCAATATTTGCAGGATCGATGACGATGGGTTCATCTAATGTCGGGTCAGACAACGCGATGGCGGACGCGCTGCAAAACATGCCAAACCCCAGGACGCTCGCGGCAAAAATCCACAGGAGACCTGCATAGTCTCTGGGGCGTTCAGCCGTGGCGATGCTTTCTTTTCTATAATTCACAGGGAAATTATCTCACACCTTGCTGGAAAATCCTATCGAACGACTCGGTGATAATTTTAGCGGTCTGCTGGGGGGTTTCAGGCTCATACAGAAATATATCCGAGAAGCCAGCCTTCAGCCCAAGCTCCCGGTTCAGGGTTCGGATTTCTCGATTTACATGATCAGGGTGATAGTTGAAGATCAACTTGTTCCAATGGACGAGTTTTGTCAGTTTTTCCCTGATCTCCGGTTGGACCGATTCCGGGATGGACGCAAACCAGCGCGACCCAATGACAAACAGCCAGGGAAGCGCCGCCTGGTTGTGCTCGTTGATGTCGAACAGATCAATATAACCCGCGTTGAATTCGGGAACAAAACCCCGTTGGACAAATATATTTTCATGCCCCTTAAAATCCACCGCGTCTTCAGGGGAGGCAAGAAATTTCACCCGGATGCAATCGCTTTGAACGGGTTTGTTTTGGTAAGGCAGAATATCCTCCGCGCGCAAAAGGACAACGTCTGGCTTGCTGTCTTTGCCTGGGATGAACAATTCCATCTCTTGAATATTTTGGATAACCCCATCGCTGGGATAACATGCCTTTACCCTCCCAAATATTGCAGGGGGACGGTCATCATGGTTTTGAGCGAGATGGATCATACAAAAATAGTTCGGCGCGATCCACCCTGGGTAGGGGCTGGGAGTCAATTGGCTCGCAAAGTACCTGTGCGCGTCACTGACTTCGCCAAGGGTGATCGTGGGGAGATCGCGGTATCCGCGCGAGTTTCCCTTTTTTGGGCCGCCATCGTTTTTCTTCCCGCCCTGATCTTGATTTTGGCGTGCTGACTCATTGTTCCCAACCCAGTGCACCTTACGCGGCTCGTCATTTCCCGTTTGGATGAAACGGGGCAAGAACAGCGAATGTTTGAGAATAGTTTCAAGCGCCATTTCAAACAAGCATACAACCAAACATTAATCGGTGCAAGTCCGATTTTGCGTGTAATGGTTATTTGGAATATAGTTTCTTTCTGATTTCAGCCTTTGACAAGACCGCTTCCAGAGCGCCGCCGCCAATCGCAAGAGATTTATCTGATGCAAGAAAACATGCACTGGCATCATCGCGCCCGTCCACGTCCCCGATCTTCATGCCTTTCTTTACCTGTAAACCGTCGCGAATGATTCCTCGCAAAACGCCAGCGAAAGGACTGTATATCTGCGTACGTGCGTCGCTGTGGCGCCGTGGCGACATTTCCCACTCTACTTGAATGTCAGCAATTACTTCTCCCTCCCCCACATGCTCGCCAATTTTTTTCAAGCCAGTTACAACTCCATCCATTGGTGCGCGCAACACACGGCGCGGATCACCTTCGGGTTCGCCGCTGTCGGGTTGAGTCGTTCCGGTCCAGTAGACGCGGCCCAGGGTGTGACTGCGGCGGGTTTCGATCACCGCGTGGCAATCGCGTCCGGCGTGGAACCCAGGACCAAGTCCGATATGAAGCGTGGGCTGAGCCCGAAGAGGGGATGGCGTCTGCTTGATTAATCGCGCGTCAATGACAGCAGGAAAGAAGAATGAGGAAAGGATATCAGCATCTGGATCAACGATTACGGGAATAAAACCCGCATCCCTCCACGCCGATAATTGATTCGCTTCGATCAGCTTTGCAGTTACCCCCTCAACCGTTTGCTGACCATCGTACACTGCCTCCGAAAACGAGACCGTGCGGCGGACTGCCAGCGGTTGTGCGAGTTCCGCGATGATGACTTTGATTCCGGCGCGATGTAAACGGAGCGCGACCCCCGTTGCGAGATCGCCCCCGCCGCGCACAAGGACAAAATTATTTTTGAACATACGTGGGCTTGGTCTCTGCCAGTTGTTCGGGCGCTTCATTCGCCTTGATGTTTTGTTCCTGAAGCATATGACTGAACGAATACAGCAGGAGATACACGAAGATGAAGAAGGTTGTGTAAAGCAACGTGAACGCGGCAAGCCGCATGCTCGGGTCAATGACGATACCGAGTATCTCCATCGCCGTTTCCGCCGGGTTTTGCAAAATATCCCACGAGTTGAGGCGGACAAACCGACCGATGTAAATACCGAAACTACTCAACGCAGAGATGACGAACACAAAAACCCAGCCTGCTGAACGCCCGAATGTTCGATGGACAACATCTTGCATGAGGTAAAGAGAGATCACGCCGAGCAGCATACCCGTCCATGAACACCAGACGACGATGATCACATCATACCAAAGCGGCGCGCCTCCTGCGCCTCGTGATAGGTCTTGCAAATCGGTGAGCATGTAGGGCGCGTTAGGAAAGAAGATCAGCCATAAAAGCGCGATGAAGGGGATAATGAAATACAATGTGACGCGCCTCCATGACGTAGCGTGTGCAACGTACGAAAGGATAAATGGAATCCAGGCGAGGAAGAGATTCCAGATCAAGCCGAGATGCCTGCCAGACTCGCTATATGCCACTCTCGCGCCGACAAGCCCGATGCACATGGCGCAGGCGATGTTCAGCAGGATGAAGACTGCCAGGTTGTGTCTGTTGCGGATGGTGAAATTGCGAAGTTTCTTGAGCATGTTGAAGTGGTTGTGTCACTCTGAGCCGAAGGCGAAGAGTCTCGTTCGCCAATGTGGGGATGCTTCGCCGCACAGCGGCTCAGCATCACATATTGTGGTTATTGATTCTCGATCAAATACCAGATCAAATCAATATCTCCGGGCGAATGACCGAATTCGGTCAGCATTACCGCGGCTTCGGTTTTGTGCTGCGTCCCGTGATTGACGAGATGTGCCATTGCCTGCCACAAAATTCTTTCGTGCGGCGTTCCCTCTGTGGATGTGTAACTGAATTTGCTATTGAGTCTTTCGTCGGTTAGCCCATCAACGAAAGACATCAAGTATTGCTCTTCTTCTACCCAGCGTGTTCGCAGGGGATCGAACGCGGGGAAGTCCTCCGGCTTCAAGCGATAGGTTGGCGAAACGCCCTCCCATCGGTGACGCCAGATCCACTCCGCGAACAAGGCGTGGACGAGGGTCCCGCGCAACCCGCCGTGCGGAAAGGATGCCGGAGCGAGAAATTGTTCCTGTGTAATGTTTGCCGCGGCGTTTAATATTTTGGCGTTTGACCACTGATTATATTGATAGAGAATGTGGATATCTTGTTTGTTCATTATGAAGCTCCTGGGGTGACAGTCACTTTGCGAAACACTCCCGAAGCAAAGCGTAGGGAGCCAAGTGGCTGTCACCTAGTTTATGGATTCGTTCGCTTTTCTCTCAAGCAACAGGTGCCCGAAAGTATACAGTGTGATGTACAAAAATAAAAAGAACGCAGCAAAGAGGCTGGTAAACCCAATAGACTGCAAACTTGGGTCCTGCGCGCTTTGGATAGTGTATTGCGCCATGCCTGCGGGGTTGTTGAAGATATCCCACGAATTCCAGCGTAGAAAACGACCGACGTAAACGCCGGCACTGCTCAGGCCTGCCACCAGTGTGACGAATCCCCACCCAGCCCAGCGACCAAACTCGCGGCGAATGATTTCCTGCATCAGGAAGAGCGAGACCATGCCAAGTAACAAGCCTGTGAATGCAAACCAGATCAACATCATCACATCGTACCAGACCGGAACATCCCTCCAGTAAGCAAGGTGTTGAAAGTCTGTCAGAATGTATGGCGCGTTGGGGAAGAAGATCAGCCAGAAAAAGGCCGTGATCGGAACGATGATATACATCCATTTGCGTTTCAGCGTCAATGTATACGTGAAATATGCGGTGAGAAACGGGATCCATGCCAGGAATAAATTCCAAATCAAAAATCCATAATTGCCGCTCCCGCTGTAATCCGAGCGCACGCGCCAGATCGTGACTGAAATCAACGTCGCTCCAGCCAGCAGAAAGAACATTGTCAGGCGATATTTATTATGTGAGAAATAGTCAATGAATTTTCGAATCATTCTTTCCTCAAAAACTCCAGCAGAATTGGATTCACTTCTTCAGGCTTTTCGTAATGCGGTATGTGCCCGCAGTTTTCGATGGCGTGAAATTCAACAGTTGGAAGTGCGGCGCGCAGGATGTTGCTGTGGTCAAAGGGTACAGTATTGTCGTCTCGCCCCCAAAACAGCAAAATATCCTTATTCATTTTACCAAGTTCGTGATAAACGTCCATGAACGAGCCCAGCATGTTATTTCGAATTGTTGAAAGGATGGCGCGCCCGAACCCCTTATATTTCATCTGGACTTTATATTTAGCCAGGAAATGCTCGACATATGCGGGGTCAAAAAAATCCTTGGCGATGCCCTGGACCAGCGCATCGCCTCCGACCAAGCTGAGAATTGACTCTGCCACGAAAGGTATTTTCACCGCTTTGAGCATTGGCGAGAACGCGATGGGTTTTGCTCCAACCGGGTCAATTAATACAAGTTTGTCCACGCGCCCCGGGTCACGGATGGTAAAAGCTGAGGCGATTGGCCCGCCCATGGATAAACCGATCAGGCTCAGTCGGCGCGTGAAGCGAAGCGCGTCCAATAAATTCGCAAGTTGTTTGACGAAGAAGTCAAGATTGTAACGCGTGCGCGGTCTATCGGAAAATCCGCGCCCGAATAAATCGTAACGCAGAACGCGGAATCCCGATTGTGTTAGGAAATCGAATGTTGGATCGTAAATGAAATATGGAACGGAGAACCCGTGGACTAGAACGACATCCCTCACCCCTAACCCCTCTCCCTGAGTGAGAGGGGGACTCAGTTCGTAATGTGTAATGCCATTGGGGAGTTGAACGAAAGACCCACCCGCAGATTTGCGGGTGACATCATTCAATTCGTTTGTTTCACCGCGCATGTTGATATGAACAGCTCCGAGCGTCGTCCTCGGCGCGCGCTACATCCGCCGAGGACGACGGCAATAGCAAATCATATTTTCCCCAACGCGCGCAAAACGCGTTCAGGTGTAAACGGAAATTCATCAATCCACACGCCGGTTGCATCGTGAATAGCCGCGCCGATGGCGGGCGCAACGGGGAGGAACGGTAATTCCCCAACGCCGCGCGCACCCCATGGACCGTTCGGGTCTGGTATCTCAAGAATCACCGATTCTACTTTTTCTGGAATATCCCAAATGGTGGGAATGAGGTAGGTGCTGAGCTGGTCGGTGAGAACCCGTCCATCTTTTGTTTTGTAATCTTCGAGAATGGCATAGCCTTGTGCCTGCACGATCGCCCCTTCGATTTGACCTTCCACAAGAGCAGGGTTGATCGGCTTGCCGAGATCATCGGCAGAGACGACCCGTACCACGCGCACGTGACCGGTTTCGATATCGACTTCCACTTCAATGGCTTGCGCGACGAAGGCGTATGCAAAATTTGGGGTGGAATAACCTGTTTCAGGATCGAACTGTGTGGTGCGCGGCGCGAGATATTTGAACTCGCCAATCGCAGGGCGTTCTTCCGACCTCCATTTGTTGAGTGCAACTTCTGCCGCGCCGCGAATGGCATTGCCCGCCATGAAGGTCATGCGCGAAGCGGAGACTGAACCAGAGTTGCCCATGGTGGCCGAATCAGATGCGAGCAACTCAACTTTTTCAAACGGAACGCCGACAGCCTCTGCCGCCATTTGAACCATGACCGTGTGTACACCCTGGCCAACTTCCGCGCCTGCGTGATGCAGAACCACCCGATCTATTTCCGTTCTGCCGTGGAGTTCAATCTTTGCCCAGCAGTTCTCCGGGTAACCGAACGAGAAGCCGATGTTTTTGAATCCCGCCGCGAAACCTTTTCCACGAACCAATACGGGTTGAGTAGCCCGAGTGGTTTTCGAGGGCGTATCCAAACCCGAAGAATCCCATCCAAACTTATCCCGCGCGGCTTCAATACATTGCACCACGCTCACCGGGCTTGGAGAGGGTGTTCCGACTCCCATTGTATCGCCGTCGCGTAACGCGTTCTTCAATCGGAAGTCAACGGGGTCCATGCCGAGCTTTTCGGCAAGTTTATCCATTTGCATTTCAGCCATGAACAAAGCCTGCGGCGCGCCGAATCCGCGAAACGCCGCGCCCGGGACGTTGTTTGTGTAAACGCCATAGACGTCTGTTTTTACATTTGGAATAAAGTATGGACCCGTTGACGTAATCGTTGAGTTCCCCAACACTTTATTGGTGGTGTACATATACGCGCCGCCATCACCGATGATCTCGTTTTCGATGGCGATGACCTTGCCCTCTTTTGTTGCGCCCCATTTTGCGCGCAGGATAACCGCATGGCGCTTCCCGTGCCCGATAATGGATTCCTGACGCGACCAAACGATCTTTACCGGTCTTTGCAGTTTCCACGCGGCGAGCGCCAGCACAATCTGCACGGACATATCTTCGCGTCCGCCGAACGCTCCGCCCACAGCGGGATACACCACGCGAATACTTTCGTTTGGCATCCCCAGCGCGTGCGCAACCTGGTGCTGGTCCTCGTGCGTCCATTGACCGCCGCAGGCAATTGTAATGCGCCCATCGTCGTCAATGTAAGCCAGCCCCGCTTCGGGCTGTAAATACGCGTGTTCCTGCACCGGTGTGCGATATTCACTTTCGACGATGACATCTGCTTTGGCAAAGCCATCGCTAACATCCCCTTTGCGGATTTTGTAATGCACACAGATGTTCGAATCGCCGATATGTTCGTGGACTCGCTGCGCGTCGGGCTTCATCGCTTCAATTGGATCGGTGACAACGGGCAAATCTTCATATTCGACTTCGATCAATTTCACCGCCGCGGCGGCTTCTGCCTCGCTTCGTGCCACCACAGCCGCAACCTGATCGCCAACAAAACGGACGACATCCGCGCCTGCTTTTTGTGAGCCGGGTCCGCATAATGCGGGTTGGTCCTGCCATTGCAATCCATATTCATTAACAGGTACATCTTTCGATGAATACACCGCCTCCACCCCTGGTGCGGCTTCTGCTTTGCCTGTCTCAATCCAGGTCACGCGCGCATGTGGACGCCCCGCGAAGAGGATCTTCATGTGCAGCATCCCCTGCATGGACAAGTCGCCAGAGTACGGAGTCTCGCCTGTTACCTTGCCGCGCGCGTCCACACGCGGGAGGGATTTACCGATGGAGGTGGATATAGTCATTATCTAAAGAATGCTCCAGCCGCCGGGAGCCTCAGAATTATCGTTTGTATCGCTTCACTTTAACGCCGCGGGTCGGCGGCGCGTCTGTGGGTCCGTATTGTGAGGGACCGAAGAGTTTGTAAATATACCCGAACAGCATGGACATGATCCCGCCAATGACCACCGTAATGGCAATCGTAAAATAAATGTTGGCGGTGAGGTTGGTTTGTGCCTGCAGGAAGCTTAAGATAACTGTCAGCCCGGATAATCTCCACAAAAACGGATGGAAAGTAGGTGTACCAAGCCAGTCAGCAGGTATGGGCCAGCCGCTTTGTAGCCCAGTGTTGACGAGGATGACAGATATTCCGTATGCGATGATTGGCACAATCACGATCATCAAACAGCCAATGCCGCGCATCACCGGATGCACGTCGCGGTTGCGCGGCACCTCCCGTTGACGACTCTGTGATGTATATTTACCCATGGTTCACCTCATTCTTTATTTCGCGTGTTCTTCGCGCATCTTCGATAGCCTGAGCGATTTTGTAGTAACCCGTACACCGGCACAAATTGCCTGTGATTGCCTGCTCGATTTCGTTACGAGTCGGGTTTTCTTTTTCTTCCAGCAGCATTGCCGCAGACATGATGAAGCCGGGCGTGCAATACCCGCATTGCACCGCGCCATGCTTCACAAATGCTTCCTGCACGGGATGCAACAAGCTCCCCTCTCCTGCAGGAGAGGGGCCGGGGGTGATGTTAGCCAACCCTTCAACAGTCACAATCTCAGCGCCATGCGCGCGCGGCGCGGGGACAAGACAAGCCATCACCGCCTTGCCATCCAGAAAGACAGTGCACGCGCCACACTCGCCTTCGGCACAACCTTCTTTTGTGCCGGTCAAATTTCCATCTTCACGCAACAAGCGGAGCAATGTCTTGTTGTATCCGCTTTTGAATGTATATTTTTTCCCATTGACTCTCGTTTCAATTGGATTGGACGGCGACTCGTGCCTGATCTGGATTCCGCCATTCTGATTCTGTTCCCCCCACAACAAAACCGCATCAGACGGTATCCCAGCCTGATCCTGTCCATCGCGAATGGATCTCAGCCCGCGCGCTGTGCACACGCGCACCATCTCGCTTCGATACGCGGCGCTCCCGCGGATGTCGTCAATCGGCTTGCACGAATTCATAGTCAAGCGCGCGGCTTCTTCGATGATATCGTCAGTTAATTTTTTCCCGGCGAGATATTGCTCCGCTTCGGGCGCGTGGATGATCGTTGGAGCGACGGCTCCGAGCGTGATGGAGGCCGATTGTACAGAATCAGCTTCGAGATTAAGGATGATCGCCGCGTCTATGATGGAAATTGCCTGGGCGCGGCGCAAAGCCAGTTTGATAAACGTCCCGCGCTGTGTCGTCTCCATCGCAGGGAAGGAAATATCCAGGAGCATTTCATCCGCTTGCATCACCGTTTTGCGGACGCCGGTATAAAAATCCTTGAGCGCAAGGCTGCGTGAACCATTGACCGATTGCAAGGTGACTGACGCACCAAGAGCCATGAGCGGAGTGATCGTGTCGTTCGCGGGCGATGCGGTAATGAGATTCCCCGCGACGGTACTGCGATTGCGGATTTGCGGCGCGCCCACTTCCCACGCCGCGCGCGCGAGCGGATAGGCCCATTCGCGAATCAATTTCGATTCAACACAATGGTTGTGTGTGACGAGCGGACCGAGATGGATGACTCCATCTTCGTCAATCGTGATTTGATCGAGATGAGGAATGCGCGTGACATCAATGATTGTTTCGATACCTGTGCGCACGCCGCGTTCGAGTTCAAGGATTAAATCAGTTCCACCCGCAACGATGCGAGCGCGCTCCCCCTTATCTTTCAATGTTTGCAGAACTTCGTCAATGGATGTCGCGTTGATGTATTCGTGCCACATAATGTCGCCATGTCATTGCGAGGGCGGCGTTCTTCCGCCCGCGGCAATCCCGTGTTATCGTGAGATTGCTTGGTCGCGTCGAACGCTCCTCGCAATGACATCTTGTATGTTATTTCGCTCCGGTCACAACTTCGGACCGTCTTTCGTACGTTTCGACCGCTGTCCGCGCCAGGGTGGTGAGGTTGCGGATCGCGGCAGGCAACGCGGATTCGTCGGCAAGGGATTGTTCAACATGATCGAGCGCGCGCCCCACCTGTTCGGCGAGATCGAAGAAGGCCGCGTCGAATTGATAAATTGCCTCCAGTTCTTTTTCGTTGATCTTGACTGCGTCGAACAAGCCTGAATAGCCACGCGGTGCGGTGCTGATCTTGTCTATGAACGTGCGGAGTTTAATCGCGGCTTTTTCCATATCGTCCACATACGAGATCATGCCACCGCTTACCAGATCGGCTTGCAATTGTGATGCGCGCTTCCACTGTTCTTCAAAGCGGCGCGCGACCGTGTCGCGCAGGATTTTATCTGCATCGCGGCGGTTCTGACGCTCAATATATCCGCTGAAGCCGGGGATGAACGACAGCAACTTTTTGAACGAGTCTTGCTGGCTTGTTACTTTTTGAAAGAATTCTTCCATGGGAGCCTCCGCAAAGATATACGAGTCCGGTGTGCAATAAGTAGCACAAACCCATTATAGCCTGAGTTTCTGGTTATAATCAAGATAACTAATCGGCGCTATCGTTTTTAACGGGTTAACTCTTTTCAAACACAAAGGACACAAAGGTCACGAAGGGAAAAAACCTGTAAAACCGAAGTTCTTTTCCCCTTTGTGTACTTGGTGTCCTCACCTGCACTCCCTGGCACCGTGCGGCTTAAGCCGTACCAGGGCAGGTGTGCGTCAGGTGCAAGTGTCTTGTTCAGGCTTTTCCCGCCAGAAACCAGAGAGCCGCCAAATACCTATTCGGAGAATGCCATGACAACTGATATTCAATCCCTGCTCGGCGACAAATCAGAAACCCTGCTCGGCTTCAATTCACCCAAGATTTCAAAGGATCGCCTGCACCTGCCAGGTCCCGACTTTGTGGATCGTATTTTCATACATTCCGACCGCAACAACCGAGTGCTCGGCAACCTGGCGTGGATGCACAACCACGGCCGGCTCGGCGGCACAGGCTATGTTTCCATCTTGCCAGTTGATCAAGGCATCGAACATTCGGGCGGCGCGAGTTTCGCCAAGAACCCTGATTACTTCGACCCTGAAAACATCGTCAAACTTGCCATCGAAGGCGGATGCAACGCAGTCGCATCCACGTTTGGTGTGACGGGTATTGTTGCACGCAAGTACGCGCACAAAATCCCGTTTATCGTCAAGATCAATCACAACGAGTTGTTGACCTACCCAAACAGTTTCGAGCAGATTTTGTTCGGTACGGTCAAGCAGGCATATGACATGGGCGCGGCGGCGGTCGGGGCGACGATCTATTTCGGCTCGGACGATTCGCACCGCGAACTCATCGAAATCGCGCAAGCCTTTGCCCTTGCCCATGAACTCGGCATGGCAACCGTGTTATGGTGTTACTTGCGAAATAAGGCATTCAAAACGGACAAGGACTATCACGTGTCGTCCGACCTGACGGGACAGGCGAACCATCTCGGCGTCACGATCGAGGCGGACATCATCAAGCAGAAACTCGCCGAGAACAACGGCGGCTATCTCGCGCTCAACAAGGACGGCGTCACGTTCGGCAAATTCGACAAGCGCATGTATTCGGATTTGATCAGCGACCATCCCATTGACCTGTGCCGTTACCAGGTGGCGAACTGCTACATGGGGCGCATCGGTCTCATCAACAGCGGCGGCGCATCCGGTGAAAATGATTTTGCCGAAGCCGCGGCGACCGCCGTTATCAACAAGCGCGCGGGCGGCATGGGTCTCATCTCCGGGCGCAAAGCCTTCCAGCGTCCCATGGCGGAGGGTGTGAAGCTCTTGAATACGATCCAGGATGTGTATTTGGATAAGAGTATTACGGTGGCGTAAATTCTTCTCTTTAAAACTAATGCAACTCTACGAAGCGCTTTCAACGCAGGTAACCGCATGGCGGGATGAGAACTACAAGCACGAGGAGTTTCCCGCAATCGCTGAGATTTTAGAGTGGGCGCGCCAGCCCGACATGCCAAATTTTCGGTTGCGTGCGCCGCAATTGCGCGCGCTGGAAACCTATTGGTATTTGCGGCTGGTGGAAGAAACGCCACATATCTTTGACCTCTATCAATCCTTATTCCCTAAGAAGAAAGAATTACTGGAAGCCTTTGGCATCTCAGATGAAGCCTTTAGCCGCGCGGATTACGATGTCGATTCATTGGTCGCATCTATCAGGAATGACCCCGACTTCGTAAAAGAATTCCATCTCGAAGCCGTGCGCGAAACGCTGACGCTGGATTACCCAAGTTACATCCTTGCGCTTGCAATGGGCGCGGGAAAAACAATATTGATTGGGGCCATTTTTGCAACTGAGTACGCAATGGCGCAGGAATATCCTGATAATGGCTTTGTGGAAAACGCGCTGGTGTTTGCCCCAGGCAAAACGATCATCGAGAGTTTACGTGAACTGGCGGAGATGAAGTATGAAGCCGTGTTGCCGCCTCGCATGTATAAGTCGTTTGCAGCCACGTTGAAGCTAACCTTCACGCGCGATGGCGACCCTGATATTCCCGTCACACGCGGCAGTTCGTGGAATGTGATCGTCACGAACACAGAAAAGATACGCATTCAAAAAGAGAACATTCGTAAATCTGATTTGGGGCCATTGTTCAACAAAGAAAAGGAAGATGAAGCCAAAGCCGAAGTTGCAAACTTACGTTTGCAGGCAATTGCGAGCCTGCCCAAGTTGGCGATCTTCTCAGATGAGGCGCACCATACCTACGGTCAGGCAATGGACGCGGATTTGAAGAAAGTCCGCAAGACAGTGGGTTATCTCCACAATCCGCACTCCGAGTCTGAAAAACGCCTGGCCCACGAAACGCAACTGGTGTGTGTGGTGAACACCACAGGCACGCCATATTTCCAACGCCAGCCCTTGCGGGATGTGGTAGCGTGGTATGGGCTGTCCGAAGGCATCCACGATGGCATCTTGAAGGAAGTGGCGGGCAATATTTACGGCATTGACTTTCAGGGCAACGAGAAGGAGTATCTTTCGTTTGTGGTGGAAGACTTTTTCAAAACCTATGGCGAGGTTGCGCTTCCCGATGGCGCTCCTGCAAAAATCGCAATCTTCTTCCCGCAGACCGATGATGTGACTGAACTGCGCCCGATCATCGAAACGACGCTGACGAAGATCGGACTCTCGCCCGCGATGATCCTGGAACATCACACGAAGAAGGAAAGCAAGGCGGACTTCGACCGCTTCAAATCGAAGGACTCGCCGCATCGCGTCGCCCTTTTGGTTGATCGCGGTGTGGAAGGCTGGAACGTCCCTGCTTTATTCGCCTGTGCGCTGGCGCGGCAACTGAGGAGCAGTAATAACTTTGTATTGCAAGCCGCTTCGCGTTGTTTGCGTCAGGTGGCAGGCAATGACGCCAAAGCGCGTATTTATCTTTCCATCGAAAATCGAAGCGTGTTGGATCGCCAACTGCAAGAGACCTACGGCGAGACGTTTGCTGCGCTGCTCGGCGGACAGTCGCACAGCAGGCAAGCCATCATTACTCTGCGAAAAGTGGACTTGCCGCCGCTGGTTGTGCAAAAAGTGGTTCGCAGTGTGCAACGAATTGAAAAAGAATATAAGCCTGTTCAATTGACGCGCCCAACTATCGGCGCAACGCGCGAAACCGTGACAGCCTACACGCCCAGCGAAACAGGAAAACTATTGGCAGCCAAAGAAGTTGCCGAGTTGTATGATATAGATACTTTTGATACTTACACCACAGCACAAGACCTGGAGCGCAATTATCGTTTGGACGCCTTCGATATTTTGAGTGAACTGCAGCGCATTTATCCTGAACAAGTTTTGCCAGTATCTCATTACCCCGAACTTGCAGGACAAATCGAAAAGCAGACTTCACAATATGAAACCGTCGAAGAGACTGTTGAAGTGGCGCTGGCATTGGTGAAGAAAGATGGCTTTGAGAAAATCACAGACGAGCAAGGCAATGAGACCTACACCGCAGAGATTTCCTACCCGATTGACCGCGAGCATTTGCTCATCCATTACGAAGCATGGCAAAAGCAAGCGGGCAAGTTTGGCTTTCATTACACACCCTACAACTTCGATTCAAACCCTGAAAAGAATTTCTTTGAAACCCTGCTGGAGATGTTGAAGCAAAAGCCCGATGACGTGGAAGATATTTACTTCACTGGCGCGCTCACTGACTCAAAGAAAACCGATTTCTTTATCGAATATCGTGGGATGGATGGGCGCATGCACAATTACACGCCCGACTTTGTGATTCGCCGCAAGGATGGTAAGTGTTTAATTGTGGAAATCAAGAGTGAACGCGAGCGCGGAAATGAAATTGATGGCGAGAACGGTGCAAAGGCAATTGCCACGCGCAAATGGGAAGGTTTGAACCCTGACAAGTTGAAATACCAAATGATTTTTGTAAAACAGGAAAATGTAAATCATGACGACTTCGAAGAAGCCCGCAAGTTCATCTAAGAAGAAAAATGTCACTCTGAGCCGCGGAGCGGCGAAGAGTCTCAAAGGTAACAAGAGAGACTCTTCGGTCGCGCCAAAAGCGCTCCCTCAGAGTGACAAGCTGCGAAGTGAAACCCGCGTGGAGATCAAACCTGCCAAGGGTCGCCCGATGTTGACCTGGGTGGGCAAGAAACCCTTGCGCCATGCCATCGCCTACCCTGCCCAACGCGTCGAAACCTTCAACGCCGCCCCCCTCTCCAAATCCAGCTCTTCAGGATTTGGGGAGGGGCTGGGGGTGGGGTTGCTCTTTCACGGCGACAACAAAGACGTGCTGGCATATTTACTTGCCAACGGTTTTCGCGGCAAAGTGAAACTGATTTACATTGACCCGCCCTTTGATAGCGGCGCGGATTATATACGGAAGGTCGAGCTGCGCGGCGGATTAAAAGCATCAAAACTTGAGAGTGAGTCCTATACCTTAGGTGAGCAAGTCCAATACACAGATATTTGGGCAAATGATAATTATTTACAATTCATGTTTGAACGATTGTTAATGGCAAAAGAATTGCTTTCAGAAGACGGAAGTTTTTACCTGCATTGCGACTGGCACAAAAACCACTTTCTAAGATGTATTGCTGACGAAATTTTCGCATCGGGCAATTTTAGAAATGAAGTTGCTTGGTGCTATGGGGGCGGAGGAGCCCCTCTGGAGGAATATCCCAACAAGCATGACACGCTGTTGTGGTATTCAAAATCCGATGATTGGTTTTTTAAAAAGCAATTTAGGCCATACTCCGAGGGTACGTTGACTCGCGGGTTAACTGCGGTAAAAGGTGATCAGTATGAACTCAATGAAGAAGGGGCAATGCTAAACGATTGGTGGTCTGAAAAAGAAGTTCAAAAAATACTTAGTCCCACTGCTTATGAAAATTTGAAGTACCCTACTCAAAAGCCTGAAGGATTACTGCGTAGAATTATATTGGGTCATTCAAAACCTGGGGATATAGTGTTCGATTTCTTCCTCGGTTCAGGCACAACCGCCGCCGTCGCCCAAAAACTTGGCCGCCGCTGGATTGGCGCGGATATCAACAAGGGCGCAATCCAAACCACGATCAAGCGCTCGCAAGGTGTAATTCAAGAGCAGGTCGAGAACGCGAAAGGCAAAACACAGTCCCTGCCTGGCATGGAAGCAGAAGAAACATCCCCGCCCGCGCAGTTGGGCTTTGCTGTTTATCGTGTCAATGATTACGATTTGCAAATCCAACACAACGAAGCCTTCAATCTGGCAGTCGAACATCTGGGTATGACCCGCACGAAAACTGATGCCTTCTTCGATGGCACGCTTGGCAAGAAACTGGTCAAGATCGTGCCGTTCAACCATCCCGTCACGCCGCTGGATTTGGAAGAAGTGAAGAAAGAACTCAATAACCGTCCCGATGAAGAACGAGATATTGTCGTGGTTGGTCTGGGCAAGGAAGTCGCGGTCCAAGCCTGGTTGGAGGAATGGAACAAACTCCGCAAGCAAGGCAACATTCCCAACAAGATCGAAGTCATCGAACTACGTTCCGATCCCAAGTATGGTGGCTTCTTTACACATGAACCTGCGAAGGCAAAGGTCTCTTTCAAACGCGATAAGGATAAAGTTGAAATCACCATTGATGACTTCATCTCCCCCACCATCCTCGAACGCCTGAAACAACAGAACAAGGATAATCCGCTCTTCCAACCGCAAGTCAGCGATTGGCGGTCCATGGTGGATAGCGTCATGATCGATTCAAACTATGACGGCAAAGTCTTCAACATCACGCTGGCAGATGTCCCTGAGCGGAAGAATGATTTGGTGGAAGAGAAATACTCCGTCGAGGCGAAAAAAGGCGCGACGGTCGCGGTCAAGGTGACGGATATGCTCGGTGAGGAAGTGCTGGTGGTGAAGTTGGTTTAACGATGACGTGCTGAGGAAGATTATCCTAAATCGTTTATGAAATCATATAGCTAAAAGCATACAGGTGGGATGAGTTGAATTGACATGATTCTAATTCTAAAAACTAGGGAGTTGATGTTGGCACTTGTGTCGCATTCGGCGAAACAGAAGGAGTGGCAACACACGGAGCATCAATAGGTGAGATATCACCCAGAACAAAATAAGTGCCTTGAGAGTCGTTGATAATAAATACCTGACTGGGCTTGCACGTAACAGGATCAACATCTCGAAATAAGTAATATTTTCCATTATTGTAAGTTAACAATCGCAGGCCATCATACTGAACTAGAGAAGACGATGTGTTTGAAGCAACCTGACCTGGATCTAACGGTAATATTTCCTTTGAGTAAATTTCAATGGCATAGCTTTTTGTCAACACAGTGTCTCGTCCAACGGCTTGACCAGTCTGATTTATATCTATGAATGCAACTAACAATAAATATAAAAAATAGATGGCAAGCGAAAAAACCAATGCGGATTTGATGCTCTTTCGCAGGTCCTTTGTTGGCCACCCAATATTTTTCACAGCATCAACTATTTTTAGTTTTGGAAATAAGCGTTGTAGTAAAACAGCTGACAGAAAGACTATAAGAAAAATAGTGGTTACCAGCACCAACGGCGTATAGATTTTGCTCAAGAAATAAAATATTAATCTCTGCCAGGAAGCCTCTGCATATTCCCAGATCGAAAAGTTAATTTGAAAAGAAGGGATGTTCATGGCACTAAAATATCCAGCTGCGTAAGATCTTCCACCCAACCATAAGATTGCCACGATGAGGCCTGTTACGCCACCTAGAATCGTTACAACTTCCTGAATGCTGAGGCCTTTGTCACTTGATTGCTCCTGCCCTAATTTTTCAGGTAAGTGTCGTATTGGTTTGCGTTGAATTTTCCTCGGCATAAGTCCGGCTTATCAACAACTTTCGATAGTTAGTCGATGAATTGCCTATTTAGTTCACTGGTAACAAGCATACAACTAAATTCCTGCAAACGCAAGAGATGGAAAGTCATGGTTTCCATGGCATATCGGTGATTTCTCGAATTGGAGGGATAAGAGTAGTTATCAAAAAGCCTTCGAGCGATTGCTGAGAGATTTGAAGGCAACGGGAGATGATGCGTAGTTAAAGTATCTCATACAAACATACTTTCGCCCATAATTATCCATCCGAGGCAGCTTTTGCCAGCTTCAGTACCGCATTGATGGCGTCCTTGATCCTACCCTGCCTCAAATAAAATCCAAGTTCCTTTGGGAGCGGATAAAGCGGTAGAGAATCGGACCGATAACCCTTTGAGATATTTTGCATCACAGCTTGTGCCTTTTCCAAGTCATCACGCGAGTCAGGTGATAGCTTTGAAAGCTCCTCCCAAAATTCATTCGTTTCTCTTACTTTACTGTACGCCTCATCCTTCGTGCCTATCGCCTTTCCCTTTGTCCTGGCTATTTCTGGATAGGTCCGCTTTTGGTATTGCCAGGCGCGTAGTTCACCCTGCATGGAGAGGCGCATCGGAAGCGATTGTTTCAGGTGAAACGTCTCATGGATGATCAGGGATAATACATAAGGATCAAAAGGGTCATCGCCTGGGGACAGTGTGATATTTCCAAAAAGCGTCCATCCCCCTCCGCTCTTGTATTGCTTGTGAAATCCAATTTTGGGTTTTCTGTTTTTGATGTAATCCATGATCTCGTCCCCCGGCAGATCAGCGCTCAGCAACTTTTCGAAGACCTTCTCGGATCTAGGGGAATCCAATGCCTCCCATTTGAATTCAGGTATCAGCCAATCAAGAATCTTCGCGCCTTCGATTTTGAATGTGCTCATCGAGACCTCAGCTTTGCTTTTTGGTTGCGGTTCATATTGAATTAGTCCATCTATTATAATACCCCATCTGGGGAGGGAGGCACATCGGCGATTTCTCGAATTGGAGGGATAAGAGTAGTTATCAAAAAGCGTTTGAGCGGTTGCTGAGAGATTTGAAGGAGATGGGAGGCGAGTCCACGGTGGAGGGAGGGTAGGTCAATGATACTTGAAGCGAAAAAGGGCGCGACGGTCGCGGTCAAGGTGACGGATATGTTGGGGGAAGAGGTGTTGGTGGTGAAAGAGGTGTAACTCATCCCGCACTTTTGACCACCCGAAACGGATACCCCAACCCTCGCATCACAGAAAGAAAAGCGACGAGCACAGGGGGCATGTACACTTTCTGTGTGTCAATTTCCTTTGAATCAAAATATTCATCCAAATAGTGCAGGGCGCTGATCGGGGTGAGCATGATTTTCAGCCACGTTCGCAGCAAACGGACTTTCCCCAGTGTTGGCATGATGCCCATCTCGCGCGCAAGAATGTCGCAATAGGTGAAATGCTCTACCGGGTAGACGTTCTCTGTGTTGATTGTGCGGTACTCCGCGCATAGCGATTTCCAGTCTTCATTTTGTTTTTCCTTCAACCTTGTGGGCAGTTCGTATTTCCCTGAAAGCAATCCAACGGTATAACGCGCCTGCATCTCACTGATGGATGGGATATTACCAATGATAGGTCGCGCAAACCCGATCAGGAACAGATTGGCCCAGTCGGTGTGAATACAGCCGAGATAAAAATCCTTCAAGTGGAGGTCGTCCGAAAGTTCCGTCAGGCGAGAACTATAGCCTGCCGAAAAGACGAGCAGGTTCGGCGTGAGATGAAGCGTGGTGGTTTGGTCAAAGTCGAAGTAGTCGGTCCAATTTTCGTCTATGGGGGGACCGATGATGTGCAGTCGCTTCTCTGCCACGGCGTCCAGAAAATCATCGCTCTTGTTATGAAAGACATTGAAAAGTCCGCCCTTCGCCCGCGCCTTGAGTTTGAGATCCCACTCGCGCCTCAATGCCCGGGCTTGCTCATCGGGATTCGCGCTCGTTTGCTGGTGAGGAAACCACTTCGCCAGGAGCCGGTCAAAGCGGATGCGGAAAGTCACGAAATGCTCGCCAACCCAGTTTCGTAATCCTTTGTCAAACGATTGCAGCAACCGGTTGCGCAAAAAATCAGAGGGCACGCCGCGAATGGGGTGATAGCGCGGGCTGACCCGAATCCCTGAACGAAGCGAAAGATAAACTTTGTTGTTGTGTTCTGGTTTTGCCAGATGATTCGCGACGTCCGAGGCTGACTCCCCTCCGCCAACCACAACGACAGTTTTATCGCAAATACCGTCGGGATTGTCTGTGATCCGAATCGCTGGGGAACCAAGAGGCGCTTTTTGGTTCGCCAAGCCCGTGCAGAGAAAAACAGCGTCGAATGTCTGGTGTTCTTCGTTCCCGTTTTCTGCTAATAGGAGAGTCCAACTTCCATCCACCCACGCAAGATGTCGCACTTCGACGCCAAATCGAATTTGCTCTTTCAGGTTGAAGCGCGCGGCGAACGCCTCCAGATAGTCGCCAAATTCGGAGCCGCGATAGAACTCTTCAAAATTCTTTTCGGGCGTTACATCCAGGGACCATCTGCGGAAGCAGGAAAACTGCGTGGTGTACTTGGTGGACGTGGAGACAAAGTCTGGTCGCTGATTCCCCCAGACACCGCGCACAGAATGGCTCTTCTCAAAACAAACTACATCCGTGGCTGGATAGGTATCGAGAAGATATTTCAGCGTGACGAGTCCACTGCACCCCGCGCCGACGACCGCGATTTTCATTTGACCCGCTTCTCAAGCGACCCGCTTCACACGACGGTGAGGCTGATCAGCACGTAGTTGAATTGACCCGACTCCGGAACAAAGAGCAGGATGCGGTCGCCAGATGCCACAGGTTTGGTCTTCAGGTATTCATCGAGCATGATAAAGATGCTCGCCGCGCCGGTATTGCCAGCCGTGCGCAGATTCGTCCAATAAGGCACTTCTCGATTCGGTGAAAGTCCGGCAATAATTCTTTTGACGGACCGCTCAAAATAGTACGAAGACATGTGAGGCAAAACCATGGTGTAGTTATCGAGCTTTTCTCCGTGCTGGCATATTGCGCCCTCAACCGCCTCTTTGGATAAGGGCTCCATGTATTTCGCAAGAATTTTTATGTTCTGACTCAATATCATAGGTTTGGCTGGGATTTGCATACAAAGCGGAGCCTGATTCGCAAACGAACGCGAGTAAGTCCAGTCTACTTTTAATGAGATGCCATTTTCTCTGGGTTGCGGTTCGATGAGAAATGCACCAGCGCCATCGGAGAGCATGAAGCGCAGAAAGACAGACATAAACCATTTGGATGCTCTGACATCTCGCAGGATGGTAGGAACATCATATGTGGTGCGAAATGCTTTTGATTTGAGCCCAGTGGAAGATTGCTCAACCCCAACGCAGATGGCGGTATGCGCATCTCCTGATTTTACGGCTCGTGCAGCGTTGACAATTGCTTGCGCACCTGATGAGCAGATTCCTGAATTGGAATTGATTTCAAGTGAATGGCTGATCACTTTATCTTTGCTCAATTGGTCATGCAAAAGCGAAGAAACCCCTGGCGCAAGAAGCGGGGCGTGGGTAGTGCCGGCAGAAAGATAGTCAATGTGAAGCGGATTTTTGCCCCGCGGCAGGCAATTCTTGACCGCCTGCGATGCCATCTCGTATAGCGAATGTGTTTCATTCTGCTTTTTGTCAAGTGCGTAATGCCGGGTTTCGATGCCAATGGCTTTAAGAATTTTGCTTCGAACACGCCCTTCCCCAATCACTGTGCCCAAATATTCCTTGATGTTTTCATTATCAACCGGCTCACCGGGTAAATATGAGCCCGTGCTTGTGATGTAACAGCTATTCATATCAACCTCGTTACAGCGTTTGC
>Ga0247727_10003880_pt1 | contig 32563 bp, 24 predicted proteins | sample WisWelCaveWW1625_FD_202498 | JGI IMG/M metagenome (GOLD analysis project Ga0247727, IMG submission 202498) | Biofilm microbial communities from Wishing Well Cave, Virginia, United States - WW16-25 | ecosystem: Environmental > Aquatic > Deep subsurface > Groundwater > Cave microbial mat | place...
ACCGACGCCGAGATTGGTCGCGCTTTCGGCATTGTCGGGCGAGAGCTGCGCCGCTGCCGCTTGAAAGGCAACATGAGCTTCGGTCGCCATTCCCTTCGCCATATAGAGCAGACCGAGATTGTGCCGGGCTTGACCGTCATCGGGAACTCGGCTTACATAAAACTGATAAGCTGCAATCGCCTCATCGACCCGATCTTCCAATTGGTAGAGCAACGCCAAGTTGCGATAGGGCTTGAGGTAGTTGGGATTGGCCGCAATGGCCTGCTCGTAAGCTTCTCTCGCTTCCTCACGACGGTTGAGGTTGAACAAGGCGTTGCCGAGGTTGTTAAGAACAACCGGGTTGCCGGGAGCAAGCGCTAAGGCTTGTCGGAAATAGATCGCCGCCTCTTCGGTTGCTCCACTTTGGAGGCGCTGATAGCCTCGTATGTTGAAGGCCTGAGCGCTAGCTCCTTCTGGAAGTGAAGCTCCAAACATATGTTCCTGTTTGTTTTTTTCAGGAAACCGGTTGATCATTTTTTAATATACAGCGTTTTCTATTTGAATGAGTAGGTAATTTGTTTATATTACCTACCATGAAAACCTATTCATTTGATTTGCGCCAAAGGCTTGTCAATGCTGTTGATGACGGTATTGACACTTACAGTGAAATTGCTGAGAAATTCGGTGTCCATGAGTCTTATATTTACAAATTACTGCGCCAGCGACGCAACCTTGGACATATCGCGCCTTTACCTCATGGCGGCGGCGCGCAATTGAAATTGGATGACAAGGCCTTAAATACTTTAACTGAATTGGTGAAGCAGGAGCCGGATATGACTTTGGATGAACTCCGGCTACAACTCAGAAAGAAAACAAAAATCAATGTTAGCGTCTCAACCATTTGGTATGGTTTAGAGAAACGCGACTTGTCAGTAAAAAAAAGACGCGGTTAGCGAAGGAAGCTGATCCAGTTCAAAGAGCGAAATTTCAGAAAAAGCAAAAACACTTTGATATTCAAAAACTGATTTTTCTTGACGAATTTAGCATTCATACCGGCATGAATCGCTCCTATGCCCGATCCCGCGTCGGTGAAAGAGCAGTCATGACAGAAGCTTTTGAAATCGACACCAAGTGGTCAGTGATCAGCGCTCTTTCTTTGACAGGAGTTGATGCCACGCTCACAATCGAAGGCGCGATTGATGGTGAAGTCTTTCAACAATATGTGCAACACTTGCTTTGCCAGCACCTTCGGCCCGGTCATATCGTCGTCATGGATAACGTCAAGTTTCACCATAACCGTGAAACCATTCGAATGATTGAAAGCACTGGCGCACGGGTTGTGCATTTGCCGCCTTATAGTCCAGATTTCAATCCGATCGAAGAATGTATCTCCAAGATCAAAGCGGTCTTAAAAAAAGAACGACCAGCCATACAAAGAAAACTTGGTAATTCCTTGCGGCGAGCCATCAACAAGGTTTCGCCAACCGATATACTGGGTTGGTTTGAACATTGTGGCTATTCCTATTCACGCAATTAGAAAACGCTGTAGGTAGCTTAACATCTTGGATTAAATTGCTCATCTCTTGTCTGGTTGTATTCTAACAGCCAGTAAATGTGATTCTGGAATTAAAATAGAAACAGGTTCTAAAAAACCTTTTACGTTAGCCGATTGAAGAGCATGAATGACAACTCCTGAAGCTACAAGGCGGGGTCGCCATCTCAACACCTTTGATTGTATCTCTGCTTCCTCACTAACAGCCAAACCAACTTCCATCAACTTTGAAATATTTGCATTGGTAATTACATCCCTTCCGTCACTTCGTACTGCATACGTTCCTGCCGGGTATTCATTGAGTCCAACATAAATGGGTGCCGGCACAATAATCGGCTGCGGAAGATGCTCTACCACCTTCATCACCAAGAATTTTCGCCCGTTAGTCCCTTCTGTCGGTTCCCATTCCAATAGCTGAGTGGTTGCTTCAAATATTTTTTTTACACGTGGTGTCACCACCACGCATTCGCTTTGATAATCCATTGCAATCTCGGCTTGATCTAGTTGCGCCTCATTGACTTGGTTCCCCATAAGTAAGTTATCAATCACATGGATGCCCAAATATAAAGCCGGATAAGTTGCCGCTTCGTATGGATCAAGCTGAAAAACATAGAATCGCTCAGCCTTCAAATTATATTTGGCCAAGACAGACATAGCTTCCAATAAAATATTCTCGTCTGAGAAAAAAAAGGTTGTCGTTCGTCCATGACGCTGCTTAGAGAATCGTCTCAGAAACTCCTCAGCGCCCGTTAGGATGCCTTGATCATCATATAATTCCGCTTCAATTTTGTGTATGTTTTTCATGTCGCTCTCGTGTGCGTTTAAATGATTTCCCAGAATGGGCCTCTTCCGAGGTCTCGCTTATGTCTGGAAAGCCCATGCAGCCGGATTGCTTTAAGACCCCACTCCGTGTGTACTTCCCCCTTTTGTCCCTTGAGCCACTCTCTTAAAGGCTGGCCGCCGGTGCCTTCCTGTGATTGGCCGAACCAAGTATTGAAATCCTGATTGTTTTTAGTGTCGGTGATTGCTATATTATCGACTGTATTCGGCCCCTTTGCGCTTTGTTCGTGAATATGGTGCCATTGCTTGCCGGCCGGATTTTTAAATTCGTTATGGTGTCGGTAGTTGAGAACCTGTCGTGCATCATTAAAGTTTGTCCAATTGTCCAAGTTTTTAATGGCTTCCCAAGCCTCTCCGGTCTTATAACCAGCTTCGGGAACATAGCGTCGCCAGGCTTTACCGAAACTCTCGAAAGAAAGTTTTCCCTTTCCTTTTTCTTCTCGATAGTCTATATGACTGTCAGGGACTATATTGGTGATCTCAGCTAACAGCCAGCGTCCGCCACTTTTAATTTGGATTTGATCACCAACGGCCAGATCTTTGACGCCTTTGTCTCCGTCTTTTTTCTTTTTGGGTCCTTTCTGCTCACCGGGCTCGGCAACATAATGATAATCCCAAGTCTCACCTCCGTCAATTACCTCAATGGATTTGAACACCTTAAACTTTCGGCGGACCGACTTAACACCGGTGACAACCTCTTCCTTAGTCGCGCCATCTTTGGCGTAACGCGCCGTGACCGCATCCAGAGCTGCCAGACCTTGTTTCAGTTCATTATCATGAGTCTCCTGAGTTTTGTCCTTCTTTGCGGCTTCATCTTTCCCCGCTCCTTTAGCAACATCCTTGCCTTCCGGTTTCTTCCCTTTCTTTGTAGCTTCTTCCTGCAGTTCTTTGACGCTCTTGCCTTCCGCGGTTCGGGCATTCGGGTCGGCCGGTTTTTTCGTTCCTTTTGCACCCGGCTTTACCGTGGGTTGAGCGGTGGGCAGTGCGGCCGGCTTGCCCGGCGTGGCATTGCCTTTTCCGCCCGCGCCGGTGGGAGGTTCGGCCGCGGCGCTATTTTTCTCGGCCCACTTGCCTTTTTGGTCCCCGCCTTCTCCGGACTTGGCCTGGGTCTTGTCGTCATACAAGTCCGTCATGAACTTTTCCGCGGAAAATTCCACCGGCTTGAATTCAATCGAAGGCCACTGTTTCGATCCGAAAACATAATCGACCGAGGCTTTGACGCCCAGGCTGCCGCCGATCGGCCATTCTTTGTTGAACAACGGCCAGGTCCATTTTTTATCGGGAGCCGGAGACCACCACGGCGAATCGAGCTCCACGAACAAGTCGCCGCTCAATCCCAAGAAAGGTTGCGCCGCGATCTCCAAATCGCCGCTGATGTAAAACTCCCCTTTTTTGTCTTCACCGGGGTTGCCTTTCTCCCGATAACCGATGACCGGTGTCGCTTCCGCATAACCACGAATTCCGGCAATGCCGTTGATGCCGGCGCCGGCTTTGATGTCGTGACCAAGAATTTCCAGCCCGGCCCCGGCTTCGGCGCGCAGCCGCAATCCTGCTGCTGCCGAGACATTGATACTGCCTTGAATGCTAAAATCCTTGTTCTTATCCGGGTCGGTGGAGTAGGTTCCTGCAACGACGATGTTATAAAATTTCCCCGGACCGAGCTTGGCAAAAGCGTCCATGCCGACGTTCGCAAAAATAAAAATATTTCCCACCACCGGAACCCCGTAGGAGGCGCGCGCCTCAAGCTTGAATATCGGCTTGACATAATCTTTTTGCTCTAAGAAGATAAACTCTTTCTGCGGGGTGATCTTGCCGATAATGGTGACAAAACCTTTGGAATCGACGATCACGTGGGCGGTGCCGTTGAGCCATTCATTGAAAGCAAAGGTCAGGTCGCCTTCACCAAAAACCGCATAATCAACCTTGCTCGGCTTCTTCTTGGGGGTTGGGGCAACCGCCTTGGCGGCAGGCTTGGCTTCTTCAGGCGGCGCTTTTTTCTCGCGCTCAAGTTGTTCCGCCTGGCCCTTTTCCATTAAGATCAGCGTGATCTCACCCGAGAGCTTTTCTCCCGCATAGCCCACCTTCGCTTGTCCGGTCACGGCTTGCCCATCCCAAGCCACCTCCGCGCTGCCGGTGAAATTCTTGAAATCTTTTATTAACTCAACAGTCGCTTTGCCTGTGATCAATCCTTCCGGCGAACGCGTCAATTGCAGGGTCCCTTTCGCCAAGCCTTTGACGATCACTTCGGCGCTGCCGTCAAAGGTGACGGCCTCGTCAATAACTTCCAGATTGAACGTGCCGGAAAAAGCGCCGCCTAAGTTGATCTTGACCCCCTTCATACCGAGGTGCAGTTGCCCGCCATCAATATTATTAATGATTTTCGGGAGTGAATCCAGGCGGACTCCCATCAGGCCGAGTATGTCGGGGGCCTTTTTCAGATGCGCGGCCAAAGCATCGTCATCACCAGGAATTTTCGCGCCTGCGGCCAGGCCAATAAAGCCTTTGACCTTGCTCTCGTCAATGCGGACGATCAGGCATGGTTTCAGATCAGGCAAGGTCGCGCCGATTGAAGCGAAAAGAGGATGCGCGAGCGGGACACATTGCCGCTTGGCAACATATTTTCCTTTTTTAGTTTTGGTGACTTCAATCGGACCTCCGGCCATTTGCCCAAAGCTTACATTAACGGCCGCCTTTTTTCCTTCCGGCATGGCGCCGGCAATAGCATCGGAAGGCGTAAACTCCGGATTTCCTTTGAGCTCGACCACGCCGGGAACGACGTTTTCTCCGGTAGCGTTTGGGGCCGCCGGCGCTGCGGGTTTGGCATCTCCTGCCGCACGGCTTAATACCGAAGCGGCTAACGGCATTCCGGCCACGGCGCCAGACGGTGCGGAATTCTGTTGAACAACGTGCGTCAACTCGTGCGCCAACAGATGTCGCCCCTCACCGGTTTCCGGCGCATATTGCCCGGCGCCAAACACCACATCCTGTCCATGCGTAAAGGCGCGCGCGTTCACGGCGTGTGCGGCTTCCGCAGCTCGTGTATCATTGTGAACTCGAACTTGACTGAAATCATGTCCGAGGCATGGCTCAAAAAAATTGCGGCTGGATTCGGCAAGAGGTTGTCCCCCGCCTCGCATGGAATTGAGTTGCCCTTGCACGACCGGAGCAACCTGGGTCGACCCCGGTGAAATCGCTTTTGTCTGAACGAGTTTTTCAGTTTTTTTATTCTCAACCAACTGCGGCACCGGCATCCGCATCACCTGCTGCGCCACGCGCTCCGCTTCCTGCTCGTGCGCATCTCCCGGTTGGCTGACCGCAAGCTTCGCCTGGAGCACCCCCGCGCGCATGAGCTGCAGCACCGCCTGGTTGCCAATATCTTGCTGAAGCTGCAAGAGCGGATGCTCCTGGGGCTGAGGCTGCAATGCCGGGCTTGGCGGCGGTGGTGTATGCTTGGGTTCGGTGGTTTTGGTTACCCGTTGAGGCTGCAGTGACATTCACTTCTCACGAAAGCAGGTGAAGTGCGAAGTTGGGAAAAAAATCGGTTGAAATGCAAACCTTAGTGTCGCCCCTCATCATCCTTATCCTTTTGCATCAACGCCCATTGCACGTACATCCGGACTGCGGGATCAGGGTGGTCGCGAAACATTTGAAGGTAAGGAAGAGCGACAGGATGACGGAGCGCCACAAGTGTCTTAATCGCCTGTTCCCGCTCTACAGCGCCGATCTGATCGCCACGAACTTCGGCAGCGAGTCGCGCGATCAAGGTTTCAAGCGCCGCGTCATCACGTCGAACATGGATCACGAGCGTTACATCCACCCGCGAGGTGTCACGGCTAAACTGAAACGCTTGCTCATTACTAAGGGCGAGAGGCAAAGGCCGTTGGCATCGAATGCGCAATTCTCTCACTTCGCCGGGCTTTAAAGCAGCGCTTACTTTCTCCAAGCGGACAAATTCATTTACGAGTATCGCGTAGCGATTTGGTGCGCCGGTTTTAACTTGTATGACAGTCGCTGGCCCACCGCGTTCAGGAATTTTCGCAGCCGGATCATCCAACTCAATTTCGGCCCCTTCCAATTCAGCGGTGAAAGAGAAAAACGCCGGGCGCAGACGGGCGCGATCGCCGCCAACCGCGAGATACAGAGGCTCACCGCTGAGGCTTTCCACAAAAAACTCAATCTCGATTGGGCCGCCAGCCAATGTTTCTGGAGTGGAAGCGCGGAACCCCGCCCGAACTTGAAGGTTCTTCGCTTTGAGAATGACGGATGCCTCAGTCTGCGGCATCGAAAAATCTGAATTGGTTTGCATGATTAACAAATGCCACGGCATTAAGAAAAAAACAAGTGCCATAGAAAAATTTAGCGAAAGTTAATGACGATGGAAGCTCTTTTCGCCGGCAGAACAGAATCGGCCGCCGTGGCCGTGACACGGCCGGTAAACCCGGCAGGCCTGTTAACGGTTGCACTTCGTGCGGCGGCAGCGGCAGCGGCTCCAGCAACTGGAGTTCCTACCACGGTGACACCTGCTGCTGCCGCTGCAGGGTCAACTGCCCAATTGATCGCCCTGCCGCCAGGGTTCGCCGTCACGTTAACGATGGCCGTCAGAATTCCTGCCGGAATCGTTCTCACCGGTGCTGTGATTCCACGAAGCGTCACGGCAACGACTCTGACATTCCCCTCGACGCGTCGATTGGGGAAGACCGTGTCGGAAACTCGGACTCGGAAATTGCCTGCGACAAGACCGGCTTGCAACGTGGCCGCTGCGGCTACAGGCGCAGCCGCCGCACCTACTGTAAAGGCGATTGGGCCAGACACGACGCTCCAGTCGACTGTCCGTCCTGCGACTGGCGAGGCCACCCCAACCCCACCGAGCGCCACCCCATCGGCCGCGAGCCCTCCTGCCGCGAGCGGAACTGCAGGTGCCGCCGCCGTATTCAGGGTAATGGCTGACAGGACAATGAGTGGCGGGCCCGCATAGAGGTCAGGCTGAACCGGTCCTCTGACTCGGGAGAAAGGGAACTCGGTTCGAAAGATGAAGTTGCCAGGGCGCCCCCGCAGTGAGCGCACGTGGAGCCCGTGATCGAATTCGTCGCTCCACGCGCCGCCCCAACCCTGGAAGTGAAACCCTTGGCGCAGCGACTCAATGGCCGGAAGCGGTATTGCGACTCCAGGCCCCACGTGACGGTTGACGTTTATTGGGTTGGCGTCTCCCGCCGCGCCGACGACATCACCTATGGGCCTAAGCAGTTGATCAACCCAATTATTCGCCGGAACTGCCAGCGCCGCGACGGGGGCCGGATTCGGACCGACTCCAGGGTTGATTGGAAAGCCGAAGTCATTTCGCCCCCCAGGTGTAATGGTCTCACCCACGACGCGGTCGAGCACACCGGTGGAATCCGAGGATCGGAAACGGAGCGGGTACAAAGCCCCGTAAGTTCCGGCTGGCGCCGCTCCCAGCGGGCCGAAGCCGCCGAGGAACAGCGGCACGGGCTGCACGACGAGCGGAACGTCCAGGCTTGACCGTGTGGCGTTGTCCATCACACGAACGCGGGCGTTGCCGGTCGTCCTTCCTGGTATGACCACACCTCCAGCAATGGCCGCGCCCAGCGCGCGTGGGAGCGTTACCGTGTTGGCCCGGCCAGCCGGAGCCGTGACAACTACGACGTTCACCGTATTACCGACGAGCCCGCCGCGGTTCGGGTCAGCCACGCCGCCGAGTGCCGGAGGAGCGGGAGGTACAGGCGGTACTGCGACACCGCCGCCAGCGGTACCCTGATTTGCAAACGCGGGGACCGGCGCTAAGGTTACGTTGGTAATTCCCACCAACGTGACGGCCGCCACCGCGTTGTCGCCAGCCACACCCCTCCGTGCTGCTCGAACCGTGAAGGCTGTGCCAGCCGCCGGATGCGGGTTGGGCGCTGCGGCCGACCGGATCGTGGCGGTCCGGCCACTCTCAGTGCGGGTCACGCCCGCAGGAGCGCCGACAAGATCCCATGTCAAGGGTCCCGCACCCGGCGCGACGGTGGCCGTCGCCCGGATTTGCCGGCCGACACCCAGTTCCCCCGGGGCCGCTACGGCTGTTACCAGCGGCAATGCCTGCGCCTGGCCGGCGGAAGTCGCTGACAACGAGGCTGCCAACGGTTTCGCTGTTGCAACCAAAGGCGTTTCTGAACTCTTGCTCCTCGGGCCAGGCTGAGTTAGTTGATGCGAAGTTCCCTTTTCTTGCTGGACGACATGGGCCAACTCGTGAGCTAAAAGCCAGCGATGCGAACTGCTCTCGGGATTGTCGACTTTGTTTCCGAATACGATATCGCGGCCCATCGTGAATGCTTTAGCACCGACACTGTCAGCCGCTTGCATCGCTGTCGTACCAGTGTGAAGGCGTACGCCGGAAAAGTCCCAACCCAAGGCCTCCTCAAACTGAGCTCGTACTGCTTTCGATAGAGAACGGCCACTTCCCAAGCCGTGTAAGTGGGGCGACGCGGCAGAGCCAGAATCATCATTGCTTCGCCCGCCTCTCTCTTGCTTGTGAGACGGCAAGCGCTGCATAACTGCATCCGCCACCCGATCCGCTTCGCGCTCGTATCGATCTCCCGACTGGCCGATTTCTAACTTGGCCTGAATGAGGCGCTGCACCGCTTGGTTGCCAAACGCCTGCTGCAGTTCCAGAAACGGGTGATACGACTCACGGGACTGTGACGTTACACTTGGGGCAGGTTGCGCCTGCTTTTGTTCGTTGGGCTTGGTTACCCGTTGAGGTTCCATGCGTGCTACTTTGTTCGTTATACTGTAACTAAATTCCAAAGTTCATCTTTGACAGGCTGGCTACTTGCACTAACCAGCTTGCGCAGGAGCCAAATTCAAACGCTGAATCTGAACCGGTCGCGATGCTCCATTCGCCGCCTCATGCCCGTTCACACCGTTTTTGAACAGATCATCAATATCCGGATTGATGATGCGCTTCTCGAAGTCGAGCCAAATGCGTTTGTCCTTGCTGCAATCGTAGGCGCGGCAGGGAACCGGGCGATTTTCATAAACCGTGCATTGGCAGGCCTGGCGGTCGAGGTGGCGGCAGTAGCCGTCGGCGTCGTGCGCGATCATGTAGGGATGGCCCAAATCCCACTTGAGCACGCCTTCTTCCAGATCCTGTTTGGACAGCGCGAAGTTGAGGCGGCAACACACGGCTTTGCAAATCGGCAGGCGATTCTCGCAATCGACTTTGGCTTCGCCGGCGGCAAAGGCGTATTTGTCGTGCTCCGGATCCTGAAACACCGCGCCCATGCCCATCTCGCGGAATTTTTCAACGAGACGTTTGGCCACTTCGACTTTCTGCGCATTCAATTCGGCTTCGGTGAGCAGGCCTTTTTGCAGCAGCAGCTCGATCAGCGCGTACAAAAAAGACGCGGTCTCCAGGGCTTTGCCGGTGTTGGCGCCGAGCTGATGGTGCACGTAGCGCAAACCGTCCACCACCTCGCCGCGCAACTGATCGGCGTTCTCGAAATGAGCATCGGGCAGCATACGATTTTCCTCGAGCCTCATTTAAAATTTGCAACGAAAAGGGAACCGCAACGAAAAACGTACTTTACGATTGACAACGAAAAGGGAACCGCAACGAAAAACGTACTTTACGATTGACAACGAAAAGGGAACCGCAACGAAAAACGTGCTTTACGATTGGCAACGAAAAGAGAACTGCAACGAAAAAAGCAATTACTAGCAAAACAATTTTGGGCAAAACGATTAAAAAACTTTTGTAACTATTCAACCCAGTTTTTGGTAAGCGGATTTAGCGGATTAAGCGGATATAGAAAAACGACCTGAGTTGACATTATCTGCTCAATCCGCTTAATCCGCTTACTTGAAATGAAATGTGCACTGAATAGTTTTGCCTTTTATTTTGGCTTTTGCTGTCACGAGGTTTCCTCGGAATTTTTCACGAGATCATAATACTGCTCGAAATCCGATTTGACGCACTGTTTGCCGAGCTTTTGAAATTCGCGTTTGGTGGCCAGAATGACGTGCTCCATGCCGATGGTGCCGGAATTTTGCGCCGCCAAAAACGCCGCATTGATGGCGATATTTTTAATGCTGCCGCCGCTGAGCTTGAAGCGCCGGGCGAGAAACGGCAGCTCGATATCCGCCGAGGTTGGCGCCTCCGCCGGAAAAACGCTGCGCCAGATGCGCCGGCGATGGTCTTCATCCGGAAAAGGAAATTCCACCGCAAAGTGCAGCCGCCGCTGGAATGCCTCGTCGAGATTCTTTTGCATATTCGTCGCCAAAATCACGATACCCTCGTGCTCTTCCAGCTTCATCAGGAGATAATTGATCTCGATGTTGGCGTAGCGATCGTGCGCGTCTTTCACTTCCGAGCGTTTGCCAAACAGCGCGTCGGCCTCGTCGAAGAACAGGATCGCGTTGCTGGTGGCGGCCTCGGTGAAGATGCGGCTCAGATTCTTCTCGGTCTCGCCGATGTATTTGCTCACCACGACCGAGAGGTCGATTTTGTACAGCTCCAGGCCGAGCGCGCCGGCGATAATCTCCGCGGCCATGGTCTTGCCCGTGCCGGAAGGCCCGGCAAAAAGAATATTCAAGCCCTTGCCCAGGGACAATTTGCGGTCGAAGCCCCACTCGCCGAACACGACGTGGTGATATTTCACCCACTGGCAGATTTCGCGCAATTGCGCTTTGCGATCCGCCGGCAGAATGAGATCATCCCAGGCGAACTTCGGCGTGATCTTTTGCGCATATTGGCCGAGCTTTTGATTCGACAGCAGCCGGCACGCCTGGTACAAGTCGCTCGCGGTGATGCCATAATTCGCGCCGTCGCGGGCAATGGCGAGATTTTTCGCGGTGTAAAACGCTTGTTGAATCTGCCCGGCGTTGAACCGAAATTTATTCGCGAGCTCCGCCGGAGCAACGGCCGCGCTTCCGTTTCCCAGCCACGTTTCCCACAGTTGTTGGCGCCGGCCGCAGGTCGTCGCCGGAAATTCGAGGTGAATAAAAATGTGCTGCCGGACAAAATCTTCCGGCGGCGGCAACATGGCCGCGCCGGCGAGAAACGTCAGCCATCCCAGCTCGGCGATGGTTTTGAAGAGCACTTTGCGCGCATAAAGGGTTTTCTCATCTTCGGCCAACAATCTGTCGCAAGGCTCGACATAAACCGCGGCGGGCTGCAGCAGTCCTTCCCGAAAGGCCAGTTGCAGCGCCGTTTCGACGGGCAAGCCGGCGTTGAGCAGCGCCTCGATATCGACCAGCAAGAGCGGCAGGCCAAACTCGCGAGACATGGCCGCGGCCGCCGCTCTTCTTTCCACCGGATCGGGGCCGTGCAAAAAATAAACGAGCTTGCCGGGTTCCGGCAGCTTCTTTTCCAAATAATCGCGCGTGAGCGAGAGACAGCCATTCGATTGAACCTGAGGCGCCGGCGCGGCGGCTTCGTCCGGTTGGCCGGACAGCACCTGCACAAATGAGAGACGCGCATCCACCTGCGCGTTGCCGAGCAGAAACTGCACGATACGCTCATCCGCTCTGATAGGCCGGGCCAAAAACGAGGCGGCTTTCTCGTGTGTGGTCTCAACCCATTGCAAAAGTTGATAGCGCCACAGCGCGGCCTGAGAAGAAAAATAGGCCCGCGCCGCCACTTCGTCGGCAAACGACCCGCAGAGCAAATCCAAAATCAACCGCACCGCCGGCCGTTTTTGCGTGACGTCGTCTTGCAGATAGGCGTAGAGCCTTTCGTACTTCAAATCCACTTGCGGCGCCGCCGCGATCAGCAGCGCATCGATCTCAAAATGGCTCAGCTCGAAAATATTCGCCAGCAGCGGCAGCGCGAGCATGATGCCGCGGTCGAGGCTGGCAACGGTCATGTGGTGGATTTGCCGATTCAGCTCCGCAAGCCGGCGGAGCAATTCCTGCTCTTGCCGCGCGTCGTCATCACCAATCGGCTGCCGGCCGGTGAAACCCGTCGGCGCTTGCAAAGCCGCCGCGATTTGCTCGTCGGAAATGTACAAGCCGCGAAATTCACCCGGCTCGACCGTTTGGTGCTGCCGGCGAAATTTGAGCCAGCGCAGCTCGATCAGCACATCCAGGCGCTGCAATGCCGCTAGCAGGTGTTGCCAGGAGTTTTCGTAGTAGTCGGGCACTTGCGCCTCTCGGGCTTATTTAAGCGTATGTTTTCCCCGGCTGTCGCGCCGGATGATCTTTTCATCCACCAACCGGTTAAGCTCGGTTTCAGCCACACCACGATCCAATGCCAATTCATCGGCAACCTTCGCCGCGGTCGCGCCGGGATTGCCTCGCAAAAAATCGGCAATGAGGCCGCGCCGGGGTATGACCGGCGAGACGATCTGGGCGCCGGCAATCACCCAAAAAATAAATACGATCTTCTGGTTCTTAAATTCCGGCGCAAAACCATGAATCTCAAAAGTTCGAGTATACTTGCCATTCGTCAACGGAACGAAAGCGACAAAGATGCGGCTAAAATTAGGCGTTGAGCCAAATATAAAATGCACGCCGTTGGCATTGGTATTGAAAGGTTTTTGAAAAATAGGCGATGTCGAGGCCGGCAGTTGGGGCGCCAAAATAACTGCAAAAGGTTCCCCGTCAGCAAGCTCGTTCACCGTCAGTTGCTGCAGCACATTCCCGGCGTCATCCAATGTCAGCGAGATTTCTCCGGTAAATATTCTTGCAGCTTTTGCCGTAAAATCAAAGGCATTGCCCTGTCGAATGATGCTTACGCTCGCATTGGAGGAGACAAACGTGCCGTCGGCGATTTTGAGGCCGTTCACCGCGCTATTGGCAATATCATGCACGTGGTCTTCGCGCGCAAAATTGGACAAGACGCCGACACTCGGCGTGCTCGCCACACTCTTGACGGTCGTCGCCGCGCCCACCGTTGCGATCGTAATCGTTTTAGCGGCAGTATCGGGCACGATCGTGATGTTCGTTCCGGCGACCAAATCCACATTGCCGCCGGGGTTGGAGACGCCATCCACACTGACAAGCGCGCCAACCTGCGTCGCCGTCGTGTTGTGGGGATTATCAGTTCTGGCGGAATGACTCTCGCCAATCGTGATGCGGTTATTCACATCATCCGCGGCGATGGTTATGGCATTGGCCGGAACGAGATCGACGTTGCCGCCCGGACTCTCGACGCCTTCAATGCTTCTTATCCCCTCTTCGCTGCGCTGGTCGAGGAATTTTTCTTTCAAACACTCCAGCAGCTCCGCCACGAGCGGCATGGGATAGACGAGCTGCCGATAGACACCCGCCGCCAACGTGACGTCGTCAACGCCGTCGCTCGCTTTGATGCGAAACGACGAGCCTTCCGGCACCAAAGTGACGCGGGCCAGAATGAGACAATGATGGCCGGGATCCCCGGCGCAATGCGGGCAGGTTTTAAATTCCTCTTCAAACAATTGCCGTTGAATTTGTTCGTCCGGCGATTTCGCGATAATCTCGATGGACGAGGCCGTGAGGACCGCCGGCGGAAACTGCAACGGCGCGGCCATTTGTGTGGCGATGACTTTCGGAGTGGCCGCGGTATCAGCTTTGGCCAAATAGCTGCCAACCATCGCTTTCCCTTCGATCGAGCCGGTCAATACCATCCCGAGCAAGCCGTCGAGTTTCGTCATGCCGGCCGGCAGCACATCCGTCACCGTAATGTTTTTGCCCGAAACGAGCGGCTTGATTTTCCGGCGCACTTCGATCACCTCACCCTGCTTGGCCCATTTGGCCGTGGTGCGCTCAAATTCGGCTATCGCCTGGCCGCTTTCCATAATTCTGGCGCGCACGGTGGTTAAATTCATCCAGGTCTCGCAGGTTTGCGAGGCCGCGGTGGCCGGAAGCGCGGTGAGGACGTCAAACGCGACTTTCTCGCTGATGCGGTTATGCTCGCAAACTTCTTCGCACGTCGAGGCGTTTTCCAAAGCCGGCACCGGCTCGCGGCCGCACTCGTCATATTTGATGCACAGGAAGAGGTTTTTTTCCGCGGTAATCGCGCCGATTTTCTCCTGAAAAACCTTGAGGTCGACTTCCTGGTCGTTGGCCAAAATCAATTCGCGGCCGCAGCAATCCAGGGCCATGCCGGGTTTGACGACGAGCTTGGCTTGGTTGCCGGCGCCGGCTTTCGGTTCGACCGCAAAGCCGCAGATGGCGCCCTGGCCGTGCAGAGCTTGATTGTGCAGGTGCCGGTGCTCGCGGTTGTAACATTGCTCGGCTTCGAAGTCGCGCACGGTCATCAGCTTGCCGTAGAAATAGCGATTGCGCTCCAACTGGTGCAGATCGCATTTGCACTTATCGATCGTTTTGCCGTTATTCATTCCCAATCTCCTTATTTTAGCGCCAAGCGCATTCAAGCGACTTCGTTCGTGTCCGGCCTCAGCGACAAAGGTAATGCCTCAGTTATGGGCGATAGTAAAAGCATCTTGCTTGCAGTCAGGATGACTGCGCTACGTTTCTCCACCAATCTGAGGGATTACCGACAAAGCACGAATTGGTCGAATTTTACAATGCCCTTGTTGGGGGCAAAAAAGACGTAATCCGGCGGCGGCGGGCAGGGCCGGTTCAGCTCGCGGCGCACGCGCAAGCAATTGGTGAATCGGCCGGCCGGCGTCTCCACAATTGCATTCGTTGCTTCGAGCGTGAAGCGATAAAGTCTATCCGGACTGCTGAACCAGGTCGTGGCGTTCGCCTTGAGAATCGTCATTGGCGAATTATCGCTTTCGTAGAGCAGCGTCACCTCGCCGGCAGTGCCGGCAGTAAGGTTGACAGTGCAGTAGGCGTAATCCGCTTTGGTCGCCAATTTGCGATGAGTGATTTCGAGAAAACGCGGCTTTTGCGTTCCGCGCGAAACCACCTTTTTCGTGATGTGGACTTCGCCAAGGCTCGTGCCGACCGTGCTAATGGTCTCGGCGCTGCCGACGGCGAAACCGCGCTTGGGCGTGATGAAAGCAATGCCAAACAAATCCTTCGCTGTCGCCGGTTGCGTCGATGGTGCAGCCCAATTTAAACCGCCATCCGTGCTCAAGCGAATCGTCCGATTGCGTCCGGCAACCCACACCTGATTCTGGTTTCCTCCCGGAAAGCCTGTTCCCATAAAAACGCTGTGTAGATCATTCGCCGTACCGCTTTTTATCGAAGCCCATTTGGTTCCTGCATTTGTGGTTTGCAACGTTATTCCTTGTTGTCCGACGGCCCAACCGAATTCTCTTCCGCCGAGAGCGAGACTATTTAACCTGGGCCTTTCGGGCGCAGCAAAAATTTGTTTCCAGGTGCCGGAACCGGATATGGTTGGCCTGCTGCTGATGACTCCGCTATCGCCAACTGCAAAAACCGCTCCTCCCAAAAAATCCACGGAACGGTAGTTGATGAGAGACGCACCGGTATCCGGTTTTGTCCAGGTCATGGCGCCAGTAGTCGTTCTCAGAATCGTGCGGTTATTTCCAACCACAAAACCATTTTGGCGAAGAAAATTAACGCCGTGCAAGTCTTGGTTTGTAAGATTGCTGCCTACCCGGGTCCAAGTGTTGCTGGCCGTGCCAATATTTCGCAAAATTATTCCATCATTGCCAACCGCAAAGGCACCGTCAACCAAATCGCCGGCGAGTGTAAACGTTGATCCCAAAGCCACGGCATTGAGCGTCGTCGTCACGCCGGTCGAATCTCTCCTCCAGGTGGCGCCGCCATCGGTGGTTCTGAGTATCACGCCGCCATTGCCAACGACGAGGCCATTCATTGAATCACGAAAGGCGATGCCGCGCAGCGCGCCGGAAACATTCACCGGGATCGCCAGCCACGTCCTTCCCCCGTCGTCGGTTCGCCAAATGCTATTGCTCACCGTCGTCGTGGTTTCCGGCTTTGCGAGCACATAATCCCACGTGCTGTCAGGAGTAGTTGGGAAATACTGTGGCAGTTGCGCGCTCGTAATCGTCGGCGGCGCTTGCGCGGCAAGCGGTGTATGGAAGGCGCCACCGGCCACCGCGAGCAGCACCGCAATTTTTCTAATATTCATCATCGCACCTCTAGCGAAAATAAATTCATTACAGTTCGATGGCCGGCGTTGCCCACCACCGTATCGTGTAGTCTTTCTGTTCCTGGGTTTGGTTGGTCAAGATGATTTTGAACGTGCCGTCGTTCTTCACCAGCGCGGCGAAAGCCGGCGGCGCCTCGTCTTTAATCTCGAAATACGCCGGATTCAATTCGCCCATGATATATTCGTTCACACTGGCGTCCGTCTCCACCGCCAGGTTGATATTCACCGGGATGGCGCCAAACCCGTGTGAGATCGCTGGGGCGGAGGTGCGCCGCTCGCCCGGGCCGAGGTCTTCAAATCGCACCGTGCCGGTGACAGTTTGAAAGCCGGGCGTGAAAGGCTGTTTCAGCCACCAGTTGCGGGCGCACTCCAAAAGCTCCACCAACAGCGGGGCGCCGTAAACCAATTGCCGGTACAGGCGTTGATCGGCGTCGCTAAAATTAATGGGATCGACAACGCCGATGGCGAAAGACGAGCCTTGCGGCTGCAAAGTGATTTTGGCAAGAACGACGCAACTGCCATTGGGGTCATTGGCACAATGCGGGCACGCCGCGAATTGCTGCTCAAACAAAACTTCCTGAATTTTGGCTTCGACACTTTGGGCGCTGGAAATGACTTCGACGCTCGAAGCGTTTAAACTTACGACTGACGGCTGCGTCTCTTGCCCGGCAATTTGATAGGCAGCGGTCGTGGCGCTGTCGGCCACTTCAACGAGATAAGCGCTATGAACGGCTCGCCCTTCCAATGTTTTCACAACTTCCATCGCCAGCAGGCCGTCCTTCCGGCCAAAACCCGGCGGCAAACTATCCGTCACTCGAATCGTTTTATTGGAGGCCAACGGCTTGATGCGGCGATGCACTTCGAAGACCTCGCCCGGCCGAACGTAGCGCGGCGCGGTGCGCTCGATTTCGGCGATCTTTTGCGCGCCCTCGCGAATTTCCGAGACCACACTCGTCAGATTCATCCAGGTCTCACAGGCCGTCGAGGGGGCCGGCGCCGGCAGCCCGGTTAAAAAATCAAAAACAAAATTCTCCTGGATGCGGCTATAATCGCAAACCTCTTCGCAAGTGGAAACATTGGCGGTCACCGGCGCCGGCTCGCGCGAGCACTCGTCATATTTGAGGCAAAGATAAACGGGCCGGTTATTCGAGAGCGCCGTCTCGAGCGCGAGCTGAAAATCCGCGCTTTTCAAATCAACCTGGTGGTCTCGCGCCACCACGATTTCGCGGCCGCAGCAGTCGAGCGCAAGGCCGGGCTTGACGACGATTTTGGCCTCGTCGCTCTTTTCCACCTTCAGCCCGCAGACGACGCCTTTGCCGTGCAAGGATTGGTTGTGCAGGTAGCGGTGCTCGCGGCTATACCGCTGTTCCACCTCAAAATCCCGCACGCTCAGCAGTTTTCCATAAAAATAGCGATTGCGCTCAAATTGGTGCAAATCGCATTTGACCTCGGCTGTGGTCGTGCCGTTGTTCATTATCAACCTCCTTATGTGGCGCAGAGAGCGTCGCGCCAGGTTCTCTGCACTCTGCAAATTGGATTTACGTCAAAACTGCATCGATATTCACTTTCGCGCGCCGTTCGATCTGGCCGGCTTCCGGAATATCTCCGAGCACGGTGTCACGGCTGACGACTGATTGTTGTTCGAGGCGCGGCTCGGGTTTTGAAAGATGCGTGTTGATGCCGAGATAAGTGTGCATATCCAGGTAAAACCACGGCGCCAGCCAGCGCACGCCGCCGGCGGTGTGCGCCGGTTTATCCGCGGCAACGAAGCGCTTGACCGCGAAATATTCCTGCTCGTTTTTGATCTGGCCGGGCTTGAGCAGAACGCAAAAATGAAACGGCGCTTTGCCAAAAATTTTCTCGTATAGCTCCCGCAGTTCCGCCTCCTGAATGCAACGCAATTGAAAAAACTCGATGATGATGGGCTTGGCGCCGGTGAACAACTCGATCATCGCTTCCAGGCCCCGGCGCGTGCCGCGCGCCTTATAAAGCGTCGCCGCGCGCCGGAGGAACTCGCGCTGTTTTTCCGGCGGCCAATTTTCGTCAAACGCCGCGGCCAGCCATTGCGCCAGCCACGGCAGAAAATCCTCGCGCGTCGCCAGCGGGTCGAACAATCCCGCCATCCGGCCGATTTTGGCCTCGGCATTGTAGAAAAAAGTTTCGAAGAGCGCGAGAAAGCGCTCGAGCAAGGCGCGGCTCGCTTCGTCTTCCTGATACACCGCCGGCAAATAGCGCAAATAAGACAGGCGCTGAAAATAAACTTGCACGCTGCGCACCAGCGGCGTGGCGTGCGCGTCGCCGCTCAATTCCAGACGCAGCCATAAATAGCGGCCCGGCGAGCCGGGAATCAGCGCATCGCGCGGATTGAGCAGCGGCATGGACCATTCGTCGCCGGCCAGTGCCGCGATCTCGGCATCGTCGCGCCGCGTCTCCGAAATAAAGTAAGAGACGCGGCACCGGGTCTTTTCCGGAATCGCCGTCTCGACCGCGAGTTTGTGCCAGCGGCAGTCGAAGAGCGTGCTGTCAAAAGCCGTCGAGATATAAACGCCTTGCGCCGAAAATTTTTCTTGCCGCTCGAGCAGCGTGATATCTTCCCGCCCGCCATTCAAGATATAAAGATTGAATTTTTGGTCGATCACCAGGCTATCCGTGCGGCCGCGATAAGCCGTGACGGGCCCGAGAAAATTTCCCGCCGCGTCGAATTTATAAACAAACCGGTCTTCATCACCGCCGGGCGCCAACGCCCTCTGCTCGCCAACGTAAATATTGCCTTCGTGATCCACCGCGAGTCCGAAAGGCTGGTTTAAGTGCACCGCGTTCAAGTCAACCGCCTTGCCCAAAAATTCGCCGGCACCGGTGTATTTCAGCACCTGTCGCAACCCGGCATCGAGCACGTACAGCAAAGTTTGGTAGCGTTCGGCCAATGGCAAAAGCTGCGTTTCAACGAGCGCAATGGCCCCGGCACTTCCCTGCTGCAACTGCAACCGCAGCGCTTGCATCTGTTCCTCGAACGTGCCGCTGAAGCGTTCCGCCAAAGCCTTGCAAAATTTGCGGCGCTCCTTTTCAGAAAGTTTATTGAAACTCGCGCTCAGTATCCGGAAAATAGTTTCCGCCGAACGCCGGGGATTTTCGCCGGCCCGCAAGTGCAGCAAAAGGCAGGCGAAGTCGCCGCGATTCGTATCATCGATGGCGATGGTGACCGGGCGCACGCACTGTTCCTCGCCGATGGCTTTTAGCAGGCGGCCGCCGCGATCGAATTTGTGAACGCGCGCATTGGCACAATCAAGCACGTAAAGATTTTCGCCGGCGTCGACCGCGAGGTCGCAAGGCGCCATCGTCGTGGGCGCCGCAGCGATCCAGCGCACCTGCCAGTTCAAACGCGCGAAAGCAATGACGCGGTGATTTTCCGTATCGGCCACGTAGAGCGTGCGGTCGGTCAAGGCGATCGCTTGCGGCGCTGAAAATTGCGTCGGCAGATTGCCAACACCGCCGATGCCTTCAATCCACTCCAGCCGGTCTTGTTGAGCATCGTAGGTCGCGATCAGGCTTTGCCGGCTGTCTAAAATAAACAGCGTGCCGCAGCGATCGACGGCGAGATCGGCCGGATCGATGAGTCCTTCCGGTTTGCCGATCACGCGGTTGAAGGCATATTCAAAAAAGCTGCGCAATGCCAGCCCATCCTCGCGAATCAACAAATTGTCCGCGGCAATTCGTTGCGCCTTCCACTGCGCCGCGGAATTGATCGCCAGAATGGTGAAATCACTATTGTTTCTTGCGTTCATGACAAGGGCCTTTGATCTCACATCGCTGTTCCGGATCGATCAGCTCGAGCCGGTGGTCGCCGGCACAGGCCAAACCGTGTGGCCTGGTGAGCTTGAGGTTGTTGCCGTCGAACTGAAAATTGCCTTGCGCTGAAAGGGCCACGCGCATCACACAATCCACGCCGCCGACGCTCTCGATGACTTGAATGATCTCGGACTCATAAACACTGCGGCCAAATTCCCAACCCAAGCCGGACACGCCGCCGTTGAGCGGGTGCAAAAATTGGTTCAATGCGGCGACGATATTTTTTTCAACGGCCGGCGCCGCCGTGCGCGGCGTCAGCAACACGGTCGCTTGCACCGAGACTTGCACGTAGTCCGGCGGCACGACGCGCACCTCCGTGGTCATCAGCCGGTGACGATTCAAATGCTCGCACACCGTTCGCAAAAAGCCCGCGCTTGGAATCGGCTTGGGCAAAAAACTGAACGGCGCCACGGCCACCGTGACGATGCCGTCGCGTGGCGTGAAATTCGGCGGTTCGAGCAAGGGCAGGGCTTTGGCGCGCGCCACGCGCAACGGCGGCGTGGCTTTGGCGAGAAATTCGTAGTCCGCGGAGGTCACGGCTTGATACGGCGTGCGCAAATCGCGCAACGCCCGGCGCCGGGTTTCCGCCAGCCGTTCTGCTTCAGCGCCGCCGGCGGCAGCTTGTTTGTTGATCACCGCCACGCCTTCGATGCTCTCATTCAAAATCATTTGAATCGTTTCCGCCGCCACGTTGCCGGGCGTTCCGCCGCCGTAACGATAACGCGGCGCTGCGATATTCTCTTCCCTCGCCGGGGGAACGCGCCCGTTGACGCCATCGCCGAATCGCACTTCACCCGTGAGGTGATCGATCACATAATGTTCGTCATCGGGTTGCGAGGCGTCGAAATCCGCCACTTCCTTCCAGAGGCGCGAGCGATCGTCAGATTCAGTGACTTTGATTTGCGCCGTTCCGGCGAGAACCGGTGCATGCTGAAACTTGAAAACTTGATTGGGCAAACCGTTGCTCGAGCCCAGGATTTCATCGTTAACCGTCACGCCTTGCGTCGCCGGAACGGTATGGAGACGAACGCTCTCCAGGCGCGGCGCGATCTCGTAGCCGGGTTGAATCACTTTGGCGCGCAGCCAGTAGCGCGCGTTTGCAAAGAGCGGTATCTTTCTTGTCGCAAAATCCGGCGGCCAGTTGAACGTAAGGTTTCCGCTCCACGACAACCCGCACGTTCCATCCCGATCCAGCAACGGCGTGCCGTCGGCCCATTTTTCCGTCCATTGCGCGCCGTTCCAATACTCCCAAGCGAGCCTGGCGGAGGGGAAAAATTTTAGCCGTTCGGCGGTGGTTCCGCTCGAAATTGGCAAACGCTCGAGCTTGTCAATCTGCTCATCGCCGTGCGCGCCGCGAGGAGGCAAATCCCTTTCGTAAAGGGAAACCATGAGCGTCAGCTTGGGCTTTTGCGGCAACGCCACGGCAACTTCCAACCCCAAATAAAGGATGCTGTTTCTTTCCGCGTTTTCGCCAAAAGCGAAGAAAAAATTTTCTTCCTGCTCGTTGGCCGAAGTTTGATCGCGAATTCCGGCTTGATCGCTCGTAATCACCTCTTCCAGGCGAATCGGCAGAACTTGCAAGGCCACATCGGTCTCGAAAATGATCCGCTCATTGTTGGCGGATGACGGCGCCGCGATTGGCGTGCCTTGTGGAATCGTCGCCCGGTCGAGCGACTCGACCAGGGCGAAGGTCGCATGCACTTTGGCCGGTGCGGCCGGCAGCGGCGAAACCTCGAGCAAGCGGAGAAATTTCAATTCGTGCTTTGCCGGCACCTGATTGAGAAAATAAATCTGCATCTCCGCCAGCCAGGCAAACAACTCGAGAAACGTGACGCCCGGATCGTGAACGTTATGATCCGTCCACTCCGGCGCATAGCGCGGAATCCGCACGGTTGCCTGCTGCACGAGTGCAGCAAATTGGCGGTCGTCAAGATTCGGAACAGGCAGGCTCATGAACGGGTTGCTGGTTTACAGGTTACTGAATTATTGGATTACTGGATTACTGGATTGTTGGATTACTGGATTGTTGGAATTTGCACTGCCTCATTAAACCATCGATCCATCGATCCATCGATCCATCACTCCATCACTCCATCGATCCATCATTCCATCGATCCATCACTCCATCGATCCATCACTCCATCGCTCCATCATTCCATCGCTCCATCATTCCATCATTCCATCACTCCATCGATCCATCGATCCATCAATCCATCGACCCATCATTCCATCGATCCATCACTCCATCGATCCATCATTCCATCACTCCATCATTCCATCACTCCATCGATCCATCACTCCATCGATCCATCGATCCATCATTCCATCGCTCCATCACTCCATCACTCCATCGATCCATCACTCCATCGATCCAACTCTACACACTTGCTTGAAACGTCACGGTTATATCATGCTCGCCGCTAAAAATCATCGCGTAGGGTGGCAAGGTTGCCGAGAGCAATTCATCGCCGGTCACGTTGCGGATGAGATCGTTCGTCCCATCGAGGCGTTGCCGCAGTTGCATGCTCACCTCGTCCACGTGATCGACGTTCGGCAAAGCTTCCAACATCGCAACGATGTCGGAATGGCAAATCAGCCGGCCGAAATCCCAGCCTTCGCCTTCCGGGCCGCCGGCAAGAGGGTGCAGAAACTTCTTCAAGCTTTTGACGGCATCGCTCTGCACCGGGGAGATCAGGTCAATCGCCGTGGCAAAGACTTTAGCTTTGACTGAAAGCTCAACGTAAGCCGGACCGGTGACAATGAGCTTTCCTGCGGAGGCGACGACGTTGGGGCAACGGTCGTCGAGATAGCGCTTGACTTGCCGGATCAGCTCGGCCGTTGGCAGCGGTTGCGCTTCCTGGCTTTTCGGAACGATGATCACGGCGACCCACCCGGTTTCAAACTCGCCGTTTTGGTTGGTGGTTGGCAAACATCTCACTTTGGCGATGCTGTCGAAAGCCTGGCGCACCAGCCATTCAAAATCTTCGCGGGCCATGGCGCGGTGACGATGCTTGATCACCTGCGGGCCGCGTTCCAACGCTTTGGCGAGCGGTTCGGGATCGGCGCCGCCGCCGGCCGGTTCGGGATTCATCACTTTATCCACGCCGGCAACCGCGGTTTTCAAGGTGATCACTTTGCCCGCCTCGACATTGCCTTGAATGCCGCCGCCGAACTGGTAATTCGCTTTGACGTTATCCGTGCCAATGGGTGGCGCCATGCCGCTGTTGCCGTCGCCGAACTGCACGATTCCCAAAACCCGATCCATCACGTAATGGCGGCTGGCCGGGGTTGAATCCAAAAAATCTTCCACCGAATGCCAGCGCACCCAAGCCTGGATCAAGTTGCCTTTGTCGTCGCGCACTTCTTGCAGTTGTCCGGGACCTTGCTCGAGTAATTTCTTGCGCTCCTCTTCCAACAAAGTTTTGATCTCGTTGACCCAAATTTCTTCGGAGACCACCGGTGTGCGCGCCAACGTGAATTGCTGATTGGCCCGACCGTCGCTCGAGCCGAGAATCTCATCCCGGATCGTTTGTGCTTGAATCGCCCACGCGGTATTGGGAAAAATGCTTTGCAGCGTTGGTGGAGGCGGAAAATTACCGAGCACCTGCGGAACGGAAAATTTCGGATGAATCAACTCAAGCAAGTCGGTGCAAGCGGTCTCCGCGTGCGCAGCAGAACCGGGAAACGCCTCAGGAAGGCCCGGAAGTTGAGAAATTCGCGTCCCTCCAAAAATCGAAGTTCCCGGAAGCCTGAAGAGTTTAAGGAATTTTGAAACTTGCAACGATGCAGAAAGTGACAGGACTGCTGCCGGCGGCGGCGCCGATAGATAGGCAAAGCGATTCTCCACGTCCACGGCCCGTGTCCAAAAAAGTTTTCCGCCGAATTTTTCCTGCGCCGCGAAATCAGCCGGGCCAACCAATTGCAAGATGCCGCTGCGGGTGAGGTTGTCCGTATCGTCGAGCACGTCGAGCGGAATCCAAGCCGTGCCATTATAATATTGCCATTGCAGGCGAGGCTTGTTTTCTTCCAGGTAATCCTTTTTTTCGAGAGCAAAGAAGATCCCGATCGGGCCGCTCACCAGCGGCTTGTCAAAGCCTAAGTAAACCGCGGGCTTGTCTTCTTCCGGCGGTTGAAACGGCTGAAATATCGCTCCGCCGCTTTGGGCATTCTCGGTTTGATCATCGTAACGCAGGTTATTATAGGTGATGGCCTGTTCCAATGCTTGTGCCGGTGTATCGTAAGAAATTGTGAGGCGGTTGACTGTCGGATATCTGAATTTAGGTTCAACTCGTTTGCCAGCAGCATCTTCTATTAAAGCAAATACCCCATAGCTTCCACCGGCAATCCGCGCTCTGATCCAAAAATTTTCCTGACCATTAACACTGGTTTCCATTAGATCATTGGGACAAACAAATTCTACCTCTTTGAGCTGTAAAGCCGTTGATTTAGTCAGAAAATTTTTAAGTTCATCTTTTGCCAGCGGAAGATTTACCCAACCGGTACCGTTCCAATATTCCCAACCGACTACAGGAGGATCGGACGGAGTGGCTGTGGAGCTATCTTGGATGTTGAAATCAAGTGTAATGACGGAATTTTTCTTTGAAAAGGCGCCTTTGCTGGCAATATAAAACGCATCAAACGGCCGCGGCTGCTTGCCAAAGGGATGAAATGGGCTGTTAGGGTCGAGAGGAACATCATTAAAAAACAAAAGATCAATTCGGGAAGGAGCAAAGGCATTGATCAAGATCCCGTTGTTTGATCCACGCGCCAACAGAAAAAGCTGGTTATTGAATACGGCGGCCGCCGGCCCGAATGGCGTCTGGCCGTCACCCGGCACCTCATCCGAACCCTTCAAACTACCATCCGTACCCAAACGATTTATAAGTATTTTGTTATCCGTCCTTCGAACCAATATATTAAGCTGATCGTTCACCACAACCGCTGCCGGCCCGGATAGTGTCTGACCCAACGCCGGCAACTCACTCCATATGATCGTCCAATTTCCCGTAGCATCCTGATGATTCCACCATATGCCATTATTCAATCCGCGCACAAACAGATAAATTTTGTCATTTAGCAGCACCGCTGCCGGCCCGGAGGGCGTCCGGCCCAACCCTGGCAATTCACTCCAGCCGTTCCAATTCCCCGCCCCATCCCGGCGATTCATAAATATGCCATTATTCAATCCGCGCACGAACAAATAAATTTGTTCATTAACCACGACCGCTGCCGGCCCCGACGGCGTCCGGCCGTTTCCCGGCAACTCACTCCAGCCGGTCCACTTTCCTGTTTCATCCTGATGATTCCACCATATGCCATTGTTCAATCCGCGCACGAACAGATAAATTTTATCGTTCAACACCACCGCCGCGGGATCGGAAGGCGTCCGGCCGTTTCCCGGCACCTCACTCCACCCACTCCAACTCCCGTCGGCAGCCAAACGATTCATCAGGATTTTGTTGTCAACGCTCTGCACGAAGACAAATAATCGTCCGGCGGAAACGACGGCGGCCGGCCGCGATGCGGTCCGGCCTCCTCCCGGCAGCTCGATCCATCCGGAGACCTCGGTTGTTGCAACCGCGAGCTGCACCGTATCCACCTCGACACTTTTGAGCAAAGAGCTTGCCGTGAGCGCGCCTTTGGCCCGGCAGCGAATCCACCGATTGTCAATTTGATTGAGGGAAATCGCATCGATTTGATTGACGAGGCCTTTGATCAAAATAAGCGTGTTGCCGTCGTTGGAAACTCCGGTGAAAGCGTGCCACCGCTCCTGCCGGGTGTCTTCGTCTTTGCCGAGGCTATATTCCCACACCACCAGATTGGCATTCTTTAAATTTTGAATGGTTGCGGCGTTCGTTGGGGTGATTTTCAGGGATATTTTGGCCACGCCTTTGAGGTTCAAAAAATCCCGATGTCCGAGATAAAAAACGTGCTCCTGCAAATTCGCGCCGTCCAACAGCGTCGAGGGTTGGGAGCTTTTGAGCGCCGCAAAATGCTCGAAGATCCGATCATCCGCCGGGCGAACGCTGAACACCGCTTGCAACGCGGCAATGGTGGCCAGCAAATTTTGCTCGGTCTCAAACACCATTTCCGGCCGGGCCTCGGTTGCGGCAGCCGCGGCTTGCGTGCGCGCCGGAATCAACACGTTCTCCGGCGTGCCTTGGGCCAACAGAAACGTCAGGGCGACGCGCGCCGGGCGCGGCGGTTGCAATTTGATCCCGAGGCGGGCGAGAAACTCGGCGAAGTTCTTCTCCGGAGCAAGGTTGAGGTGCTGAATGACGTCCAGGAGCATCTGTGAAAAATTCTGCAACAGCGCAAAGCCTGCCCCCGCGCTCTCTCGAGCATTCCACTCCGAGGCATAAAACGGCGCTAAAACGCGGCTTTCCGCCATAATCTCGTCCGCGCTGCGCTTGTCGATATTCGGGGCTGGAAGTAACATGTCAACTTTCAGTCAAGTAAAATGGAAATACCAAATTGAATTGGTTGTTGGTGGCGCGCACGCGATAGTCGATGCCCACCAACAGCTTGCCAACCTCCGCCTCGGCGGTGGAAACTTTGACGCTCAACAGCTCGATACGCGGTTCCCACCGGATCAGCGCCTCGCGCACGGAAGATTCGACCAGCCCGATCGTGGTGTTGTTGATCGAAGCGAACACCAAATCGTGGATGCCGCAACCAAAATCCGGCCGCATCACCCGCTCGCCTTTTGCCGTGCTCAAAATAATTCGAATGGCTTCTTTGATGTCTTGCTCAAAAACAGACAGGGCAATCCGGCCGGTATTCTCAACCTGCACGGGAAATTTCCATCCGACGCCAAGAAATTCTTTCGCCACGCTTATTCTCCGGTATTTTCTGTTCACGCGGGCAGAGTGCGCTTGGTGTTACTACAAACGTACGGAGTTCGTCGTGTCGCCTTCAGGCGTCGGGGGTTTGGATTGAGAGCATGCCTCAAACACTCAAGACAGATTTTTGTTCATCCCAATCTTTCACGCCTAAAGGCGCTACTACGAACTTCTCGTTTGTAGTTTCGCCTTTAGGCGTGAAGCGTTGGCATTGGCACAAAATGCTGTGATGAGTCGAAACTCTTGCTTAATCCAAACACCGTACGCCTGAAGGCGCTACTACGAACTTTTACCCGCCAATGATGACCGTAAAGGCGCCGACGATGATCGGCGCGCCACAGCCGGCCGTATCGCCCACGCGCGCCGCCGGCTTGCCGCCGATCAATACCGTCGCGCTGCCCATGGCGATCGGCGTGGGCGGGTGTGAAGGCGGCGGCGGAAATGAGCAGGCGTGCATATCACCCACGGTGCAAGCCGGCATACCGCCGATCAGAACCGTCGGAATCCCCGGCCCGGTTAAAACCCCGGGATGTCCGGTGGCATCTCCAACTCGTGCTGCTGGGGGCATGGTATTCTCTTTCTTATTTTTTTGATTCAAACGGATGAAAACGATATGTTGGCGGTATCACAATCGTTGGTTTTCAATCGTCCCTTGTCGCAGACGGCGCGCCACGCGGTGCGGGACTTGGAGATGGCAAATTTGCTTCATTTCCCCCGCAATGAATTGCGGGGCTATTGTCGCTTGTCCCTTTCGGGACACAATAAGTGACAAGCTTTAGCTTAACTTAATGACATGAAGTAACCAGGAACCAGCAACCAGTCAGTTTATCTTCACCGGCGTCCCCTCAATCGTCAGAATCGCATTCGATTTGATTTTCATCATCGACTGCGCTTCGATCTCGATGATCTGAGACTTGAGGGTCAGCTTCATCGCGCTGGAAATGGCGATCGCATTCTGATTCGAATCGATCGTGATCGTATTGCTGCCGGTTTTGTCCTTGATGTCGATCTTTTCCTTGCCGCTCGAATCATCGAGCGTAATGACGTGGCCCGCTTTCGTCTGAATAACGAGTTTCTCTTGCTTGGTCTCGGCGTCGTCGTTGAACAGAATTTCGTGGCCGCTGCGTGAGCGAATCTTGCGAATGTTGTTTTTGCCGTCGCTGTTGGCTTCCGGCGGCTTGTCTTCACCGTTCCACAGCGCGCCGATGATATAGGGATGCTGGACGTCGCCTTGCTCGAACGCGACCAAAACTTCGTCCCCAACTTCCGGCAAGAAGAAACTGCCGCGTTCTTTGCCCCCCATCAGCGTGGCGACGCGCGCCTCGATGTCGTCGTTGCCTTCACGCACCGGCAGGCGCAGGCGCACGCGGCCCAGGCCGTCGGCATCCTTGTTGTTGGTCACAATCCCCACCATGACGCCCTCGATCTTTCCTCCCGAGGCGCCGGCGCCGATGTCTTTCAGCATATCCACCAGGCTCATAGCGTCGGCTCCTTGACGTTGAAGGTGGTGCGATAACCGGAACTGCTGATGTTGTGATTGGTTTTTTCCACGTAATATCTTGTGCTGAATTTCGAGCCCAACCCTTCCAAGACGACGTTTTTGCCGGCGCGCAATTCCGGCAGGCCGAGACATTCGCCGCTGCCCTTCACAAACCCCTCGGTGATTTGCATGAGAATGGACTTGGCAAGATTATCGGCCTCTTGTTGCGTGTAGACCGGCCGGCGCACGCGCTCAATCGCCTCTTCTCCGGCTCCGGCTTGCAAGCGTTGCCCGCCGCTTTGGCGGCCCTGCTCGCGCCCCGGCTCTTCGCCAACTCTCGCCCGCCCAACGATTTCTCTTTTCGTTCGGACGTCCCATCCCCGCACTTCCACGCCCTGCACTTGGTCGGCAATGTTCAATTCCGGCGAAAAACTCATCAACGTCTCGCCCCATTTCAGCTCGACCACCGGCTCTTCCTCATAAGCAGGTTTGCGAAAAAATAAGGTGCCGTTGAAAACGAAAAACTCAAAACCGTATTCATCGGCGCGCTTCTTGAGAAACTCAAAATCGCTTTGGTTATCCTGCTTGGTTTGCCGGTGTTGAACCTGTGTATCTTCCACCGTGGCTTTGTCGTCCGCTTGCGTATTCAAATGATATCGCGACGCCAGCGTGTTGGCGATATCGCTGTCTTTAAAATTGTCCCACGAAAACGACTTTTTATTTCTCGTCATCGGATGGGAAAGATCGAACGCGGTCACTTCGAGCTGGGGCATGCCGCCGGAAGGGAAATTGACTTTGATCGAAGTCATCACGCCGGTAAAGATGGTTTGTAGCACATCCGTATATCCCAAGTGGACTTCGAGCTTTCCGTCGAGCCTCAGTTCCTGATCGAACCACCGGATTTCGCGGTTCTCCACGTCGAAAGCATTGCTCACCGTAAAGCTCGCCTGGTCGGCGGCATCGAGCGTATTATCCACGGTGACGCTGACGATCTCCATTCCGCTTCTGACCGCATCTTTGCCGCCCACGAGCAGCTCGAAATGCGGCACGTAAAAGTCTTTGTAGGTTGTCGCAAAGTCAACGAACTTCATCTCACCGCTCCAAGGGAGGAATTGCCAATTCCATGCCCGGCGTTAGAAAACGCGGATTGTCGATTTCATTATTGTCGGCGATCGGCCGCCACAATCTGGGGTCGTTATATTCTCGCGCCGCCACGAGCCAGAGGCTGTCGCCCTGTTTGATAATTCGCCTTTTGGTGCGATCGGCAGACTCCGGAGGCCCGGGCGGCAATTGCTCCTGAATCGTTTTGTATTCTTTAAAAGTGACGCTCAAAGTGGCGCGCACCGGCGTGCCGTCGCTGAGAAACATGGTGAACTTTTTCGTCACCTGTTCGAGCACGCATTTAAATTCAACTTTGCCCCAATGAAACACCAGGACCGGCGGCGCGTGCAGCTCCGGATCGATATTCATCAAATTGGCAATCTGATCCAAATGGTCGCGAACGTCTTCGCCTTTTTCGTAGGTATCGAAGAACAAATCCAGCGTCAGCGTTTCGGCGCCGCCGCTGGTGAACTGCCGGATCGGCGTCGGCAAGCCGAGCAGCGGCGTTTCCGCAAACTGATTGCCCTTTTGGATCGAGTATTCCGCCGGATTGAAGAGCACGAGGAAAGGCGTGCCTTTATTTTTTCCACCGAGCGGCTCGAGATATGCCTTTTCTAGCGCCATCAGCGGTATCCTCGGCGTTGTTTCTCCAGACGAATTTTTCTCTCTAAAGCGTCGTAAACTTGATCGGTGAGACGGCCGATATCGACAACGTTGGGCATTCGAGCATTCGCCGGCAGCGTTGACGATTCAGTTGTCCTCATGGTTGGCAAACTCGTTGCGGACTTAATTTGAGGTGCAGGCGGAGCCGTCAAATAGGAAAATTCCACCGATCGCTTCATATCGCGCCTGCCAAGATTGCCAACCGCCTGAGCCACTTTCTCCTCTTGTTGTTGCGCGGGCTTGGGTTGTTGTGCGGGCTTGATGATGGTTTCGAGCTTGGTGAAAGTGCGTGTAGAAGGAATCGCCAGCAGACGCGGTTCCGGCTGAAAAAGTGCATGCCCATTCGTGTGATGAAATTCTTTTCTCAACTCGATCAGGTTGGAAACCAAGCGGAGCGGCGAGGTGAAATGCCCATCAGACTGGCGCCGCCGCTCCGGCCAACTTTGCGGCGAAGGGGAAAAGCCGGGCTGAGCAATCGGCATGACAGGCGTCAAAGTCTGAGCCTGCGCAAAAGTGGACCTCGCCAAACCCCAATCTCTCAAAACAAGCCGTTGCGAAGATAGTGGGACATGACGCACGGGAGCCGGCGATAAATTTGCCCTGGCCTGAGTTGAAAAGCCGGCCATGGGCAACGCTGGTCTCCACAAGATATTCATCAAAACGTTGTTCGTGTGGTAGCGCCACAACGAAGTATGCGCCACCCGCTCGCGACGCCGTGTTTCTTTGAACACATTCGAGTTTTGCAAAACGGACGCCATTAGGCTGAGTTGAATCGGGCAACTGATAAAATTTTTCAATTCCGTCGTGATCGCCGGCAGAAAAGGCCGGCGAAAAAATAGCGCTGGAAATCCGTGCGCGCGTTTTCCCGGCCGAATATATCGCTGCACGATCCATTGGTGAAAACCACCGGGCACACTGAAGCGTGCAAACAAACCTCTGCGAAACGGCCCGAGGCTACCCGTCTTCTTGAATATCCTGATTGTTTTATTCTGAAGGATCATATCGTCGCTGAGTGCAATGCCGCGAGTCGCTTTCCCAAACGGGTTATTTGTCAAAGCCGTGGTGCGCGATTTCCAACGTTTCGAGAGCAACGGCGCTGCCGTCGGCCTTGAAATCCGGCCCTGTCCATTTCACCGGATAAGCCTCTTGAAAGCTCCAACGCCATTTCTCGTTGCCTTCGCCATCGAGCAGCACGAGATGGATGGTGGTGCGTTCGACTTTTCCCAAAATGACCTTCCGATGCCATTTCCACAACGTCTCGGAATCGGTAAGGCCATGCTTCAAAGTAAGATTGGGATACTTGGTGCGCTTGGGAAATTTGTGCAGAAATTCATTGACGCCGCCTTCCGGCTGTTCGTCAACTTCGGTTTCCGCCGTCAAACCCGAGGCCTCGGAAAAACCGGCGACGACCATGCCCTGAATTTCCACCAAAAACCGGAAACTCAGGAGCGGATCTTTTTTTCTCTCACCTGTCGGCATGATACGAAAAGAAGTTTATAGTTTCGCCTGCTCCGCCCCGCGTCCTTACGAAACGCTGCTCAATTTGCGGTTGATTTTCGAAATTTCCTCACACCACCGGCGCCGCTCGCGATGCTCCAAATCCATGACTTCGGCGAAGGGCCAGTGAAAATGGTACGCGACGAAGGCCACCTCCTCGTAAAGGCGATCGAGAGGGTAGCCGCTCATGCTTCCCCCAGGCCGTTCATCTCCATCTCGAATTTGTGCTCGCACTTGGGGCACGTCGCTTTCATTTTGGCCATGCCATCCACATTGATCTGCTGATACAACGTTTGCAGAAAGGCCAAATCGGCGGCGAACAATTTCTCGATGACCGCCGGATTGACCGAGGCCACACTGCCGAGCTTGGTCACGACGCGCGACAGCACGATGACGGCGAGATAAGCAGGATTGGACTGCACGCGCGGGTCTTTTTGCGGCAATATTTCGTCCGCGGCGGTGGCGAGACGCATGCTGCCTTTGCGGTGCAGATTGCCCTCGTCATCAACGTAGCCTTTCGGCAAGTTGAATTCGAATTCGGTTTGCAGCGCCACAACGAAGCTCCTTTTGTAATAGTTCTGCAACGAAAAGAAAACTGCAACGAAAAGAGAACTGCAACGAAAAGAGAACTGCAACGAAAAGAGAACTGCAACGAAAAGAGAACTGCAACGAAAAGAGAACTGCAACGAAAAGAGAACTGCAACGAAAAGAGAACTGCAACGAAAAGAGAACTGCAA
>Ga0247727_10003881_pt1 | contig 32559 bp, 20 predicted proteins | sample WisWelCaveWW1625_FD_202498 | JGI IMG/M metagenome (GOLD analysis project Ga0247727, IMG submission 202498) | Biofilm microbial communities from Wishing Well Cave, Virginia, United States - WW16-25 | ecosystem: Environmental > Aquatic > Deep subsurface > Groundwater > Cave microbial mat | place...
CCCGCATTGCGATGGACATGCTGCGCGACGCCCGTGCCCAGTCGCGCCACGACACAACCCGCACGTTGCACCACGCCAGAGCCGCTTAGAAGCCCTTCTCAGCCCGGTAACGATGCGATAGTCTCGATTTGAACGGTATTTCCACTTGCTCAGAAGTTTCTGGCCTTTCAATTGAGCTTTTCGATGAGACAATCGCCGGCCGCCGGCCGATCGTGAACTTTGTCAGCTTCTCGCTCGCGCCGAGTCAGGGGCTAGGCATTACGTGTGAATCCGGCTCGGGCAAGACGACGCTGACTACAGCGACAGGCAATTCAGGACAGGAATTCGGTCGCCCGACTTGCCCCTTACGCCAACCCTCTCCCCCCGCAGCGGTGGGAGAGGGCAGGGTGAGGGGGTGGTGCGATTTTCGATCCCCATTCGCTTGTTGGGGTACTACGTTTTGTCTCGAGCGGACTTTTGCCGCTGGGATCGCTTGTAACCGGCAACGGATTCCGACTTCACTCGCAATCCTCAGCAAAAGAATGCAACAATTTCCCATTGTCGCGAGATAGGCTTAAGGCCGAAACGAATTCTGGGTGCTCTCAGTAGGCAGCGTTTCTGCTGCACCGGACGTCGCGGTCGGACCCGCTGCTGCAGCCGGTGTTGGGTTCAATACTTTGTGTTTGGTTTTTTCCCACCACTGATGAAGACCCCGTTTGAACTGCGGCATTTCGATCCGACAATCGCGCCATGGCCGCTCAATCTCCTGAATGGACAAGCCGGACAACTTCTCGATCGCTCTCAGAGAAGTTTCGATCCGAAGACCTTCATCCGGCCTCATTGCATCAATTAGATCAGGGATTACGATCGGGTCACCAAAAGAAATCAGCACGTTCTCATGAGATCCATCGACTGAACTCCCGTTTCGCAACGATTGGCGCAGGTAAGGCAATGCCTTTTTGTCACCCAGTCTTGCGAGACAGTAGGCTGCGTAGTATCGGACACCCGAATTGGGGTCATCGAGTAACTTTATGATAAGTTCACACGCCTTCGGATGTTTCACCCCCACGAGGAGTTCCGCTGATAATCCAGCCTTGAGCGCGCTTGGCTTAGAGTCACTCTTGTGGGATCCTTGTGGTTTTCTCGTTGCCATTATGTAGGTCTGTAGATTGTTAAGTAGTTCATCGACAGCAACTTTGCGATTCATTACCCAACCTGGATCGTAGAGTCGCACTTTTTGCTGCGTACCATCTTCCATAGTGATATGAATAAAATGGTACCCTTTCCCGCTGTACTTGTTTTCGTGCCGATCATACAACCAATAACGACCAATGGAACGAAGACCTAAGCTGAGCAAGGCGCAAACTGCCACACCTAGCAGAACCGTTCTAAGCCCAAAACGGAGTCGTCGTGCTTTCATGACCTAAGGAGTATGCACAGTTAAACGGGGTTGAACCAATGGTGTGACCGGCGGACCGTACCACCTACTTGTTTTTCTAAAACGCTCAAGTGAATGCCCACTAAAGACGCCGTGGGGGAGATCTTCGGCCATCAAAAGCGACTCAGGATGACCTGCTTGAAGTCCAGGGCCATGACCGGTCTCATGGGTCACGACGAAATCTAAGTTATCAATGCCCCCCACAAAACAATCTCGTATCGTTTCCAAGTAAATCGCACTCAGATCAGAACCATCGAGATACGTCCAACCAAAGACAGCTTTTTTCGTTTCTTGACCAAGGATTGAGTTGTAGAACTTATTCTTGTCGCGGCGATCGTCGGGATCACAGTCTAACGGCGCAGCAGGCTGGTAAGCGGCGACCAAGAGTTGAACCCAGAAGGCCGGCTCATCGTGCAAGCCTCGAGCGAAACCGATCGTATCAGTGGTGTTATTATTCGTTCTGCTGCAGCCTACGTTGGATCTATTACTTTGTGTTTGTTTTTTTCCCACCATTCTCGCAGTGCCGTGGCGAACTGCGGGGAATTAATTGGGAGGGACTTGTTCCAGTCCTCCAGGAACTCCTTTGAGGATAACCCGGTCATTTGATCGATTCCTTTCGGGACAAATTGCCACATGATGGCACCGTGGTTCTGAAACAGGTAATCGGCAGTGGTGGCATCTCCCAGAGTATAGATAGCTCGGACCAGCGCATCCGGAGGCTGGTTGTTCCCTTGCAGTCTTGCAAGCAGGTGCGGAAGCGCCCGCTTGTCGCCGAGTTTAGTCAGGCATCCGGTCACAAAATCGCTGATGTACCATACAGGATCCTCCAGAAGTTTTACGAGGAGGTCCAGTACGACTTGGTGACGCACCTCGGTCAACAGCTCCGCAGCCAATAATACCTTTCTCGCTCCCACCTTAGACGAGGAACCACCGGGTTTCGGCCTTTCCTGCAAATCAGATATCCGCGTATTTAGGATCGCAACTAGCTCATCGGTGCCAACGGCATGCCCAAGCTGCCAACTTGGGTCGTAACAAAGCACTGCCTGCCTGGAGCCGTCCGCTGCAATGACATAAACGTCGTGCCAACCTCGCCCGGCATACTTGTAGTCATGGCGGTCGTACAAGTAGTAACGAAGACATTTTGAGAAGCCAGCGGAGGCTGCAATTACCAGAAAAAGTGTTCCCAATCCGAAGCGCAATTTGGGTGGTTTCATGGCTAATCGCACTTATTGAGGGCCGCGTCGGGGTTGCACCAAAGGTCTTACCGGTGGTCCGTACCATCGGCTCGTCTTGCGAAATCTCTCCAGCGAGATTTCGTTGAAGGATTCGGATTGGTTACCAGCCGACATTAGCCTGTTCTCTTCATGGTCTGATCCAATGGGTTGCACGCCTGGTCCGTGTCCAGTTTCGTGCGAGACGACAGTTCCTAGTCCGTCCAGCCCTCCCGAATAACAGTCTCGAATAGTCTCAAGGTAGATAACGCTCAATTGACTGTCGTCGTACGTCCATGCAAAGACAGCATTGCCGGCTTCTAGACCAGGAGTTGAGTTGTAGAACCTCCCGCCAAGGCGGCGATCGTCGGGATCACAGTCTAACGGCGCGGCAGGCTGGTAAGCGGCGACCAAGAGTTGGACCCAGAACGCCGGCTCATCGTGCAGGCCTCGGGCGAAACCGATCGTATCAGTAGTGTCATTGTTCAATTCGAATGGGACGTAGGTACTGCCAGTCTGAATCGGCAATTCTTTGTTGGCATCTTTCGGCTCGATGTAGGCCCGTCGGAACTCGTCGACGAAAAGTGCCGCAAAGAGGTTCAGATTCGGTAGGAGTGTCGGATCATCGTCGTCCGTAGCGAAAACATCGATAAACTCGAACATCGTCGTTTCAGCCCGAAAGGTGCTTGAGTATCCGTTTGTCATAACTCCAAGCCCTGTAAGCGGCAGTGCCATTCGTTCCTGACACCTTTTCAGGCCCCCTGGGTTGGGTCCATTACTTTGTGTTTGTTTTTTTCCCACCATTCTCGCAGTGCCGTGGCGAACTGCGGGGAATTGATCGGGAGGGACCTGTTCCAGCCTTCAAGGAATTCCTTTGAGGACAACCCGGTCATTTGATCGATTCCTTTCGGTACAAACTGCCACATGATGGCACCGTGGTTCTGAAACAGGTAATCGGCAGTGGTGGCATCTCCCAAGGCACTGATCGCGTGGACCAAGTAATCCGCAGGCTGATTATTCCCTTCCAACTTTTCAAGCAAGTACGGAAGTGCTCGCTTGTCGTTAAGTTTCTCCAGACTGTAGGCCGCCGCGGATTGCAAATAAAAGTGAGGGTCATCTAATAGGCTAACCAAGACGTCAAATGCCTGGGGGTGATGCAATGCCACGAGAATCTCGGCCGCCGTGGCTATCCTCCAATATGGCACAAGCGATTGCCCACGAATCCCATTGGCGGCGTTTTGACGAGTTGTCGAAATGCGTACTTGCACTATTTCAACGAGTTTCTCGCTGTTGATTTTGTGCCCAATGAGTCGATCCGCATCACTGACATGAACGCGTATGGTGGTTCCATCCGGCATTACTACCTGGATATCCGGTCCACCCCCGGGAAGATCTCTGTAATAGAAGCGATAAAGTCGTTCATAAGCCAAACGCAGAGTCCAGCATAAGACCGCAGACACCGCGACAAACAGCATAAGTTGTTTCAGACTGAAGCGCGGCCTAGCAGGTTTCACTTGCCTTTCCTTTATTGAGGACCAATTCGTGGCAGAAACAATGGTTTCACTGAGGGCCCGTACCAGCGGCTCGTCTTCCGTAATCTCTCCAGGGAAACTTCGTTGAAAGTCTCAGATTGATTTTCTCCGGACATCAATCTGTTTTCAGGATGGTCATCGACCAGCCCCGGTCCGTGTCCAGTTTCGTGCGAGACGACAGTTCCTAGTCTGTCCAGCCCTCCCGAATAACAGTCTCGAATAGTCTCAAGGTAGATAACGCTCAATTGACTGTCGTCGTACGTCCATGCAAAGACAGCATTGCCGGCTTCTAGACCAGGAGTTGAGTTGTAGAACCTCCCGCCAAGGCGGCGATCGTCGGGATCACAGTCTAACGGCGCGGCAGGCTGGTAAGCGGCGACCAAGAGTTGGACCCAGAACGCCGGCTCATCGTGCAGGCCTCGGGCGAAACCGATCGTATCAGTAGTGTCATTGTTCAATTCGAATGGGACGTAGGTACTGCCAGTCTGAATCGGCAATTCTTTGTTGGCATCTTTCGGCTCGATGTAGGCCCGTCGGAACTCGTCGACGAAAAGAGCCGCAAAGAGGTTTAGATTCGGTAGGAGTGTCGGATCATCGTCGTCCTCGACGAAGAAGGGGCTGGCCAGGATCTGCTGTCGTTGCTGCGGGGTCGGAGTAGTTGTGATCACGATTCGGTCCCGCCAGTTGCCCGCGATATCGAAGGTGCCCGCTGAGGTGATGATCTTGCCCCGTTCGCCGTCCCCTTCGTAAAAGTCGTTATCCTCAGGCAATTGCTTCTTCTTTAGCTTGATTGCACTGTGCCCCGGTGCAAGCCAATTAGCGTTCAAGATCCATCCTTTGCCTTGCACCTGCACGCGACTGGGCGACGGTTTCGGATTCGGCACGGCCGTCATGGAATCGTTTTCGACCCAGAGCCTGCGCCAGACGGTGAGCATGCCGGTGAGCCGACCGTCAAAAGAGACAAGTTGCGAGTTGTTCGGGGCCACATAGAAGGGAGCACCGGCATTACCGACCTGCGGCTTTCCTAACTCCGACGGGTTACATGAGGCGGCCACGCGGAAATTGTCTCCCGGCTGCATGGTAGTCGTGAACCACACGATGGCAAACCCTTGCCCGTCTGTGGTGGCTGTGGGACTGGAAAGGGCACCTGGTTGGGGCGAGCCGTTATTATCATCGCCTGCCGGACCATTCGGATCGATGGGCGTTGTAGTTGCCGAGGGGTCATCCACGTCGAAGGACTTGAAGTAAATCGTAAGATTCGGCGTTGCGGGAACTACTCTCGCAAGTACCCTCACCTCGTTTCGGACAATGTCCAGAGGGTCGTTCCTGTCCGGGAACATCCTAAGACCGCCGCCTGGCTTTGGATTTCCCGATAAGGGACTTATCGATTGGTCCCACTCCAGTTTGACCAGCCGCGCACCCGTCGTTCCACACAATATTCCATCATTGTCTTCGATGGTGACTGTGGCACTAGACCCCGAAAAGATCGTGTAATTGGCATCGGGCAGGAGCGTGACAATGACATCCTCGGTCAGTTCGACTGCCGAATCGTCCACGGGAATAATGGGGATGTCGGCCGTGGTCGCACCGGGCTGGATGGTAACGCTTTGACCAATTGCGTTGTAATCTATCCCCTCGGTTGCAGAACCCTCCACTTTGAACTTCACGGTCAGCGACCCACCCACATCGCCGAATCGCTGGACTCGGAGGAGCCCGGTATTGGGCGGTGTATCCTCGGCCGCATAAGGATCGACGATGACCAACGTCACCTGTTGAAGCGGGTCATTGTCTGCGATGGTTACGGTGGCCGAGCCTGGGGAATCCACCGTGTAAGTGCCGGGGTTGGTTGGCACAAGGGTGACAGTCACAGTCTCATCTACTTCGTCCAGAGTGTCGTCCCTCGGAGTCACAACCAGGTCAACCGTGCTTGCAGTGGCCGGAATCGTAACGGACGTACCAAGGGACCAGTAGTCACTTCCGCTCGTGGCGGTTCCTGAAACGGAGAAGTGCACCGTGAGTGCATTGGTAAAGGGAGCTGTCCGACGGACTCGAAAACTCCCCGGGTCCACCGGATTCCCTTCGGCCGCATCGGCGTCTTCAGCGGTTATGCTGACCTTGGGCAGGAAGCTGACATTATCGACGATCGTCACGGTGGCACTATTGGGCGAACCGATCGAGTACGCATCATCCTCAGATATTTGCAGCACTACGTATTCCGAGCCCTCCACTAAAGAGTCGTCCCACGGGCGAACCACAATGTCTACTGATGCAGAATTCGCGGGAATTGTTACCGAGCTGCCTAAGTCTTGATAATCGATTCCCGGCGTTGCAGCGTTCAGAACAGACCTATCGATGGAATACCGAACCGTGAGCGAACCGGTGATACTCCCGGTTCGCTGGACCGTAAACTTCCCCGTCGTTTGTCCCAGTTCTGTGGCCTCAGAATCAGAGGCATCGATCGTTACAACAGGTTTGGAAACTTCATCGTCGTCGATCCTGACAGAAGCCTCGGTCGGCCCAGACACTCTGTAAAGCTGCTCCGGAGGGATCTTCAGAATTACATCCTCGGAGCCTTCAAGAAATAAATCGTCAACAGGCGAAACCAACACGTCGACGCAGCCCGGTGTTGCCGGGAGCGTGACGGTTGTGAGTGAGAGAGTGTAGTCGTCGTCCTTGGTTGCCGATCCACGGACCTCGTAATTGACGGTGACCGAAGATGCTGCCTGTTCCTCAAGCTGACAGATCGAAATTTGGCCTGTGTTCGTGCCGGGCTCGGAGGCGGTTCTATCTGTCGCGACTATCACGACTTTGGGCAGTGGAAGCGTGATGGGGATGTCATTCTTTACTTGATTGTTGTTGTGAACCGTGTCGCGACTGTTGGTTACCACTCGAGCGATGTTCGTGACGATTCCCGGGTCTGCATAGTGATCCACTTTCATGACCAACGAGGCCATCGCGCTCGGCACTGCCGGCAATACACCAAACTCGCAAATGAGATCGTAGCTGCTGTCCCATCGACACTTTGCCTTGTTTCCTGCGCTCGTGAGTCCGACCACGGATAGGGCCTGCGAGTCCTTCGGTAACGTCTCGTACAATGTTACTTTCAGTGCTTTGTTCGGGCCAGCGTTTGTAATGCTAAAGGTGTAGGTGAGATGTTCATCGGAAGGGAGGGAACTAACACTGGTGCTTCCTGTGATCGCCAGGTTGGCCTTGCCATTGTCTCCGCTGTTCTGTCCCTCATGGGAGCGAATCACAGGGAGGGGTGTGGGTCGGCGAACTTGCTCCGTCTCGGCGCTCTCGCGTTCACGTCGGGGTCTGCGTCCTGCCGCAGAGCGCAAGCGGCCGTTGCCACTAGATTCGCGTTCTTTCCGGACGTGGATAATGCGGTCTTGAGCACTGCTACCGATGATTGTGTCACGATCCAAGTCGACAATCAGGTCGTTGGCCCCCGGCCCGCCGTCAAGCCGGTCGCGACCCCTGCCGCCGTCGAGGGTGTCGTCATCCGCGCCGGCCAGAAGGGTATCGTTATCGCACCCGACACGCTGGCCACGCGGAGTGTCGCGTCGGCCACCGATGAGCTGGTCGCGGCCGGGTCCGGCATTCAGCAGGTCGTTGCCTTCGCCGCCATCGAGCACATCGTCGTCCGCACCGCCGGAAATCTGGTCGTCGCCGTTACCGCCGAAGAAGGTGTCATTGCCTTGATCGGAGCCTATTGTGTCATTGCCGTCGCCGCCCACGATGCGGTCGTTCCCTTGGCCACCAAACAGAAAGTCGTTGCCACTCTGACCATCGACCGTGTCGTCTCCTTCACCTCCGATCATGGTGTCGTTGCCGGCACCACCGTCGATGGAGTCGTTCCCAGCGTCACCAGTTACGGAGTCGTCGCCGCCTCCGCCAAGAAGCGTGTCGTCCCCGTCTTCGCCCGAAAGCGTGTCGGCCCCATCGCTACCAAGGATGGAATCGTGATCGGAGCCACCCTGTAATAAGTCGTCTTCCTGCCCACCGTCGAGAGTATCATCGTCATCACCGCCAATCAGGGAATCATTACCCGCGGCACCTACAATGGAATCGAAACCAATTGCGCCTTCTATCCAGTCATCTCCCGCACCCCCGGCGAGGATGTCGTCGCCGCTGGCACCAAGGACAATGTCATCACCCGCTCCCGAGTCCACGGAGTCGTCTCCAGCACCTGCATAGATAAAGTCAGCGTATGGTCCGCCAAACAGCGAATCATTGCCAGCGCGGCCCTCTAGCCAAAGGTCAATCGCAGGAGCCCCCGGTTCAAATGTAATGTTAAAGGAATCGTTGCCACCCTGCCCATTCACGTAGAGCTTGCCGATCCCCTCGCTCGTGTCGCTCTCTGTGCCGCTCGTGATCTCCAGTCGGCCCGTGCTGAACACTGTTGCGATGATGATGTCATCCAGATCCGTGCCGTCGAACCGGAGCATATCGTATCCGCCACCGCTCACCAAGCTGTCGTTGCCCGCGCCTCCGGTCAGCAGATCGCTTCCATGGCCACCCGAAAGCGTGTCATTGCCATTCCCACCATCGAGCATAACATCAACGTCCAAGGAGACGTGTACGCTGACCGAATCGTTCCCACCCAGAGCCTTAACCGATAAAACCTCAGCCCCAGTCGTCGTATCCGATTCTTGGCCAGCCGTGATAATCATCGAGATGGAGAAGGGCGGGGCGGCCGGGTCACCAGACGCTGCAATCGTGTCGTCTGCTTCAGTGCCGAAAAACTCAACGATGTCCAAATCTGAGCCACCGTCGATCAGGTCATTTCCGGCACCGCCGGTCAAGACGTCATCGCCATCGCCGCCGGACAGACTATCGTCACCCGAGTTGCCGATGATCGAGTCGGCGTCGGCGTCGCCAGTAAGCGTGTCAGATCCGCCATTCCCTGAAATCGTGTCGTTTCCTGGTCCACCGCTTATGGAATCGTTCCCATCTGACGGATAGTCGAAGATTGGGTCGGCGTAGTCACCAAGAATCGAATCAGTTCCGACGCCGCCAGTGACAGTATCGCTGCCGGCACCGCCAAACATCGTGTCGGCCCCATCACCGCCTATCAAACTGTCTTCGTCCGCACCTCCATCCAACACGTCGTCGCCGAGACCGCCGTCCAGGGTGTCCAGGCCGTCGCCGCCGGTCAGGGTGTCCGCACCTTCAAAGGCTTGAATGGAATCGTTGCCAAGGCCTCCATCGATCACGTCCTGAGCCAGGCCCGAAACTAAGGTGTCGTCACCGTCGCCGCCGATCAAAGTGCCGGTGACGACAACGTCGACTGCGAATGACACCAAATCGGCCCCATCGCTGCCATAAATCACCGCCGCCGCGAATTCGCTTCGTTCGTAATCGTAAGCAACGCCATTGACCGTGAGCCGCGTCGTGAGCGCGTCGAAGTAATCGATTCGCATCGAGTCCGGTTCAGTTGTTCCCGTCACCTGCAACGTCAGCACGTCACTGCCGTCACCGGAGACGACGGTATCGGACGGCTCGGCGTAGAGCTGGTCATCACCATCTCCAGAGGACACTGAGTCGATTCCGTTCCCACCATCGAGCGTGTCACCTGCCGCACCACCGGTGAGCGTGTCGTTGCCATCGCCGCCCAAGGCCCAGACAGAAACAGACACATCGGAAGCTAGATCAACCCAGTCGTCGCCAGCGCCGGCATCAATCACGGCCGATACGAATTCGCGGCGGTCAAACGCATAACTTTGGCCGTTGAGAATTATCCGAGTTGTGGCTTCGTCGATATTTTCGATCCGTACGGAATCGGCGGCATCGCTTCCAACGATGTCCAGCCGGATGAAGTTGTATCCATCCCCGCCTACCACCGTGTCGCCCGGCTCGGCGAATAGTTCATCATCGCCGCCACCTCCGGTCAGTGAGTCTGTGCCGCCTTCTCCTTTAAGCGTGTCACCTCTCAAGCCACCTATCAACGTATCATTGCCCGACCCACCTTGGAGAAGTGCGGGTATGCCCACATTGCTGGCCACCTCGACAAGATCGTTACCCTCACCAGCCGTGACCTTGAATTGAATTACGGAGTCGTAGATGTAGTCGTGAGTCTCTCCATTGATTGTGAGCAGCAAAGTCGTGGGGTCGAAGAGTCGAACCAACAGAAGGTCGTTCGTTTGGCCTAGTTCGACAGTAAGGGTTCCGTAACCATCTAGGAATGGAGACCCGCTTGAATGTGTAAGGAGGATTCGATCCTCGAGCTGTTCCAGCAAGACTTGCCGTCGGCAACCAAGTGTATTCCGAAATGTCCTAGAACTTGTCCTCTTTCGACCTCGACTGCCCCCCCGTCAGCCTTCCCAAATCTCCCATGATGCCAGCAAGCTGCTTTGTAATTCGGCGCATGATTCATTTCCCCCCCAGGATTCGATTGAAATGGATTCGTAGCTTCACGCCGTATGTGTTGCGAGCCGATCGCATGGTGCTTGTTGAGTTCTTCAACAGATTAGTCCGCGAACCGGGTCGGGTTAAGTCATGCCAACAAGATTATTGGTCATGCTTCGAGCAGAACGCAAGCAAAATGTTGTTGTTTCCGTTCCAGCGTTTGATCAATGGTCAAAGGGAGATAATCGCAAACGGATCGAGAAATCGAATGCTGACCATGCCGATCTCTTGATGTCTCATTCCCTGTGTCGTAGTTTGGGATGTGATCAACTCGATGACTGATCAAGAAAGTTAGCGATGGACTGGATCGCAGGGACAAATCCTCCGACTCCCATGCATTGCGGCCTACCTTGCCGCCAAGCCGCTCCCTGGCTGGGATCCCGTTGTCATGATTTTGTTTGCAATCGATTGGGTTGTCAAAGTCGGCGGTTCGCTGAAGTCGCTAGGTTGACACGTTTGGTTCAGTCAATGAAGGGATCGATTTGAACAGTAGTCCTAATAGTTGTGAGGTTTCGGATCTTACCATCGAACTCTTCGATGAGGCCATTGCCGGTCATCGGGCGATCGTGAGCGATGTCAGTTTTTCGCTCGCCGCAGGTCATGGGTTGGGCATCACGGGCGAATCCGGCTCGGGCAAGACGACACTGAGTTTGGCTCTGAGTGGACTCTTGCCACAGGGATCGCATCTTGCCGCCAAGAGTTTTCGATTGAGCGTGCAAGCCAAAGGAAATCCTGCAAAGGAGCAAGGGCACGTCAACCTGGTTTCATCAGCGAGTGAAGTAAGCCGGCTTAGCGGGCGAGGCATTTTCACTTTGTTTCAAGAGCCGCGGTCGAGCTTGAATCCTTATCGCACTATCGGGTGGCAATTGAATCGATGCTTGGAGAGTTCCCAGGTTCAGATTTCAAATCTCAAATCTCAAATTCCAGATCTCAAATCATTTACGCAAGGCGTGTCCGCGTCACCGCAGCTCGCAGCACTGGCCAGCGTCGGGCTCGAACACGATGTTCTTCGTTGTTATCCGCACGAACTCAGCACGGGTATGTGTCAACGCGTATTTCTGGCCATGGCCAGTTTGATGGGTTCCAGGATTTTGGTCGCCGATGAGCCGTTCGCGTCGGTCGATTGGGAAACACAAAAGCGACTCAGTTCCCTGGTTCGCGAATGGATGCAAAATCGTGGCATCTCGCTCATTCTGGTCAGCCACGATCTGGACTTGCTTCGAGAATTGACTGATCAGGTGCTCGTGATGTTCCGAGGCCAAGTGGCTGAGCGGGGGCCGACACGCCAGGTCTTGGGTGCTGACAAGCCCGTGCATCCCTACACTCGGTTGCTTTGCCAAGTGGGCCAGCCGGCGGCAAGTTCGTCTGCATTTCTGCAAGACTTGGGTTCAGGAACGGCCGACGTCCAATGCTGTTTCGCGCCGCGATGTGCTTGGGGTGAACCGGGGACTTGCACGGAGTTGGTTCCCACCTGGCGCGAAGGTGGTTCATCGAAGGATTCGTTCAGCAGTGATGCGGAACTGGTTCACCGGCTCCGTTGCGTGAGGCATCCGATCAATTGGGCGAACTCGGCCGAGCAGAAAACCGTGACGCCCACTCGCATCGCCAGGGAAAGCCAGGAGCAGTGTTTGCGAGTAATCGGACTGAACAAACGGTTTTCAACCGGTTGGTTTCAGCGAAGCACGAAACGAGTGCTGGATGATGTCAACTTTACGGTCCTGGACGGCGAACGGCTCGGAATCATGGGCCCGAGTGGGCAAGGGAAGACGACGCTGGCTCGTTTGATTCTGGGTGTGTTGTCCCCAAGCGCGGGGAAAGTTCAAGTGCGCATCGGGGACCGATGGATGGATGTTGCCGGCTTGCGTTCGGCCGACCGAGTCAAATTTCGTCGGCAAGTTCAGATGGTGTATCAAGACACCGATCTCGTGCTGGACCCGGCCGCCCGAGTCGGAGAAGCGTTGGTCGAAGCCTATCAAGTCTTTGAGCCCCGCTTGAGTCGAACCGAAGCTTATCGACTTGCGGCCCGGCTTTTGGAGGAGTTGGCACTGTCAGACTCGATGCTCGAAGCGTATCCATTCCGTTTGAGCGGTGGGGAACGCAAGCGAATCGCCCTGGCGCGAGCACTGGCCGCATTTGGGTGCCCATTCGAGGCCCAATTGGAAGCCCCCTCCAGGCTGCTCGTGCTCGATGAGCCTACCGCCGGAGTCGATGTGGTGCTTCAAGCCATCGTGACACGATTTCTGATTTGGGCACAACGTCGTCTTCGGTTATCCTACTTGGTAATCTCGCATGATGAAGTGTTCGTCAGAAGTTTCTGCGATCGTGCAATTCGCCTTTCCGGCGGCAAAATCGTTACGGAAACCGATCATGTGCAAACCACAACCGATTAGTCAGCGTCAGAAACCGGCACTGCGGCACCTGCACGTTGTGGGTGTTTGGGTTGCGCCTGCGATGCCCTGGGTTGGTCTGCTGGTGACCTTGATCCTTTGCCCACAGACCTCGATTGCTGCGGACGATTCGTCGGCCATCTATTCAATTTCATGCCGGATGCAGGTGGATCATGACGCCTCGCTCACCCCTCCGCTGGCCGCGGCATTTCGGCAGCAAATTCAAATGGTCTTCAAGGCCGTGCTCGGGCCGGACCAAGTAGTTCGATTCCTTAACGACACCGAGGCAGAGAAACTCCCAGGCTTGCAGCAAGTGGACCAAGAAAGCCTTGCTCGCTTGTGGCATAGCTCAGACAGACTGCTCATGGTTCGTGTATTCCGTCAAGGAAACGATTTCATCGCACAGGCCCGCGAATATGACCCGCGATTTCAAATTCTGGGGCCTGTTCGTGAAGTGAGCACGATGCAGCGCGAGCTTGCCGCCGATGCAGCCGGTCGCGTCGTTCTCCAGGCGTTTTCTCCGCTTGCGGAGGTGCGAGCGGTGACGGGCAGCAACGTGCAGATCCAATTCCTCGGTGGTAGCCGATTGACTCAATACCGCAAATGGCTGGAACTGGATGAGGACGTGGGCCTGCAGGTGATGCGTGAACCGTTGACGAATGGAAACGGCACGGATGGCGGCGGCAGTCGGCCGACTCGATACAGGAAAACGTTTCTGGTGCTGAAAAAGTGGGAGGGCGATCGAGCGGAATGCGCCGTTGTCGGCTCGGATCGGCTTTTTCAAGACCTCGACTCGACACCGGTTCGATATCTCGCTCGGCCGGTTCGGGGGGGCAACACATCGACGCGAGTTCAAGTCGTTCGCAAGGAAAGCCGGCAAGCTCAGCCCGACTGCGAAGTGTTCGTCGCCTCCAAGCAGTATTCAACGGAGCCTGCAATGATGCGCGGCCTGACGGATCGCACAGGCTGGTTACAATTGCCCCCCGCAACGACCGGCTTGCAATTCGTCTGCGTTCGTTACGAAGATCTCATCCTGAAAGCTCCTGTATTGCCCGGCGCCAGTCCTGACCCGGTCATCTTCGAGGTTCCCACGCGCGGCCGCCGTGCCGAGTTTGTCCGTCCCTTGAGGCAACTTCTGCAGGATATTGAGGACCAATACTTGGTGGACCTGCGGCTCAAGGACGAATTGAAGGCACGGGCAGATTCCAAAGACACCACGGACGTGCGCAAATTGATCGAACGCGGCAAGAGTCGAAGAATCAGCACCGAGGAAGTGGAGGCCCGGGTACGCGAGATCGAACGCCGGGCAAGCATGGAAGGTGAAGATACCAGCGAGGCGGCGGCACAGATTCGAGAAATCGCGAAACGAAAAATCTCCAAACAGCTTGAAGAGACCCTGGTCGCCTTCAGCGATTGGGCAGATCGTTTCGACAAGAAATCCGAGATAGATTCGATCACCGCTCAAATCAATGCATTGCAAGAACAAATGGACTGGCAGGCGCTCTTGCCATTGTTCGAGAAACTAGTGGCCGCAGACCCCAGCAACCGAGCCTACGCCGAAAAATTGCGTCTGCTCAAGAACGACCTCAAAATCAAAAGCCAGGAGCACGGCAATGCTCGCGAGTTTGTTGACGACGACCTACGAGCGATTTCGAATCGTGACCTGCCGGACCGGTGGCGTGAGATCGAGCGAGTCGCGCAGACGCTGCTTGTGGAAAAAGACCATTTGACGCTGCTAAAACTCCGCCGCTCGCTAAACACTTGGGCGCGCGAACTGGGGCTGGAGGTGAAGGGCCTCGTCGACCAGGTTCAGGCGGCCGGAAAAGACGAAGACCTTGTACTGGAACTTCAGGACAAACTCAAACGAATCGACACGCTCAACCAATCGCTCTTGAAGCTCCACAAGCAGGTCCAAGAATTCCTCGAAAAGCTAAACATCTAGGAAGCCAAGGTTGACAAAACGTTAGAACCCTGATATCAGCCAGTAGTTGCCGGAAACCTTCCGGACGCCCAAACTTGAGTTCAACTATTCAAAGTTGGGGCGTCCAGCGGGTTTCGGCAGAGGGTTTTTTTCATGACAGCACACGCCCATTACCTCTGACAAACCTGTGGAGATTCATCTTCCATCATGCCTGACCTAGCTGTTCCGTGCGACGCAGAGAGCCTCGCTCGCTGCCAAGTTGCAATCGGTTACCAGTTCAAAAACGTCGATCTGCTGCACGCCGCACTCATTCACGCCTCCGGGGCCAACAATCGGCTCGGCTCAAACGAACGCATGGAGTTTCTCGGCGACTCCATCCTGGGATGTATCGTGTGCGAGGAGTTGTTTCATCGCTTCCCGGAGTATCTGGAAGGCGAACTGACGCGAATTAAATCGGTCGTGGTCAGTCGCCGCACGTGCACGAAACTGAGCCGACAACTCGGCCTGCAGGAATACTTGATCCTCGGAAAGGGTATGTCAACTCAAACACACGTGCCACCCTCCGTCCTTGCCGATGTCTTTGAATCTTTGGTCGCCGCCATGTATCTCGACGGCGGGATTGATGTGACTCGCGAGTTCATCCGCCGCTTTGTCGGACCCGAAATCGATCGGGCGGTGAATGGCTATCACGGTGGCAATTACAAGTCGATGTTGCAGCAGCTTTCGCAAAAGCAGCACGGCTTTACTCCGCTCTATCACGTGCTCGACGAAAAAGGGCCCGATCACAGCAAGTGCTTCAAAGTAGCGGCTCAAATCAACAGACAATCGTTCCCCCCGGCCTGGGGAAAGAACAAGAAGGAGGCCGAACAGCGCGCCGCGTTCAATGCCCTCTGCCAAATCCAGGGACTTGAGTTGCCCGCCGAAATGGAAGAAGAGCACCTTGTCCACGCCGACGGCGAACTTCTATAATCAGATCATGAATCGCAAAGCTGTCGCACTACTTTCCGGTGGACTCGATAGCCGACTCGCTATTCGCGTCGTGCAAGAGCAAGGCATCGAGATCGAAGCGTTGAACTTCCGAACCATCTTCGGCTGCTGCAAGGACGAGGCAAGCGGTGCGGCTCATGAACTCGGTGTCCGTCTGACCGTCGTGGGAATGGACGAGAGTTATCTGGATATGGTCAAGCGGCCGCGCTACGGGTACGGCAAAGGAATTAATCCTTGTGTCGATTGCCGCATCTACCTCTTTGATCTTGCACGCAAGTTTATGGACCAAGTGGGTGCCAATTTCGTCATCAGCGGCGAAGTGGTTGGGCAGCGCCCCATGAGCCAGAAACGGCGCGATCTCGACATTATTGCTCGCGACGCCGGTTTGGAAGAGTTGCTGTTGCGTCCGCTTTCGGCCAAACTCTTGCCGCCCACCCTCCCGGAACGGCTCGGCATCGTTGATCGCGAGCGCCTTTTCGGGTTCGAAGGTCGCTCGCGCAAGGGGCTCATTGAACTGGCTCGCCAGTACGGATTCACGGAGATTCCTCAACCTTCGACCGGCTGTGCCCTGACTGAGCCTCTTTTTGCAAACAAAGTCCGCGACTTGATCGATCTTTCGCCGCGTGCACGCCAGTGGGATTTCGAACTGCTCCGGGTGGGGCGGCACTTCCGATATGACAGCGAGACGAAGATTGTGATCGGCAAGGACGAGGCCCAAAACGAGCATCTACGGCTCGTGGCCGATCAAGACCGTGCGCCTACCTGCTGGATCGTCGAACCGGAAAATTTTCGAGGTCCCACGGCACTTGTGACCGGACCGTATTCCCAGACTGTTTTAGCCTACGCAAGCGGCCTAATCCTGAAATACAGCAAGTCCTACGATCCGCAAAATGCAATGATTTCCCGCACTGTGAAAGGTCATCGGGAAATCTGCACTGCAACAGAGAGCGACCTTTGGCTCGCCGCCGTGGCAATCTGAGACTGTCCATCACCGACCAAATCACGTCTCGCGAACCCGCGCAAAAAAACAAGAGGGGCGCCGAACTTGAAGTTCAGCATCCCCTCTATCACTACTCGTTGTTGTACAGGCCCGGTTTTTTGGCCTCTTGAGGCAACCGATTTCGCGAACACCTCGGATCCCTCGATCGGGGTCGCAAGGTTACTTCTTCTTGCCCTTTTTCGCCTTCTTGGCTTTCTTTGCCGCTTTCTTTTTCGCCACCGTGCATTCCTCCTTTGTTTGGGCAGCCACCGAGGCTACTTGTACGGACTGGGTCGTACAACAGATTCGGTAGCACCACTGAACTGAACCATACATCATCCCAATCCAGTCAACTCCGTGACTGGTTCAGGCTCCCACTTTCAATCGACACTCATCAGCAACTCGCGTCTTGAATCCTGCGGTCGGCCGGGCATCTCGCAGCAGACGCGTCTCGTGTTTCTTGCTACGGCGATCGCTCCTGCTTATCACCCCAAGCGCTCGCCAACACTTCGCCTTCGCGGCCCATCGTAATCACTTTTTGAGAAGACGCAAGCTTTTTTCGGCTCGCCAGCCGAAAGATGCGAGTCAAACTGTTTTGCTCAGTGAACATCTTCGCTCGACTTTGGTGTATGACATATATATGACACACTACAATTCGACACATAGATTTCACAAACCGAACTCTCAGTTTCTATGAGGTCATCATCCACGCCAGAGCTGCCACCGATCATCCAACTGGTCCGTGTTCATCTCCCATCGTCGGACCAATCAATAACCCACAAGCGCGATGATTCTCTTTGCCGTAGAGATGCACCAATCAAAACTTCATTGAAATTCTCGCGACGCGTACCGTCAGTCTCGTGGCCGCACTGGCATCATTGCGATTCTTGAACACAGCTCCATCTTCAGTGGGCTGGAGATCTGCCGAGTGAAGCCGACAACTCACACTGGACACTCAATCCGGATCGAAACCGGAGAACAAGTCGGCAAACATGTAAAATTCTGACTAACCGCTACAGCCCGAGTCCTCAACTCGCCAGTCATGGAATTGGAAACTCTGAGACAACTGGATAAATAGGAACAAATCTACTAACGAAGCAAGCACGGCAAGACCGAAAGAATACTGTGATTTGGAGAAATGCCCTATCTGCTCAGTTTTGACCCTTTACGGTCGGTTTAGCGAAGGAGCCAAGCCAATGAAGAGGTTGTCCTGGATGCCGCTCGTCGCCTCGGTGGTAGGGGCGATGCTCGCGGCCGAGCAAACGGCCAATGCCGGGTACTTCGGCGCGGCCAATCACGACTGCTGCCCGCAACCGTGTTGCGAGAAGCGGCGTTGCCATACCACATGGGAAACAAGCGTTGAGACGGTCATGAAGAAGTGCTACGAGACCGTCTGGGAAAAGCAGGAATTCACCTGCATGAAGACCGTTTGCGAAACGGCGTACGAAGATCGCAACTACACCTGCTACAAGACCGAGTACGAGCGGGGTTGTCGCGAAGTGAAGTGCACCGTTTGCAAGCCCGTGTACGAGACGCATATGAAAGAGTGCAAGTACACTGTCTGCAAGCCGGTCTTCGAGACAATCGAGAAGGAGTGCCGTTACACGATTTGCAAGCCGGTCAAAGAGACCTGCTGGAAAGAGTGTCGGTACACCGTGTGCAAACCCGTGTATGAGACAATCGAAAAGGAATGCTCGTACACTGTCTGCACCCCGGTCAAGAAAACTTGCATGAAAGAGTGCCGGTACACGGTCTGCAAGCCCGTGTACGAGACGATCGAGAAAGACGTTTGCTACACCGTTTGCAAGATGGTCCCCGAGCAACGCGTCAAAGAGTGTCGCTACACGATTTGCAAGCCGGTGTATGAGACGATCGAGAAGGATTGCAGCTACACCGTGTGTCGCAAAGTCCCTGAGACCATCATGAAGGAATGCCGTTACACGGTCTGCAGGCCGGTCAAAGAGACGATCGAGAAAGAGTGCTGCTACACCGTGTGCAAGCCGGTTCAGATTCAGTGCGAACGCGAAGAGTGCTACACGGTTTGTGAGCCGGTCGTGACCGAGAAGACCATCAAGAAGTGCACCGGTGAGTGGAAGACCGAGATGATCGAGTGCCCAGGCCCGGTCGTGTGCAAGTTGGTCTGGAAGCACGGCTGCTGCTCGTTTGATCCTTGCTCCTGCTGCCTCGTGTTGTGCCCAGGCAAGTTTGAGAAGGTTCAAATCCAGTGCCCGCCGCGGCAGATTTGCAAGAAGACGTGGTGCCCGAAGGTGGTGGAAGAAAAGGTGCAGTGCACCACGTACGTGAAGAAGACCTGCACCCGTAAAGTTCCTTACACCGTGTGCAAAATGGTGCCGGAGAAAGTCGTGAAGAAAGTTCCGGTTACCGTCTGCCGTTGGGTGAAGGAAGAGTGCGTCAAGCAAGTGCCCGTGACTTGCTGCAAGACGGTCACGGAAGTTGTGCACAAGAAAGTGCCGGTCACGGTGTGCCGTTGGGAAAAGCAGGAGTGCGTCAAGCAGATCCCCTACACCGTATGCCGCCTGGTGAAGGAAGAATGCCACAAGAAGGTGCCCGTAACGACTTGCCGCATGGTCAAAGAAGAATGCGTCAAGCAGGTGCCTTACACGGTATGCGAGATCAAGAAGGAAGTTGTGACGAAGAAAGTTCCTGTCACCGTGTGCCGCATGGAAAAGGAAGAGCGCGTAAAGCAGATTCCTTACTGTGTGATACGTTGGGAAAAGCAGGAATGCGTCAAGAAAGTCCCGGTGTGCGTCTGCCGCTGGGAAAAGGTGGAGTGCGTCAAGCAAGTGCCTGTGTGCGTCAAGAAGTATGTGACGGAAGAGATCACCAAGCAGGTTCCGTTCTGCATCGCCAAGCAGGTTCCGTACACGGTAACCAAAAAGGTTGCGGTGTGCGTGAAGAAGCAGGTGCCGGTGACTTGCACCCGTTGCGTGCCGAAGACGATTTGCAAAGAAGTGCCCGTTCAGGTTTGCCGTAAAGTTCCAGTGAAGGTTTGCTGCCCGGTTCCGACTTGCTGTGATCCGTGCGCGTGCGGCCTGATGGACCACTTGCGGGGCCTGTTCCATCACGGTAGCTGCGAAAAGGCTTGCTGCCAGTAACCGACCGATCCGGTGACCTTCGGTCCACCCCGAAGGCCGCCCCTAACGACGCCCGACCCGGGCACCTGCGAACCGTTCGCAGGTGCCCGCTCTTTTTTGTCCTTCTAAAAACCTCGAACGCTTCGCACGTCGATCGCACCACATGCCACAGTGGTCCTGACAAGAACGCCGCCTCACGCTACAAATCAGCACGGTTGTTGGATAGGTCCGCGGCCATCGTGCGGCACCGAACAAATGGGAGTCCCTCGCATGGGAGAAATCGAAGTCCGGGTGCGTTATGCGGAAACCGACCAGATGGGATTCTTGCACCACGCCAATTATCTCATCTACTTCGAGATGGGGAGAGTCGAACTGCTGCGCTCAAAGGGCATGAATTACAAGGACATAGAGGCTCAGGGATTTTTCCTGGTCATCGTGCAGGCAAAGGTGAAATACCACCGGCCGGCGCGGTACGATGACTTGCTGGTCCTGCGCACGCACGTAGTACGGGCAACCGGGGCACGCATTGACCATCGCTATGAGGTCGTTCGCGATGGCGTGCTGATCGCCGAAGGTGAAACGACTCTCGCTTGTGTGGATCGTAAAGGAAAACTGCAGCGAATGCCGGGGGTGCTGAGAACGACCGACGTTTGAGCGCCGCGAGATGATATTGTCAAGCATTGACCATCGCCCAATCTTCGCGAAGTTGCGTTAATCCCGATCCTCGGAGAATCAATGTCGCAGCACCGGCCGATAGACCAGTCCGGCGAGCAGAACAAGCACCAGGTTGCCTCCCCACAGAACGATTGGGTGCGTGATGCCTTCCTTGCTCAGGTTGAATCCGAACATAACGACGGGATAGTAGACAACGATGATTGGCAGAAAGCAGGAGATGAAGGCGCTCAGGTAATCGCCGCGCTGAAACAGAATCGCAACGGGGAATCCGAGCAGGACAAAGGCGAGGCAGCCGAATGAGATAGCCCGTCGCATATGTGGTTCGAGGTCCAGTCGCCACAGTTCTCGTTGCGCGTCGCGGCCACGCGAGGCCAGCCCGACGAGGCTGCCCCATTGCACTTGGGCCATGCGGCCACCGGCAATCGGGCTCAAGGAACCGAACGCCCACAATCCACATTCTCGCTCGTGCAGCCGAACCACCTCTACCTTGCGTTCCTCAATCTCACGATTGGTCATGTCGCGAATCCCGGGACTGACACTGTTCAGTGAAGGCAGTCCAATCTCGAACTCTTTGTCCTGACCAATTTCGATGCGAGTTCGTTGGCCATCGGTCACTTCCGCCTTGAACATGTGCACTCGAACGGAGCGATTCTTGAGGTCAAATTCCAGTGCGGCTTCCTGGGCGAATGCAATCATGTCATAGGTTCCTTCCGGAGTCCGTCGCTTAAAGGTTGTGTTAAATAGTTTCTTCCCCTCCACTCTTTCACAGTGGATTTCAAACGGACTCCCGTTCGCCTTCAGTACGTGATCCTTCTTCAGCACCGCGTAGACCATGTCTTCCACATTGTTCACCAGCACGGTTCGCATGCGCAGGTTTGCAACGGGAATAATGCGATCGTGCATGAGCAATGTAAGCACACTCAGCCCAATACCCAGCACGAGGGCCGGCACGAGCAGATAAATCACACTGATCCCAGCGGCCTTGGTCGCGGTGATTTCGTTATCCGCGGCCAGCCGGCCATAGACCATGGTGACGGCGAGGAGCAAAGTTGCAGGAATCGTGTAGGGCAGCGATGCGGGAATGACAAAGGGAACCAGGCTGAGTATCTGCAGCGGATTAAGGCCCTGTTGTGTCGCTTCTTGGATGAGCCCGACGACGACAAAAATCGCGGTGAACGCGGTGAGGCCAAGCAAGAAAACTCGAATGAGTTCCGTGAGGACGTAGCGATGCAGAATTCTCATCTTCGATCTGCGCCTCCTTGCGCAACGCCCGACGAACTGAACGAGCTTCGAGCTGCCGAAACATCGGTCCCTCAAGGGGCGGCAAGTATACGAAGGACCCAATGCGTGTCAATCCTGAGGGTTTCGAGGGCTTTGGCCAGCAAAATGACGCACAATTCTGCTGCCACGCGGCGGGAAATACGATTGCAGATTTTGATCATGTTCCCTACCATCGTATCTGCGGCTTTACCTGTCCCTAACTGATGCCCGACTGGGATTCTGGTAAAGAGCCGACAGCCAGCGGCTCATCGTGGGTGCTCCCAAAACCCGGAACCTTTTTCTGAGCCTGGAGGTGGGCCTGATGGCTGTGCGTCGCCGAGATTCTGTTTCGCGCTCGCCGCGTCGACGTAAGTCACTTCCGCTTCGTGTGGAGTCGCTCGAAGACCGACTGCTGCTGGCCTTGTTCTTGGTCAATCTGTCCACCGACGAAAACGACGCCGATCCTAATGACCAAGCCTGCGACATCGAACCAGCCATCCTCGGCGACCAATGCACGCTCCGCGCCGCAATCCAGCAAGCGAATTTCAACGTCGGTGTTCCCGATGAAATCAATTTCAATATCGGCGGCGGCGGCCCACAGACCATTACGCCACAGTCGGGCCTACCGGCCATCCTCGATCCCGTGACAATCAACGGTGCATCTCAGCCCGGCTTTCTCCCTGCAGGCCCCCTGCTCATCGAACTGAATGGACAAACGGCCGGGGCGGTCAGCGGCCTGAGAATCAACACCATGAACGCGACTGTCAGCGCCTTGGTGATCAACCGGTTCGGAGGCTCTGGGATTACGATTCAAGGGGGAGGCAATAACGCAATTACAGCCAACTTCATTGGGACGGACGCCCTTGGAATGGCGCCCATGCCGAACACGGGAGACGGCATTTCAATATTCGACTCCGTGGGAAATCGGATCGGCGGCCCGAGCACCGGCGACGGCAACTTGATCTCCGGCAACACCAGCAACGGTATCGGCGTATTCGGAAACGGCTCATCGCAAACTTTGGTCCAGGGCAACCTGATCGGGCTGAATTCGGCCCGCACCGGCCCGTTGGCCAACGGATTGAACGGAGTTCATTTAGTCGGCTCGCCCAACAACCTCATTGGAGGCCAGGCGAACACGGAACGAAATGTAATCTCAGCGAACTTGGAAAACGGCATCCGAGTTTCCGGTAACACCGCGACCGGCAACAACATCTTCGGAAACTTCATTGGAACGATCGGCGATGGGACGGCGACGGATCCGGACGGCGTTCCCGGCACCGGCGATGAACTGGGCAACCGCATGCACGGCGTTCAGTTTGACGACGCGCCGGGCAACTTTCTCGGCCGGACCGGTGCTCAGGAGTTCAACATCATTGCCGGCAGTCTTCTCGCCGGTGTTCGGCTCACGGGCAACTTGGGCACGAACAATGTTCTTCGCAACAACTTCATCGGAACAAACGAAGGCGGGGTCCTCAATCTCGGCAATTCAGGCCCCGGCATCATCATCCAGGACGCGTCCGTTTCGACGATCGGCGGGGCGGGAGTCGGCGAGCGTAACGTGATTGCATTCAATAATGGCGACGGCATCGCGATCCTGAACGGCGTCGCCAATCGAATTTCACGGAACGTGATTCGCGACAATGCCGCGCTGGGAATCAACCTGTTCCCTCCGGGACCGAACTTCCCTCAGGATCCCGATCCGGGTATCGGAGCCAACAATCTGCAAAACTTTCCGGTGCTCACGCTCGCCTTCTTGATGGGCGGTAGTACAGTCATCCAGGGTAGCCTCACGAGCGCCCCGAACACGGCGTATCGGCTGGAATTCTTCGACAACAAGGGCTGCGACCTGTCCGGAAACGGTGAAGGAGAATTATTCGCCGGCGCGATGACCGTGACTACGACCCCCGCCGGCAACGTCAACTTCACGGCCACACTTGCGACCCCATTTCCGTTGGGCGATTCCATGACCGCAACGGCCACGGACCCGGCCGGCAACACCTCGGAGTTTTCGGCCTGTCAGCCGGTCGAGTTGGCCTCTGATTTGTTCGTCACCGTGATGGACTCGCCAGATCCCGTGGTGGCAGGAAACAATCTGATCTATACCATCCTCGTGGCGACAAACGGTCCGAACAACGCCACAGACCCGACCGTAACCGTTAACCTGCCTGCCAGCCTCACGGTGGTAACCGTGCCCCCTGGCTGCACGCCCGCCGGGACCGTCATCAACTGCAGTTTTCCGGGCGCGACCCTCTCGCCCGGTGACACCCTGACACTAACGATCGAAACCAAAGTCGCGTCCTCAGGAGCGCAGGGCGCCGTCATCACGAGCGCGGTGCTCGTGGACGCGACCGAGGCTGACCAGGACCTAACCAACAACATGGTTTCTGTATCCACTTCCGTCATCCGGGAGGTGGACCTGGTTGTGATGAAGTCCGAATCGATCGATCCGGTGATCGCGGGGTCGGGTGCCGGCAACCTGACGTACGTGGTGACGGTGACGAACAACGGCCCGTCGGACGCCTCGGGCATCGTGCTCAGCGAAGACCTCACGTTGCCGACGGGCGTGACGGTGGTCTCAGTCACGCCGAGCGCCGGGACGACGTTCGCGGTGACGGCGGCGCCGGACGGCACCTGGACGGTGGGTGACCTCGCCCCCCTTGTCAGCGCCACGTTGACCGTCGTGCTCACGGTGTCGGCCTCAACTGCCGACGGTGCGGTGGTGAGCGACACGGCAACCGTGACGGCGGTCAACGAAACGCAGATCGCCTTGGGGAACGAGACGGCAACTCAGACCACGACTGTAGCGCGGCGAGTGGACCTGGTTGTGACGAAGGCCGAATCGATCGATCCGGTGATCGCGGGGTCGGGTGCCGGCAACCTGACGTACGTCGTGACGGTAACGAACAACGGCCCGTCGGACGCCTCAGGCATTGTGCTCAACGAAGACATCACGCTGCCGACTGGCGTGACGGTGGTTTCAGTGACGCCGAGCGCCGGGACGACGTTCGCGGTGACGGCGGCGCCGGACGGCACCTGGACGGTGGGCAGCCTCGCCCCCCTTGCCAGCGCCACCTTGACCGTCGTGCTCACGGTGTCGGCCTCCACAGCCGACGGTGCGGTGGTGAGCGACACGGCAACCGTGACGGCAGTCAACGAAACGCAGATCGCCACGGGGAACGAGGTGGCGACCGAGACCACGACGGTAGCGCGGCGCGTGGACCTGTTGGTGACGAAGGCCGAATCGATCGATCCGGTGATCGCAGGGTCGGGTGCCGGCAACCTGACGTACGTCGTCTCCGTTCGAAACGCCGGACCATCGAACGCTACGGGAGTCGTGCTGAGTGAAGTGTTGACACTACCGGCAGGCGTGGTTGTGGATTCGATTACGCCAAGCGGCATCACGCGATTTGTAGGAACTACGTGGACCGTGGGCGGTTTGCCTGCCGGTGCCACCGAAACTCTGACTGTCGTGTTGACGGTAGGGCCATCGACTGCCGCAGGCGCGGACGTCATCAGCGACATCGCAATGGTAACCTCCGTGGTCGAACCGCGGATCAACGTGGGAGACGACAACGTAACTGTCCAAACCTCAGTGGCTCGCCAGGCCGATTTGAGCGTTGCAATGATCGACTCGGTCGATCCAGTTCTCGCCGGCAATTTTGTGACCTACACAATCGCCGTGGCCAACGCGGGTCCATCCGACGCCTCGGGTGTGACGGTGACCGATACGTTGCCGGCGGGTGTGCTGCTTCTCGATTCGATGCCCACGCAAGGCGTGTGTATTCAGCCAGCCCAGAATCTCGTGATTTGTAGCTTGGGCGACTTGCCGCGAGCCAGCATCGCAACGGTGATGATTTCAGTTTCCGTACTTGGCAATGTCGCGCACGGAACAGTCATAACGAATGCGGTGGTAGTGGCGGGCAATGAAGCGGATCCGGTTGCGAACAACCAGGCCATTGAAAACACCACGGTGAACCGCGAATCCGATTTGGCGGTTGCGATTGCAGACAGCCCGGACCCGATCGGGCCCGGCGGTACGCTGACTTACGATTTGACCGTGACCACAAGCCCACCATCCACAGCCGATTCGGTGACGGTGACGGACACGTTGCCGGCCGGAGTAACTTTCGTTTCCGCATCGACAACCTGTGTTCATGCAGTCGGCGTGGTCACGTGTACGCTGGGTGACCTTGCGTCTGGCCTGATCATTCCGCTCCAAATTCGAGTCAGGATCAATGCTGGCACTCAAGGAGTGATCACCAACACGGCCACAGTTGCATCCGCTACGTTTGATCCTGTGCTCTCCAACAACACGAGCATGGTCGATACCACAGTCGTGCCGCTGGACATCCGAGTTACCGAGTTCACCCAGGAAGGTGGCTCTTCAGATAGGATGGCGATCACGTACGAAATACTCGGAACTGCTCCGATATTCGATTTCCGGTTCTTTGCATCGCCCGACGTGCGATTTGACGCCGGCGACACCGAGCTGCCGCCGGCATTTCCGGTAACCAACGCAGCCGATCTCGGCCCCGGCGTACACACGGTTGCATTCGATGCAGCTCCGTATGGCGTGGCACTCACCGCAACTGACGTCGCGTTCTTCGTTACTCGGGCCTTTGTCAGACCCGTGAACGGCGTTGTGGCGCCCGAATCCGATCTCACGAACAACGACCTGAATTTCATCGGCGTCTTCCATGTGCCTGGCGGCCCGCTGGCGGTTCGCGGCCGCGTGGACAGCGATCGGCGGAACGGCGCCGACTTGCCGCTCGATTCTCCCGACGACGTAATTGGAATCATCGGCGGTGCGACAACCACCGTTACTGGAAATATTCCAGCCGGGCTAGTGGCCGTTCCGGCACTGGGCGTCACCGAAGTTCGCATCCTTGCCGGAAGCGGTAACGATTTGGTCACCGCCACAGCCAACCAACTTCGACCGATCCGCATGTTTGGTGGAACTGGCGACGACATTTTCGCCGGTGGAAGCGGCAACGACACGTTCTTTGGTGAAGCCGGCGACGACCTGGTTGGAGGAATTGCCGGCAATGACCTGCTCGACGGCGGCGACGGCATCGATACGGCCGATTTCAGCACAGCCTCGGCCGGCGTAAACGTGAACCTGGCCAAGGGCACCGCTCGCGGTCAGGGGAGAGATTTGCTTCTCGCGATCGAAAACGTCACCGGCTCGACACTGCGCGACCGAATCACCGGTAACGCGGGGCCAAACATCCTGGTTGGCGTCGCGGGGGCCGATCTAATTGCCGGCGGGGCCGGTGCCGATGCAATTGACGGCGGGCCGGGAGACGATACCGTTATCGGCGGCGACGGCGACGATGTGCTCGTCGGGGGCGACGGCGATGATTGCGTCTGCGGCGGTGCCGGCACTGACATGATGGAAGGCAACGCCGGCGAAGACCGCATGGACGGCGGTGATGGCGATGACGCAATTCGGGCCGGCGATGGCAATGACCGCGTTTGCGGCGGCGACGGCACAGACATGATCATGGGTGAGGCCGGGAAGGACTTGATCGAGGGCGGAGCCGGTGTGGACATGCTGCTAGGCGGCGTTGGCTTCGATCTCTTTCTGTTCGATTTGCTTGACTTGCCCATCGACTTCGGCGGTCCTGGCGCGGACGGAGGCAAGGCCGCTCGCGGGTAAATCGTGAGAAACGGGGCCAGTAGCAAGGCGATTCCCTGGCGAAACAGGCTCACGGGCCACAGTTGGCACATCCCCTGCCCAGAAACCTCGATCCGTTAACGATTCGCTCCCAGCCGGGATTGGCACCCGACATGTAATCGCCGGGGAACTCAACCAGATCGAAATTCCTGCGGTCGAAGTCAACCTCACCGCCGCGTCGATGAGGACAGGTGAGCATCACGCGGCTGTCCAGCAGAGCATTCTCGATCGCTCGTAGCAGCCGACCGCTGCGCCAGCCTTCGTCAACATCTAGGGGCTTCTGCGAGCCTTGCCCGCCCCGAGTGGATCGAAACCACGGTACCACGTCGTGCGACATGGCAATGCCAACGCGACCCATGCGAATTCGGTCGCCCAAGTCATCGGACACTTCGATCTCGGCGATCTCCGTGCCGCGAACGCCCACCACGACGCGGGGCGTGCGAACCCGATAGGACGGCGGCACGGCAGTCCGAACCACTCCCGCGCGGATGACACCCTGCCGTACATCGAGCTGCGTATGCGATTGCTCGCCTTGAAGATATGCCTCAGCAACGGTCATTTCTGTGTAACCCCGCAAGATCACAGCGGAAAGCACCGCACCGCTCGTGGGATGTTGAAACTCCAGCTTGCACACGGCCCCCACACCGGCAACGATCTTGTCACCGTGCGTGAGTACGCTGTCTTTCATGAGGCGATTGAACACGTCGTCGCGAGAATATTGCACCAACCCGCTCACCGATTCGACCACAATTTTCATGGCCTCGGCACCCTGCGGAAGGGGCGCAGCTTGTTGGCCGGCCTGGCACCTTGCCGTGAGTTGGAGGAGCAACAAAATCACGATCGGCAGGAAGTGGATTCTCATGGCCCGATTCTCCGCCGCTGGCACTCCTAGTGTATCTCGTCGTCGGTCAGTTGAACATCCCGCCGCGGCTCAACGAGCCGGCTGACACGAGTTAACACGCTCAGCAGCTCCGAGCCGGTGACGAGCGTGGCCGGTGCACCCGGCGCGATAATCTGGCGATAGAGCATTTCGCGATGGGCATAGCGGCGGGTCATGCCACACACGCTCGTGAGCAGGCCCGGCCGGCAGCCCAAATAGCTCGCGCACATGTACGCCAAAACATCGCGCCGCAAACAAGTTTGGGGCGTGTAAGACCACTCCGGATCGATCACAGAGAGAGCTTCGAGTTGAGCAGACACTTCCTCGAAACTCATTCCGTTGAGGTCCTGTTTCAGGTCCGCGCGATTCTGGTTGACGGCAAGGGCAAGGAACTGGCGATATGCTTCCTCGACAGTGGCGGTGCCACGTCGCGCCGTGGCAATGCCGGATTGTTCGGGTTCCTTCAGTGTTGAACTGGCTTGCTTCTCAGCATCCCAGGCCACGCAACAAGCCACGAGCAAAATTCCCGTGCATGCATTTCGCATTGCTTTGTGCCTCGACGTTCCTTTTGTGTTCCGCACTAAAACAACCAAGTCAGCGTCATTCCGACAAACTGCCGGCTCCGCTCCACACTGAAACTGTCCGCTTCCGGAAAGAACACTCCATAGTTGAACAGCAGGTACAGGTCGCTCGAGATTCGCCAGTTCAGGAAAACATCCAGCTCGGTGCCCAGAAAGTGATTCCCCGGTATGTCCGCTCGAATGTCGCTGACGCCGGCGTTTTCGTCCGGCCGCCAGTAGGCGAAAAAGCTGGAGCCGATTTCCAGGTCGCTCCGGCACAACTCATCGCAGCCGCCGAAGGGTTTGAACGCACCAGCAACGCGAACAAACTCCAGGTTCGCCAACAGCGGGGCGAAACTTACTCCGGTGTTCAAAAAGCCGAACCCGAGAAAATTCTCGTCCTTCGTGCCGGGCCGGTTGCCGAACAGCGTGTTTTGAGGACTGAACCGGTCGTCGTCGCCGGATGCGTGGGCGAATTCCAGCAACACACGCGGTTTGGTCGGGTGGTCGGGAAAATAGATGAGGCCAGTGTCCAATGCCCACGCGCAAATGTCGTCGCTGTTATCGGAGATCGTGGCCGCGTCGCGGTCGTCGCCAATCGAGTGGCCCGACTGAAAAATGATCTCGCCAAAATACTGCAAGTTTTGAAAGCCGCAGCCCAACTCGCCCTCGCCAAACAATGCCTCGCCCTGGATGCCGATGCCCCAGTACTCGCTGTCGTAGTCGTACTCCTGCAGGATATTTTCCGGCGACTCGCCGCTGCGATCGCGCTGCGTCACCACGTACGCATACGGCCGGTGATGGTCCCATCGCTCGTACTCAATCTGGGCACCGAAGAATTCGCGATCGCTTCGCGTGAAGCCGGGCACCGACCGATCGATGTTGTCGAAATGTCGAACTGATTGAGAGCCAAACAACATTCCCGCCCAGTCGCCGCACTGCCAGTCGAAGCTCACCGCATCGGTCACCAGCGCGAACGCTATGCCGCGACCGACATACAGAAACTGGCGGCCGATCGTGAAATCCACATTCCAATCTTCGATCTCTCGGTACGCATAGTGGCGGCAAGCCTGATCCAGATCAAATCGATAGAAACCAATGTCTACAAACGGACCGCGCCAGTCGCTGGTCCGTTTAAACGCGTCGCCGTCGGCGTAGGTCAGATAATCGAACTGTCCGCGAATGAACCCGAAGTGAACTTTGTCCAGGCTGGCACTCAGCCAGGGACGAAAATCGACGTCGTGTGCGGCCCGCCAACCTTGGAATTCGGGGACGCCCGGAATCGGAAACGGACCGCCCGGACCATGATCCTCGAACCACAAGCCGCTGTAGCGAAGTATCCCGCCGAAGTCGTATTGAAAACGATCCTCCACAGTCGGCGTTCGCAGTTCCGGCTGAATCAACGGCCGAAGCTGTTCTTCAAGGATTCTCTGTTGAGCTGAGAAGGTGGGGGATTCAGGTGGTTGAGCTATGACGGCCGAGCCGCCTCCGAGCACAAGGCAAACCTCGGCCGTGCACCAGACTGCCCAACTTACCTGCCGACTAGACCGATAGACGCGGTCCATCAGCGCTCCCGAATGGATTTGAGTGAGCCTCTGTCCCGTTATTGGGCATTATCGGGCGGATAATCGGCAAAGTTGCGAGATTTGTAAAGGTCGACCAAAACGATCGAGAAGTAGGAGACAGTGGAAGGGTCAACCGCGGCCACGTCTCGTTCGATCCGTTGGTGGTCGGTTCCAACTTTTTCGATGTAAACGGAGTCTTTTAGCCAGCCACGCCGTCGAAGCACGTCGACGATTTTAGGAAATACGCTGCCGACCTTCACGAGCACAACTCGGTCGTGCGATTCGATCAATTGTTCGAGCCGATCGGCATGGTGGCACGCAGGGATGACGACCAAAGTTTCAGCAGATTGCACGAGCCCTTCACCGATCGCGGCAGCGACGGCGGTGAGTGATGTCACTCCCGGAATAACTTCAACGGATACCTCCGTCCAGCGTGTTTGCAGTTCGTCCAATATTCGTGAAGCCGTGCTGTAGACGAGCGGATCGCCCTCGGTGATGAACACGGCACGTTTACCGGCACGCGCATGTGCGGCAAGCTCCGCGGCGAGCGATTCATAGCGATCCACTTCGCCGGCCAACTCCACAGCCGCGGCTCGAACTTCAACATGGGCCGGCAGTAGTCCTCGAATGATTTGGTAAGCGAACCCCGTTTGCTGATCCCGACCCGGATGATAAAGTACGTCCGCTTCACGCAAAACCCGCTCGGCCTTGCGAGTCACCAGTTCCGGATCGCCCGGCCCAACGCCCACCAGCGAGATTTTGCCCTGAGTCATGTCAACTTGCCCCCGCGTTGTATCACATCAACAGTTCCGTTATTCTACTGGTTATCATGCGTCCAGAAGAATTACGATCTTTGCTAAGTCGAAAGCCCTTCATTCCAATCCGGCTTCACCTAACGGATGGAACAACGTACGAGATTCGGCACCCCGATATGGTGATTGTGTCACGATCGTATGTCGAAATCGGAATTGAAAAGGAGGAGGGAAGCCGTATCGCCGAAGAGGTGATGTTCTGCTCACTGCTCCACATCGTCCGAATCGAGAATCTCGACGGTCAGAATGTTCCGGCCGCGTGAGTTCACAATCGCCCGTGCTTCGATATGAACTTCCGAGCCCCATTTCCAATTCCAAACCAAAAGTCCTAGTTCAAATGGCAATGCTCGCCCGCGAACTCGAACCGGAGCTGATGGACACGGAGGAAGAGGCGAGCGAATACGATCGGATGGACCACAGCGAGGTCAATCGTCGATTCGTGAGCGACTTCCTCGCCGTCCACCGTACGGGTTGGAGAATTCTGGACGTGGGCACTGGCACGGCACTGATCCCGATCGAGCTATGCCGGCAGGAGAAGCGGGCGATTGTGCTGGCGATCGACGCGGCGCAGCACATGCTCGAACGCGCGGCGGTGAATGTGGCTGGGGCCGGACTCGTCGGGCGAATCCATTTGGAACTTGTGGATGCGAAAGGACTGAGCTACGGCAATGCCTCATTCCCCGCCGTGATCTCGAACAGCATCGTGCATCACATTCCCGAGCCGCGCCACGTACTGGCCGAAATGGTCCGCGTGCTCGCCCCCGGCGGCACCCTATTCGTCCGCGACTTGCTACGGCCACCGGATGAAGCAACCCTGGCCCAACTTGTAAAGACCTATGCCGGCAATGCCACGGAAAAACAGCGAGCCCTATTCGATGCCTCGCTGCACGCGGCACTATCGCTCGATGAAATCCGGCAACTCGTGAGTGAAATGCGGTTGAATCCCGCCGATGTGAATCAGACATCCGACCGCCATTGGACCTGGGTCTACCAGCCGCGCGGATGAAGCACCAGGTAACTCGGGTCGAATCTTCGAGCCCTGAGAGTTTTCTTTTGATTTGCGATCCTTACGCCACCGCGATGCTTGCCACCGCGCTCTCCGGGCCGTTGCCGCGGCTGTTTTGGCCGATGACTTTGTATTCGTGCGTGCCGGCGGCGAGGCCGCTGGTGTTGTAGAGTTTTTCGATCACGTC
>Ga0247727_10003882_pt1 | contig 32556 bp, 24 predicted proteins | sample WisWelCaveWW1625_FD_202498 | JGI IMG/M metagenome (GOLD analysis project Ga0247727, IMG submission 202498) | Biofilm microbial communities from Wishing Well Cave, Virginia, United States - WW16-25 | ecosystem: Environmental > Aquatic > Deep subsurface > Groundwater > Cave microbial mat | place...
TGGACTCATCTGCTTCCCCCCTCTGTTCTCGGTAAGGGGAATTGTGAGTCAATGATCCCTTTTTCGATACCCTTGGGTAAGGTTTAATGTGAGTCAATGCGGTCGCAACCCTGAGCTTGCTGTATCCGGCATATTAAGGGATAATTAATCATTATGTCCTAGTCTGTCCTAGACAGTCACACTTTGTCTGGGTATGTCTACACCATTTGATAACCTGTGTTTTAGCAATCGGCAGTCATAAGAAGCGGATTCGAAGGAGCGCTGATTTTAGGTAGCTAGCCAACCATTTAATTGACAATAAGTTACAGCATTTAAAGAATAATAAAAATTCTTCTTCTAGGCTCTGGCACAACGCCTGCTTCTAACATACGGCAATAGGTAGCCGCGCTAGAACAGATGCGGAAATGCTGTCCGAGAAGAAGGAGAGCCTGACGTGCAAGGACGTGTAACGATTACCGAAGTAGCCGACCAGCTTGGCGTAAGCGTCAAGACTATCCTCCGCTGGGAGAAGGCGGGTAAGATCCGTAAAGCGCCGCGCGATTGGCGCGGCTGGCGGGTCTACGGCCAGGAGGATATTTCACAGTTGAGAGATTTTTTTCAAACGATCTATTAATTCATCACAAGCTATGCGTGTGAAGCGGGAGGGGCAGTAATGAGATTAACGAAATGGGCAATCGCGTTGGGTTTGCTCGTAAGCGGGCAAGCAACGGCATGGGCGGCTCCGGAGGATCTGTATTCATCCGGTGATGGGAATACGCAGGTAGGTAATGTGGAACCGCCTGGGCCGGGCGTCGCGCCTGGGCCTACCAGCACGGACTCAGGTTTTGTCGCGTACAAGCCCATACCCGACAGCATGCTGCCCACTTTGACGCAAGGCGCTACTGCGGTGCAGGGTCAGGCGGCTCCAGGACCAACGACGACTACTTTAGGCGGTCCAGTCGTTGCTTTGGGGCCTTATTCGTTTGGTCGAGATGACGTCGTGCATATCGCCGTGCGCGGCCAGCCTGATTTTTCGGGCACGTTTGCCATCGGCCCGAATGGCTCCATCCAATATGGATACTTGGGAGACATCCCGGCTGAGGGGATGACCAAAGAGCAACTGCGCGATGTGCTCATCGAGAAGCTTAAGCAGTATGTGCGTGTTCCATCGGTGCAGGTGACGATTGTCGGGTTCAACTCTAAAGCGGTTTACATTCTCGGGCGTGTCGCGCGGCCGGGCAAGTACGCAATGCGCGGCGATTCTATCAAGATACGCGATGCGCTGATCGCTGCCGGGCTCGTAACCGCGCACGCGGCGCTTAAGCGCGTGCTTGTGATCAAATCGGATCCGAAAGATCCAAGCCGCGAGGAATACAATTTGAAGGCGGTGCTCTACAAGGGCAAGATGAAAGACAACGTAGACCTGGTTGCCGGGGACATCGTGGTGGTGCCCTCAACGGTATGGGGCAACGTCAGCGATTTTATCACCAACCTCACCGATCCGGCCGGCAAGGCGGGAACGGTCGCAGGTTTGGCAGCTTTTTGAGGCCGCGAAGCGCATGAGCTATCAAAACGATATTCAACAAACCGGTTGGCAGGATTACTTCGCGGTTGCCGTGCGGCGCAGGAAAATATTCATCGTGCCGCTGATGATCAGCACGATCATCGGGGTTATCATCATGATCTTCTCCACGCGGATCTACGAGGCGGAATCCTTGATCATGGTGCGCAATGACAAGCTGACCAACCCGCTCATTCAGGGGCTGGCTCTGGTGACGCCGGTTAAGGATCGCTTGGGCACGCTCCGAGAAGAGATCCTCAGTTATTCCAACCTCAGCCGGCTCATCATGGACCACGGCTTGAATAAGGATATCTCCAAGAACGATCCGGAAGCTTTCGAGAAACTGGTAAGACGCTTGCGGCAGGATATCGCGGTCAAGATGCGCGGTACCGAGCTCATCTTGGTCAGCTATGAGGGCACCGATCCGGCCAAAGTGCAAGAGATGGTCAATGCGTTGACCGATATCGTGATTGAACGGGACGCCGCCATCCAGCAAAAGGAAGCCGATACCGCGATTAGTTTCATCACGGCTCAGATGGACGTGTACCGCGGCAAGCTGGAAGAGTCGGAAAAAGGGCTGCGTGAATTCAAAGAGCTCTACGTTACCCAGATGCCGGTCGCGGCCGAGTTGAACAAGCAGCTGCAGAGTTTGGAAGTGGAGCTCTCGAGCCTGATGATCGACAACACCGAAGACCACCCGCGCGTCAAAGAAGTTAAGCGCCGGATCATCGCATCCCGCAAGCAGCGCGATGAAGAGGTTAAGCGGCTTGTCGCGAAGGGCGTTTTAAAGGCCGAGAGCCCGCAGGAGCTTGAGGAGATCCTCAAGCAGATGGAGCAGCCCGAAACGACGAATATCTCGGCCCAAAAAGTTCAGCAGGCCTACCAAGCGGTCGTTGCCGGGCTGGAATCCCCTGAGGTAATGTCGGGCTCGCCCGGAGTCGCCATCAGCCAGGAAGGTGGCATGAATAAGATTCAGCTGAATGACGCGGCCGTCGCGTCGTTGACGCTGGCGCCCCGGCAGCAGCAAGAGCTTGCCCGCCTAACGCGCGATTACACGGTCAACGAACAAATCTACCGCGGGTTGCTCGAGAAGCTGGAGAAGGCGCAAATTACCGGCCGGTTAGGAAAAGACGAAGAAGGCGGTAAATTCATCATCATCGAACGGGCGCGTTTTCCGCTTAAACCCACTAAGCCCAACCTCGTTCAGGTATTTGCGATGGCGCTTGTGATCGGGATAGCCTTGGGTATCGGCGGTGTTTTGCTCGTGGAGTATATGGATCAAACCATTCAAACAGCCGATGAAATGGCCGCGCTCTTGTCGGTTCCGGTTTTGGGCTCGATTTCCACCATCTTGACTGAAAAAGATGTCGATGAACAACGCCGCAAACGAAAAGAATGGTGGTCTTACAAGGAGTACACCCAGCGCTTGCGCATGCATGTTTGGCAACCGGCCTGGTCGAAGGTAGACCGGCTGTTGGTGAAGTGGGGGCTGTGATCTTTCATGTATGAGGCGTTCTATGGGTTTACCGAGAACCCATTTCGGATGACACCGGACTCGCGGTATTATTATCCATCGAGCCGGCATATGGACGCCCTCAATCACATGGTCTACGCGATCGAGGACCGCCGCGGGTTTGTCGTGATCACCGGCGAGATCGGCTCGGGAAAGACTACGCTCTCGCGTGTCTTATTCCAGAAGCTCGGTTCCTCGACGAAGACCGCTATCATACGCAACACGCAGCTTACCGCCAAGGACTTGATGTCGCTCATTCTGGATGAGTTTGAGATCCCGTCTCGCCCCGGCGCGCGCAAAATGCAGATGGTCGCTCTGCTCAACGAATTTTTGATCGATCAATTGCGCGAAGATAACAATGTGGTGCTTTTGATCGACGAGGCTCAGAACCTGACGCCGAGCGTGCTGGAAGAAGTACGGATGCTCTCGAATCTCGAGACTGAAACCGATAAACTCATACAGATTATTCTCATGGGGCAGCCTGAGTTAAAAGAAAAACTTTGGCTTAAATCTTTAACCCAGCTGCGCCAGCGCGTGACCTTGCATTATCACTTAGGCCCTATGGACGGGCCCGAGACGGTTGGTTATGTTTTGCATCGCCTCGACGTGGCCGGCGCTAACGGCAACCCGATATTCGATGAAAAGGCGCTTGCGCGTATTTTTGCCCACACGCAGGGTGTGCCGCGGCTCATTAACGGCTTGTGCGACCGCGCGCTCTTGACGGGTTTCGCCAACGACAGCCGTCTTATCACCGGTAGCGTGATCGATGAGGTCGCGATGGAGTTGCCGGCTCTGATTGAAAATCCAGATTTTGGCGGAAAATCTAATCTCGACGAGAAAAGCGAATCGGGAAAGTCTGAGGCACCCGCTGAAGAGGAGGGTTCTGCATGAGCAGGTTAATGGACGCTTTGCAGAAGGCTCAAGAGACGCGCCGGCAGCTGGCCGAGCGTGAAGGCCGCTCGGTAAACGGTGCGGGCGCAAAACAGAGCTCTGCGCCGGCCGGCGGGGATACGACTTGGGATCATGTGCGAGACCTCGAAGAAGCTTTTCGCCGGCGCGACGCGCAGCTGACGCAACAAGCGGCAGCAGCTGCGGGTATTACGCAAAAACCTGCGCCGCCTGCGGCCATAAGCGTTCCTCCTCAAGAAGTTTTGCCTGTGTCAAGCGCGCCGGTTGTTTCTAGCGCTCCGGTTTCCAATTCTACAGCCTCGATTGATGCGGTATCGCTTGAGCAGCGTCTGGCCCAGATACAGGAAGAGTTGATGCAATGCGAGCAACTGGCGTTTCGCCAGCAGGCAGCGCAAGCCGCGCTTCGCGCTCGCGCGGCCGCTTACGAAGATTTGTCCACGCAGATTGTGCGCGAGCAGGAAGATCTAAAAAAACAGGTCGCTCGGGCTGATGAAGCGGTTATCTCTATTGAGACGACGCGAACTTTTTGGCAGTCGCAATTGGAATCGTTGGTGGCGTGCCAGAGCCTTTCACGCACGGCCAGTATGGTCGAAGAGGAGCTTGCCATGGCCCGGCAGATGACACAGGTTCTGTCGCAATCACGGCAGCGTTTGGCGGATGAGCAGACACATTATGACGAGCGTTGCGCGCAATTGCAGCAGCTAGCGGACCGGCTTCATGTGCAGTTGGCGCAAGCGCTGGCGGCGACTCGCCCCACAGGATCGATGAAACCTCCAGAGGATCAGAAATGAGCAAAATCAGTAAGGCGCTCGAGAAGGCGTTGCGGGAACGGGTTTCGCGTGAGAAGGACCAGCCGGCTGCCATCGGTTCTGTGCTTTCCCGTTCGCGCCCCGGCGTTCCAGTCGTCACTGCGCCATCGGTTTCATCGAACGTTGATCCGCACATTGTGACTTACCACGACAGGCACAACCCGATCGCCGAGCAATACCGCATACTCCGCACGCACTTGCATTCGATCAAGAAGGAGCAGGGTTTAGGGGCGATTTTACTTACGAGCGCGTTCAGCAACGAAGGCAAGTCGGTGACCGCTCTTAATCTCGCGCTGACGCTGGCTCAGAATCCGGATTGCAAAGTTCTTTTGATCGACGCGGATCTGCGCAAGGGAACCGTCAAGCGTTGGCTTGGGCTGGAAAAGTCGATGGGTTTAACGGATATCTTGTGCGGTCGTGCTCAGCCTGTCGATGCTCTGGTTAGGGTAGAGGGCACCCATCTGACCATTCTGCCTTCAGGCTCTACGATGCAAGATCCATCCGACAAACTTCACTCGGAAATGATGCGATCGATGATTCAGCAATTCAAGCGCCAATTTGATTACGTGCTCATTGACTCGCCTCCGCTGTTGCTCGTAACCGACCCCGGCATCCTGTGCCAGCATGTGGACGGCGTGATTCTGGTAGTGCGGGCAGGTCACACCCCTCGCCGGTCTATCCTTCAAGCCCAGGAGCGGCTCGACCAGGTCAAAGCGCGTACGATCGGAACGATTCTAACGCACGCGGAGTACTACAATCCGCTTTACCAGAAATACTATCGCGCGTACCAGGAAGAGAGCCAGGAGCAACAGAACGGCTCCAATGGCTCGTCGGCGCCGGCGGCCTAGAACGCTATATTCGCAGCGTTTGCGTTTAAACCGCGTTTGTCCGTAATACCCTGACCTGTGTTACCCAGCGGGTGCGCCAGTGCATCCGCATATCCGGATCGCCATGATGCAACGGAATATTGATCAACTCGCAGCGACAGCTTTTGACGTGCTCATCATCGGCGGCGGTGTGTATGGCGCTGCGGCCGCTTGGGACGCCACCTTGCGCGGTTTGTCCGTAGGCCTTGTGGAACGGGGCGATTTTGGGGGCGAGACTTCGGCGAACTCGCAGAAGATAGCGCATGGAGGCTTGCGGTACCTGCAGTCGCTCGATATCGCCCGCATGCGCGAATCCGTGCGCGAGCGCGCGACGCTCCTGAGAATAGCTCCCCATTTGGTCATGCCGCTGCCGTGTCTGATGCCGACGGTTCGGTTCGGCTTGAAGAGCCGCGCGGTAATGGCCGGCGCTCTTTGGTTGAATGACCGCATCAGCTTCGATCGCAATCGCGCGTTGCGCGATCCTGCCACGCATATCCCGGATAGCCGCGTTATCAGCCGCCAAGAGTGCTTGCGCCTGATTCCAACGCTCAGGCGTGAGGGAATAAGTGGAGGAGCGGTTTGGTATGACGGGCAGATTCTCAACACCGAGCGCCTGACGCTGACGTACATTCTCGGCAGCGTACTTCGCGGCGCGCAGGCCGCCAATTACGTGTGCGTGACCGAGCTGATACGCGAGTCTTCACGCATTACCGGCGTCAAAGCGGTCGATATGTTGACGGGCCGATCGTTCAATATTCAAGCGCGAGTCGTTTTGAACACGGCGGGTCCGTGGGTGTCTCAGGTTCTTGAGAGCGCCGCGAGCGGCAAGGCGGTCAAGCCCAAAACGCGCACCTTTTTGAAAGCGATCAACCTGATCACGCGGCCGGTCTACAATCGCAGGGTTGCGTTGGGCGTAGCGAGCCCGGTTAAAAGCGCGAACAGCTTGGGGCTTATCTTCATTACGCCGTGGCGGGACCGCTCGATTATCGGAACAGCCTACAGCCCCTATCAGGGCCGGGCGCAAGACGCGCACGTGAGCGAGGATGAAATTCGCGTTTTTCTTAAAGAAATCAACGCGGCTTTTCCGCAGGCGCGTTTGATCCGCGAGGATGTTTCGTATGTTCATTTTGGTCTGCTGCCGGCGGCAAGCGATGGCAAGGCAAACGAGTCGAAGCTGCCGCTACGCAAGCACTATGAGTTGATCGATCACAAACGTTCGCATGGGCTGGAAGGCTTGATTACCGTGCTGGGTGTCAAATACACAACCGCGCGCGATGTCGCCGAGCGGGCGATCGCGTGCGCGCTCAAGAAATTGAACCGGCCGGTTGCGGTGTCACCGAGCGGGTCATGCGCTTTGCCTGGAGGCGATATCGAGCGAATCGACGCCTTCATCTCGCAAGAGGCGCGCGCCGGTGCTCATGGGCTTTCTCCGGCTGTGATTCGCCATTTGATCCATAGCCATGGCACCCTTTACCGGAGCGTGCTGGCGCATCTGGATGAAGATAAAAGCCTGAGCGAGCCTATCGTCGGATCCGCAGAGGTGATCCGCGCTGAAATCAGGCACGCGGTTCGCTACGAGATGGCGCAGCATCTGGCGGATGTCATCTTGCGCCGGACAGATTTGGGGTCGGTCGGACACCCAGGCGAAGCTTGCTTGCGCGATTGCGCTGATCTGATGGCGCAGGAGTTGGGGTGGAACGCGGCGCGCGTGGAAGAAGAGCTTAAGCAAACGCGCGCGGAGCTTAGGCGCCATGCCTGCGTGCCGGCTGACGTACAGGCCGCCGTCGCGCAAGTGCAGGTAAAGATGCGCAAACGGGAGCTGCCGCGCGCAAAGGCCTCGGATTCATGAGCGCCAACATGAGCGCTAAGACGAGCGCATCACGTGGCCGTATTTTGATGCTGGCGCCTGAACCGGTGCTGCAGCCGCGTGGAACGCCCATGAGCGTTTACCATCGCCTGCGCGCGTTATCGGCGCTGGGCTATACGATTGATCTCATCACGTATCCCCTAGGCGCGCCGATTGAGATTCCCGGAGTGCGCGTGATCCGGGTGTGGAAGCCCTGGGGCCTGGCGCGCATCAAGATCGGGCCATCGGCTCCGAAGCTGCTTCTGGATGCGTTCATGATTTTTGTGGCGTTTGGCTGCCTGTTGCGCCGGCGGTACGCTGCGATACATTCGCATGAAGAAGCGGTTTTCATCGCCGCTATTTTGTCGCGATTATTTCGCCTGCCGCACTTGTACGACATGCATTCAAGCCTTGCTCAGCAGCTCGACAACTGGCGCCAGTGGTACGCGCCGCTGGTGCGGGGCTTGGCGCACCGCATGGAAGCTTGGGCTATTGGCCAGAGCGACGCGCTGATTACGATTTGCCCGGCGCTGACAGAATATGTGCAGAAGGTCGCTCCCCAAAAGCCGCAAATCACCATTGAAAACGCGGCGACGATTGACGGCGCAAGCGACGCGGCGCACATTCAATCGCTTCGCGCCAAGCATCATCTGGATGGCTGCCAAACGGTGGTTTATACGGGCAACTTTGAACCCTACCAAGGCCTCGAGCTGCTGCTTGAAAGTTTTGTGCCGGTCTTTAAAGTGCGCCCGCAGGCGCGGCTGGTTATCGTCGGCGGCCGCGACGCGGAGATCGCGCAGAAACGCGCCTGGGCCAAAGTCAGCGGCGTGGCTGAAGGCATTGTGTTTGTGGGCACCGTCGCTCCTGAAGCGGTACAAGGTTATCTTTTGCTTGCCGACGTGTTGGCGTCTCCCCGGATAACCGGGACCAACACGCCGCTTAAGTTGTACGCGTATTTAAAAGCGGGCAAGCCTATCGTGGCGACCGATCTCTACACCCATACACAGGTATTAACGCCAGAAGTTTCGCGGCTCGCTCAGCCCGTGCCTGAGGCTTTCGGCCAAGCGCTCTTAGACGTGCTCAGCGATGCGTCGCTCGCTCGGCGGTTAGGGCAAGCAGGCAGGGAATTAGCGGATAGGAAATTCAGCGAAACGACTTACCGCGAGCGCGTCGCCAAGGTCTACGAGCTTTTGTGGAGCGCCGCTTAATGTGCGGCATTGCGGGCGTTGCTTTTCGCGACTCCGAACAAATTTCTACGCGAGCGCTGCTTGCGCCGATGTGCGATGTGATGCGCCACAGAGGTCCGAACGACGAAGGTTTCTGGATGGGAAAGGGCGCGGGCCTTGGTATGCGGCGCCTGAGCATCATCGACCTTGCCGGCGGCCATCAGCCCATTTCCAATGAAGACGGAACGATTCATGTGATTTTAAACGGCGAGATTTATAACTTTCAAGAGCTTCGTCCGCAGCTTGAAGCCAAAGGCCACCGGTTCAGCACCAAGAGCGATACGGAGGCTATTGTCCATTTATACGAAGAGCACGGCGATCGCTGCGTCGAGTTTTTGCGCGGCATGTTCGCTTTTGCTTTGTGGGATGAGCGCAAGAAGCGGCTCTTGATCGCTCGCGACCGGATGGGCAAGAAGCCGCTGCACTACGCGATCGTGGGGGATCGGCTGTATTTCGCGTCGGAGATGAAGTCGATTTTGGTGCAGCCTGACGTGCCGCGCGAAGTCGATCCGATAGCGCTGGATCAGTTTCTCACGTTTGAGTACGTGCCGGGGGAGCGCACACTTTTTCGCGCGATTCGCCGCGTGCTGCCCGGGCATCGCCTAATTTGGGAAAGCGGGCGCATGCGTACCGAGCGCTATTGGGAGCTTGTTTTTCAGCCCGACAACAGCCGCACCCTTGATTCATGGGCCGAGGAGTTGCGGGATACGCTGCGCGAGTCGGTTCGCTTGCGTTTGATCGCCGATGTGCCGCTGGGCGTACTCTTAAGCGGCGGGCTCGACTCAAGCGCGATCGTTGCCTTGATGCGGCAGATTACGCCGGGTGAAATTCGTACGTTTTCTATCGGATTCGAGGATCAGTCTTACAACGAGCTTGAGTACGCGCGCTTGATCGCCAAGCGGTTTGAAACGCGGCATGAGGAGTTTATGGTTAAGCCTGACGCTGTGGCGCTGGCCGAGCATCTGGTCGAGCATTTTGACGAGCCGTTTGCCGATGTGTCGGCGATTCCGACATTTCTCGTTTGCCAGATGGCACAACAGCGGGTGACGGTAGCGTTGGGCGGCGACGGCGGCGATGAGCTCTTTGGCGGATACGACGCGTATCTGGCCCAGCAGATGAGTTTGAAATACGCGCGCATGCCCGCGCTGATGCGGCGCGGATTGATCGAACCGTTGGCGCGAGGCTTGCGGCCAACGACGCAAAAAAAGGGTTTAGTTAACCGCGTTAAGCGTTTTGTGGAGGGCATGCAGCATCCCGAAGCGGTGGGGCACGCACGTTGGATGGTTTTTTTAAACGCGCAAGAGAAGCGGCTTCTCTATACGGATGGTTTTCGTTCGGCGTTGGAGGGTCGCAGCGGCTACGAGCCGATATTGGAGGCCGCTTCGCGTTACGCACATTTAGACGGGCTTTCGCGCGCTATGGCGGTAGACATTGCCACGTACTTGCCCGATGACATTTTGGTGAAAGTCGACCGCACAAGCATGGCCACCTCGCTTGAGGTGCGCGCGCCGCTTTTGGATCAGGCGGTCGCGGAGCTTGCCGCGCGCATGCCGGCGTCGATGAAGATCCGCGGAAAAACCACCAAGGTCGTATTTCGCGAGGCGATGCGGCCGCTGCTGCCCGCAGAGACGCTCAACAAGCCCAAGCAAGGTTTTAGTATTCCGGTTAAAAATTGGCTGCGGCATGAGCTGCGCGACATGATGCAGAGTTTTCTGGCGCCGGAGCGTTTGAAACAGCATGGATATGTAGAGCCGGCTGTCGTGGACGGATGGGTGCGCGAGCATTTGGACGGCAAGGAAAACCACGCGCACCGCCTGTGGTGTTTGATGATGTTGGAGATGTGGCATGAGCGGTACCTCAAGTCAGCACCCCGAAGCTAAATCGCACGCCCGACCGGATGCGTCCGGCGTGTCGCTGGAGGATATCCAGAAATATTGGGACCATTTTCTGCACGACCAGGAAATGTCCAAGGCGCTTGTTGGCTCACCGCAGTGGTTTACGGATTTAGCCGCGTATCGCTATGAAAAATTGGATTACCTGCCTAAGGTCGTCGATTTTCAGGCCTACCGCGGCAAGCGCTTGCTGGAAGTCGGCTGCGGCATAGGGCTGGATCTTGCGCGGTTCGCTCAAGGAGGAGCCGACGTCACCGGCATCGATTTGTCGCCGCGAGCGGTTGCGCTGGCTAAGCAGCACCTTGCGCAACAAGGAGCCACAGGTCAAGTGCTCCAGATGAACGCTGAAGCGATGAATTTCGCAGATGGGACATTTGACACCGTGTACGCGCATGGAGTTGTGCAATACACGATCGACCCGCAGCGCATGATCGATGAAATTTATCGCGTGCTCAAGCCGGGCGGAACGGCCATCTTCATGCTGTATCATCGCGACTCATGGCTGATGTTCATGTCGAAGGTAACTAAAGTAGGCCTGGAGCATGTGGATGCGCCGATATTCCGCACCTTCGGACAACGCCAAGCGCGTACGTTGCTGGGCGCTTTTGGGAAGGTTGTGATCGTGCCGGAGCGTTTTCCGGTAGCGACCAAATTGCATCATGGATTGAAAGCCGCGCTCTATAACGGCGTATTTGTGCCGTTTTTTAACGCGCTTCCGAAAGCGATTACGCGGCGCTGGGGCTGGCACTTGATGATCTGGGCAACGAAATAAAAAAGGTTGCGCCATGAAAGTTCTCATCACCGGCGCAACAGGCTTTCTGGGCAGCAGCCTGATCAAGCGGCTGCGCTTGCGCGGCCATACGGTGCGCGCGTTTGCGCGGCCCAGCGAGCGCTCCGAGCGGCTTGCGCAGCTCGGGTTCGAGGTTGCCCATGGAGATGTCCGCGAAGCGGATAGTGTTCGCCAAGCCGCGCAAGGCTGCGATGTCGTGGTGCACTTAGCGGCTTTGTACCGTTCGGAGGGTGTTCCGCTTGAGCTTTTTCGGCAGATCAATACCGAAGGCACGCGGAATGTCGTGCAGGCTTGCGCTCAGGAACAGGTTCATCGGCTGGTGCATGTCAGCACAGTGGGTGTGTACGGCAAGCTGAGCACGATTCCGGCGGCCGAGACGCACCCCTACGGGCCGGAAGACCATTACCAGCGCACGAAATTAGAAGGCGAATTGATCGTGCGGCAAGCGGCCGCTCGCGAGTTGAAAGGCCGCGTGGTGATCGTGCGGCCGACCGGCGTGTACGGGCCGGGGGACAGGCGCTTTCTTAAGTTGTTTCGCGCGATCGCTCACGGTGGGATGGTTATCCCCGGGCCTGCCAAAGCGTTTTATCATCCGACGTATATCGACGATTTTTTGGACGGTATGGAGCTGATGCTGACGCAACCTAAAGCCCTCGGGCAAATCTATAATTTGGCCGGACCGCGCTACATGCCGATGCGCGAGTATTTAGCGACCATCGCGCGATCGCTGGAAGTAGCGCAGCCGCGGTGGCATGTGCCTTTGTGGCCGCTTAAGGCCGCCGCGCACGTGTGCGAGCACGTTTGCCGCGCGATCGGCGTTGAGCCGCCGATCTATCCGCGCCGGTTGGGTTTTTTTTATTTTGATCGCGCATTCTCGACTGAAAAAGCGTCTCGCGAGCTTGGATTCTCGCCGCGCGTCGAGCTGGCTGAGGGCGCTTGCCGGACCGGTAAATGGTTTTTGGATGAAGGGTTGATTTGAACATGCGTGCACTGGTGACGGGCGCGACGGGATTTACCGGCGGGCATTTGAGCCGCCGGCTCAAGCAGGACGGGCATACGGTGCGCGTCCTGGCGCGTTCTCCTGATAAAGCGGCCGCTTTGCAATCGGAAGGATTCGAATCCGTTATCGGCGATCTATCGGACGAGCCGGCGCTCGCAAAGGCTGTTGCTGGCATCGAGGTTGTTTTTCATGTAGCAGCGCTGTATCGCATCGATGCTGTTGCCGACAGCCAGTTTCATACGGTCAACGTCGAGGGAACCCGTCGTTTGCTGGAAGCCTCGCTTAAGAGCGGCGTGCGGCGCGTGGTGCATACGAGCACCGTTGGCGTGCATGGGCACATCGAGCGAGCGCCTGCGGATGAGACGTATCCGTTTGGCCCGCGAGACGCGTACCAGCAGAGCAAGTGCGACGGCGAGCGCCTGGCAGCATCGTTCCAAGAGCGCGGCTTAGATGTCGTGATCGTTCGCCCGGTGGGCATCTTTGGCCCGCAAGATACGCGCTTTCTTAAACTTTTTAAGGCGATCGCGCGCAGGCGGTTTGTGATGCTAGGATCGGGAACGAGTTTGTACCAGCTGACGTACGTCGAAGATTTGGTTCGCGGCATGATGCTTTGCGCCGAACGCGCGCAAGCATCCGGTCAAGTGTTCATCATCGCCGGGCCGCCGGCGGTTGCGCTGAATCAGCTTATCGAAGAGGTGGCTAAGGCGGTAGAGGCGCCGGTTCCGCATCTGCGCTTACCGTTGTGGCCGTTTCAATTAATAGCGCCGGCGTGTCAAGCGGTGTGCCGTGCTATCGGTGTTGAACCGCCGTTGTACCCGCGCCGGCTTGAATTTTTTAGCGATAGCCGTTCATTTACCACGGAAAAGGCAAAGCGCCTGCTTGGGTATGTGCCGCAGATTTCTCTGCAAGAAGGGATCGGCCGCACGGCGGCTTGGTATCGCGAGAAAGGGCTTTTGTGATGCCAAAACCGGATGGGCTCTTAAGGGCTTCTGAGCGTGCTCCCGAGCGCCCCGTTCGTCTTTCGTTTTCTCGGGGAAGCCTGATCCGGCTGGGCATAGGGCTGCTCGCTTTTGAGCTGCTGCTGCGCATGCTCTACACCGCGCCGATTCCTTCGTGGATCGTGAAACGGTGGTTTGACTTGGGCGCCCCAGGTACGATCCCTGGCTGGTTTTCCAGCATGCAGCTGGCGGTTATCAGCGCTTTATCTATGTACATCGCGTACCGGGACAGGCAGCGGTCGCCCCATGAGTGGATGAATGGTTGGTGGATCACAAGCGCTTTATTTCTGTGGATTTCAATGGACGAGGTTTCGCAAATTCACGAGGGGCTGGGGGATTGGCTGGGCAGGCATTATGTGATTGCGCTGGGTACGAGCGATCTGTTTTTTTCGTGGGAGCTTGCGTTTGCGCCGCTGATTATTTTGTTTGCGGCTTACTTGGGACTGTTTTTCTGGAGACGCCTGGCGGGCCGGCCATGGCTGCGCACGCTGGCTGCGGCTGGGTTGCTGGCTTGGATCTTGGCGCTTGCTTGTGAAGCGATTACGGAGTTTGGCCAAAGCAGCCGCTGGGTGAAGATGCAATGGACTGGGCTTGAGGAGCTGCTTGAGATGGCGGGCGCGACAGTTTTTCTTTTGGTCTTATTGCGCTATGCCACGACACGGACGTTTTCAGATGAGCTCTGATCCGATCCGGGTGTTGGCCGTTATGGATAAATTAGGTTACCACGAGCGGCTTTTTGGCAGCGGCCGGCTCTGGCTGGCTACGCTTCCGATTTTTCTATCGATGGGTTGCATGGTGATTCCATGCGTGTTGCGTTTGAATGCCGAACTGAACCAAAGGTTTGCGCAGCGCGGGGTCCGGATAAGAGATTTACACAAGAACCGGCATGATCCGCTCACCATCATCAGCCTGTGCCGGCTCATTTGGAAAGAGCGCATCCAAGTGCTTCATTTGCATGGCGACGGCGCTACAACTTTTGGCCGCATCGCGGCATGGCTGACCGGCGTTCCGGCGATCGTGCACTACCACGACTTAGGCCAAAGCGCGCCGAAATACGTCGGTTGGTTCGACCGCGCTTTGGCTCCGCTTGCGACAAAAGCGGTTGCGATTTCAGCGGCCGTGGCGGAGGCTTGCGTCTCGGCGCGCCATATTCGCCGTGAAAAAGTCGTCGTTATTACCAACGCCATTGAAGAGGATTGGTCCCAAGACGCCGATTCAGGAGCTTGGGCGCGCTTGAGGCACACGCTCGGTATTCCAAAAGGCACCCGGGTGATCGGCGCGGTCACGCGGTTTCGTTGGGAAAAAGATCTGCCCACCATGATCGAAGCGCTGGCATTGCTGAAAGACAGTGTTGGCGATTGGCAGGCGGTTATCGCAGGCGATGGGCCGGATCGTAAGCTCGTTGAGCAAGCGATTGCGCAGGCTAACCTAGGCGACCGTGTGCATTTGGTGGGTTTTCAGGCGGATGTGCGGCCTTATCTGTCTTTAATGGATGTGTCGGTGTTTTCATCCGTTACCGAAGGCTTCGGCCTTGCCCTTTTGGAAGCGATGGCTATGGAGCGCCCGATAGTTGCAACGGCCGTCGGCGGCATGAAAGAGCTCATTCAAGATCAGGAAAACGGGCTGCTTGTTCCGCCCAGCAACCCAGCGGCGTTGGCTGACGGCATCAGACGGTTGCTGAGCAATCCGGAAGAAGCCGCTCGGATGAGTCGGCAAGCCAAGCAGGATGCCGTGCAGTTCGGCGCGCGCCGGCATGTCGAACAGCTCTGCAAGCTATATGAGGAAGTGGCTCGTCGATGAAAGTTATGTGGGTCGCCGATAAGCTGGGTTATGACGATGCCCTGCACGATGTGGGGCGCTGGTACCTTTCGGTCGCTCCGGGTTTGAAAAACATCGCGGTCATTCCGGTTGTCCTTCGAGCTTCTCCGCGATTGGTCGAGCGTTTGGCCGCGATGGGGTTAACTATCATCAATCTAAACCGAGGCCGTTTTAATCCCCTCACCTTGTGGGCGTTGATCCGGTTGATCCGGCGCAACGGCGTGAATGTGGTTCACGTGCACGGTTATGGCTCCTCCGCTTTCGGCCGTATAGCGGCTCGGTTTTGTCGCGTTCCGGTAATCGTGCACCAGCACGATAGTTTGGTGGAAGGCCCCTGGTATGCCCGATTGTGCGATCGTTTGCTTTCTCAAACGACTGCAGATGCGATTGCGGTTTCCGAATCCGTTCGCGCTTTTTGCCAGGAGGAGCGCTCGCTTTCGGCATCAAGCATGCATGTTTACCACCCGGCTGTGCATATCGCCGAGCGTCCGCTGGATCAAGCAAGCCGCGATGCAGCCAAAACGGCTCTGGGCATTGCCCGCGATCAATATGTGGTCGGCGTGTTGTCGCGGTTGGTTCCGGAGAAGGGGCTGCGCTGCCTGGTTGAAGCGGTGCCGCGCATTTTAGCTTCCGCGCCTCAGACCAGATTTTTGATTGTCGGAGAAGGGCCTGAACGCAAGGAACTTGAAAACGCGACACGGCGTCTAGGTGTTAGCGACAAGATTTTATGGCTCGGGTATCAGGATGATCCCGCCAGAGCGCTTTCGGCTATGGATGTGTTTGTCTCGGCTTGCGTGGTTGACGGAGCGACTACAGCTATCTTCGAAGCGATGGCCGCCGGGCTTGCGATCGTGGCAACCGCTGTAAGCGGCACGACCGATGTGCTGACGCATGACAAGAATGCGTGGTTAATTCCATCGCGCGACCCGCGCGCTTTGGCTGATGCGGTGCGGCATCTGCTTAACGACCCTGACCGGAGAGCGCAGTTGGGATCGCAGGCTTGGCAGGACAGCCGCCGTTTTGATATCCGCGACTACGCCGACCGGTTGAGCGGGCTTTATCATAAGGCGGTTTCGGCAAAGGCCGTGGCCGCCAAATCATCGGCCGTGAGCCCATGGGCGCGCTTCAGGACCCTTTTTCGTTATATGGCGGTGGGAGCAAGCGGCGCTACCGTGCATTTGGGCACGCTCTGGTTTTTGGTTGAGCTCATTGGCCTTCCGGTTCTCGTTTCAACGACCACAGGATTTGTGGCGGCTGTGATCAGCAATTTCATTTTGAACCGGTTGTGGACTTTTAAGAGCCCCGAGCGCAATGTGCGGCTGCAGTTTGTGCGCTTCGTGATCGTCTCGCTCTGGGGAATGGCAATCAACGTTTCGTTGATGTGGGTGCTGGTGCATGTGTGCCGCTTGCCGTACCTCATTGGCCAGGTTCTGACGATCGGCGTCGTGTCCGTGTGGAATTTTTTGGCAAATACTTATTGGACGTTCCAGCCCATACGCTTTACGGCGCCGGCGTTTGCGCGCGAACAGTATCCTTACGATGTTTCCGTGATTATTCCAGCGCTGGATGAGGAGCACCGGCTGCCGGGCACCCTTAAGATGCTCGGTCCGTATTTCCGAGCGCGCGGCATGCGCGCAGAGGTGATTGTTGTGGATGACGGCAGCACGGATCGGACGCTTGAGGTTGTGACGCAACTACCGGATGACGGCGCAAATCTCAGGCTCATCCATCACGCGGCCAATCGAGGTAAGGGAGCCGCTGTGCGCGCAGGTTTCAGAGCCGCGCAGGGAGCTTACCTGCTGATGATGGATGCGGACAGCGCCACACCCATTGAGGCTTTGGACGCGCTTTGGAAGCACCGGCAAATGGATCGCGTCGTTATCGGATCGCGTCACGTTGGAAGATTGAAGAAGCGTGAAGGCGTGCATTGGCTGCGGTATGCCATCAGCTGGTTCGGCAACCGTATGATTCAGCTGCTTCTTTTGTCGGGAATTGAAGATACTCAATGCGGTTTCAAACTTTTCAGTTTTCCGGTCGCCAAGGCCCTTGCCGCGCGCCAGCGGATTCAAGGGTTTGGGTTCGATATGGAGCTGCTTGCTATCGCCCGCGCGTTGGGCATTGAGATTCGCGAGGTCGATGTCCCTTGGAAGGCTGTTGCGGGAAGCCGCGTGCGGCCGATTAAAGACGCGGCGCGAGTGCTCACCGAGCTGGTTGCTGTTAAGGCGAATTTGATGACAGGCGTTTACCACATTGGGCATGGGGTTGAATTAAAGCCCGGCTTGGCAGGCGCTCCATGAGCCGCCGGCGCGTTTTCTGGCTAGTCTTTTGCGTCTTGTTTTTCAGTTACGCGTATTTCCTGCCGGTTCAAGGCAGCTACAATATCAACTCTCGATTGGCGCTGACATTTGCCATGGTTGAGGAAGGTCGTTTGACGATCGATTCATACCGCGATAGGCCTGATTTGGTGACGCGCGACACCGCGTTCTTCGAGGGGCATTATTATTCCGACAAAGCTCCGGGCGCGTCGTTCCTAGCCGCTTTGGTGTATTGGCCGCTTTACCAACTAACACAGCGGTTGGATATTTCGCTGCCGCTGTGGCTTCTCACCTGGATTATCTCGCTAGGAACCATCGGCTTGTTATCTGCATTAGCCGGCGCGTGGTTGTATGCGTTCGGCGAGCGGTTGACGGGAGATCGGCCCCATGCGTATCTGGTGGCGCTCGTCCTAGGGTTGGGAACGGGGATATTTCCGTTCAGCACCGTGTTCTTCGGGCATGCGATGGGAGCGGTGTTTTTACTCTTTGCTTGGCTGATGTCTATGAATCTTGCCCAAGCGCCCGAGCGTGCCGGCGCGCTGCGGCCTTTTTTAATCGGTTTGATGCTGGGTTTGGTGCTGGTAACCGAGTTTCAGGCCGCGCTCTTGGCGCTTCCTGTGGGTGTGTACTACTTGTCGGTCGTAGCGTCGTTGCTGCGCAGCCGGGCGCGTCAATTGTTGGCGGCGCCGCTTGTTGGGGGGCTCATTCCAATCATGCTCCTCTTAGCTTATAACGTGGCGTGCTTTGAGCGGCCATTTGTGAACGCCTACCAGTATTTCGAGCGAGAGAGCATCCGCGCGCAAATCGCGCAGGGTTTTATGGGAATCAGCTGGCCTAACGCGAGGGTATGGGTCTACCTTACATTGCATCCGGTTCGCGGCCTTTTCACGCAGTCGCCCGTTCTCTTGGCTGCAGTGGCCGGTATCTGGCATATGTGGCGATTGGGTGTTTGGCGTCGTGAAGCACTTGTGTGCGCTTGGGCTTTTGCGGCGATGCCCATCGTGATGTCGGGCTTCTATGATTGGTCCGGAAGCGCTTCGTGCGGCGCGCGATCGCTGATTCCCATGTTGCCGCTCTTAGCGGTGGCGCTGTTGTACGTGCCGAAGCGATGGGATGCGCTACTTTTAGTTTTGGCGTTTGTGTCGATTTTTCAGATGGTTGTGCTGACCGCTTATTCACCGATAAGCGGCCTCTTTATTCTCGCCGAAGATTGGCAGGCACATTGGATTTCCTGGACGGCATCGCCCTTACGCGACGCATTAGCGGGTTTGGCGCACAGGCAGTATCGCGACAATTTAGGAACCGTTCTTGGGTTATCCGGCTCGGTGAGCTTATTCGTGTGGAGCGTACTCGTAATCGCTGTGAGTGTGATTGTTTGCCGGACAAGCAAGGTAAGGGGAGGAAACGTTAATGGATAAGAAAACCCGACAGACAACCAAAAGCGTTCAGACCACTTCATCGGTCTGGTCGATCCTGTGGCTGCTGGCCTCGGTGATAGGCGTGGCAGCGGCTTTTTGGATTACGCCCGATCGGGTAGCCGAGTATCTCAGCGATGATGGGCGGCTCTCTTATAGGCTCGAGCAAAAGCTGGCGTTGTTGCGATGGGCAGCGCTTTTAGGTCCCGGGTTTTTGTTCTTTGCAGGATCCAGCCATATGAGGAAGCGAATCACTGTCTTGGGCGGTCTTGCGTGGTTGACAGCCGCGGCCATGTTCATCCAAACGAACTACCCCAACAATTTGTTGGCGCATCCTAAGCGTTTGGCGCGCGCTTTTTTGGGCCAAGACCTGCTATTGAAGGATTACCAGCCGGTTGCCGCGCTTAAGGTGGAAGAACGCCTGGTGCGCAAAGCGTTAGTTCCTGTGATCAACATCCACACTCACTTTGAGCGCACCAAAGACGTCCGTACCCCTAAAGAAATGGTTCAAATTATGGATGAAACCAATGTGCGTCTGTCTACCGACTTAGACGGTGGCGTGGGCGAACGTTTGAAGGAGCGCATTGCCGAGTATGCCGGCGCTTACCCCAACCGGTTCGTTATTTTTGCCTCCATCGGCATGGAGAATCGCATGACAAGCTGGGACTACTTCTATCAAGTCATCGATGGTTTATCTCAAGATAAGGCCGCCGGCGCTCGGGGCATCAAGATCTGGAAACAGCTTGGGCTTATGTGGATGGATCAACAAAATAGGTTGATCCAAGTGGATGACGCGCGTCTGGACAGGCTCTGGTCTAAGGCTGCAGAGATAGACCTTCCGATTCTTATCCACCTCGGGGATCCGTCACCGGCTTTCGAGCCGCTCAATGGGCGTAATGAGCGCTATGAGCAATATACCTATTTCTCACCGGAATGGTGGTTCGGCAGCCCGAGTTATCCAAGGCCTGCTGAAATTTTAGCGCAGTTCGAGCGAGTCCTTGAGCGGCATCGCAAGACCACATTCATCGGTGCGCACATGCTGTGCCTGGCCCATGATTTAGGAGCGCTCGGAGAGCTTTTGGACCGGCACCCGAATCTCTTGGTAGATCTATCGGCGATGCCAAGCGAGCTGGGCCGGCAGCCGTTCACGGCGCGCGCGTTCTTCATTAAGTATTCCAACCGTATTCTCTTTGGAACGGATGGAAACCCGAGCGAAGAGGCGTACGGCGAGTATTTTCGCTTTATGGAAACGCAGGATGAGTATTTTGATTATCCGAAATACAAGCGTTATAACGCCGGGCGCTGGAAGATCTACGGATTGAATCTGCCGTATGACGTATTGCGGCAGGTCTATTACAACAACGCCGCCAAGCTGCTGCACATGCCTCCTTTGGAAGTGGAATCTGAAATTGCACAAGAGCCGGTGCCGGCTGAGACGCTGCCATCGCATCCCTAAGAAGCAATCGCATGGGCGCATCCGACACGCTTAAAACGCAGCCAGACAAACGCAGCATCCCGCTATGGAAGCAGGGATGGGCGCGCGCGTTGGTGACGATTGGGTTGCTGGTTTGGCTGTTTCGGTCGTTGGACTGGAGCGAGGTTATCCGCTTAACTACCGGTATTCGGTGGGGATGGGCGCTGGCGGCCTGCGGCGTTTATTCGTTCAACCGCTGGCTGACGACATTCAAGTGGTGGGTGCTGCTGCACGCGAAAGGTTTGCGCTATCCGATTAGGCAGTTGTTGCGCGTCGTTTTCGTGAGCAATTTTTTGGGGCACTTCCTACCCGCATCCGTCGGCGGCGACAACATCCGCATGCTGACTATGGCCAAAGAGAGCGCGCGCGCTCCCGAGGCGATTTCGACAGTGGTTATGGAGCGCATCACAGGTTCTGCCTCGCTGGGGCTCTTGGCCGTGCTGGGCGGTTTGTGGAGTTATGGCCGTTGGGGACAGCCGGCGGTGGCTTTGGCTATTATTTTGCCGGTGCTGGCGCTGCTCGTGACGCTTGGGGTTATCCTGACGACACCGGGGTATCGTTTGGTGTCAACGGCGCTTTCGCGCTTACGCAAGGTTCCCGGGCAGGCGTTCATCAGCAAGGTGCATGAAGCCACGCAATCTTTCCGCCACGAGCCGCTTGCGGTGTGGATCGCTTTTGGCGTTTCCTGCCTGATTCAGGTCAACCGCGTATTGTGCATTTATCTGTTAGCCCGCTCAATCGGGACGGTTCTTTTCTTCGGCGAAGCACTGGTGCTCGTTCCGACGGCGCTTTTTATCGGGGCGCTTCCTATTTCGATAGCGGGGCTTGGCGTGCGCGAAAGCGCTTTTGTGGTGCTGCTGGGCCTTGCGGGCCTTCAAAAGCCGGAGGCGTTCGGCTTGTCGATTCTTTCGCGCCTAGCTGCGCTCGCCTCGAACCTGCCGGGCGCTTTCTTCTTAATGCGTCACGGCTTGTCTGGAAAGACAGGGGTAGAAGCTTCGCCTGCCGCAGATAATGGGCCCATTCGCGTGCTTCGCGTGAGCGATAAGCTCGGTTACGGCGCTAACTTGCATGGGCCGGGTAGGCAATGGCTCACCAGCCTAGGCGTTTTCGACAGCCGACGGGTACAGGTCGTGCCCTGTGTGCTGAGACTGGACCCGCACATCCGTTCGCAGTTCGCCAATCAAGGAATCGAGCTCATTGATTTGAACAAGCGCTCTTTTGATCCGATGACGATCACGGCTCTCTGCGGTCTTATCCGAAAGCACAAGATCCAAATGGTGCATTTATCCGGCTACGGAGCGACAACCTTCGGCCGCATTGCCGCGGTGATCACGGGCATTCCTGCGATTACGCACCATCACGACACCGATGACGGCATGCCGGGCTACGTTCAAGCTATGGATCGATGGCTCGCCCCGGTAACGGCTCGGGCGGTTGCCATCTCATCAGCGGTCGCCGAGGCTTGCGCGCGCAAGCGTTTTATTAGACCTAAGCGCATCGTCGTGATACCCAACGCGATTTTACCGAATTGGGCCACACTGATTACCGCCGAAACGCTCAGGAGTCTGCGCGAGCAGCTGGGTATTCCGGAAGGCCTTGCCGTGATTGGAAGCCTTACCCGTTTGCGCAAGGAGAAGGATATTTTCACATTCTTGCGAGCGATTGGCCGTTTGCGCGACAAAGGCTGGACGGGGTACGCGGTCATCGTCGGCGATGGCCCGGACAACGCATTGGTCAAACAGCAAATTCAGGATCTAGGTCTGCAGGATCGGGTCAAGTTAGCCGGTTTTCAGGCGGATGTGCGTCCTTGGCTTGCGCTCATGCAGGTCGCTGTTTTTTCATCTAGAACCGAAGGTTTTTGCAACGCGCTTTTAGAGGCGATGGCGATGGGGCGGCCTGTTGTGGCCACATCGGCAGGCGGCATGAAGGAGCTGCTTACAGATGGACGTAACGGGATCATGGTGCCTGTGGGGGACGACGGCGCTTTGGCAGGCGGCATCGAACGGCTTTTATCTGATTCGCGCTTAGCCGAACGGTTGGGCGCGCAGGCGCAAGTCGATGCGCAAGCCTTTCTTGTTCCGGCGATGGTTGCCAAGTTTGAGGCCGTTTATGAGCAGGTAGCGCAGCAGCACCGCTCGGGCGCGCTCATAGGCGCTTCCGGAGCCGCCGTTAGCTTTGGCGCTGGGCTGCGCGAGCAAGCTCAGGAACAGGCGAGTAGTAAATTGCCGCGTGCTTTGTGGGTGACCGACAAGATTGGAGAAGGGGAGCACTTACATGATATTGGGCTTTATTACCTTTCTGTGCTGCCCTATTTAAAGGAAACCGCTGTTGTTCCGGTGGTGCTGCGCTCAAATGACGCGCTCATGAGCCAATTGACGCGGGTTGGTCTTCAACCACGCCTGCTCAACCATGGCCGATTTGATATGCGAACCTTACCGGTGCTGCTAGGTTTGATACGCCGCGAGCGCATCACGGTGTTGCACGTCCATGGTTATGGCTCGTCTACTTTTGGCCGCCTCGCCGGCCGTATCGCGCGTATTCCTGTGGTCGTGCACCAGCATGACAATATCGCAGAAGTGCCGTGGTATGTCCGGCTGGCGGACCGTTTTTTCAGCCCATGGACGGCGCAGGTTATTGCCGTGTCCGAATCGGTCAAGCAGACGTGCATCGAGGAGCGCTCGATGCCGGCGGATAGGGTGGTGGTTTGGCACAATGCCGTTGCGCTGCCGAACCAACCATTGGATGCGCGCAGCACAGTGGCGATGCGGCAAAAATTAGGCCTTCCGGTTGATCGCCTTATCGTGGGCACTATCGCTCGCTTGACACCAGATAAAGGGTTGCGGCTTCTCATCGAAGCGGCTGCGCAGGTGCGGGCCACAAAACCTAAGATCACGTTTGCCATCCTTGGTGAAGGCCCGGAGCAGGCAGCGCTTGAGCAGGCTGTCGCGCGCCTCGGGATTCAGGAGCAGGTTCTTTTCTTGAAAAACTCTGTTGCAAGAGATGCGTTCCTGGCGGCGCTGGATTGTTTTGTGTCATCTTCGGTGATTGAGGGGTCTCCCTTTGAGCTATTGGAGGCTATGGGCGCGGGGCTGCCCATTGTCGCGACCGCTGTAGGCGGCACGGTTGATTTGCTCGCGCATGACCGCACCGCGTGGCTTGTGCCTTCGCGCGACCCGCGATCGCTTGCAGAGGGCATTTGTTCACTGCTTGAAGATGAACATCTGCGCGCGCGTTTGGGTAGCGCGGCGCAGGAGGCGGCCTCCGCATACGACATTGACCATTACGCGCGCCGTTTGGAGTCGCTTTACCGTCAGCTCGACTATGAGCTCTATATACGCGCGCCGCGTACCGGGCTTTCGCAAGAAGAGCATTCACGCACTTTGTTTCGGTACACGGTAGTAGGTGCGTTTGGACTTGTGATTCACTTTTGTTTTTTGTGGTTTTTGGTCGAGCGAGCAAGCTGTCCGCTTCTTTTGGCAACGACCGTCGGTTTTGTCGCCGCCGCCGCCAATAATTTATTATGGAATAGGGTCTGGACATTTGCCTCCTCTCGCCGGCATACACGGATACGGGTCATGCGCTTCTTGGTGGTTACGGTTGCCGGTTTCGTGATCAACACATTGAGCATGGCGGTGCTTGTTTTCTGGGATGCGCTGCCGTACCTGCTGGCGCAAATGATTACCGAGTTCTTCATCACGGCGTGGAATTTTCTTGCCAACACCTACTGGACTTTTCAGCCGATTCGCTTTTCGGTTCCAGCTCCAGCGGCCGGATCCAACGTTCTCGAGCTGAGCATCGTTATCCCTGCTTTCAATGAGGCTAAACGCTTGCCATCGACAATAGATGCTGTGGCAGCCTACGTGAAACGCAAGGGCTTGCGCGCAGAAATGATCGTGATCAATGATGGCAGTACCGATGAGACTTTGGCGGTGGCGACGCAGATGCCGGTTGAAGGCGTGCGGCTGCGAGTGATCCATTATGAGGTTAACCGCGGCAAGGGTTCTGCGGTTCGCGCCGGGCTCTTGGCGGCCCAAGGCGAGTACATTCTTATGACCGATGCCGATAATTCAATTCCCATAGAAGGTCTGGATGATTTTTGGCCGCAGCGTGATCCTATGCGCGTGCTGATCGGATCGCGCTACGTGCGCACGCGGGGCCGTCAAGCTGGAGTGCCGCTCGTGCGTTATTGGATAGGGCGCGTAGGCAATGCCATCATTCAATTTTTTTTGCTGCCGGGTATCCGCGATACGCAGTGCGGTTTTAAGCTTTTTGGCAACCCAGTGGCTAAGGCGCTTGCCGCGCGCCAGCGGATCTTGCGTTTTGGGTTCGATATGGAACTGTTAGCCATCGCTAAGGCGCTTGGCGTTGACATACGAGAGGTGCAAGTTAATTGGAAGCATGCCGCAGGAAGCCGCGTGCGTCCGGCCCGCGATGCGGTCAACACACTGGAAGAACTGATGAAGATAAAAGCTAACTTATGGCGAGGCCTTTATCATACGCGCGTGCGGGTGGAAATGCCGCAGTCGGCCTCCGGGTTGAGCCCGCGTTGAGCGTTTCCAACGCCATGAGCCGCTACGTTATTATTAACGCCGATGATCTAGGCATGAGTCGCGGGGTCAACAAGGGGATCGAGGCCGCGCATCGCCAGGGAATCGTGACCAGCACGAGTATATTGGCAACGGGGAATGAATTTGACGCCGCTTGCGGCATCGCGCGCCGATGTCCGGAGTTGGGGATAGGCATTCATTTGGCTTGGGTAGAATCAAGGCCGGTGAGCGACCCTAAACGGGTGCCGACGCTTGTCGATACGGCTGGTAATTTCACGGCCGGTTGGTCGGGATTCTTCAGCCGGTGTTTATTAGGCAAAATTAGTTTAGATGAGGTCGAAAGCGAAGGCGCTGCGCAGATTGAGCGCGTGCTGGCTGCGGGTTTTCGGCCGGATCATGTGAACAGTCACGAGCATGTGCATATGTGGCCGCCTGTTTTTGAGCGCGTTAAGCGGTTGGCCGAGAAGTATCGCATTCCTGTTGTTCGCGTCACGCGAGAGCCCTTGGTCGATGGGCTCGGGGATTGCGCGCGTCCATGGGGCTGGATGCGGCGGACGGTGCTGGATCTCTTGGCGTCGCGGCAGCCTTGCCGATATCGGGATGGCGTCGCGGCCGGCTCGATTTGGTCGGCGCGCGCTTGTTTTGGCCTGGCCGACAGCTGCGCCTTGACCGAGCCGAGGCTCTTGCGTTTTTTGGCAGCGCTTCCGGAAGGCGTTAGCGAAGTTATGTGCCATCCAGGCGAAGGCAACGATGCTTATGGCGATCGCGACACCGAAATGCGTGCGTTGATGTCGCCGGCTGCCAAGCGCTCATGCGATCAGCGGGGCGCTTCGCGCATTACGTTCGCGCAGGCGACGGATTTACACAAGACACGGAAGGATTTGGGCGAAGGATATGGCTGACACGATGAAAAATACAACGGCCAAGCAGGGTGCTGAGCGATCGCAAGGACAGGCATGGCTCTTGACGAGCGTTTTCATCGTGCTGGGTTTTGCCGCGGTCGCTTACGGCGCGCTGCGCGAAGCGATCATTCCGGGCTGGCAGGACACCGAAGGTTTTCTTGGACACGGCCGCTACATCGCGGAGCACGGAGCCTTGCTTGGATTTTTCCGTGAATCTTTTGCGGGCACGTTTCCCATTACAGAACGGCACCCGCTTTATCTGTTGCTTTTAAGCCCGTTCGCGTCGACCGATCCAAGTTTTTTCTGGACAGCCAAGCTGCTGAACCTGTTGCTGGGCGCTGTTGTGCTGGTCACGGTGATCTGGATGATCCGCAAGCGAGAAGGTGATGGTCCCGCTTTGATAGCCGGCGCTCTGTACGCGGTGAGCCAGTCGTTGGTTGTGGCGTCTTCTCATGTGAATCAAGAACCCTTGTTCGTGCTGTGCTGCTTGTGGACTTGGTGGCACTTGACATCGGGCCCATCGATTCGCCATTGGGCGCTGGCGGGTTTCTGGGCGGCGCTGGCATACCTGACGAAATCGCCCGCCATTCTTATGATAGGCGCTGTGGGTTTCGCCAGCCTGTGGCATCCGCACCCGGAAGCGTATGCGGCTGGTTCAGCCCGCGTTTCCTCGAGCGAAAACAGCGAAAACCCCATGCTTGCGCGCGTGCGGCTGCTCGCATCGGCGCGGCTATGGGCTTTTGCGCTGGCCCTTGTGGTAACAGCCTCGCCGCTATGGATCCGCAACGTAATTGGATATGGCACGCCTCTTTATGAAGGCGTGAACAGCAACATCATGTGGATTGATCAGTGGAAAGAACTCGGCAACCCTTCATCGATCATGTACCGAGACGCTTACGGCATCAAGACGATTGAGCGCAACGGCTTGCCGACGGCAAAAGAATATTTCAAGACGCACTCGCTCAAGGTTGTGGCCAAGCGCCTAGGGACGGGTTTTATTACGGAAACCTTTACGGTAGCGCGCAAGGCGCTCACACCGGTCTTGCCGCTTCCGAAGCTCATCGCTATGGCTTGGGCTTATGGCGTGATGGTGCTGGCGATCATGGGATGGTGGCAAAAGCGCAAGCAATGGGAAGGACGGTTGTTTTTCATTTGGACCGCGCTGTTTTTTGTTTTTTTTAGCTGGGACGCGCAGTTGTTTCCCGAGTTTCGCTACCTGGCGCCGCTGGTTCCTTGGACATGCGCGTATGCCGCGTGCGCGTTGTGGCGTCTGCTTGCGCGCGCCGGGCGCGCTTCTATTGCCCATGTGGCTGAGCTGGCCGTGATCGCTGTGGGAGTAGCGCTTGTATGGACAGCGCTTGCCGGGTCATTGACCGAGCCGAGGCCGATGGTCGGCGCAGCCCCAGCTTACGACCGGTTGCTGGCGTGGATCGATCGAGAGATTCCCCAAGGCGGCACGATTTTGTTGGGCCCTTCGGAGACATTCTACGGTTTGTTGTGGCGCGTGAAGGCGCCCTTGCGCGCGCTGCAGACGCCCAATGTGCGCACGCGCGAGGATTTCTTTACATACCTGGCCCAGCGAAAAACGACGCACCTCGTGATTCATCCTGAGAACATGTTTGGCTGGGGCGGGCAATTGGCGGATGCGCTGGCTCCCTATTGGGGAGTGACGGGCGACGGTAATATTTTTGAGCGCACCCCCTTGCCGGGCTGGCGCCAAGTCTACGCGGATCCGGGCCAGCCACGGCGGTTTTACATTTACGCGCCCATTGCACAGGGAGAACGATAATGGCCGTTGGCGGCAAGAACACCGGAAGCGGTCCGAGCGCGGCGGCGTTTTGGATGGCGCTCTTTACGTTGGGGGTTTTGGCTTTGGCCGCCGGAACGCTTCTGGATATCGATCGCGTTTCCGGCCTGAGCCCGGATGGCGCGCTTTCATTTTCTTTCCAGGAACGGCTCAATACCTTGCGCTGTTGGGCGCTGTTAGCCGGAGCGCTGCTCGCTACGCTTGGCTTGTGGCGTTGGCTGGGGCGGCTTATCGGATTGATCTCGCTTTTCGTGTGCCTTGCGTGGGTGGGGGTGATGCTGAACCGCTTGTATCCCGGCCAAATTTTATCACGGCCCGACAGGCTGCTGCAGGCGGCGCTGGGCCAAGAGATATTGTTGAGCGATTACCAGCCTAAAACGTATTTGACGGTTCCGGTAAGCGAGGTATTGAAAGCGAAATTCCCGGTCATCAACGTGCATGCGCACTTTCGCAGGAGCACGCCGCGCACGCCCGAGCAAATGGACGCTATCATGGGCGTTTGCAATGTGCGCACAGCCATCGATATGGACGGCGGTTTGGGCCAGGACCTGCGCGATGAGGTCGAGCGATTCGTCAAACCCTATCCCGGGCGCTTCTTGATCATGGCTAATGTTTGGTTTGGCCAGCAACTGAGCGATTGGAACTATTTCGCCAAAGACGTTGAAAAGCTGACCCAAGCCAAAGCCGACGGAGCGGTCGGCATCAAGATCTGGAAGAACCTCGGGCTGTGGACGCGCGATGAGAATAAGAAGCTCCTAACAATCGATGATCCGCGGGTAGATCTCTTGTGGACGCAGGCGGGCAAGCTGAAGCTTCCGGTCCTCATTCACATAGCGGATTTGCCTTCTAATTTCGATCCGTTGGATCGCTTCAACGATCGGTTCGAATTTCTCAAGAAGAACTTAGATTTGGCGTATCAGGGGCCGAAAGCGCCGTCTCCTTTGGAACTGCTGGCGCAGTTTGAGCGCGTGGTCAGCAAGCACCCGGAGGTCACCTTTATTTTGGCGCATACGTGCAATCGCACCGATAATTTGGAGGAGGCCGGTAAGCTGCTTGACCGCCATCCCAACCTTTATACGGATATCTCGGCGCGCGCCAATGAACTGGGCCGCCAGCCGTCGACAGCGCGGGCGTTTTTCATAAAATACGCCGACCGGCTGTTGTTCGGAACCGACGGCAATCCGGATGAGGTTATTTATCGAGGTTATTTTAGGCTTTTGGAAACGGACGATGATTTTTTCAATGATCCGCGCTGGCCTAGGCTTGAGTCGGGCCGTTGGAAGCTGTACGGACTCAAGCTTCCGGATGATGTGCTGTGCAAGGTGTACCATGACAATGCCGCGCGGCTATTTGGGTTAAAGACCTTGCAGGAGATGGAAGCGGCGCCGTGATGAAGAGCGCGTCTTGGTTGAGGGCAAAATTAGCGTGCACAGCGCTGCAACTGCAGACACTGCCCCACGCTCGAAGCGGCCGCTGGCGCCGCGCGCAGGCTGGGGGCGAAGATCTCTGGCTGGACGCTCCTGAAGGCCGCGTTGCCGCGACGCTGCACTTACCCAAGCGTGACGAACGGGTGCCGGCGCTGGTCTTGATGCATGGCTCGCACGGCCCATTGGCATTGTACGCTAGGCTCGCTGAGCGTTTCGCCCAGCGCGGTTTTGCCACGCTGTGCCTTGAGCTGCAGGGGTTTGGACGCTCGCCGGCCGCGCAGATGCCTTATCGCGTGGAGCAGTTCACAGGAAAAGGTGCGATAAGCGCCGCGGTCGTTTGGCTGCGCGCGCGGCGTGAGGTAGACGGCGGGCGTATTCATCTGCTGGGCCACTCGTTTGGCGGCAGCGTGGTGCTCGCATCCGGCGTTGCCGATACAAGGCTTGCATCGGTGATCGCTTTGGGGCCTACACGCCGCGTAGAAGAGCGCACATTGGGCCCGGCGGCTAAAGAATCGGCGATGTGGCGCGCGCGTTTTGCGATATCGCGCCGACTCACCGCAGATGTGTCTATGGATTTGGTGGCGGAAGTTTCGCGCGCCATCTGTTTGGAGTATCACATCGCCCAGTGGCAAAAAAGCGCTCACCCTGCGGTCGCTTTGATTGATGGAGAGCGAGAATCTCGCGCGGACCAGGCTTTTCTTAAGCAGCTCTCTGAAACCATCTCGCCGCCGGTTGTTTACTGGACGGTGCCGCAGGCGGACCATTATTTAAACAGCGCGAGTTTCGGCCGCTGGGTTTATGAAGACCGAAAGACGCTCGAACTTTTTGTCGACTGGATTGCAGAGTGGGTAGCGCGGCACAGGGCGGCCGATTCCTCTGAGGCATCCGGCCCATCGAGCGCGAGGCGCGCATGAAATTGATTTCCATTGTCATCCCGGTTTATCACGAAGAAGAGAACGTGCCGCGGCTGCATGCGCAATTAGAAGAGACAGCGCGCGGTCTATCTGTTCCCGTTGAGTTCGTCATCGTCGATGACGGCAGTACCGATGCGACATGGCAAAAATTAATTGAAGCGCATCAAAAGGATCCCCGCGTGCGCGCTATCCGCCTTAAGCGTAATTTCGGACAAACCCCGGCGATGGCCTGCGGCATCGACCAGGCGCGCGGCGATGTGATCATCACCATGGACGGCGATCTTCAAAACGATCCGGCGGATATTCCGCGGTTGTTGGCAAAGCTTGAAGAAGAGTACGACGTAGTCTGCGGCTGGCGCTATAAGCGGCAGGACAAACTGTTCAGCCGCAAGATTCCATCCATGATCGCTAACCGGCTCATCGGTCTGGTCACCGGCGTTCGGCTGCACGACTATGGCTGCTCACTGAAAGCTTACCGCGCGGACTCGATCAAGCGCACGCCGCTCTATGCCGAGTTGCATCGTTTCATTCCGGCTATGTCGACGCTGACCGGCGCTTTGATCGCCGAGCTTAAGGTTAATCACCGCGCGCGCACGTTCGGAAAAACTAAATATAACTTATCGCGCACCTGGCGTGTGGCGCTGGACATGATCACGGTATCCTTGCTGGTTAAGTTTTCATCTAAACCTTTGCGGCTCTTTGGGATGGGAGCGGCAATGGCCTTGGCTTCCGGTTTTGTTTGTATGGTACGCTCCTGGGATTGGTATGTGGGACCGCATTCGAGAATCCCGCAGGTGCTGCCGGGCGTCGCGGTGCTTTGTTTCTGGCTTGCGGGTAATTTTTTGGTGCTGGGGTTCCTGGCGGAGCTTTGCTTGGCGACGGTGCACAAAAAGCCATCCGAGCTCATCGCTGCAAAAAAGGGAGAGGTGTGATGGAGTCGATGCGTGGGACCCAAGAAACGGCAACCTTGCCGGCTTCGGTCATCATTCCCGTCGGCGTGCGGTTCGATGATCCGAATGTGTTATGTCGTGATTTACAGCGCGTGCTGGCAAAACTCGTGTCTGCGTATGAGGTTATTTTCATCGATGATGCTAACGGGCCGCAAACGCGAAAGCGATTGCGCGAGACAGCCGCTCTATTTCCGGAGGTGCGCTTGCTGCGCATGCAGCGCCGCATGGGCGAGGCGGCTACGCTTGCTGTCGGCACGAGCGCTGCGCGCGGTGAGATTTTGATCACGCTGGATCCGTATCAGCACGTTGCCATCGATGAGCTGCCGAGACTGATGGCGCCCTTAAAGGAAGGCGTTGATCTTGTGTGCGCCTGGCGAGAGCCGCGGCAAGAGAAAGGTTTGAGCCGCCTCGCCTCGGATCTTTTCAATGCCGTCGCGCGCTGGGTCACGAAGACAGAGGTGCATGACCTTAACTGCCGCGTGCGGGTGATGCGGCGCGAGGTAGTTCGGGATATCCCCATGTACGGCGATCTGCATCGCTTTCTTCCGATTTTTGCCGCCCGGCGGGGTTACCGCTGGTGCGAGGTGAAGGTGCCGCAGATAGCGGGCAAGAGCGAAATGGGCGCGTTCCTTCCAAGCTCTTACGTGGGACGGGTGCTTGATCTGCTGACGCTCGCGTTCTTGACGCGATTCGTGAAGCGGCCGCTGCATTTCTTTGGCTTGATCGGCATGGCTTCGCTTGCGAGCGGCGCTTTTTTGTCGGCTTATTTAAGCTACGTCAAGCTCATCCAAGGCGAAGGCATCGGTCACAGGCCTTTGCTCCTACTCGCGGTATTGCTGATCGTGATCGGCGTGCAGATCGCTTCTATCGGGCTTCTGGGCGAGCTGATGATTTTCACTCATGCCCGCGATCTGAAAGATTACGTCATCAAGGAAACGCTCGAGTAAGTGCGGTTGTGAGCGGCCGGTAAAGCGTTCGCGAGCCGTGAATTCGGATTTTGCGAGCATGCGCTTAAGTCCGGCTCAGCAAAATCCGCTGAACGGCGAGTGAATGCTTTGCCGGATACTTAGAGGCTGTCATGACGATTGAGACGATGCGCTGGCATGAAGCGGTGAACGTGCATTATGATACCGACTTCCGCCGGCAGAGCTTGGTCGCGCTTGCGTTGCGATATGTGCGCGGGCCGGCTGTTTTGGATATGCGCTGCATAACCGGATCGCTTGCGCTCGCGTTGGCTAAGCAGGGTTTGGAAGTCGTCGCGCTCGATGGCTACGAAGGCGCGGTCGAGCGCACGAACCAGCGGGCCAAGGAACTGGGGTTTGCGCCAATGGCGCAGCTGTGGGATCTGACCGGGCTCGTGCGCCGAGTGGGCGCGGGGCGCTTCGATACCATCGTTTGCCTAGACGTGCTCAATCATGTGGTCGATGGCAGCTCTTCTGTTGCTGAAATCGTTCAGGCCGTAAAGCCTGGAGGACGCGTTATCTTCGCTGTTCCGGCGTTTCCCGCGTTATTGGGCAAACGCGACAAGTCTCTGGGGCACCTGCGGCGGTACACGCGCAAGAGCCTGCGCGCGCTCTTAGAAAAACACGGTTTGGTCA